>Ga0265338_10005929_pt1 | contig 15738 bp, 10 predicted proteins | sample 42126metaG_FD_193579 | JGI IMG/M metagenome (GOLD analysis project Ga0265338, IMG submission 193579) | Rhizosphere microbial communities from Carex aquatilis grown in University of Washington, Seatle, WA, United States - 4-21-26 metaG | ecosystem: Host-associated > Plants > Roots > Rhizosphere... | reverse complement strand
AACTGGAGAGGGTCGTCAAGCACTACCCTGGGGCGGGAGAGCGGGTGCGGGCAGTCGATGGGATCGACCTGTTCGTCGAGGAGGGAGAGATGGTCGCCATCCACGGACCCAGCGGCTCGGGCAAGACCACTCTGCTGCTACTGATCGCCATGCTGCTCAGGCCAGACGGCGGCTCGATCCGCTACCGCGGGCGCGCGCTGTCCTCGCTCTCGGAGAGCGCCACCTCCGAGTACCTGCGCCGCGACGTCGGCTTCGTCTACCAGAGCTTCCAGCTGATGCCCGGAGTCTCGGCGCTTGAGAACGCTTCGCTGAAGTTGCTGCTTGGCGGCGTCGCACCGCGCAAGGCACGCGCGAGCGCGCGTCCGTGGCTCGAGCGCCTCGGCCTTGGCGAGCGCATGAACTACACGCCCGAGCACCTCTCCGGTGGAGAGCGACAGCGCGTGGCGATCGCGCGTGCCCTGGTGGGCGACCCCAAGCTGATCCTCGCCGACGAGCCCACAGGAAACCTCGACAGCGCCCGCAGTCGCCAGACCGTCGAGTTGCTGCGTGACATCGCCCACGAACAGGGCACGAGTGTGGTGCTCGTCACCCACGACACCGAAGCGGCGGCGCTCGCCGACCGTGACCTCATGCTGCGCGACGGCCACCTCATTCAGGGCAGGCTTCGCGATGAGCGCTCCGAGAGCCCCCGCCCGCACCCCGACGGCCACACACAAACCCTGCCGGTGAACTGATGCGCCCGTCCGCTCTGCTGTTCATGTACCGCCGCCGCCTGAAAGCTCACCGCGCCCAGGAGCTGTTCGCAGCGGTCGGTATCGCCATCGCGGTGGCGCTCGTGTTCGCCGCGATCCTCGCGGAGGGCAGCATCTCAAGCTCCGCCTCGCGTGTCGTGCACACAGTCATCGGCCCCGCCGACCTACAACTGCGTGCACATGGCGGCGATGGCTTTCAAGAAGGTACAGTCGCTCGCGTCAAGCAATTGCCCAGCGTAAAGCTGGCGGCGCCACTGCTGGAAGCGCCCGCCACCGTCACGGCCCCAAACGGACGCCAGATATCCGTCGAGGTGGCCGGCACCGACCTGCGCCTGGCGACGCTCGACGGGCTCGCCGAAACATTGCCGATCGGCTCACTCTCGACGAACGGCATCGCACTAAGCCAGGCAAGCGCGCATGCGCTCGGGATCGGGGGCTCGGCCGCCAGGCAAGGGGCGGTCACGCTGAAGCTGCGCGGGCGGTCGCTGACGCTGCGTGTGTCGGCTGTTTTGGGTGCGGAAGCCGCCGGCGCGCTTGCGAACGCCCGCATCGCGGTGATGCCGTTGAGCCGGTTGCAGCGCATCGCGGGACTGCCAGGCAGGGTCACGCGCATCTTCGTGCAGAGCAAGTTGGGGCAGAAAGCCGCTATGCGCACCGAGCTGCAAAACCTCGCGGGCGGAAGGCTTGAGGTGGCCCCGGCCGACCAGGACATCGCGCTGCTCTCCCAGGCGCTCGGTCCCAGCGACCTTGCCACTGGGCTGTTCGCCGCGATTGGCGCCGTGCTCGGATTCCTGCTCGCCTTCAACGCGATGCTGCTCACCGTCTCGGACCGGCGCAAGGTGATCGCAGACCTGCGCATCGCCGGCGCACGACGCGTGACTATCGTCGAGATGGTCGTTTTCGAGGCTCTGTGCCTCGGGATCCCGGCCTCTCTGGTCGGACTGCTCACGGGCTACCTGCTTTCCGTGGGGGTGTTCCACCAGTCCACGGGCTATCTGGCGGAGGCGTTCACGCTCTCCGGCGGCACTGTCGTGGGAATGCGGGCAGCGCTCCTCTCGCTTACCGGCGGAGTGCTCGCCACTTGCCTGGCCTCGGCGCTGCCGCTGCTCGACCTTCGCAAAGGCAGGGCGCGAGACGCGATATACGAGGAAAAGGGAGCGCCCGGCAATGCTTTGAGCCACAGCTTGCGGGCACGGCTGGCGGCGGTGGCCGTTGCCCTAGTCATCGGCGCGAGCGCGCTTTGGACGATAGCCCCCGCGGCCGCGATCCCTGCCACGGCGCTGCTCGCGCTCGCAACCGTGCTCGCGGTGCCGCTCGCCTTCGCGCTGGCGCTACGCGCAGCCGAGACGGTCGGCGATCACTTCCAGCGCATCTCCATCCTGCCGCTAGCGCTCTCTTCGCTACGCGCCACGACGGTGCGCTCGCTCGCACTGGCAGCGACCGGCGCCGTGGCGCTGTTCGGCAGTGTGGCACTCGGGGGATCGCGCGCCAACCTGATCTCCGGGATCAAATCGTTTGCCCACAGCTACGTCGCGGACGCCGACATATGGGTGTCGAACCCCGGCGACAACCAGGCCGTCAACTCCTTCTCGGCCGGAAACGACGCCGCACGCATCTCGCGCCTACCGGCCGTCGCCTCGGTGCGTACCTTCCAGGGGGGCTTCACGCAGCTCGGCAACCGGCGGGTCTGGATCGTGGCCCGTCCGCCCGGCGCCGAGCGCCACGTCCTTGCCAGTCAGATCCACGGAGGCGATCCCCCCACCGCCATCGCCCGCTTGGCGGGGAGCGGCTGGATCGCGGTATCGGCGCAAATAGCCGCCGAACGCAATCTCGGATTGGGAGGCACGTTGGTACTTGACACACCCACCGGCCCACAGTCGTTCCGGATCGCCGCCACCACGACGAACCTGGCGTGGCCACCGGGAGTGATCTTCATGAGCGCCGCCGACTACACCCGCGCGTGGGCGACATCGGACCCCACCGCACTGGGCGTGAAGCTTCGCCCAGGCGCAAACGCAGCCAAAACGCGCGCGGCCATCGAAGCGGCACTCGGCCCCGCGAACGGGCTGGAAGTGTCGCTTGCCGAAACGCGCGCGGCGCGCATCGACGCACTGGCGAGCCAGGGGCTCGGACAGCTCCAGCAGATCTCCGACATGCTCCTGATCGCCGCCATCGTCGCGATGGTCGCGGCGCTCGGGTCGAACATCTGGCAGCGCCGCCCCGGGCTGGCGGGGTTGCGGCTGTTCGGAGCCACACCCGTGAGCCTGCAGGGGATATTGCTGATCGAAGCGACGTTGATGCTCGGCGCGGGCTGCCTCACGGGGGCGCTGGCAGGCGCCTACGGCCAGGTTGTGATCGACGCCTTCCTGCGCCATGTCACCGGTTTCCCGCTCGCGAGCCCCACAGCCGACCTCCGCCCGCTTGAGATCTTCGCGCTCGTCCTCGTCGCCGCCCTTGCCATCGGGGCGATCCCCGCTTGGCTGGCCGCCCGCGTCCGCCCCGTCCTGGCGCTGGCCGATGAGTAGCGATCCGAGGCCCGCCGCATGTGCATTTGGCGCCTTCGCGGTAGCGAATATCCGCTACTGGCTGACGGTAGCCGGGCAAGTACGTTCGGAGATGCGCCACTGGGAGGCCCGCGCGGCGGAAATCGAGGACCCCGAGCTGCGCGCGCTGGCGCTCGAGAAGCTGCGCAACGAGGGCTTCAACGCCGAAGCGGCCGCGATGGCGGCCACAATCGCCCCCCGGGCGAGCCGCGAGCACGCGGTGCGCGCGATTGTCGCGCTGGAGCTGCTGTTCGACTACCTCGACGGCCTCACCGAGCGCCCACACGCAGACCCGTTGAGCGAGGGCAAGCGGCTGTACGCGGCGTTCGTGGGGGCGCTCGACCCAGGCACGGCGCGAGCAGACCAGGCGCGCGACGGACAGGCCGCGAAGCACCATCCGCAAGGGTCACCCGGCGAGCCGGGAGAAGAACAGGCATTGGAGCCGTACCTGCGAGAGCTCGCGGACACCGTGCAAGCGGCACTGGCCGAGCTGCCCGCGCGCGAGGCGGTAGCCCCGGTCGCAAGACAGGCGGCCGCGCGCGGGGCGCAGGCACAGACGCGCATGCACGCCACGCCCCTGCTCGGTAAGGCCCAGCTCGGCGAATGGGCACGCTCGCAGGCGCGCGACACGGAGCTTGGCTGGCGCGAGTTCGCCGCGGGCGCGGCCTGTTCGGTACTGGCGCTGCACGCACTGATCGCCGCGGCCGCCGACCCGCGGACCACCGTTGCCGATGCGCAAGAAATCGACTCGGCCTACCTCTTTACCGGCGCGATGGTGACGCTGCTCGACGGCGTCGTCGACCGTGAGCGCGACGCCGAGACGGGCGCGCTGAGCTACGTCGCACTTTACGATGACCAGGCCATGCTCACCCAAGCGCTGGCCCAGGCGGCACGCGAGGCCACGCGCCGCTCCGGCGAACTACGCAACGGTGCCCATCACCTGATGACGCTTGCCGCCGCGATGGCCTACTGGCACTCAGCGCCTGGCGCTCGCGACAAGTTGGCGCAACCCATGCTGGCGCACATGCGCGAGGAGATGGGGCCGCTCGTTCTGCCCCCGCTGCTTGCGATGCGCATCTGGAGGGCCGCAAGGGCGATGAACCCCCGCAGGCGCAAGGCCGCCTCAGACGCGCAACCATTACTGTCGTGTTGAAACGGTCGACGGCGGCAATGACATTTGCGCTTGTGGCGATAACGGCGCTCGCTGCGATTCCGGCCCTCGCCGGTGCCACCCGCGTAAGAGAGGTGCGCGACGAAGGCCACATGCGCTTCCTATCCGCCGAAGCGACGCTGATCGTCGATGAAGGCGCAATGTCCGGCACGATTCCGGGACGCTCGCGCGTGTACTTCACTTACAACGGAAGCCCCAACGTGAGCGCTCGCTTCGTCATCCACGCCGCCGCCGGCAACCTCGACGGGCGCGCGACCTGCCGGTTGAACAACCCAAGCAGCCCCACACCCAGCTTCCGCGGGGCACTGCAAATCGTGGGCGGCAGCGGCCGCTACGCCCACGCGCACGGCTCCGGTGAACTGTTCGGGGTCTTTCACCGCCACGGTTATGGTCTGGTTGTGCAGGCGATCGGCAAGTTGACCTATTGAGCGTCCGGACACATCTGGCGACGGCCGCGATCATGTGTGCGCTGGCGCTCCCAGCAAGCGCGTGGGGCACGCAGCTCACCAGCATCAGCGCGGGCTTCTCGCCCGACCGCCTCGGCGCACACACCTCACTATCGCTCGGCTTCGGTGTGAGCACCCCGGATGGGAGCCTGCCGGCCGCGCTGACCAGCATCGCCTTTCATTACCCGCCTGAGCTGGGAATCGGCACGAGCGACCTCGGCACGGCGACGTGCAACCCGGCCAAGCTCAGCTATTACGGTCCCAGCATCTGTCCGCCCAACTCGATCATGGGCTCGGGCAACGCACTGGCGAAGTTCCAGGTGAGCCCGGAAGTCTCCGAAGAGACGGCAAGCATCGCGCTCGTCGCCGGTCCGTCGCAGAACGGGTATGTGAAATTGCTGATCAGCGCCACCGGCACCTACCCCGTGCAGACCCGCATTGTCATGTCCACGCTGCTGCTGCCCGGACGGTTCCAGATCAGCGTGCCGCTCGTTCCGGGCCTGCCCGAAGGACCACCGGTTGCGGTCGTGCGAGTGAAAGCCACGCTCGGAGGGCGCCTCACCTACTACGAACGCGTCCACGGCAGACGGACTCCCTACCACCCCGAGGGTCTGCTGCTGCCCAGGCGCTGCCCGCGCGGCGGGTTCAAATTCAACGCCACCTTCTCGTTCGTCGACGGCACCCAAAGTCAGGCACAGACGAAGGTCAAGTGCCCACATGGGTAGCGCTCGTGCCCCGCGCAGCTGAGCACAGGCACGCCTATCCCCTCCACGTCTCGTAACCGGCGCAGCGGGTTACGGGCAGGCGCGGATAGCGCGGATAAGCTGGGTCGATGCGTGAGCGCCTGCACAACCAGAACACCGAGCCGCGTGTATTGGGAACGAGTTGACGGTGGCGGCACGTCTCACACAGCCCTGCGCCCGGATTTGGTCGGGGAGGGATTGGTTGTGCATCGCCCGACACGCTTAGAGCGTAGTTGCAATAATAGTTGACTAAGCAACTATGATCACCTTCTACCGACTGCTCGGATTCCTGCGCCCCTATAAGCGCGGCTTGGCCATCTCGTGGATCCTGGCGAGCGCGGCGATGGTGATGACGGTGCTGCTCCCCGGCCTGACCGGCGCGGCCGTGGAAACGATCAACAAAGGCGCGAGCCACGCTGCTCAGCACCAGACGGCGCTGCGTAACGAAGATCGCGAACAGCTGGCTCTGATCGCCGCCGCGATCCTGGGCGCCGCGCTCGTGCGCTGGGGCCTCACGTATTGGCGTCGGATGATCGCCGGGCGCGTATCGCTGGGCATCGAGTACGACCTGCGCGACCGGCTCTACCGCCACATGCAGCGCTTGGAGCTCGGCTTCTTCGACCGCCAGCAGACCGGCCAGCTGATGTCGCGCGCAACCGTCGATCTCGCGGCCGTGCGCTTCTTCCTCGGCTACGGCCTCGTCTTCATCCTGCAATTCGCGCTCACGATCGTGCTGGCCGGCGTGGCGATGATGATCATCAACCCCTCGCTCGGCCTGATCGCGCTGATCCCGGTGCCCTTCGTGGTGGCGATCTCCTACCGCTACGGCCGCAAGGCGCGCCCCGCCATCCAGGAGGTGCAGCAGCGCATCGGCGAACTGACCGCAAGCGCCGAGGAGAACATCTCGGGCGTACGCGTCGTGAAGTCATTCGCGCGCGAGCCGCGCCAGCTGGAGCGCTTCAGCGAGAGCACCACGCGCGTGTTCGAACAGTCGATGGTCGCCACCCGCCAGGAGGCCCGCTACAACCCGATCATCGGCTTCCTGCCCCAGCTCGGCCTGACCGCGGTGCTGCTGATCGGCGGCGAGCGGGTGATCCACGAAAGCCTCACACTCGGTCAGTTCAGCGCCTTCTACTTCTACCTGAACATGCTCGTCGGCCCGATGCGCTCGCTGGGCATGACGCTCAACCTAGCCCAGCGCGCCACGGCCTCGGGCGCCCGCATCTTCCAGTTGCTCGACCGCGATCCGCGCATGACCGAGGCGCCCGACGCCCCCAATCTTCCGGCGGGCAACGGGCATGTGCAGCTGCTGGGAGCGACGCTCCGCTACGACAGCGACCAGGAGCTGGTGGCGCCGACCTTGGCGGCCGACGGGCAGACCGAGCTGGCGGTGCCCGCGGCGCCTACTACCGCAGCCACAGCAGCGCAAAGCAACGGCCACCCAGCCAACGGCAGCGTCGATATGGGCAGCGGCAGACACGGGCAGGATCAGGGGCGAGCGGTGCTCAGCGACATCGACCTCGACGTCCCGGCCGGCCATACCGTCGCGCTCGTGGGCGCCACCGGCTCGGGCAAGACCAGCCTCGTCTCGCTGATCTCGCGGCTCTACGACGTCAGCTCGGGGCAGGTGCTGCTCGACGGCGCCGACGTGCGCGAGGTCAACCTGCGCTCGCTGCGCCAGGCGATCGCCGTCGTCAGCGACGATCCCTTCCTGTTCTCGGCGAGCGTGGCGGAAAACATCGCCTACGCCCGACCGGAGGCGAGTCGCGAGGAGGTCGAAACAGCCGCTATTCGCGCACAGGCCCACGAGTTCGTGAAGCGTCTGCCGCAGGGCTACGACACGCGCGTGGGCGAGCGCGGGTTGACGCTCTCCGGCGGGCAGCGTCAGCGCCTAGCGATCGCGCGGGCGCTGCTTGCCAACCCGCGCGTCTTGATCCTCGACGACGCCACCTCCTCGGTGGACGCCTCCACCGAGCAGTCGATCAAGCTGGCCCTGGCAGAGGCGATGGCGGGGCGCACGACGTTCGTGATCGCCCACCGCCTCTCCACGATCGCGCTGGCGGACGAGATCGCCGTGATCGACCACGGCAAACTTGTCGCCTACGGCAGCCACCACGAACTGCTCGACCTATCCCCGCTCTACCGCGAAATCGTCGAGAAGGGCCTGCCCGAGAGCGTCTTCATGACCAAGGACACCTGCGAGCGCGAGGTCAGCAGCCTATGAGGGGCTCACTCATCTCTCCCTCAACCCTCACCTCCCACTGGGAGGTGACTCTGTGAGTGCCCACGGAGGTCGCGGTTTCGGCGCCGGGCGCGGACCGATGGGGTCCCAGTGGACCGGCGAGCGTGCCGCCAAAGGCACGCGCGGGCGCAACCTGCGCGGACTGATCGCACTCGTGGGGCCCTATCGCGTACGCGCCGCCATCACGGTCGTGGCACTGCTGGTGGGGACGCTGGCCTCGCTGGCGCCGCCGCTGCTTGCCAAGCAGGCGATCGACCAGGGCATCAACAAGCACGACAGCGCTCGACTGGTGCTCGTGGTGGTGGTGTTCCTCGCCGCCGCCTTGCTGGTGTGGCTGACCACCTACGTCCAGACCTACCTCGTCGGCTGGGTCGGACAGAAGGCGCTGGCCGACCTGCGCGTGCGCATCTTCACGCACCTGCAGAGCCTGCCGATCGGCTTCTATGAGAGCCGCCCGGCGGGCGTGCTCATCTCACGCATAACCAACGACGTCGAGGCGCTCGACAGCCTCGTCACCGACTCGGTCGTGACGCTGTTCCAGTCGGGCTTGACGCTGATCGGGGCGATCGGGGTGCTGCTGTACCTGGACGTGAAACTGGCGCTCTTGACCTTCTGCATCATCCCCTTCGTCGGCTTGGGCAGCATCTGGTTTCGGATCGCCTCCGCCGGCGCCTTCAGGCGCACGCGCGAGACGATCGGCTCGATCACGGCCTACCTGCAGGAGACGCTCTCCGGCATCAGGGTGGTGCGCACCTTCGCCCGCGAGGGCCACCACGAAGCACAGTTTGCGAGCTTGAACGAGGACAACCGCGAGGCCAACATGCGTACCGTCAAGCTCAACGCCAGCTACTTCCCGGCGGTGGAAATGCTCTCCGGCGTGGCGATGGCGGTGATCGTGCTCTACGGCGGTTACCAGGCGATCGACGGCAACATCACCACCGGCACGGTCGTGGCGTTCGTGCTGACGCTCTCGTTCCTGTTCGAACCGATCCAGCAGCTCTCTCAGCTCTATGCCACCTACCAGTCGGGTATGGCGGCGCTGGAGAAGATCTTTCAGCTGCTCGACGTCCAGCCCGACCTGACCGACCGCGCCGACGCCGTCGAGCTGCCGCGCATCCGCGGCGAGGTCGAGTTCGAGGACGTGTCGTTCGCCTACCGCAAGCACGGCCGGGGCGGCCAGCTCGAGATCGCTTCCGCGGCCGGCGAGGGCGGCGAGGGGCCCGACGAGGTGCTGGCGCTGCAGGACATCAACCTACACATCCCGCCCGGGCAGACGGTCGCGCTGGTCGGAGCCACGGGGGCCGGCAAGTCGACCTTCGCCAAGCTCGCCGCCCGCTTCTACGACCCGACCGGCGGCAGGGTGCTGATCGACGGTCACGACCTGCGCGACGTGGCGAGCGGCAGCTTGCGCTCGCAGATGGGCATCGTCCCCCAGGAGGCCTTCCTATTCTCGGGCACGATCCGCGAGAACATCGCCTTCGGCAGCCCCGAGGCCGACCAGCAAGAGATCGAGGCGGCCGCCCGCGCAGTGGGCGCCGACACGTTCATCTCAGAGCTCGAGCACGGCTACGACACCGAAGTCGGAGAGCGCGGCGCCCAGCTCTCGGCCGGTCAACGCCAGCTGATCGCGTTCGCGCGAGCCCTGATCACCGACCCGCGCGTCTTGATCCTTGACGAGGCGACTTCCAACGTGGATCTCCACACCGAGGGCCGCATCGAGGAAGGCCTGCGACGCCTCCTGGCCGGTCGTACCTCAATCGTGATCGCCCACCGCCTCTCCACGATCCGCAGCGCCGGGCGAATCGTTGTGCTCGAACACGGGCAGATCGTCGAGCAAGGAACCCATGAGGAACTCATTGCGGCCGAGGGGCGATATTACGACCTCTACCGCGATTGGGCACTTCACGCCGCCGCGTAAGTACAGGGACTCGAACCAAGCCTCTTCCAGGGACATCCACCCTTCAGGTGTGGACAGGGTTCTCAGGCTCCGGGACAGGGACTCGAACCCCAAACTCATGCTCCAGAGGCATGCGTGTTGCCAATTACACCATCCCGGAAGGCACGGGAAGGATAGTCAACATGGCGGCTAGGCCCCAGCCCGGCTCCCACTGGGCGCAAAGAACGCCGTGATCGCCTCCTCCAAGCCCGGATCGAGCACCAAGAGGACCTCGTCGCCCGCTTCGATGACCGTATCCGGCTTGGGCACAAAACCACCACCGGAGCGCAGCACGGAGATGATCAGGCTGCCCTCGGGCAGGGCGATCGCTGAGACGCGCTGACCGGCCACGGGGGCGTCCGCGGAGACCTCAAGCTCGATGATCTCCAGGCGCTCCTCTTCGAGGGCAAGCAGGTGGACGAGGCCGTAGCGGGGCACCTCGTGCTCGATCAGGCGCAGGATCAGGTCGGTGGCGGACACCGCGGGCTGGATGCCGAGCAGCTTGAAGTGCTCGTAGTTGCGGGGGTTGTTGACCCTGGCGATGATCCTTTCGCAGAGATACTTCTCCTTGGCGACTTGGCACACGAGCATGTTGTCCTCGTCGTCGCCGGTCACCGCGATCACCAGGTCGGCTCGCTGGATGCCGGCCCGCTCCAGGACCCACAGCTCGGTGGCGTCGCCGTACTGGACAGCGTGCTCGTACTCTTCCTCCATCACCAGGTAGCGGGGGCGCGAGGACTCGATGATCGTGACCTCGTTGCCCTTGAGGATCAGCTCGCGCGCGAGGTTGCGCCCGACCTTGCCGGCGCCGACGATGATCACGTACATGGCTTGGCCTCGCGCATGGGGCAGGTGCTGGTAATCGCCGGTCGCAAGATCATCGCCTGCTCAAACCGACTCGGCGAGCGCGCTCTCGAACATTTCGATCGCGTGCTTGGTGGGTGAGATCGTGTGCAAGCCTTGCTCCCCGTACCAGCCGGCGCGCGCGGGGTCCATCACGCGGACCAAGACCTTGGGCACGCTGAAGCGCCTTTGAGCGATCTGGGCGATGATCAAGTTGGTGTTGTCGCCGTCGGTTGAGGCGATGAACACGTCCGCGCGCTCGATGCCGGCCTGGATCAAGGCGTCGGTCTCCAAGGCAGTGCCGAGCGTGAACAGGCCGCCCGCTTCCTCCCAGCTGTCGCGCTGACCGGCGTCCAAGCGCTCGTGGGAGAGGGGATCCTCATCCAGAACGGACACTTCGTGGCCATTGGCCAAGGTCGACTTGGCGACGGCCGAGCCGACGCGTCCGGCGCCCACGATCAGGATGAACATCGGGCTTGGCCTGTGGAGGTTTCGGGGTTGCGGGACATGGCGCGGAGATTAGACGATGGACCCACCGGCCCGTCCTTCGCCGCCGGGATCGAAGGCCTCGCCGGCGGGCGCGCCGGCAAGCCCCCCCGCGGGAGCTGCCGGGGTGGCTGCGGGCGCCTCGGGAGTACCGGCGGGCGCCGCGGGAGCGCCGGCGGGGACCGCCTTGGGCGGATTGGCTGGCGGAGCGAGGGCGCTGACACCCGTGTCCTCTTCGGGCGCGGAGGGCGCGGTCACGATCACGCGACATTGGGCCTTGCGCACCACATACTTGGTCACGTCTCCCACGAAGTTCTCGAGCGGTCCCCCCCGTCCGCCAAGACGCGAACCGCCGCGAATGCGAGAAGGCTCCTCCGCGCCGAGCACGATCGCCTCGACGCCCCGCCGTCGCGCCTCCTCGAGGATCGCCTGGCCGGCGCGCCTGGCACGGATCGTGGCGGTGGCGACCTGGACTCCGGTGTACTCCTCCCCCACCGCCTTGGCCCGGGCCAAGGCGGTTCGGGCGTGCTTGACCTGGGCGTCGGGCAGGCGCGCGTCCAAAGGCAAGGACATCGGCATCTCGAAAATCCAGACCGCCTCGATCGTGGAGCTGTCGATCTCGTCCTCGTCAGTCGGCTTGCCCGCGGCGAGCAAGGCGGCAGTTTGCACTATGTCCTCGTCGAGGCGGGTCCCGCCGAGAGGCACCAGGATCGAGCCGTACTCGCGCTCGGGCGGCTGTTCGGCACGCAAGGCCTCGGCGGGCACCGTCACGCGACGCCACAGGGAAGCTTGGTCGGCGCTTCTGTAGACGACATAGAGCACGATCCCGCCGAGCATCCACCCGAGCCCCACGTAGCGGGCCGGTTCGTGAACGACCATCGTGGCCACCCAGCCCGCTGAGCACACGATCGCGCCGAAGACCGCCAAGAGGGGCAGCTCGCCGCCGCGCAGCTTGACCGAGAAGGGGGTGCGATAGGGCCGGTCGCTGGTCGGCTCGGTGTAGCGCATCTTCACGACCGAGACGTGGGCGATCGTGAAAGCGAGCATCGCACCGAAGGCGTAGATCCCGACCAAGAAGTCGAGGCTCTCGGGGATCACGAGCGCACTTGCGATCAGGCCGGCTAGCAGGATCAGGACGTAAGGCGTGGAGCGCTGGGGGTGCAAACGCCCTAGACCGCTCGGGATCTGGCGGTTGGTGGACAAGGAGTAGGCCAGCCTGGAGAGTCCCAGCATCGCCGAGTCGGCCGCCGCGATCAAGGTGCCGGCGGCGACCAGGCCGATCGAATAGACGAGCGCTTGGGAGAGCCAGTGGGGATGGAGGACCCTCAAGACGTCGATGACGGGAGCGTCGGTGAAGTCGTGTCCAGGGACGCTGCCATTTGGCAAGGGGAGCGCGGTGACGGCCACCACGGCGATACCCACATAGGCGAGCACGACGGTCACGGTGCCGCTGGCGATCAGGCGCCGCAAGGCACCGCGTCCGGCCTTGACCTCGCCGGCCAAGCCCGAGGCCGACTCGACGGAGGTGAAGGCGATCGTGGTGACGGTGAGCGCGAAGATCAAGCCGGACCAGGTGGGGGCGCTGCCGAGGTGTACTTGGGAGACGAGCTTGTGGGCGTCAAACGATTGGGCCAGGCCGATCGCGATCGCCACCAGCTCGAGCACGAGCGCGCCGACGACGACGAGGCCGATGCGAAATTCGCGACGCCAGTTGAAGCCCCTCACGTTGGCGAACACGACCAAGGCGATGATCCCGATCGACAAGAGCAAGGCCTCGCCCGAATGGCCGAGCGGTGCCCAGAAGACGCTCAGGTATTGGGTCGCCGCGAACGCGGTGACGGCGATCAGGATGACGTAGTCGAGCAGCATCGCCCAGCCCGCGACGAAGCTGACCAACTCGTTGAAAGCGTAGCGGGCGAACACCGTCGATCCGCCGGGCTCGGGGTGAAGCGAAGCTCCCTCCATGTAGGTCATCGCGGTCACCCCGAACATGACGGCCGCGATCAGAAACACGACCGGGGTGAGACCGAGCGCGTGGTCGGCCACCACTCCCAGGGAGAAGAACACCGCGGAGGCGAGAGAGGTGTAGACGACCGCGAACAGGATCGGCGAGCCGAGGCTGTGGCGCAGGGTCGTGCGTCCGCGCTCGCCGAGGTCAATCGCGCGAGGGTGCGCGGGGTTCTCCGGGGCGGCCTTCTCTGGCCGGCTCATAGGCCACCGTGCGCCAGGACACCGTGCGACTGTGCGGGGGAGCGGCTCATGCGTCGCGACCCTTCTTGGCTTGTATGTATAGGCGCCCCGAGCCGGCGGCTATGAACAGGACCCCAAGCAGCAGACGAGCCGACAGAGCGCCTTCGTGGGCGACCGCCTCGACCACGAGCGCGATGCCGATCGCGACCATCGCCGACGACAGCACGGTGGTACCTGCCCGATGGACCTGCCTACCGCTCATCTCATCTCTTCCCTGAGCTTAGGGACTACGCGCGACGCTTGGGGGTGTCGATGGGACCGTCCACCGGTTGCGCGAACGATCCCATTTCCACCGAAGGCTCCCGTTTCTCAGGTGATGAGCGGGATGATGAGGATCGCGACGATGTTCGCGACCTTGATCATCGGGTTGATCGCCGGGCCGGCCGTGTCCTTGAAGGGATCGCCGACTGTGTCACCGGTGATCGAAGCGGCGTGGGCCTCTGAGCCCTTGCCGCCGAAGGCACCGTCCTCGATCAGCTTCTTTGCGTTATCCCAAGCACCACCGCCGGCAGTCATCAAGACAGCGAAGAAGAAGCCGACCACGATCACGCCGATCAAGAGCCCGCCGAGCGCCTTGGTGTCGATCAGGCCCACGATGATCGGCAGGGCGATCGGCAGCAAGGCCGGCAGGATCATCTCGCGCTGAGCGGTCCTCGTGACGATGTCCACGCAGGTGGCGTAGTCGGGCTCTTCGGTGCCCTCCATGATCCCGGGGTGCTCTTTGAACTGGCGACGCACCTCCTCGACGACGGCGCCACCGGCGCGGCCGACGGCCTCCATCGAGAGCGAGGCGAACAGGCACACCATCAGGCCGCCGAGCAAGAGCCCGATGAGCACGGGAGGTTCGTTGATGCTGAACAGGAGCGTTTCGATCGATTTGTGGGTGTGGTCGGCCAATTCTTGGCGGAAGCCGGCGAACAGCACCACGGCGGCCATCACGGCGGAGCCGATCGCATAACCCTTGGTGACCGCCTTGGTCGTGTTGCCGACCGCGTCGAGGGGATCGGTCACGTTGCGGACCTCCTCGGGCAGCTCGGCCATCTCGGCGATGCCACCGGCGTTGTCGGTGATCGGGCCGAACGCGTCGAGCGCGACGATCAGGCCGGTCAAGGACAGCTGGCCCATCACCGCGACACCGATTCCGTAGATGCCGGTGGTGCCGCCGCCCGCGAGCTTCCAGGCGCCGAAGATGCCTAGCACTAGCACGATCGCCGGCAAGGCGGTCGCCTGTAGGCCCGAGCCGAAGCCTTGGATGATGTTGGTGGCGTGACCGGTCACCGACGCCTTGGCCGTCTTCTTGACGGGCGAGAAGCGGGTGGAGGTGTAGTAGTCGGTGATCACGAACAGGAGTGCCGTCACGCCGATGCCGATCAGGGCGCACAGGTAGAACTTGCCCCAAGACGGCGGATTGACGATGTTGCCGACCTGGCTGAAGGTGAGGTCTTTCATCAGCCAATAGGTGATCGGGGCGAACGCCGCGGCGGCGATGATGCCGGAGACGATCAGGCCTTGGTAGAGGGCGCGCTCGACGTTGCCGCTCTTGGAGCGCACCGCGAAGGTGCCGATGATCGAGGCGATGATCGCCACGCCGCCGAGGACGAGCGGGTACATGACCACTTTGGTGGACTCGTGGAAGGTGAGCACGCCGAGCAGCATCACGGCGACGGCGGTGACGGCGTAGGTCTCGAACAAGTCGGCGGCCATGCCGGCACAGTCGCCGACGTTGTCGCCCACGTTGTCGGCGATCACGGCCGGGTTGCGGGGATCGTCCTCGGGGATGCCGGCCTCGATCTTGCCGACGATGTCGGCGCCGACGTCGGCGGCCTTGGTGAAGATGCCGCCGCCTAGCCTGGCGAATACCGAGATGAGCGAACCGCCGAAGCCGAGGCCGATGAGCGCGTCGACGGCCGTCTTTTGGGAGTCGTTGAAGACCGCGGTGAGCAGGCCGTAGTAGCCGGCGAGGCCCATCAAGGCCAAACCGGCCACGAGCATGCCTGTGATCGCGCCGCCCTGGAAGGCGACCCGCAGGGCAGGCGATACGCCGCCCCGGGCGGCCTCGGCCACGCGGGAGTTGGCGCGCACGGACACGTTCATGCCGATGTAGCCGGCGGCACCCGACAGGATCCCACCAATCGCGAAACCGCAGGCCACGGCGATGTTCTGGACGAAGATGAGGGCCACGAAGATCACGACGCCGACAACCGCGATCGTCATGTACTGACGGTTCAGATAGGCGCGGGCGCCTTCTTGGACCGCCAGCGAGATGCTCTGCATCCGCTCGTTGCCCGGGGAGAGCGCGAGCAGAGTGCGGGTGGTCACGAGGCCG
>Ga0265338_10005925_pt1 | contig 15744 bp, 10 predicted proteins | sample 42126metaG_FD_193579 | JGI IMG/M metagenome (GOLD analysis project Ga0265338, IMG submission 193579) | Rhizosphere microbial communities from Carex aquatilis grown in University of Washington, Seatle, WA, United States - 4-21-26 metaG | ecosystem: Host-associated > Plants > Roots > Rhizosphere... | reverse complement strand
GATTTTACCGAACCGCGTTGTTCCTCCACCTTCAATGTTCTGCGGACCGTTCTTGCTGAATGTCACAACACACCGGCTTGTCGCACTTGCTTCCATGTTGAATGTTCCGGAGTTCACAATGTCGCCCGTGATGTTGACCGCGTGCGCAGTCTGCGCAAATCCAGAGTTGACAGTGACTGATGCACCAGCGTTAACCGTAATGCCGCCGTTGACGGTCAGTGTCCGTGCTGTGGCACTATTCCCAATGATGAGAGACGCTGCGCTGCCTCCTTGCCCCACTGTAATACTGTTCGTTGTGTCGCTGCCGTCCAACGTGACAGTTGTATTGTCTGCAATCGTCACATTTGCCGTAGCGGCCGGAACGATTCCGCCGATCCAGGTCGATCCTGTATTCCACGGACCGGTCTGCGCCGAGATCACAGTCGGCGCCGGGCTCGTGGCCTGGCTTCCCAGAAGTGCGGCACTGAGCCTCCCCTCCGTAACGGCATACACTTTCCAATAGTAGGTTGTGCCTGCGAGCAGACCCGTCTCGTTCGAAGAAGTCGTGTTGGCAGCCAGCTGGTGGAGGAAATTATAAGTGGCGCCGCCGTCATCAGACCTGTAAATTATATAGCCGATTTCATTGTTCGCGTTATCGGTCCAATTGAGCTGCATCGAAGTCAATTGCACGTTGCTGAACGTCAGGTTTGTTGGATTGGCCGGCGTTGGAGGAGTAAACGTCAACATTGAGTTCGACGTAGGCAGCGTAGCAAGACTGTTTTGAATGGCATTGCTGAACGTTGTCGTGTTGGCCGTTTGCTGGATGAGCAGCTGGGCTGCCGTCGGGGCGGCGCTCAAAGTCGGACCATTGATTCCGAGAGTGTAATCCCATGTGAAACCGGTTCCAGGATTCATTGATCCATAGAGAAATTCTATGACGCCCGTTGATTCAAACAACTTCACCTGGAAATTCGTGTTCGATGTATGGTTAGGCCATTCAGTCATGTTCAGCCACTCCACCGTAAAGACTCTGTTCGGCGCCGAACCCGCGGTGAGATACTTGATGCTGTTGCCGAGCGGGTCGGTTTCTCCCTGAGTGGTCAGATCATAGTAGAGCGGACCAAGGGCGAGTACCGTTCCGCCGGACTGTGAATTCGTACTAAGGTCGGCGTCATACGGTCCGAACGGACGGGAGTTTGGCCCGCCGTCAAATACTGCCGATGACAAGTCCATAAATCCGTTTGTCGAAACACTGAATTGCGTATACCGAACGCCATCATACCAGAAGTCGAACCCAATGCCGGCCTGGTAACTCCTGTTGTCATCCTGATTGGAATTATTTGGAGTGCTGTTGCGCCATGCAGGCATGGCACTTCCGGTTAACGAATCCGAAACGTAGACGATGCCCGTCGTCTGTGAGACCGCGTAATTGGCAACGCTCTGTCCCTGAGCGGATGATACTGTAAGCATGATCAATGAACTCACGATCAGGGCTTTCGGGAGGGTGTGCAATTTTACACGGCTATAGAAGCGGATAATTCCGCTCACCACAAGTGTCGTCATGATTGCCAAACCGTATTCAGTATTCAGAGTATTCATTAAAAGTAACTTAGAATCTTTTCTGTGAATTTGACGCCCATCGTAAGGTACGGACCTTTGGACCAGTACGTGTAGCTTACCAGATCGAGGTCTTTGTTGCCGACAAAGTTGTATCCGACTGCAACGTGGACGTTTTGCATCAAAACATATCCGACTTCAGCGCTGTAGCCGATCTTTGCGTCGTTCGCTTCACGCTGGCTGAGTATCCTGTATTCGCCCGCGACGTCGAAACTATGCCAGTTCAAATCGTACTCTGCATGGAGCAGATAGAAATCGGTCAACGTATTCGAGGTCAGGCCGTATGATGTTGCATTGTCCATCTTCAACGCATATTTCAAACCTAATTCCAGTCTGCGGAAAGGCTCTATGAACGTGTGAAGAGAAACGATCGAAGCATTGTCAAAAGTTTCAGGCGATACCAATCCATTGTACGACATTCTTTGCTCGAATTTGCCGATGGCATTGAGCCAATCCCACGAAACCGGCCTGTACGCAATGCCGATCGTGTTGTGGAAGTTTTTGAGTATCCCATCGGAAAGGCCGGAACCGATCTGGTTCAGACCCAATGTTCCGTCCGCAAAATTATTTGTATCCTTGGCTCCCGTTCTCACTTCTTCATAGTATGTTAATTTTTCTATAAGAGTGAAGTCCCGTGCTAAGCGCAGGTCTCCGCCAAAGGTAAGATTCCGCTTGTTACTCTCTCCGTCGCTGGCAATTTCACCTTTAATCGTGAATTTGTATGACGCCTTTGGTAAAAACTCCAAACCAGCGGAGAAGGCATTGTGGTCGGGCGTTGCGGTTTCAAGAACGTTTTGGTTGAGCTGTCTCGTTTTTTCGTACGACAATTCAGATGTGAGATCGTCTGTAATTTTTGTTGTATTCTTTAAGCCGATGCTTGCCTCGTTACGTTTTCCACTGATGCCATTTCCGATTTCATATTTTCCTGTCACCGTCGTTCCATACCCCACCGAGGAACTCAACCCGACAACAGATGAATTTCCGGCTCCTGAATAGATCTTCTCTTGTATAGATAACGTCATTGGGTCAAGGATCCGATAAGCGACTCCGATTGTACCAACGGAAGGTTGAATTCCATCCTGGCTAGATGAGCTGATGTTGTCGACATATTCGCCCGTTACATCAAGACGGCTGGCAGCTTTCACTGTTGCTTTCGCATCAATGAGAGTCGATTGACGATTCTCTTCTGAGCGCAGCGAATCCGATGAGATGCTCTCATACTTTGCATTTTCAACTTTTAAGGACGTCGTGACAATATTCCCAAAAGACTGTTCAATCCCGCCGGAAATTGAATTTGTGGTTACTGTTGCACTTCCCGATTCCTCTATCGCGTGGTAGTAATCGCTTTCTAGCTTCGTTGAGGCCAATGCCTGAAGAATTCCACCAACGCCGTATCGCTCGGTGCTCGTTCCGCCCAATCCGTCGCTGAGTCCGCCGCTGCCGACTGTGGGGTTAAGGAAACCAGCTTCAACCTTACGATAATAGGACTTTAAGTTAAGTTTTTCAACCGGCGAACCGCTGAGTTCAAAATCCCATGCTGCGCCCTTTTGTTCCGCGTCCTGCCCTTGTGCAACTTCGCCGACCGCCTTCAGCGAATTGCCGATGGTGTATCCGGTGTTAAAGCCGAGCAATGTGTAGTTTTTCGGGTCACGCTGTTCTGTCACGGCTGATGCGCCGACGATGAGTCCTTTTGCAATTACTTTTTCACCCTGTACACCGGCAACATAATTATCCGCGAGGCCGGTTTGTGCTTCATACGTGACGACGATATAGACAGGGTTTCCGCCGTTATCGATGCTTGGCACGGGTTGCGTGAAGAACAGTGTTCCTTGAATGTAATCAATTTCGTAATCGTTAATTCTTGTCTTGTCGACACGGCTCAGCACGACATCGGAATGCAGTTTATCACGGACTTCTATCCGGACCTTCTCAGAACCTTGCACCACGTTGCTGTTGTTGAGGAAGTAGAATCCTGAGATGCCCTCGCCTCGAATAGTGAGCTGTTTTACGATTCTATCGGTCACCGTTCCAAACGCGTCCGCCTTTGTGGTCTTGTCTTCATAGTGAGCCTTTACACCAGAGAAACTCCGGTCGTACCGGGCGAGTTCATTGAGCGCGAATGATGTGTTGAAATCCCCAAACATCAGGAAGGAACGGTTGTGTTCGATCTTTGCATAGAGAGGGCTGTTTGTCTGCGCCGTATAATCCACGTTGCTGTTGTCGCCGTAGATTGAATAGAGGACATCGGGGTCCAGATCCTTAAAGAGACGATCTTGCTGATTCCGTTGATTGTCGTAGGACGCGGTCAGCAAATAATTGCTCCAAATTGAGCCGCGTCCGTAGAATGCCAGCCTGCCGTCCGTATGTATTCCATCGGAGATCGAGTTCGCGCTCTTCAATTGAGAGAAGGCGCTGTCCGACAAATCTCCGCCCGTCTTCAGCGAATTGACCGATCCTTCTGCGGAACCAACAAGCATTAACGGCTCAAAGGGCGTTGTGAATTCTTCGGTTACGCTTGTCGTAATATTGGATGTCGAAACTTTAAGTGTGTACGTCCCGGCATCTCTGGGGGCTCTCAGCGGAATTGTGACTTCTCCGTTCTTCAATCGGAGTTGAATACCTGGCGTATTCGGGTCGACATCGCGAACGTCCATTTCCATGCTGTCCGCTTCAACAGTAACAAAATATCCGTCGCCGACTTTCACTCCCCACTTGTCGACTACGGTTGCAGTAACATTGACGATCGAGCGTCCGTCGGCACCGACTTCGTCCTCAGGCATCCTCACGATGATCGAATCGGGAGCACCGATGCGATGGATATGCCGGGTTACTACAAGGTCGCTGCCGTTCGGCATCCGCACTGTCACGGTGTATGTCACCGGACCTTCGGGCGTCGGGACTCCCAGGAACTCAAACACCCCGTCAATTCGCACGGAGCCTGAATCAACCGGCGTCCCATTTACTTTTAATTGAATGGGCAATCCGGCAGGAGCTTGACCAGCAATAAACTGATTCTGGAATACAGTTACGGTTCCCTCTTTCGGCTCATTGATGAACACCTGCGCATCAACGAGAGAAACGGTGAGAACCGTAAGTCCCAAAATCAGAAGAGCGTATTTTTTAATTATTGCGGTCATTCGTTAAATTTCTGTCTTTCCGTTTTTTCTTTAGTGGGCTTACCAGGTTTCACTCCTGGTAAGCCCGGTATAAATTGTGTTAGTTTACAGCTACACGGTACTTAACTATTTTTGTTCCGCCGCCGCCATTGACGGTAGCCGGACCAACCGTAACGGTATTCGCGCTGAACGAAGCTCCGTCAGCATCGGCTGCGTTCGTTTTCGGAGTGCCGTCGACGAGAATTCCAAATCCCACACCATACGAATTGGGTCCGAACGTTGTATTGCTCGGAATTGCGTTCGATGTTGTAAGACTGGTTGCATTTCCGGTGCCGCTGTTCGTGATCGTCAGCGTATATTCGATCGTATCGCCAGGGGCCGGATTTGAAATATTTCCTACACCGTAGATCCACGCCTGTGTCAAGACGATGCTCAGGTTCGGCGCTGTAACGGTTGTGGTAATTGTAATAGTTGGATTGTAATTGCTTGCGCCAACAGGCGCGGTTCCGGCTATTCCTGGGGTTGACGTGAGCAAACGGATGATGGTGTTCCCATTTAATCCGGTTACGTTGACGCGCAGGTAGACATACAGCGTAAGTGAATCGCCTGCATTAACGGAGGCGGTCGTAAAGGGTTGACTTCCCGCAACGCCTGAGGTTGCCGTGAACAAGTGCGTCGTATCGAGGTTGCCGCCCGACTGAGCCTGGGTAAGCGTAAAGGTCATCGCTGCATTACCGCGGTTCTTTACTCTGAACTGATACACCACGGAGTCGCCCGGATTTCCAGATTGATTTGCCGTCAGTTGTATGACATACGCACCAGACGCCTGGGAAACGGTCAATGGCGATAACGGAGAGGTTCCCTTTGTATATGAATGCAATCCGTCATTATAGACCAATTGCGTCGTTGTGTTGTTTCCCGAGTCCATGATGTAGACGGTATTTCCAACATGTGCACCGGTACCGTTGGTGGTTACTTGTTGGATTGTCACAACCACCTGACGCGTTATCGGTGAACCCATTGTGGCCGGAAGATCGATAGCATTCAATGTCCATGATACCGTGCCTCCGTTGCCGGAACCATTGACTCCGGAATTTGACCCGCTATTTGTAGCGCTGGTAAAGTTGAAATTGGTATCCAACTTAAACGTAAATGTCGCACCGTTCTGAATTGCTAAGTGGCCGGTATTCTGCAGCGACAGCGTGTAGGTAAACGATGAACCCGGAATTAATTGAGCAGCCGTCGGTGAAGCCGGAAGCTGCGCACCGGTAATCGTAAGGACAGGTTTCCAAATCGTAACGTTTGCAAAGTAGACCTGGCGACCAACTCCGCCCACTCGGACAACTGCGGGCAGCCCGCCGTACGACTGCGCATACACCGTCACCGAGTCGACCATGGCGTCAGGTGCGTTCGCTCCTTGCGGGATCGCGATCTTCAAGATAAGTCCAATGCGATTCGCGATCGTCGTGTCTGTATAGACATTGCTCCCGGAAGTAATTGCGGGATCGGTTCCAACATACACTCCGGTGTTGCTCACGTCGCGATATAACTGACCAACCCAACCGGTCGGCAAATGGCTGACGGTAAGATTGATGCTGTCGGCATAGTTGCCGTTGTTCGATACGTAGAATGCCTTATAGAGAATTGTGCTGTCAACGGTCGTCGTCGTCGAGCTTGTCGAGACCATGTTGAGAGACACTTTGTATCCCACCGTCATCGTGGTCGTATTGGATGACGCATTGCGAACGTTGGACCCGGCGTTGTATTGCACGGTCGCTTGGTTTGTGATGACTGTGCCTGCCAATGTTCCGTAGGCATACACATGCTGCATTGAGGAAAGCAACAGTATTGCTACCATCGCTAATCCGAATCGAGAGAACAGATTGTGCGTTCTCATGTTTGTATCTCCTATATTAGGGTTGTGGTTGATTATTGTATTATTTGATTTATTTCTATTTTGAGTTTTCATCTTGATACTTTCAATTTTATGCTTTAGAGTTCGTGAGCAAAACATCCATCAGGAAATCGCAGCTAAGGAGGTAATTCATCCATGATCAGATCTCCTATGTCGTGATGTGTTTTCATTTGGCTTCTTCTCAGATTAACAATCAATGTTTTTTGTCAGCGATGGTCGCTGCTTGCGCTGAAATGGATTCGTGCTGCACATCGGCAAAATCTTTGAACGTCCCGCAGTATTTGTCGAAGGAGATTGCCGCCTCTGTCGGATAATTTGATATCGTATACGCGGCGCCAGAGACGATGAGCTTTGCCCCGCATGATTTTGCTGCCTCTGAAATTGTGGCATGATGGTTAAGAAACAGACCGTTGTCGGAAACATGGAACGCAAACAAGAACACATATTGAGGCCGGCGGCTCTGGATGAGCTGGCTGATGGTTTCAGTAGAGGCTCCAACGCCGAGGTTCAACACTTCGAGCCCGGAGCTTTCGAGAAGAACGCTGAGAGCTTTCAATTCGATGTCGCGGGTCTCTCCTTCGACCGCTGCACAGATCGCACGCTTTCCGCTCGAAGCGGGCTTTACGATGATCTCGGACAAAAGTACGATCCCGTTGGAGAGTGCATTGTAAGCGAGCTGCATTTCGCCGGTGGAAAGTTTCCCGGACAAGTTGAGGTCGCAAATTCGTTTCAGCGTCGGACGAAGGATCTCATCAAGAAGTGACGGAAGGGTTAAACCGTTCTTATAAACTTCTGTGAACAATTTTACGAGGTCATCTTTTTTGCCGTTGATGGATGCGGAGAAACATACGTTCGCTAGAACGTTGAACTCTCTTCGTGCAATGATGCGCCGAATAATTGCTTCGTCGGTTGCGAACTGCGGATACAAGTTGACAGGCGAGATTCCGTAATTGTATTCGGACATGAATTGATACAGGTCTTCCGCACGAAATTTTCTATGACCGCCCGGCGTGCGAAAGCATTTCAACTTGCCCTCATCAGTCCAGCGCTTTACGGTTGATTTGTCGACCTGAAGCATCTTCGAAACATCCATTGTGTTGAAGAGTATTTCAGTCATGATTTGTATCTCCTGCCTTATGAATCGAAAAAATCTTTTTAGACGAAATTCGCAGTTTAAACTGAATGAGCGTTTTACCCTTTTTCCACTACTAAGATACTTTTCGAGGACCCTAGATGCAACACAATTCTCACTGTTTATCACCGTATTTCGCAATATACGGTCAAGACCGGATAAAATTGGAAGCGATTCCGTTTCCATTCTTCCAAAGGGACCGCCGTTGTCGATTAAATATATCATTATTTATACTTATTGATAGGTGACAAAACTGTCAAACTGAAGGGCTTTGATCTCATTCAACAAAAATGCCGACTCTGGGGTCGGCATTTACTTTAACTTCTTTGATCTGTTTAGAGTACCGAGGGCCGGACTTGAACCGGCACGGAGCTTGCGCCCCTCAGGATTTTAAGTCCTGTGCGTCTACCAATTCCGCCACCCCGGCATTTCCAGCTAGCTGAAACACGCAAAAATTGTGAAGATTTGAGGCGCCGGGCGGATTCGAACCGTCGCATAAAGGTTTTGCAGACCTCTCCCTTACCACTTGGGTACGGCGCCAAAGACTCTTTCACAAATCAAAAAAAAACGCGCCAAATACAATAGCGCGGCCCACTGCACATGAAACGCTGAACAATTCGACTACTTGAAGGTCCCTCTCTTGTCATTGAGAGCGGGAAACGGGACTCGAACCCGCGACATCAACCTTGGCAAGGTTGCGCTCTACCAACTGAGCTATTCCCGCTTTGGATTACGAAATATAACCTTTCAATCTATTCAAGTCAAGAAAAAACGTCCATACCGGCCGGAGGGTCGCCGGTTACAAGAGAAGTTCTTGCCAGTCGAGAAACCTTTTCGACCGGTTTCCGGTCCCGCTACCTCTTCATTGCTTTTATCTTAGTCCTCATCAAGTCAGCGTATGAACAGCGAATAATGCTTTCTTTTTCAATTCCAAACATACTCACAAGCTCTCTATATATATGAACCGGCCGCTGCCTATTTTTCTTTGAGTATACCTCGAATTCAATAAATAATCCAAGCCCCCGGATTTTGTCCAAATGAATCCTTGCTTGCTTCTTATAGAAATAGACAAGTCTCGATTTTTTGACGACCACATCGATACCGAAAGCTCTCCGTAAGAATCCTTTCGTTTCCGTCGGCTCAGAAACGGGAAGGATGTCATACCTGCTCCAACGCTTCCCTTCTCCTTCGTTTCTAACATAATGTATCAACTCGCTGCTCCCATTGCCGAATTCGCGGAGTTTCAAACGGCCATCCCCTACCAAGAAATACGTATCTGTCTGGATAAGTTTTTCCGAAGGGTTCCCCAAATCTTTTAACGTCCGAAGAACTTTCTTCGGATGTACAAGTTTCGCCTTTAGCTCGAGGTTAACCGGCATTTTGTTTTGAGATCTGAAGGGGAGTGGGAAGTCGCCGGCGAAAAGCCATCGCCTGCAAAAGAAAGCTAACGGGAAATAGCAATGATCTGGTATGACAATTCGCCTGCAGGAACAGTTATTTTCACGACGTCGTCGACCTTCTTGCCGATCAGGCCCTTACCGATAGGAGAAGTAACGGAGATTTTATTTTCGTCGAAATTTGCTTCTTCGGGAGACACAAGCTTATATGTGAGAACTTTCTTTGTCTTTATATCTTTCAATGTGACGTTGGAAAGTATGTAGATCTTATCGTTCGGAAGATCCTTGCTGTCGATAATTCTTGCGCGTCCGAGCGTTTGTTCAAGCTTAGCGATTCGTAGTTCGAGATGCTGCTGCGCTTCTTTCGCGGCATCGTATTCGGCATTTTCGCTCAGGTCCCCATGGCCGCGTGCCTCGGCAATTTTAGCAGCGATCTCCGTCCGCTCGTGTATTTTCAGCTGCCGCAATTCCTGTTCCAGTTCTACCAGCCGTTCACGCGTCAGGTATACAACTCCATTGTTGCTCGCTTCATTCATACAACCGTCCCGATAGATCAATAATTATTGAGTAGGGCAAAAATAAAAGCCATCGTTCGAATGAACAATGGCTAATGAAACTCTCTTCACAAATGTATACGAAATTCCTTGTAGATGCAAGAAAAAAAACTACCGTGCCCCGCCCCGGCGAGCGTTCATTTTTTCCCTGCCTGATCTATCAAAATGAGGTGACCCATCTTATCTCTCTTTGTCTTCAAATACCGTTCGTTGTTGGAATTTGCTGCGATTTCGATCGGAACACGTTCAACAATGGTCAATCCGTACGCATCCAGACCAACTACTTTTTTCGGATTGTTGGTCAGGAGGCGCATTTTTTTTACGCCGACATCTCTGAGGATCTGCGCGCCAATTCCATAGTCCCTGAGGTCGGCGCGGAATCCGAGAGCTTCATTTGCTTCGACCGTATCCTTTCCTTCGTCCTGAAGTTTATAAGCCTTTAATTTGTTCATGAGTCCGATTCCCCGTCCCTCCTGCCTCATGTACAACACGACGCCGTTTCCTTCTTTCTCAACCATCTTCATGGCAGAGATCAACTGATCGTTGCAATCGCACCGCAGCGAACCGAACACGTCGCCCGTCAAACATTCTGAGTGGACCCGGACAAGGGTCGGCGTTGCTTCGTCGATCGTCCCTTTCACGAGAGCAATATGTTCCTTTTGATCTGTTTGCGACCTGTACATGTGGACGAGAAACGTGCCGTACCGGGTCGGAAGGGTTGTGCTGACGACGCGGGAGACCAGTTTCTCCCGGTGCATGCGGAATTCAATCACCGATTTGACGGTGATCATTTTGAGTCCGTGGGCTTTCGCGATCTGCTCTAACTCAGGAACCCTGGCCATTGTCCCGTCATCGTTCATGATCTCGACCAACGCGCCGACCGGATGCAGGCCTGCCAGGGAGCATAAATCGGTTACCGCTTCCGTATGTCCTGCCCTTCGGAGAACGCCTCCAGGAGAAGATTTCAGAGGAAAAATATGTCCCGGCCTTGCAAGGTCGCTCGGCTTCGTCGCAGGGTCAATCAGCGACCTGACTGTGGCGGCACGGTCGGCAGCAGAGACTCCTGTCGTTGTCCCGTGTACAAAATCGACCGAGACGGTGAACGGAGTTTCGTGGAGCGAGGTGTTGGAATCCACCATCAGATCAAGCCCAAGGTCTCTGGCACGATCGCCCGTGATCGGGGCGCAGAGGATTCCGCGTCCGGCCTTCGTGAAAAAATTCACAATTTCCGGCGTGATGAACTGTGCGGCAACGACGAAGTCCCCCTCGTTCTCGCGGTCTTCATCGTCGACGACGATGATCACTTTTCCCGACTTAAGGTCGGCAATGGCTTCTTCGATTGTATTGAATTTGCTCATACGGGTGTACAGTATTATGGAGTGGGAGCTTCGATTTCGCCGACTTTGTTTACTACCGAGATCGAGCTTCGTTCGACTTTCACTTTTACGTTATCTGCAATTTGGACCAGGAGGGTCTTATCATCAATTCCTACAATCGTACCATGAAGTCCTCCGGCCGTAACGACTTTGTCTCCCTTTTTCATCGACTCAAGAAGCTTTTGCCGTTCCTTTTGCCGTTTCTGCTGGGGACGCATGATCATGAAATAAAAAATTCCGATGATCACTGCAAACATCAGAATGGTTGTAGTGAAATCGCCCCCGCCTTGTCCTGTCTGCGACGGTGCCATTGCGATTAATAGTGACTTCATACGAGATTTCTCCGATAGATAAATATGAAAAAAAGTATTGGTTTAATTTCGAACGCTATCCGGTTGCATCTGAAAAAGCATGTCTTTTTTCCACGAGGAAAAATTACCGGCGAGAATGTGCCGGCGTGCTTCTGTAACAAGCCATAAGTAAAAAGAGAGATTATGAAGCGACGCAAGCTGCAGCGCAAGGATCTCTTTTGAATGAAACAAGTGGCGGAGATATGCTCGTGAAAAATTTCTGCAGCAATAACAAGAGCACTCCGCGTCCACCGGCCCTCCGTCGCTTTTGAACTGAGCATTCGTCATGTTTAGTTTCCCCCTTCGAGTAAAGAGTGTCGCGTTTCTGCCGTTCCGTGTCGGGAGAACGCAATCGAACATGTCGACTCCACGCTCAATGCACTCCAGCAGGTTCTCCGGAGTCCCGACGCCCATCAGATAGCGCGGCTTGTTCATCGGAAGGCGCGAAGCACTGAATCCGGCAAAATCGTACATCATCTCGATCGGTTCACCAACTGCTAATCCGCCGATCGCGTACCCGTCAAAATCCAATTCCGTCAGAGCGTCGATACTCTCTCCCCGAATGTCCTTGTATGTGCTCCCTTGTACGATTCCGAACATTGACTGATGATGTCCGTAAAGCGGAGGACATTCCTTCAATGCCTCCTGACTCTTTTTCGCCCAACGAATGGTCAGTTGGTTCGACCGTTTTGCATACTCATGTTCGCATGGATACGGCGTGCACTCATCCAGCACCATGATGATATCCGAACCGATGGCCCGCTGAATTTCAACAACTTTTGCAGGCGTAAAAAAATGTTTAGAACCGTCAAGGTGAGATTTGAAAACCACGCCTTCTTCAGAGATCTTTCTCAGCTCCGAAAGGCTGAACACCTGATATCCGCCGCTGTCGGTGAGGATGGGTTTCTTCCAGTTCATGAAGCTGTGAAGCCCGCCCATCGAAGTGAGAATGTCGGTTCCCGGTCTTAGATACAAATGGTACGTGTTGCCGAGAATGATCTGGGCGCCCAATTCATTGAGTTCTCGCTGTTCGAGCGCTTTGACGCTCCCTTGCGTGCCGACGGGCATAAAAATTGGCGTTTCGATAACGCCATGGTCTGTTTCGATCCTGCCCGCCCGTGCTGACAAATCTGTTTTCTCTAACGTAAATCTCACGTATTACAAAGATACTGAATTTGCAGGGGCAAGTCAACGCAAGGAATCTGCAGGTAGCGGGTCGCTTTGATTTAAAAAGCCGCAACATGATCCTTCGATGCGTTCGCTCCGCTCACTTGTTCAGGATGAACAGGACATGCTCACCCTGAGCAAGTCCCGATGCTTTTTGTCGGGACGCGTCGAAGGGTCGATTCGGCAAAGTAGCCTGCTACCGATCTGCAGGTTGCGGGGTCTTGTCTCCACCCATCATATTCACCCTGATCGCACCAAAAGGCCGGGACGCGGCGGCGTCCTTCTCCGTAAAGGATGGCTTCACCAGACGCGCTCCGAAGCGAATTCCAAAGTTCTGGGCTAATCAAAAAAAAGTTTCTCCACATGTCTGGCAATTGCTGGAGAAGCGGTCAGCCCTGGCGATTCGATCCCTATTAAATTCACGAATCCTTCAAGCCCCCTCGCCTTTTCGTGAACGATGATGAAATCTTCCGCCAGTCCCTTTTCGGAATGAATCTTCGGCCGTATCCCGCACATGTCGGGCATAATGTCTTCATTGCAAACTGTGGGAAGTATTTTTTGAATAGATTCTAAAAAGAGAGCTCGTTTGTTATCGGAGACAGAATAATCCAAATCGTTCTGTGCAAGGTATTCCACATCTGGTCCGAATCTCAGCCTACCGCCGAGGTCGAGGAGAGCGTGTACCCCCAGGCTGTCTTTCGTCGGAACAGGATAGACCAGTCGCGATACTAATTTAGCTTTCGAAGAAGAAATACCGAAGTAAGATCCTTTACAAAAACGGAGGCGGTATCCCGCATCGTCAATATCGATTCCCGCTAAAGCAGCAATTCTATCCGCAAAAAGTCCCGCGGCATTCACCACCTTTTCAGCAATGAATCTGCTGCGCTCCCCCGCTTCGGTGATTGTGATCGCATAACCTCCCGAAGCGGGTTCGATGCCGACAACTTCACATTTCTGCTGAACCGTCGCCCCTTGGTTGATTGCGGTGTGATAAAAATAATCCATCAAACCGTGAGCGCTGATGATTCCTGTGCGAGGCGATAAGAGCGATCCGAATGTCCGGATATTGGGCTCGAGTTTTTGAGTCTCGCGTGCATCGAGCAGCCGCAATTCAACTCCATTCTTCATGGCGTTGCTTTGAATATCTTCCAGCTTCGGAAGTTCTTCCGGAGAGCAAGCACTTATGATCTTGGTTATTTGGACGTGCGGAATATTGTGCGCCGCGCAGAGTACATACAGTTCTTCCCTTCCTTCAACACATAACGTTGCCCTGAGGCTTCCTGGCTTGTAGTAAATTCCTGCGTGAATGACTTCGCTGTTATGGCTCGAGGTTTCCATCCCGTACTTTTCATTTCGCTCCAGGATGACAATTTCAGGATGATGCTCTGACAACCGTGCAGCGATAGCCAGGCCTACAACTCCTGCACCGATGACCGCAAATTCAAAATCAGTAGATCGCAATGGTGTGACCGTAAAGAAGTTCCGTAAATGGATTCCACATTCTTACTATAAAGTTTTACGCAGCATGCCTTCTACTGAATTCTGTCTCCTGTCTTCGGTATTCCTGCCACTCTTACGGAGAAAGTCTTTCAATCTTCCACGCCTTGTTCTTCTGCCGCGAATAGCAAAGCCGGTCGTGTAACCTGCTCGGCCTTCCCTGCCAGAATTCAATTTCCACCGGCACAACTCGGTAGCCCCCCCAATTCGGCGGCAGCGGAATTTCTGCCTCTTTATATGCAGCCGTTAGTTGTACAACCTTTTCTTCAAGCACAGCTCGGCTTTCGATAATCTCGCTCTGTTTCGAGGCCCAGGCAGCTATGCGGCTTCCCGCCGGGCGCGAATGAAAGTAGTTTTCTGATTCCTTCCGTGAGACTTTTTTGACACTTCCGGTGATCCGAACCTGGCGCTCAAGGCCGACCCAATGGAATACAAGAGCCGCATAAGGGTTTGCAGACAGCTCTTTTCCCTTTCTGCTCTTGTAGTTGGAAAAAAAGACAAAACCGTCATCGTCGAAGCTTTTTAATAAGACAATGCGAGCGGATGGCTTTCCTGATTTTGTCGATGTCGCCAATGTCATCGATGTCGGTTCCGGAATATCCGCCTCAATTGCCTGGCGGAACCATTTCCTGAACTGATCAAAAGGACTCTGTTCAAGGTCGGCTTCTACTAACCCGCCGAGCGTATATTCTTTCCGAAGATGTGAGATGGCAAGCGATGTCTCAGCGATCCTTTTCATTTCTTCAGCCTTTGGGGATGCCTTTCTTTGACACCATTTCCATTACTTCGCAGAATCGGTCGAGTTCATTCAATGTCGTGTAGACGTTCGGCGTAACGCGCGTGCCTCTGAACTCGGGGTGAATGATCGGCGTTGCGAAGATCTTATGTTTGGACATCAGATATGTACAGAGCTCGCCGGGATCGACTCCCTCGATGTCGACGTTTGCAATGGCGCATGACTGGCGGTCGTCGAAGGATGTGTTGAATCGTACCTTCGGAAGATCTTTTAATTTGTTCATCCAGTACCGGGAAAGAAAACGCAGCCGCGCTTCCTTTCGTTCTCCGCCAATGCCGTTGTGGAATAAGATCGCTTCACCGACGGCCAATCTCGGAGCCGCCGAGTGAGTTCCTATTTCTTCAAACTTGCGTATGTCAGTCGCCTCGGTTTTGTCGGCAGCCATGAGGGGCCATATTTTTTCAATCTTGTCACGCTTCACGTAGAGCAAGCCGGTTCCTTTCGGAGCGAGAAGCCATTTGTGGAGACTCGTTCCGAAATAGTCACACCCGAGGTCCTTTTGTTTAAAGTTGAATTGGGCGAACGAATGCGCACCATCGACGATGACCTCAATTCCCTTTGAACGAGCGAGCTCGCATACCGCCTTTACAGGCGTAATTTGTCCCGTAATGTTGATGGTATGCGAGATGAGAATGACCTTTGTTTTGTGAGTGATCCCCTTCTCAAACGCGTCGGTAATCTCACCAGGGTCATTCGGAGGAACCGGCACTTTAACAAGCTTGAGACTCAGCCCCTCACGCAGCTCGCGTTGTCGAAGCGTTGTGAGCATTCTTGGATAATCCTGTGTCGTCGTAAGAATTTCATCGCCGTTCTTCAAATTCATTCCCATGAGCAAAATCTCAAGCGAC
>Ga0265338_10005924_pt1 | contig 15744 bp, 8 predicted proteins | sample 42126metaG_FD_193579 | JGI IMG/M metagenome (GOLD analysis project Ga0265338, IMG submission 193579) | Rhizosphere microbial communities from Carex aquatilis grown in University of Washington, Seatle, WA, United States - 4-21-26 metaG | ecosystem: Host-associated > Plants > Roots > Rhizosphere >... | reverse complement strand
CGATGGACCGAGGAATGTCTTCCTCATGCGGCGTGGTATCTCTACGCAATAAGCCTGTCGCATTAAAGTGAAAGCGACTTCTATAATGAAACCCATGTTTCCGCGCTCGATATTGATTACTGCGGCGCTTGTGTTATTGGCGACCGGTGTTTCCGGCGCACAAACACAGGTCGTTCCCAAGGCCGAGCTCGCAGCGCACCTACAGAAAGCGCAGAGCTATCTAGACCAAAAGCGGCCTGACCTTGCAATCCCCGAACTGCAGGCCGCGGCGCAACTCGCTCCCGACAGTGTTGAGATACAAGGCAACCTTGGTGTGTTGCTCTTTTTTTCGGGCAAGCCGGCCGATGCCATCCCTCACTTGCGTATCGCCGTTGAAAAGCAACCGGGCCTCGCAAAAATCCAGGGGATTCTGGGAATCGCGGAGTTGCATACTACGGATATTGCGAATGGGCGAAAGGATCTCGAAGCCGCGTTTCCGGGCATTGACGATCCAAGATTCAAGGTGCAGGCAGGCCTCGAACTGGTGGGCGCATATACCCAGGTGAGCGACCTTGAGCTTGCCGCCGCCACACTTGCGCAGTTAAAGAAAATCGCCCCGGATAATCCCGAAGTGCTGTACGCTTCTTATCGCACCTATGCCGATCTTTCGAGCGAATCGATGATTGCGCTCTCGCTGGCTGCACCCGATTCTGCGCAGATGCACCAGTTGTTGGCGCACGAAGAAACCAAGGAAGGAAACACAAACGGAGCCATCGCGCAATATCGCAAGGCGATCGAAATTAATCCTCATCTACCCGGCGTCCATTTTGAATTGGCTGAGTTGCTGAGCACTTCGCAGGACCCCGCGATCAAGAAGCAGGCCGAGCAGGAGTATCTCGCCGCGCTCAGTGACAATCCCCGCGATGAAAAGGCGATCTCTGAGCTCGCCGAGATAGCCGTAACCAAGGGCGACGAAAGCGGCGCGGTGAAGCTCTACTCAAACGCGATCGAGTTGCAGCCTGAGGATGCTGCTGCAAAGCTGGGTCTGGCCAAGGTGCTGCTCGAAATGAATAAGCCTAACGAGGCTCTGCCGCTGCTCGAAGCGTCAGTCCAGCTTGAGCCCACCAACGCAACCGCACACTACCGTCTGGCAACGCTTTACAAAAAGCTGGGGCGTACCGAGGATGCAAAGCGCGAGGTCGAACTTTACCAGAAATACAAAGAGATGAAAGAAAAGCTCCGTGTTGTATATAAGGACTTGCTGATACAGCCCGACGCCATCCGCTCGGATGAAAATCCTGAAAAGTAGTTGCCGCTGACGGCGCGGGAGTCGAATCGGAATGATTGGTCGCAGTCGAATCTTGAGAGCGTTGCTCGTGATCCTGCTTTTCTATTCACTGAAGCCGGTCTGGGGTCAAATGGGCACGCCGACGCCGCTCTCGCCCGAGGAACGAAAGAAGGCTGAGGCAGAGCGCGCAGCTACGGGGCCGATCGAGAGTTATCCCCAACTCGTGGACATTACAAGCTCTACGGGAATTCACTTCGATCATAAGTCGAGCCCCGAGGCGAAATTCATCGCCGAGTCAATGAGCGGTGCAGTTGCGTTGATTGATTATGACGGCGATGGTTGGCTAGATATCTACTTCACTAATGCGCAAAGCGTTGAGATGGCGCAGCACGGCATCAAGTCGCGCAGCGCGCTCTACCACAACAACCACGACGGCACTTTTACCGATGTTACTGACAAAGCCGGCGTGGGTTACCCCTGTTGGGCGATGGGCGTGGCCGTGGGCGACTATAACAACGACGGACGGCCCGACTTACTCGTAACCTGTCTCAATGGCGTGGTGCTCTATCGCAACAACGGCGATGGCACGTTTACCGATGTCACTAAGGAGAGTGGATTGGCAGACGACAGCGGCTGGGCCACTGGCGCTGCATTTGGCGATTATGACAACGACGGATCCGCTGACCTATTCGTCGCGCACTACGTCGATTTTCATCTTGACAACCTGCCCGTCTTCGGCACAACCAAGGCATGCAAGTATCTTGGCCTCGTAGTGCAGTGCGGCCCGCGAGGGATGAAGGGCCTGCCAGACAAGCTCTACCACAATAACGGCAACGGCACGTTTACCGAGGTGTCAAGGCAGTCGGGCGTGGATGATGCAGAGGGGCGCTACGGACTAACGTCAATCTGGTCGGACTTTAACCATGACGGAAAACTCGATTTGTTCGTGACCAACGACGGCGAAGCGAATTACCTTTATCACGGAGATGGGTCCGGCAAGTTTCAAGATACTGCGTTGATGGCGGGCGTGGCAGCGAACGAAGATGGCGTTGAGCAGGCTAACATGGGCCTCGCGTTTGGTGACTATATGCACACTGGCCGCATGTCGCTGGCCATCTCGCATTTCGATGTTGAATACACGGCCCTCTACACAAACGATGGTGGAATGAACTTTACGGACAACTCAATCGCTTCGGGAGTTGCGCGCGACACGCAGGGATATGTGGGGTGGGGCGCTGCATTTGTCGACTTCGCCAATAGCGGCTGGCAGGATTTCTTCCAGGTAAATGGACACGTCTATCCACAAGTGGATGAAATGCACGCCGCCACGCGCTACCTTGAGCCAGCTGTGCTGCTTCTGAATCAGCATGACGGCGCGTTCAAGAATGTGAGTCGTCGCGTTGAGCCCGATATAGAAACACCGCGGGTAAGTCGAGGCCTTGCGATTGGTGATTTATTCAATGACGGACGCCTTGAAGCAGTGATTGAGAATCTCGTCGACGAACCGACGATTATCCGGCCTGAGCACGGTCCTGCGAACCACTGGGTCAGCTTTTCGCTCGGAGGAGCCACATGCAATCGTCTCGCCTTGAATGCCCATGTCAAGGTGACGGCCGGCGATCTGATCCAGACGAATGAAGTGATCAGCGGAGGCAGTTACTTGTCGCAGAGCGATCTGCGCTTGCACTTCGGGTTGGGGAGCCACGACTCGATTGACCAGGCGGAGGTCATCTGGCCCGACGGCAAGAAGGAGCTTTTGAGTCATCTGGCCGCTGACAGGTTTTATGTAGTGCGCGAAGGGCAGGGAATCGTAAAGACTCGATTGCCCGCGCATGAGGCGAAACTGCCTTAGAGCTCAGGAGCGAAAAGGCGCAAGCGGAGATTCAAATGGTGAGAGACAAATGCCACAGGGACGGCCCGACACATTGAAACGAGCAACACGCGTAACTGGCCTCGTTGCGGCGTTCCCGTTGATTGCCGGCGTGGTGATTAGCGCACACTCCTTCACTGTCGCACAAAGCGCAGGCAGCGTCCCTTCGCCGGCGGTTTCGCAGGAGTTCCACCAAGCGCTCGAGCTTGCTCAGCATGGCCACCCGGCGCAGGCAATGGTGATCGTGCAGCAAGTTCTCGATACAGACCCTCGATACGCGCCTGCGTTCAAGCTCAAAGGCATGCTTTTGCAGGATGCGGGGCACTCGGCCGAAGCTGGAGCGACGTTTGAAGAGGGGCTAAAGTATGCGCCGAACGATGCTGACCTGTTGTTTGAGACCGGCGTTTACAAGCTTGCGACTGGCGACAAATCGGGTGCGCTGAAGCTACTGGAGCGATGCGCCAAACTTCAGCCCCGCGATGGAGACACGTTCTTCTACCTTGCACAGGCATATCACCTCAACGGCAACGATGACGCGGCGATTCACGCGATTGAGCGCAGCGCGCAACTGGAGCCGGGTAACGCGGCAGTCTGGCAGAAGTATGGCGAACTACAATGCACCGGCAGTGACTGCGCACAAGGATTGAAACTACTTGAAAAAGCTCGGCACATGGATGTCTCATTGCCGCGACTCGACTACGATATCGGATCAGCAGACTATAAGATGATGGATCTTGCGGGAGCCGAGCAGAGCCTTTCGCGTGCGGTTACGGCTCATCCCGACGATGCGACTGCACTCGATTTGCTTGCGTCGACTGAGATTCGGCTTTCAAACTGGCAGGCTGCGAAGGAGGACTACACTCGACTGTTGGCTAACAAGCCTAACGATCCTGACGCGCTGCTCTCGCTTGGCCACTGCGAACTGGAATTAAAAAACTACGCAACTGCCGTTGATACGCTCCAGCAGTTGCTTCGCATCGCTCCCGAGCGGTTTATGGCGCATTTTTACCTCTCTCGAGCTTACGCCGCCATAGGCGACACTGCCGCAGCGCAGCATGAAGCAGCTTTGCATCAGTTGATGATGTCGCAGGCAACGTTCATTGGCCTAAGCAGTAGCGAGGTGCGCGAAAACGGCATTGCAGGGCAGGCTCGACAATTGCTCGAAGCTCATCGGAAAGAACAGGCGCGACTGCTTTACCTCGATAACTTCAAGGGGACAACAGTCGGCATTGCAGATTCATGGGTGTTTGTTGGCAAGCTTGAGCTTCACATGGGCGATGGCTCAGATGGGCTAAAGGATCTTCATCATGCACTTGAACTCAATTCCCGCGTGCAAGGCGCGCACACATATGAAGGCATCTTCGACTTGAAGCTAAACGAGCTTGACACTGCAGAAGCGGAGTTCAAGGCCGAACTCGCCAACAATCCCAGCTATCAACTCGCAATTGCACAAATGGGCGAGGTGCGTTACCACCAGCAGCGCTGGCAGGACGCAGTTGACTATCTGGCCAAATCAAAGACCGTCACTCCCGAGCTTATCTACATGCTGTGCGATGCCTACTTCCATTTGAATCGTCCGACAGACGCCGATCTAAATGCTGAAACTGCGGCTGTTTACGGAAGGCACGATCCGCAGTTTATGAGCGGATTGATCGATCTGCTGCGGCGCAACCAGCAGGACGAACTCGCCGACTGCTTAGCGGCCAAAGCTGCTCCTTGATGCGTCTGTCGCCGTCTCTTTTACTTTAAGAATCTGATCGGCTTTCACATTGGTAAGCACTTGCTTAATGCCGCTCGGCCACGCTATCTCGATGCGATCTATGTTCGCAGCCGATCCCAGCCCGAAGTGCACACGCTTGTCGCTCGACGAGTTGTAACCCACAGTGGTTGTAGCCTGGTTAAATTGTGAGCCCAATGCGGTAGTGACCTTGACTTTGGCTCCGAGGCCATCGCGATTCGACTTAGTGCCCACCAGGTCGAGCAGGATCCAGTGATTCGCATTGCCTGTCCGGTTCATCATGATCTCTGGTGCGCCGTTCATCACAGTGACCACCGCGTCTATCCTGCCGTCGTTGTTCAGGTCGCCAAATGCCGCGCCGCGATGCGCAGCAGGTACCGTGAAGCTTGCTCCAGCCTTTGCGCTCAAGTCTTCGAATGTCATGTTTCCGCGATTGCGAAAGATACCGTCTTGAAGTGCGTACGGGCGGTGCGCCAATTCCATCGAGTTATCGAGAATGTCTGAGTCCGAAGTGAAAAGGTCCTTGAATCCATCATTATCAAAGTCGAAAACTCCAGCGCCCCACGCAGTGAGATGGCTCGCGTATCGGGTCAATCCGGCTGCGCCGCTTACGTCTTCAAACTGGCCAGCACCAAGATTGTGATAGATAGGAAATCCCTCGCCAAACATCGCAGTTTCGAAGATATCGGGCTTGCCGTCATTGTCGATGTCGCGGAAGTCTGTCCCCATGCCTGCAACCGCGTTTCCAAATCCGTTGTAGGCAACGCCTGCGAGTACACCAACTTCGGTGAAGGTGCCCTCTCCATTGTTGTGCAACAGATAATTTTGAAAGGTATCGTTCGAGACGAAGATATCGTTAAACCCGTCGTTATCGTAGTCAGCAAACGATACGCCCATTCCTTTGCCAATGTACTGCGAGATATGGGACTGCTCGGACACGTCGGTAAACGTGCCGTCACCGTTGTTACGGTAGAGAATATTTGGTGTTCCAAGAAAATCAACGGGTGAGCAGTAAGCTGGATGGCCCTGGTCTACGCAGAGCGTCGCGGTCCTTAGGTTGTAACTCAGATAGTTGACGACAAATAGGTCGAGATGTCCGTCATTGTTGTAATCAATCCATCCTGCGGCAACTGACCATGCTTTACCAACGTTAGGAATTATGCCTGTTACTCCAGCTTTCTCCGTAAGGTCGGTAAATGTTCCGTCGCCGTTGTTGTGAAAGAGCTGGTTGCAGTTATATCCGGCAACATAAAGATCGACGTACCCGTCATTGTCGTAATCGCCGGCCGCAACGCCCATCGAATAGCACTTGCCCTTCAACCCCGCGCTCCCGGTTACATCTGTGAATGTGCCGTCGCCGTTGTTGCGATAAAGGCGATTCCAATAGGCTGGAGCGGACTTATCGAGCGTCGGGATTGCAGCTCCGTTGGTGAAAAAGATGTCGAGAAGACCATCGTTGTTGTAATCGAACAGGGCCACACCTCCAGTCATGGTTTCGATGGTGTAGCGTTGCGGGCTTACGCTGTTGCGCAAAAGAAAGGCGATCTTCGAGCCTTTGATGGTGTTCTCGAACTCGATCGCCGGTTTCAGGGGCGGATGCGTCGTACTTGCGGGCTTGCGCGTCGCCGCGCCAGACTCGGTGTGCAACGCCGCAGTAATCTGTCCATGCGCTCCGCAAGAAAAGTAAAGACATGAAGCGATCACGAGAACCGCAATGGCCGAATTGAGAACTGAGCGGCCTATACACCCCAATACAGCGCAAATGCCATGCTGCCGGCAATTGCTCAGGCCTGCACCATCGCCGGTCGGCACGCCTTCTCGCGGTTGCTTGCGAATTGAAGAATTAAGTCGAGGAATCTCTATAGCCTCTTGAACCGTTACCGCAACACGGTCAGTCCGCGCGACGAGATCAAAGTCGACGCCGTGCTGATGGTTCGCGAATCGACAGGACTCGCAGCGAGTTAAGCGAATCGCGCTTTCATTGCTTTTCGTCGAACAACCGTCAAAGCGCAGGCGTAATCACAATATTCCGGAAAGCGACGTGACCTTTTTCAGATCCTTGCAGATAAACCGGTCCAGGCAACGCTTCGTGGCTATCCAGTGCACCGCCTGTGATTCCGGGGATTTCCTGATTGTCGATGATCGTTTGGCCGTTCTGAACTACCGTCACCCTTTGACCCACGAGCGTAATATCAAACGTCTGCCATTGATCAGGGGTGCGTGGAAGTTCCGGAGTCGGAGACAGAAATCCGTAGACTCCGCCGGTATGGTGGCTTGGCGGCTCCGCCTCCGATTCCGTCTCGATCTGCACTTCGTAACGGCCGCGCAGGTAGACCCCGCTGTTTGCATCTTTACCGCAGTTGAATTCAACGTGCAACTTGAAATCCTGGAACTTGTGGTCTCCTATAAGCTCCGGCCCGTTTCCAGGGCTCACCAGGTTTCCGTTCTGGACCGTCCATTCCGGTGGCCCGGCACTCCTCATTTTCCAGCCGGTTAGATCCTTGCCATTGAACAACTGAATCGGCTTGCCCCACTTGGGAGCGTGTGTTCTTTCGAGTGCGGGCGCTCTAACACCAGTCCATTTCCAAACGGTTCCGTCCGGACCGTTCACGGTTCCAGACAGAGTGCCGTTGGTCACGCTGCCCTTGAACACCATGTCGTCTTTGCTACCTTCTTCTTCCTTCGGCGACACGAACAAAATGCGCCCCGCGGAGATCTCAACCTTGGGGAGCGGTCGCGCACTACCCCAGCGGCCAACCATGTGCGCTTTTAATTCGTCACCCTCCTGCAGCACCTCCAGCCAGGAAGGATATTCGCGGTCCGGGGCCTTCAATGTCAGGTCCCAGCGCCCCAGAAACCGTTGTACGGTTGCTGTCTGGGCACACACACTGGTTGACGCGAACACCATCGCCATCGCTGCAAATTTGACAACCCTCTGCGTTTTCACGAAGTCTGATCTCCTTTGTTCCCGCTTCTACTCTCAGGCTCACCCGATTGATTTGATGGCATTGGCCGAGGCATCCCAATATACGGGGCCCTTGCGGAAGTAGGATTCATTCGCAAGGTGACAAGCCAGGGCTGCATGGTGTCCGAAGACAGCATCCTGCAGCACAGGTTTCCGCGATCGAACGGCTCCGAAGAACTTGAATAGATGTGGCTTCAAATCGTCGTAGTCATTTCCGTTGAATGTTATGGTTTCCGGAGCCGGCTCTTGCCCCGGAATGGGATCATGCTCCTCATGCCACTGCTTCACGTAGGGGTCTCTCAAGCGCGCCGGAAACGATGCGGTGTAATAGCTCGGCGAGAGATCTACCCCGGCTTGTGGAGAATAGCTCACGCTGAATTCGCGAAGTTCTATCATTCCCTTTGAACCCTGGAAGCGCGTGACCTCAGCCGATTCGCAACCGAGTGACAAACGCATATAGACAGGAATGCCGCCGTACTCAAACAGGACCGGGTGCACATCGGGCATATTGCGCCCGTCCTTCCACCTGTAGATGCCTCCGAATGCGGATACGCGGTTGGGAACCTCGTTGACGCCCAGCACTGTCTGCATGCCGCTGATCAGGTGGACCAGCAAGTCTCCGGCCACGCCGGTGCCATACTCTTTCCAGCAGCGCCAGCGGGCAAAGGCAAGAGGGTCGAAGGGAACCCTGGGAGCGGTTCCGAGCCATGTATCCCAGTCCAGAGTTTTCGGCGACAAATCCGGTGGAGGAGGATATTCCCACGCCCCGGTGGGATCGTTCCGGCCCAAGGTCGCTTCGATCAGATTGAGGTCGCCGATGGCGCCTTGCGCAAACAGTTCGTGTGCTTTCGCGCACAAAACCGAGCTGGTGCGCTGCGCGCCTATTTGTACGATTCGATCTGTTTTTCCGGCGGCAGCCACCATCGCCAGTCCGTCAGCGGGGTTGTGCGACATTGGCTTCTCACAATAAACATCCTTGCCTGCGGCCAACGCGTCAACCACCACCTGCTTGTGCCAGTGATCGGGAACAGCCACTAGGATGGCGTCAATGTCCTTCGCATCCAGCAATTCCTGGTACCGCCGAGTCGTTCGAATTTGCTGGCCGGCAATTTCTTTGGCTAGCTCCTGGCGCCCATCGTAGAGATCGGCCGCAGCTACACATTTCACTCCAGGGAGTTGGATAGCCGTGGAAAGTAATCCGGACCCCTCCATCCCCACGCCAACGATTCCGAAGCGAACCTGATCGCTGGGGGCAGAAACTTGCGCTTCCGCAAGACTCGGGTCGGCGTCAAGGAAGATCGATCCTCCGAGAACAGAGGCACTGGCCGCGCCGGCGGTTGCATGCAGGAATTCACGTCGCGAAAAGCGAAAATCACTCATGGCTTCATTTCTCCTCTAAGTGCGTGCCCCGTTTTAGTGCCAATCTCACTCAGCAACTATGTCGCTTATACAAATAACAATCTTCAGCCGTGAGACGTGAAGTGGATGCGGTTGTTCGACAGCGATCCTGGTCACTTCGTGACTCCATCCGGCTCACAAGTTCACGAAACTTTCCCGGCGAGCGATTGCTGGTGTCCCAGAACAGAATCGTCGGCCCGTTGAAGACGGATGTGCAAGAAAAGTATAATAGGAAACCGATTGCATAAACCGCAACCAGAGACTTTTAGCATATCGATTGAGAGCACGTCAAATGCGCCTGTGGGAGTCAAACCATTCACCTGGCCCTGGTCACGAATGGGCATCCTGGGACGTGCGCTGAACCAGATCGCGCACTGGAAGCTCCAATGCGATGACGGCTGTACCTGTATGCGTGTAAGTTATTGGGACTTGTAGTTTCCGCTTGTCGCTTGTCTGAAATGCTCGTGGTCCCGAGCCGACGGCGCCGAGGATCTCGCGAGGTTGCTTTCCAATGCCTAATCCGCACACCGATTCTCCGGTCCGTTGCTGGGAGCAGCAAGTCGTCATTCCTACCTATCCGGTGCAGCAACCGGATCCCAATCCCATGTTCCTTGAGAAAAGGGTCTATCAGGGCAGCAGCGGCAAGGTCTATCCCAATCCCTTCACCGACCGGGTTGCTCTCAAAAAGGAGGATGTAAGCTACTGTGCGATCTACCTGGAGAACGAGTTCATCCAGTTGATGATCTTGCCCGAGATCGGCGGACGCATCCATGCAGGCCTCGACAAGACAAACCAATACGATTTTTTCTATCGCCAGAACGTCATCAAGCCGGCGCTAGTGGGGTTGCTGGGACCGTGGATCAGCGGCGGAGTGGAGTTCAACTGGCCACAGCACCATCGGCCATCGACGTACATGCCCGTCCATGCTGCGATCGAGACCGCCGAAGATGGCAGTTGCACCGTCTGGCTCAGTGAGCACGATCCGATGGAGCGGATGAAGGGCATGGTCGGCGTCTGCCTGCGTCCCGGACGCGCGCTCGTTGAAGCCAAGGTGCGGCTCTATAACCGTACGCCGTTGGCGCAGACTTTTTTGTGGTGGGCTAACGTTGCGGTGCGGGTGCATGAGCAGTATCAGGCCTTCTTTCCACCAGATGTCACCTTTGTTGCCGATCATGCCAAGCGCGCCATCTGCTCGTATCCGATCGCGCACGGCGAGTACTACGGCGTCGATTACCGGCCGGGCACCGACATCTCCTGGTACAAAAATATTCCCGTACCCACTTCCTATATGGTCACCAAGTCCCGGTACGATTTTTGCGGAGGCTACGATCATGCCAGGCGTGCCGGCATTGTGCATACGTCGAACCATCACATCGCACCCGGTAAGAAACTGTGGACCTGGGGCAAGGCGGAATTCGGGTATGCATGGGACCGAAATCTGACTGACGAAGACGGTCCCTATATCGAACTAATGGCTGGAGCCTACACCGACAATCAACCCGACTTTTCGTGGTTGCAGCCCTATGAGACCAGGCGCTTCAGCCAGTTCTGGTATCCGATTCAACAGATTGGCCCCGCCAAAAACGCCAATATCGAAGCGGCGGTGAATTTGAAGTTCGATGAGCAAGGAATGCTTCTAGGTGTGTGTGTAACCACTCGACGCCAGGTGCTCGTGGTGTTGACATGCCGGGACCAGATCATCGCGGAAGAAAGATGTGAATTGGAGCCGGGCCGCCCGCTTGTGCGTCTGCTGCAAGTAGCGAAAGAGTCTCCGCAGGAGTACCGGCTCGCGGTTGTAGACGCAGAAGGCAACGAGCTGATTGCTTATCGGCCGGAGTTGCCTCAGGAAGCGGAACTGCCGCCGCCTGCTATCGAACCTCAGCTTCCGGCCGAGGTGGCATCGGTTGAGGAGTTGTACCTGATCGGCCTGCACCTTCAGCAGTATCGTCATGCAACACGCTCTCCTGAAGCCTATTGGCAAGAAGGCTTGCGGCGCGATCCCGAGGACGCACGCATCAATAACGCCATGGGCCTGGCTCGCTTGCGCGATGGCCAATTCGCCGCGGCGGAGCGTCACCTTGCTGTCGCGATGCGACGGCTCACGGTGCGCAATCCCAATCCCTACGATGGCGAGCCGTATTACAACGTGGGCCGGGTCTTATACCTGCAAGGCCGCAACGAAGAGGCCTATGCGGCCTTTCACAAGGCGGTGTGGAATTACGCATGGCAGAGTCCCGGATACTATGCCCTGGCCTGTATCAGCGCGGGCCGCGGCCATTTGCAACTAGCTCTTGAGCAGGTTGATCAGAGCCTTGTGACCAATGCGCACCATTTGCAGGCACACGCTCTCAGAATCTCGCTTTTGAGCCGCATGGGACGTTGGGACGAGGCGCTTGCCAAGCTTGATGCTGCTCTGGCGCTCGACCCACTCGACTTTCGTTTGCGGGTCGAACGTTTTCTGCACAATGGCGAAGCGCAGGAACTCAACGAGTTTCTACGTGCGCTCGAAGGCGATGTGCAAACGCTTCTCGATGTGGTCTTCGATCTCGCCTGGTCTGGCCTCAAAGACGATGCTTATGTGCTGTTGCGGGCCGCGCTCAGCACATCGCTTCCTGACCATCCGATTATGGATCATCCGATGCTTTGGTACACGCTCGGATGGCTTGCGGCATCGCTGGGTAAGCAGCAATTGGCCGCGGAAGCCCACACTCGAGCTGAAGCCGCATCTCCGCTTTACTGCTTCCCGGCGCGAATAGAAGAGATGATCGTGCTCGAGGACACGCTGCTCCGCCAACCGGCATCGGCAAAAGCTCTGGCCTCTCTCGGCAATCTTTATTACGACAAGCGCCGTTACCAGGCGGCGATCGATTGCTGGCGGCGATCGGTCGAGCTCGACGGCAGCTACTCAATCCCGTGGCGGAATCTTGGCATTGCCGAGTTCAATATCCTGCATGATGCCGTAGCTGCCGATCGCATGTATGCCCGTGCCATGGCCGCCGCTCCCGCCGATGCCCGCCTGTTCTACGAGTGGGACCAATTAAAGAAGCGGGCCGGTCTTGCCACAGCGCAGGATCGTTTGGCGGAACTCGATGCGCATCGCGATCTTGTGGACCAGCGTGACGATCTGAGCGTAGAGCACATCACAATGCTCAATCAGACGGGGAAGTGGACTCAAGCGCTTGAGGAGCTTGCCAACCGGCGCTTCAGTCCATGGGAGGGCGGAGAAGGACTTGTTTCCGCTCAGTACGTCCATGCCCACCGAGCGCTGGGAACAGCAGCCCTATCTGCGGGCGATCCGCACAGCGCACTCGAACACTTCGAGGCCGCCCGCAACTATCCATGGAACCTGGGCGAAGGCAAACATCTGCTCACACTGGAGCGCGATCTCGACTACCTCTCAGGATGCGCAGCGAACGATCTGGGCGATGAGAGCCAAGCCACCCGCCGTTGGGATAACGCCTCCGCGCCGCTGTCGGCCGTAGGCGTGCACACCTACTTTCAGGCTCTTGCGGCAATAGCGCTGGGCGAGGATGCGCGGGGACGGAAGATTCTCCAGGAACTGGCGGATTTTGCGGAACTGCGGAGAAACAGCACGGTAAGAATCGACTACTTTGCTACTTCGTTGCCGAACATGCTGCTCTTCGAAGACGATTTGCAGCAGCGAAACCGCGTGGAGTCTCTATTCCTGAGTGGGCTTGCTGTACTCGGCCTTAACCAGATTGCGCAGGCACATGAGTATCTGCGCGAAGTGATTGCCCTCGAGCCCAACCATCTTTACGCTCTTTGGATACTGCAAGTGAACACGGCCGGCGATTGGCAGAAGCTGCAAGCAGCGGAAGAAGGTACAAAACTATGATTGGCGCGGTTTCAACGGTTGCAAACGAAACCGCGGGTGACGCCCGCCGCCACAGTGCGTACACGTGGCTGGCGGCCTCGGCTGGCGCATTGGGAGGCCTGCTCTTCGGCTACGACTGGGTTGTGATTGGCGGCGCCAAGCCTTTTTACGAGGTTTTCTTCCAGCTCGATAATCCTGCCCTTCAAGGCTGGGCAATGAGCTGCGCGCTGATCGGCTGCCTGGCCGGCGCCATCACTTCTGGAATGCTCAGCAACCGCTTCGGGCGAAAGAAGCTGCTCACGCTGTCCGCACTGGTCTTCGCCGCGTCCTCGCTAGGCACTGGCCTTGCCGATCATTTCCTCGTTTTCGTGCTGTGGAGGATACTGGGCGGCTGCGCCATCGGACTCGCATCTGGCATCTCTCCTATGTACATCGCGGAGATTTCTCCAGCCCATCTGCGCGGCCGCATGGTTTCGCTGAATCAACTGGCAATTGTCTTCGGCATTCTGCTGGCACAACTCGTGAACTGGATGATCGCCCGCCCTGTGCCGCGCGGTTATACAGCCTTGCAGATTCTAAGTTCCTGGAACGGCCAGACAGGCTGGCGATGGATGTTCGCCGTCACCGCGGTACCCTCAATTCTCTTCTTGATTGCTTCGTTGCTTGTGCCGGAAAGCCCGCGTTGGCTGGCCTCGCGCGGCCACTCGGAGCGCGCTCTGCGAGTGTTGGAGAAATTGGGCGGAAACTACTATGCCCAGCATGTGATGGACGACTTTGCCCGCTCCAGCAGCGTGGAAGAGCCGCGCACCGGGCTGCGCGATCTTTTATCTCCAGGCATCTTCAAGCTATTGCTTCTGGGCGTTGGGCTGGCTGTTCTGCAACAGTGGTGCGGCATCAATGTCATCTTCAATTATGCTCAGGAGATTTTTGAGGCGGCTGGCTATCAGGTCTCTGACATCCTCTTCAATATCGTCATTACCGGCGCAGTCAATGTTGTCTTTACTCTTCTGGCGCTGGGCGCAATCGACCGCTTTGGCAGGCGCTTTTTGCTGCTCACCGGCGTCTCAGGTCTCGCCTTGATCTACACTCTGCTCGGTCTCCTCTACCATCTGCACATGCAGGGCAAGCCAATGCTCTTGCTGGTGCTTGCGGCCATCGCCTGCTATGCCATGTCGCTGGCTCCGGCCACGTGGGTAGTGATTGCCGAGATCTTTCCAAACCGCGTGCGCGGCACGGCCGTAGCGGTTGCTGTCTCTGGGCTGTGGATAGCCTGCTTCGTGCTCACCTACACTTTTCCTCTTCTCAACGCCGCACTGGGCGCAGCGGGCACGTTCTGGAGCTATGCTGCAATCTGTTTGGCGGGATTGCTTTTTCTTTTCTTCAAGCTGCCTGAAACCAAGGGCAAGACGCTGGAAGAGATGGAGGCCAGTCTTGCCGCAACCCAACATCGCCGATCCGGCGCATGACATTCCGCATCCATTTGAGGTTCCTATGAAACGACTCGCAGTTTTCATTTTCGCTTTCACGTTTGCCACTGGTTCCGCTGCCGCAGTTCGCGCCGCTTCCTCCCCCGCAAACCGATTCGTTCACGCCAGCGGAAAGTACCTGGTGGATCCGGAAGGGCACAACCTGCAACTGCGAGGCATTAACATCGGCAACTGGATGGTGACGGAAGGGTACATGTTCGGCCTTGAAGGGGGTCCGCAGTCAACGCGGGAAATTGAAGCACTCTTCAATGAGTTGCTCGGCCCGGCCGATGCTGCGAGGTTCTGGAAAGCGTACCGCGATGCATACGTCACCGAAGACGATATTCGTTACATCAGCCAAACCGGCGCCAATTCAATTCGCATTCCAATGCACTACAAGTTCTTTACACCCGGTAACGACGAAGGGTTCGCCTTGCTTGATCGTGTTGTAAGCTGGGCGGCAAAGTACCATTTGTATGTCGTTCTCGATATGCACTGCGCACCCGGAGGCCAGACCGGCGCCAACATCGACGATAGTTGGGGTTATCCATGGCTCTATGACTCGGAAGAAAGCCAGGCAACTGCCGTTGCCGTCTGGAAGCGGATCGCCGAGCATTACCGCGACAACCCCACAGTTCTTGGCTACGACCTGCTTAACGAACCAATTCCACAGTATCCGGCGCTGCAGAAATACAACAGCAAGTTGGAGCCGGTCTACAAGAAACTAACCGCTGCCATTCGCACCGTGGATAAGAACCACGTCATTATCCTGGGTGGCGCGCAATGGGACTCCAACTTCGACGTCTTCGGTCCTCCCTTTGACTCCAATCTGATGTATACCTTCCACAAATACTGGACCGCGCCAACTGAAGACGTCATTCGGCCGTATCTTGATTTCCGCAACCGCTACAACGTTCCCATCTGGCTCGGCGAGTCGGGCGAGAATAACGATGCCTGGGTACATGATTTTATACAGGTAATGGAGAAGGACCAGATCGGCTGGGCATTCTGGCCCTACAAGAAGATCAATGCGACGTCGTCCTTCGTAACCTGGCAAAAGCCTGCCTACTGGGACGAGATCGTTGCGTTCGGAAAAATGAAAGAGGGAATGGGAGATACGGAAAAGCGCATTGCCGCGCGGCCCTCCCAGGAACATATACAGGCCGCGTTCAAAAGCCTGCTTCAGAATATCCGTCTCGCACATT
>Ga0265338_10005921_pt1 | contig 15748 bp, 17 predicted proteins | sample 42126metaG_FD_193579 | JGI IMG/M metagenome (GOLD analysis project Ga0265338, IMG submission 193579) | Rhizosphere microbial communities from Carex aquatilis grown in University of Washington, Seatle, WA, United States - 4-21-26 metaG | ecosystem: Host-associated > Plants > Roots > Rhizosphere... | reverse complement strand
AGCGAGACGATCGCGACGAAGACCGGCGTCGTCCCGAACAGGAGAGAAACCGTGGACGCCTGCGCGAACTCGAGGCTGTAGACGAACGCGATCTGGTTGCAGAAGATCATCGCCGCGGCGATCTCGACGAGGTGCCAGTCGTCCCGCGCGATCCGGAACGAGCCCTCGCGCCGGAACGTGAAGATCCAGAAGAGCGAGATGGCGGCGAAGTAGCGGATCGTCCCGTACGCGAGCGGCTGCCAGCCGTGCTCGAACATGTACTTCGTGACGGTGACGTTCAGCGCCCACAGGAGCACCGCTCCCAGCAACATCGCGTACTCGGGAGACGGCCGGCGCACGTCCTCGAAGCTACCTCCGCGACCGCGCTCGAGGGCGCGGGCGAACTCATACCGCCAGTGGTCTCAACGCTCCGCGGGTGGCGCGTACTGCCAATAGTGCCCGTCTCGTTGGATCCGGAGTGTCACGACGTCGGTCGTGCCGTCGTAGGTGGAACGGAGCGTCAAGCGGGTGAAATGGCCGTCGACGGGACGGAACGCCCGCGCCGTGGCACTGACCTTCGCGATTGTCCGCGAGAAATTGTTGGTGCTCCAGATGAGGCCTGAGCCGAGCGCCAGGGTTTCCGTCCAACTCCTCCAAGTCACGTGACCAGGATGGGCAACCTCCGTCCCACCGGCCCCGACGAGCCTGCCGGAGCCGTCGCCCGTGAAGAGGATCCCCGCGGGCCGAACTTGCCAGCGGGATGCACCGCGCGGCCCGGCGTTTACTAGCAGGCTGGGCAGTCGGGTATTAGCAGGCACGAACGACGTTGTATGGCGGAGAGTTAGCGTCGTACCAAGTGCCGCTGCGAGCGCCACCGCAGCGGCAGCCACGAGAACCCTCCGCCGATGGGCTCGTCGCTTCGCTTCGGCGATGAGAGGGTCGAATCCTGGCGCGAGCGCGGACATAACACCAGTATTGCTAGCACTATGCTCGGCGTCAAGATTCATTAGGCTCCCTACGATGTCCGAGCCGACCTTTGCCGACGTAGACGCCCTCGTTGGGCCGGCGACGCCGCATTTCGCGTACCAGCTCCGCGCGCGCGTGCGCGAGCTCGTTGCCGACCTGCCGGAGAAGCACGAGGTGCGCAAGTACGCGGACGAGAAGATCGCGCTCCTCGACCGGCTCGGGTACGCCTCCTCGAAGGCGGCCGACAGCCACCGCGAGCCGCGGACGCGGCCGGGCTGGAGCGAGCTCCCGAGCTCGGCGCCGGCGGACGAGCCGCTCCCGCGCGCATGAGCCTCGACGGCGCGTCGGTTCTCGTGACCGGCGGGACGCGGGGGATCGGCAAGGCGATCGCGCACCGGCTCGTTGCCGACGGCGCGGCGAAAGCGGTACTCGGCTACATGCGCAACGACACTGCAGCGGAGCAGGCGGCCGACGAGCTCCGCGCCACGGGCGCCGAGGTCGTCCTCGTCCGCGGCAACGTCTCCGAGCCGAAGACGGTCGACGAGCTCGCGTCCCACGGCCCGTACCGCGTCGTCGTCTCGAACGCCGCCACCGGCGTCGTCCGCCCCGCGCTCGAGACCGAGGACAAGCACTGGGACTGGACGCTCGCCGCGAACGCGCGCTCGCTCCTCTCCCTCGCCCGCGCGACCGCGCCCGCGATGGAGGAAGGCGCCGCGATCGTCGCGATCTCGAGCCTCGGCTCCCGCCGCGTCCTCCCGAACTATGTCCTCATCGGCGTCTCGAAAGCGGCGCTCGAGACCGTCGTCGCGTACCTCGGAGTCGAGCTCGCGCCGCGCGGAATCCGTGTCAACTGCGTCTCGGCCGGCGTCGTCGACACCGAGGCGCTCGACTGGTTCCCGAACAAGGAGCAGATGCTCGCGTCGGTGAAGCGGACGCCGGCCGGGCGGCTCGTGGAGCCGTCCGACGTCGCCGCGGTCGTCTCGTTCCTCTGCTCGCCCGACGCGGCGATGATCTGCGGCCAGACGCTCGTCGTCGACGGCGGCTACTCGCTGCCGGCGTAGGGGCCGCCGTGGAGCCGACCGAGGAGAACATCCGCGCGTTCGACGCACTGCACCGCGCGCGGCACGAGCCCGACGAGCTGCCCGCGATCGTCGTACGCACGCTCGGCGACCTGACGAAGAAGAAGGTGCTCCATCTCCTCTGCTCCACGGGAGAGGCGACGGCGGCACTCGCGGAGCTCGGCGCCGTGGTAACGGGCCTCGACCCGCGTCACGCGTCGCTCGAAGCCGCGCGCGAGCGTTGGCCGAAGATCCTCTGGGTCGACGGCGACCTGCAAGATATTCGCCGGCAGCTCGGCCGCAGGAAGTTCGACCTCGTCTACTCCGGCGAAGGCGTGCTCGACCGGGTCGACGACCTCAACGCGTGGGCCGCGGGAATCGCCTCCGTCCTGAAACCCGGCGGCGAGCTCCTGATCTTCGACGACCACCCGGTCGCGGACTGCGTCGACGGGCTGCTCCGCTGGCGCAGCGACTACTTCCGCGACCCCGCGGATCCGAACCGACTGTGGCGCCTCGGTCAGATCGTGAGCGCGCTCGTGCGTGCGGGGATCCAGGTGCGGGCGCTCGAGGAGTACCCGGGCGGAACGTCGCGCCGCGGCCACGACAAGCGCGTCCCGGCGACGTTCCTCCTCTACGGCCGAAGAGCCGCCTGAAGCCCGCCCTGGCGCGTCAGCCGCACTGCAAGACAAGGCGGGCCTTCGCCCAGCTCCGGGCAGCGAGGTCGTCTTCGTGCATCCAGTAGTAGATGCGCCCACCGTCGCCCCACATCATCCCCACACCGTCGTCGCTGTCGACCTGCAGGAGGAGCCTCCATCGCGCAGCCCCAGGAGCGAGCTCAGCCGCGCGCGGGTCTTCGTATCCCGAGAGATCACCGCAGTAGAGCCCGTGCGCTACGAGCTGGCACTCCAACTGCATATCCCCCTGGATCGGATCGGGATGGCCGAGGAACCGGTGGATCGTCTCCTCCGCGGCCTCCTCGGCCTCCAAGACCTCATCCAGAGCGAACTTCTGATCGCGCGTGAGGTTCAGAGCAGCCACTTCGCTGAACCACGACGGCGCATAGGTCAGTTCAGAACTCGGCTGAAGTCGCCTCGCGTCGAACAGCGCCTCCGGCGGAAGATCGCTCGGAGGCTCTCGCCTGACGAGATCCGCCGCGTCGGGCGTGTGGTGCACCGCCCAGGCGCCGTCCTCCTTGGGGTCGAATCCCCACACGCTCTGCGATGACTCGTAGAAGAAGGACAGGAGTCCGGCCGGCGGGAGGACTGGATCGAGGTCGTATGGATGCGTCTCGGCCAGGTTGATCTGGGCGACGAAAGACTGCGGAGCTCCGTCGTACCGAGGCCAGTCGAGGTCGGGCGGGAGGTCGGGGTATCCGCCTAGTTTCGTCTCGCCGATACCGATATCGGCTTCGTCGCTGAGCTCTGCTTCGAGGCGAGCGCTCGGGCGCGCGAGTGCCACCAGTGCCTCCGCATATTCGCCAAGGCCCGCAGCCGTCAAGCGTTCGCGAAACGCGTCTACGTCCATTTCGATGTCGCTCCCAGCAACGCGGACAACCACTCATCCATCTAAGAGATCTCCACCTCAACCAAGCGACAGCTACGGGGACTGGCGGCCGCAAGGGTCTCGGCGAGAGGTCGCCGGAAGAGCATGTGCCGGAATGACTTCATGCCGGCTCCAAAAACCTCCGGTGACACAATCACGTCGGAACTCGCCGCGAGGGCGCTCGCCGCGATCGGTGCGGCGCCCACGCTGATGGGCAGCCATCTCCACCGGTCACAGGTCCCGCAGGACGCGCCCATGCGATCGCCATGGTGCTCCCCGTGCAGGGCTCGGATGGGAGATGCGAGATCCGCTTGCCGGTACCACTGCACCCCGGTCTGGACGGGGAGAATCTGTCGCGCCCCGGTCGGGCCTGTGCGGGGCTTGTGTACCTCGCCCAACTCGACGTTGAACCGACCTGAGATGTCTACAGCTACTCGCTCCGAGACACAGACCACGTCGTGGCGCCAGTTCGGCGTCCAGACGTCAGCCGTCGGAAACTTGCGGATGATGAGCGGGCCCGACTGCTCTACCAGGGGAGTCCCGCAGCCTCGACACCAGCCACCGTCGCCGTAGATCGGTCCGAGGCCCCAGGACTCGTCGGGCCATGGCCAGCCCGCGCTTCCAGTGGAAAGCGCTACCCAGCCAGCCGACGGTTCTGTCATGGATCAGCCCCCGCGTCCGAGTAGGCGCCCCGCCGTCGCCTTCGCGATCGTCGTCGCCATCGCGGGGTTCTCCTGCAGGCGGCGCACCGAGTAGCCGTACCAGTGCTCGCCGTACGGGACGTAGACCCGCAGTCGGTGGCCCTCCGCGACGAGTTCGTCGCGCCGTGCCTCCCGCACGCCGAGGAGCATCTGCAGCTCGTACTCCTCGCGCGCGAGCCCGTGCTGCGAGACGCGCGCGAGCGACTCGCCGATGAGCCACTCGTCGTGCGTGGCGAGCCCGACGTAACAGCCGCCGTCGAGCAGCGCGTCGACGCAGCGGAGGAAGTTGACGCGAATCGCCTCGGCGTCGGTGAATGCGATCGCGGCCGGCTCGAGATAGATCCCCTTGCAGAGCCGCACGCTCGGACGGAGGTCGGCGAGCGCGGCGATGTCGTCGAGCGTCCGCCGCAGCCGCGCCTGGAGGACGACGCCGACGTTGTCGTGGCCGCCCTCGCGCAGCTCGCGGTAGAGGCGCAGCGTGTCGTCGGTCGTCGTCGAGTCCTCCATGTCGATGCGCACGAAGTTGCCGTAGCCGGTTGCCGTGCGGACGACGTCGAGGAGGTTCTCGCGGCAGAGCTCGTACGACAGCCCGAGCCCGAGCGCGGTGAGCTTCACGCTGACGTTCGAGTCGAGGGAGGCCTCGTCGATGGCCGCGAAGAGGTCGCGGTACGCCTGCGCGATCGCGCGCGTCTCCTCCTCGCGCGTGATCTCCTCGCCGAGGACGTCGACGGTCGCCATCTTCCCGCCGGCGTTCAGGTCGCGCACGACCGCGACTGCTTCGGCGAGCGTGGCGCCGGCGATGTAGCGCGCGGAGAAGTGCTGGACGACCGTCTTCGGCACCGCCGGCAGGAGACGAACGATGGCGGAATCGAACAGAGACACGGCCGCGGCGATTCTACGCGCGCGTGCTAGCGCTCTTGCATGAACCCCTGGCGCGCGGCGCTCACGAGCGCCACCGCCTCGGGGAAGAGCACGCGCATGGCGTCGCGAATCGCGATCGCCTGCTCGTCGACGCCGCCTTGCAGCTGGATCTGTTGAAGCGCCGCGGCAGCGAGCTCGACAGCGGTGTTCAGCGTCAGCGTGGCGAACTGCTCGCGCTGCGCCTCCTGGACGGTCTCTGCCTGCGCCTCTGCGAACTCACGCAGGCCGCGCATGATCTCCTCGGGGTCGCCCCCGAACGGGAATCCGAAGCCTCCGCCTTCCATGGCTCCAGGGTAGCGGCCGTCAGGCGAGCGGCAGCTTGTAGTTCCGCTCGATGTCGGCCGTGAGCTCCTCCACTGCGCCGACCGCAGCCTGCATCGACGCGGCGAAGGGAGAGCCGCCGCTGTCGCCGAGCGCTTCCTCGAGCCGACGCGCGGCGTTGCCGATCGCGTCGAGATACGCGCCGCTCGCGAGGCGAGGCTCCGGCTGGATGACGTCGGCGAGCGCGGCGGCCGCGGCTTCGGCTTCTTCTATGCCCTGCGGAGCCTCCGTCTCGCGGATCTCGGCGAGGCGTGCCTGCAACTCCGGGAGATCGCCGCCGCCCGCCGACTCCTCCGCCACCTCGCACAGCGCCGCGATCGACGCCGCCTCGCGCACGAGCCGAGCATCGGAGACGGGCTGCGCCGCGTCGTCGAGCGCGAGCCACGCCGTTCGTTCCGCCGACGCGAACGCGCACAGATACACACGCCGGCCGAGCGTCTCCGCGACGAGCACGCCGGCGAGCGCCTCTTCCGGCGCCGCGAAACCCGCTGCTGCGGCCGCGATCTGCTCGACGTCCTCGCTGTATTCGTCCCTGGGCGCCACGGTCCGAGCATAGAGTCGCGCGCATGGATGCCCGGGAGCTGTTCGCGCCACTCGGGCCGACGTACGACCGCTACGCCCGGCTTCTCTCCTTCGGCCAGGACCCGCGCTGGCGGGCGTGTCTCGTCTCGCGGATCCCGGCGGAGGCGCTGCGCGTGCTCGATGTCGCCTCCGGCACGGCTGCGGTCGCGATCGAGCTCGCGCGGGCGGCGCCCGAGCGCACGGTGGTCGGATTGGACCAGAGCCCGGAGATGCTCGCCGCCGGACGCGAACGCGTCGCGCAGGCCGGCCTCGCCGCGCAGATCGAGCTGCGCGAAGGCCGCGCGGAGTCGCTCCCGTTCGCCGACGCGGAGTTCGACGCGCTGACGTTCACGTATCTCCTCCGCTACGTCGACGACGTGCCCGCGACGCTGCGGGAGCTCGCGCGCGTCGTACGCCCCGGCGGCGTCATCGCGATGCAGGAGTTCGGCTTGCCGCGCGGCATCTGGCGGCCGCTGTGGGAGCTGTACGTCCGGATCGGCCTGCCCGCCGCGGGCGCAGTCATCGCGCCCGGCTGGCACGAGGTCGGGAGCTTCCTCGGCCCGAGCATCCGCAGTTTCTGGAGGGAGTGGCCCGAGCCGAGACTGCTCGACGCGTGGCGAGAGGCGGGATTCGACGACGTGCGTGCGCGCCGCCTCAGCGTCGGCGGCGGCATCGTCGTCTGGGGCACGCGGCGGTGAGGCCGGCGTTCTACGCGCTGCGGCAGGGCGGCTGGCGCGACTATATAACGCTTCTCCATCCGCCGTACACGCTCTGGCATCTCTCCTACGTCGCAGTCGGTGCCGCGCTCGCGCCGCGGATGGATTGGCCGCTGCTCGGCTGGACGGCGCTCGCGTTCTTCCTCGCGCTGGGCGTCGGCGCGCACGCGCTCGACGAGCTGAACGGCCGCCCGTTGCAGACGCTCATCCCGGCCCCGGTGCTCGCCGCCCTCGCGACCGTGTCGATCGGAGCCGCGTGCGCGATCGGCTGCGCGATCGCGGTGCAACAAACCTTGTGGCTCCTCGTCTTCGTCGCCTTCGGCGGATTCATCGTCGTCGCCTACAACCTCGAGTTGTTCAGCGGCGTGTTCCACAACGGGTTCTGGCTTTCGGCTGCGTGGGCAGCGTTCCCCGTTCTCACCGCGTACTTCGCCTCCGCGCACACGATCGGCGGGGCCGCCGTCGCCGCCGCCGCGTATGCGTTCGCGATGATCTGGGTGCAGCGCATGCTCTCGACACCGGCCAGAGCGGTGCGGAGGAAGCCCGCGGCCGAGGTCACGGACGCGGAACGGGCAATCGCTCCGATTGCAGAGCGAGCGCTCGAAGCGCTCGCCGCCGCGAGCGTCCTCCTTGCAGCCGCTCTGCTCCTTGCGCGCGTCTGAGAGCGGCCTACACTGGACCGCGTGACGCTGACGACGTTCGCCGATCTCGTCTTCGCGGCCGGCGTGGTCGTCGCCGCGGCCGCGCTGACGCTCGCCATGCTGCGGCGCGCCTCGGCGTCCGTCCTCGCGGGGCTCGTCGCGGTCGAAGGCGTCGCGGCAGCCGCTATCTGGATCGCGTTCGCGCTGCGCCACGACCGCCCGCTCGCCGTCGGCGCAGGCGGCCTGACCGGGTGCCTCATCGCCGCGACAGCTGCCCTCCTGCTCGCGGGAGCTCTCCGCCGGGTCGCGGAGATCGATGCGCGGCTCGCTGAGGCGGAGGGGCATCTTCTCGCGGTGGTCGAGCGGGAGCGTGACACACGCGCCTCCGAGCTCGAGCTCACCCTTGCCCGGGCGCGCGCCGACTCGCGTTCCATCCTCGAAGAGCAGGAGCGTCGCCTCGCAGAGGAGCGGCGCGCCGTCGCGGAACAGCAGGAGCGCGCGGTGACAGCGGCGCTCACGACGAAGCTTGCCGAGGTTCAGGCCCAGGTCGAGCAGCGGCTCGCCGGCTGGGCGGAGGACCTCGACCGCTCCGCCGAAGCGACGAAGGCGCAGATGGCCGAGCTCCGCCGCCGCCAGGAGCAGGTGCTGACCGACGTCGAGCAGCGGATGCTCGCCGACGCGGAGCGCTTCGCCGCCGAGAGCGCAGAACAGCGTGCCGCGCTCGCCAAGATCCGCTCCGACATCGAGCGCACGCTCGCGGAGGCCATGGCCCTGTCCGGCAACGAGCTCGACGTCCACGCAGCCGAGCGGCGCCGGGCGCTCCACGAGCTCGAAGAGCGGCTCTCGCGCCGTGAGCGAGCGCTTGCCGAGCAGATCGAGCGTGAGGAGAACGACGCTGCCCAGCGGATCCGCGCGAGCTTCGAGGACGTCGCCCGCCGCCAGGTAGAGCAACTCGACCGGCAAGTCGAGCGCGCCATCGCCTCCTACGCCACCGAGGCGTCGCAGCAATTCGCCGCTGTCGTGAAGACCGCCCGCGAGGATGCCGCGAAGCGCCTAACGCGCGAGCTCGAGCGGTCCGTCGGCAACTTCGCCCGCGAAGCGGAGACGGTGCTCGCCGAGCGGCTCGCACGCGTCGGCGACGCGGGAGCGCAGCGGGTAGAACGCCGCCTCGCCGAGGTGGCGACCGAACTCGAGAGGCGGCAGCAGGAGATGCAAGCCGACATCGACAAGCAGCGCGGCATCCTCGAGACGCGCCTCAAGGAGCTCACCCGCGAGCTCCCGTCCGCAAATTTCTAACGAATCGCTAAAGAAATTCTGCCGATTGGCGATCTAACAATCGGTTGGAGGGTTCGTCGGTACGAGCACGAACCTGAGGAGCCATGAGCGAGACGATGAGCGACACCACCACCCCGATCCTCGAGCCACTGATCGACGAGCGCTCGAAAGTCGAGAGCTGGCGCCTCCACGTGCTCATCGAGGCCGGCTACCCGCTCTCGCTCGCCGAGAGGCTGGCGGTGAGCGAGGCCGATCTCCACACGGCCTGCGAGATGATCGGCCGCGGCTGCACCCACGAGACCGCCGCCGAGATCCTCCTCTAGCCCGAACTCCACGCGAGTACGCTGCGGCGGTGGCGAAGGTCGAGGCGCTCCCGTACGACGAGCGGACCGTCTACTCGGTCGGGTCGTTCAACGAGGGCGTCGGCCGCTGGCTCGGCCGGCTGCCGAGCGTCTGGGTCGAGGGAGAGGTGACCGAGCTCCGGCGGCACGACCGCTGGGCGAGCGTCTTCTTCACGCTGAAGGATCCGGCGGACGGCTCCTGCGTCGGCGTGACCATGGCCCGCGGGAAGTTCGACGCGCTCGCGCTCGAGCTCGAGAACGGCGAGCGTGTTCACGTCTTCGGCCGGGCCGAGCTCTACGAGCAGCGCGGCGAGTTCAAGCTGCGCGCGCTCACCGTCGAGCGGTTCGGCCTCGGAGCGCACCTCGCGGCGCTCGAGCGCCTCAAGGCGAAGCTCGCGGCGGAGGGCCTCTTCGCGGCGGAGCGGAAGCGGGCGCTGCCCTTCCTCCCGCGCTGGGTCGGCGTGGTGACCGGCAACGACGCCGCCGCGAAGCGCGATGTCGTGACGACGATCGCGTCGCGCTTCCCGCCCGCCCGCGTCCTCGTCGCCGAGACGTACGTCCAGGGGCCGCGCGCAGCCGCGGAGATCGTCGCCGCGATCGACGCGCTCTGCGAGCGGCCGGACGTCGACGTGATCGTCCTCACGCGCGGCGGAGGCAGCTTCGAGGATCTGCTCCCGTTCAGCGACGAGCGCGTCGTCCGCGCGGTCGCGGCGTGCCGCGTCCCGGTCGTCTCCGCGGTCGGCCACGAGCAGGACACGCCGCTGTGCGACCTCGCCGCCGACGTGCGGGCCTCGACGCCGACCGCGGCCGGCAAGCTCGTCGTTCCCGACCTGATTCAGTTGTCCGGCAACCTCGACCGCGCGCGCGAGACGATCGCACGAGGCGTCCGTCGCGTGCTCGAGCGCGACCGCGAGCGGCTGACGCGAGCCGCCGACCGCTTGCGCGCTGCACCCCGCCTCGGCCTCGAGCGCGACAGCGTCCGACTCGAACGCACCCACGAACGCCTGCGCAGCGCGCCCGCGCTCACGATCGAGCGGAAGCGGGCGGGGCTCGAGAACTCAGCCGCCAAGCTCGCTTCGTTGTCACCATTGCAAACACTGCGACGAGGGTACGCGATCGTCCGGACGGACTCCGGCCTCGTCTCGTCGAGCTCCGACGTCGAGCTCGGCGGCCGCGTCGACGTGACGCTCGCCGAAGGGGCGTTCGGCGCGCGCGTGGAGGAGGTCACGCCGTGAGCGTAGGCTCGACGGAGCTCATCAAAGAGCGGAGGCGCCGGCTCTGCCGGTGCCGGGAGCGGAAATGAGCGAGGCGGAGCCGACCTTCGAGCGGGCGCAGGCGGAGCTCGAGCAGATCGTCGAGCGGCTCGAGCGCGGCCAGGTTCCGCTCGACGAGGCGATCGCGCTCTGGGAGCGCGGCGAGCAGCTGCACGCGTTCTGTCGCGCAAAGCTCGACGCGGCACAGGGGAAGGTCGAGGAGCTCGCGCGGCGCGCCGACCAGCAGAAGCCTCAGACTGAGCTCTAGCTCGTCTCCGGCAACTCCGCCTGCGACGCCGCCGGCATGACGCGAAGCATCGCGAACGACAGCCCCTCGCGCGCGAGGAAGATCAGGCCGACGCCGATCCCGACCGACGCCTCAATCGCCTGCAGCCCGAACGCGTAGGCGACTCCGACCGCGTACGCGACGCCGTATCCGGTGAGCGCCGAGGCCAGCGTCACCTGCACGAGCCCGACGTTCCCCGGCCAGAACGGGAAGATCGTCACGACGTTCATGAGGAGCAGAACGACGCCGGCGGCCGGGAGCGGTGCGTGGATGGCAAAGGCGCGCATCGCGGTGTAGACGGCGAAGAGCTGGCACGCCCAACCGCAGATCTGGAAGAAGATCGCGAGCGCCGTGGCGCCCGGCGAGCGCATCACGTGCAGACCTGCGCGACCCATCGCGAGCAGCTTGCGCACCGGCCCCAGCTCCTCGAGCGAGGCGATCAATGGCCTGCGCGCTGACACGAAGGCGAACACGAAGAGGCCGACGCCGAAGGCAATCACTGCGAGCAGGCTGTCGTGCACCGCTGACGGGATGTTCGCCGTGGCGACGACGTAGAGGACGAGCAGGATCACCGGAACGATGTCGAAGACCCGGTGCGCAAAGACTGTGCCGACGAGCGTCGCCCACGCCCCCTTTCGGCGCGGCAGCTTGCGCGTGAGGACCGCGACGCGCGCGAGCTCGCCGATGCGACCCGGCAGGACCGCGTTCGCGAAGAGGCCGACCGAGAACGCCGAGAAGACGAGCATCGCGCGCGGGCGCGGCGGCTCCATCGCGGAATGGATCACGGTCGTCCAGGCGAGCGCCCGCACGACGACCGAGACGAGGTTGAAGCCGATAGCGACGACGACCCACTCCCACCGCACGTGGCTGAACGCCGTTCCGATCGCCGAGAGGCTGCCACGCCGCCACCAGAGAACGGCAGCGACGGCGCCGACAAAGAGAACGGCGACCGCGATCCGGAGGATCAGGGCGGATGGAAGCCGCACGAGGCGGTTCGCCGGCGGCGGCGCCTCGTGGAGGTCGGTCTCCTGCTCCATCGCGCCATTATCGTCGGCAACCCGATGCGCCTTCGCTCCATTCATGACCGCGAGATCGCGCGGCTCGCACTGCCCGCGCTCGGCGCGCTCGCCGCAGAGCCGCTCTACGTCCTCGCCGACACCGCGATCGTGGGCCACCTCGGCCGCCCGCAGATCGCTGCGCTCGGGCTCGCCGGGACGGTGCTCGCGGGGGCGTTCACGATCTTCAACTTCCTCACGTACGGGACGACCGCTGTCGTCGCGCGCGCGTCGGGCGCGGGACGAGAGGAGGACGCGGCACGCCTTGCAGCCCAGGCGCTGTGGGCGTCGCTCGGGATCGGGTTCGCGCTGCTCGTCGGCTGCGAGGTCGTCGCCTCGCCCCTCCTCCGCGGACTCGGTGGCCACGGCCAATCCGGCCACTACGCGCTCACGTACTTCCGGATCGCCGCCATCGGCCTGCCTGCAGCGCTCGTTGCGCTCGCGGGCCAGGGCTACCTCCGCGGCGTCTCGAACCTGCGGCGGCCACTCGAGATTGTCGTCGTCGCAAACGTCGCGAACCTCATCCTCGAGCTCCTCTTCGTCTACGGCTTCCACTGGGGAATCGCAGGCTCGGCCGCCGGAACCGCGATCGCGCAGGCCGGTATGGGAGTCGCGTTCGTCGTCGAGCTGCTCCGCCCACACGCACCTTCGCGCCGCCCGAGCTGGCGCGAGATGCGGCCGATGGTGCGTATCGGGCGGCAGATCTTCGTGCGCACCGCCGCGCTCTACGCGAGCTTCCTCGTCGCCGCCTCCGTCCTCGCGCGGATGGGCGACGCCGAGATCGGCGCGCATCAGATCGCGTACGAGCTCTTCATCTTCATCGCGCTCGTGCTCGACGCCGTCGCGATCGCGGGCCAGGTGATCGTCGGGCGGATGCTGGGAGCCGGGGACGCCGACGGCGCGCACGCCGCCGCGACGCGGATGATCTGGTGGTCGGTCGCGATCGGCGCGGTGTTCGCGGCGATCCTCGCTCCTCTCTCCCACGCCCTTCCGGCCGCCTTCACGAGCGACCCGCGCGTTCTCCACGAGGCGGCGCTCCTCTGGCCCTTCCTCGCCGCGATGCAGCCGCTCGGCGGCGCGGTTTTCGCGCTCGACGGGATCCTCATCGGCGCCGGCGACACGCGCTATCTCATGTGGTCGATGCTCGCCGCGAGCGCCGTGTTCATCGCGCTCGCGGCTCTCGCTCTCGCCCTCGGCTGGGGCGTGATCGGCGTCTGGGCCGCTCTCGACGTCCTCATCGCCGCGCGCCTCGCGCTCCTCTGGCCGCGCTTCGCGCGCCGGCGGTGGGCGGTCGTGGGCTGGGCCGCCGACTAAGATCGGGCGATGGACGGAGGCCTCGCCGAGCTGCACACCCACCTCGGCGGGTCGGTCTCCTCCGACGCGCTGTGGTCGCTCGCGCACCGGCAGGGGATCGCCCTCCCGGTCAAGGACTTCTGGGACTTCGACCGCCTCGTGACGGTCTCCGACCCGCGTGGCGTGCCCGACCTCGACGCGCTCGACGCGATCTACCACTGGACGGAGCTCATCCAGTCGAGCCCGGCCGCGGTGGAGGTCTCGGTGCACGGCGCGATCGGCGGCGCCTACCGCTCGCAGGGGATCACGACGCTCGAGCTCCGCTTCAACCCGATGAAGCGGAACCGCGGCGGCGAGCGCGATCTCGACCACATCATCCTCGCGGCGATCCGCGGCCTCGACGTCGCGAGCCTCGAGTACTCGCAGGTCCGCGCGGGCCTGATCCTCATGATGGATCGGACGTTCACGCCGCGGCAGAACGAGATCATCGTCGAGAAGGCGATCCGCTGGGCGCCGCGCGGCGTGGTCGGCGTCGACATCGCCGGGCCGCGGCCGGGCGGCGAGCGGTACGACTACTCGCAGGTGCAGCCGATGGTCGAGACGGCGCGGGCCGCGGGGCTCGGCGTCACGATCCACGTCGGCGAGGAGGGCGGCGATATGGGCCGCGAGGAGATCGGCCAGGTGCTCGAGCTCCTCCAGCCCGACCGGATCGGCCACGGGATCCTCGCCGCCGGCAACCCCGAGCTGATGAAGCTCTTGCGCGAACGCGGAGTCGTCCTCGAGATCTGTCCGACGTCGAACCTCCTGACGAAGGCGCTGCCCGACGAGGACGCGCTGCGCGACGTCTTCCGCACGTTCGTCGAGAACGGCGTCCAGTTCACGATCGCGACGGACGGCCCGGAGATGATGCGCACGCACCTGCGGGACGAGTTCGACCTGCTGCTGCGCGTCGGTGCGCTGACGCAAGACGAGCTCGCGGAGGCGAATCGCCGCGGCCACGAGGCGAGCTTCGTCGGCGGTTTCCGCACCGCCCGGCCGAATACTCCCGTCGGCCGATAGCTCGTCCTCGGGCGCGGTCGTAGCTTCCGCGCTATGACCACAGGCGATAAGACAGAGCCCGGCCTCACCGAGCGCCAGGTGCAGATCGTCGAGTTGATCGCAAACGGCTGCTCGAACGTGGAGGTCGCGACGACGCTCGGCATCTCGCCGCGGACGGCGAAAGCGCACTCCGACGCGCTGCGGCAGAAGCTCGGTGTACCGAGGCGGCGGCAGATCCCTGCCGCGTTCAGGGCGCTCACGGGCGTGGATCCCCTCGCCCTCGCCCACGAGCCCGCGCCGGCCATGTCCGGCGTCGGGGGCTGACGGCAACCCGCGCCTGGCCCTACCCAGGCGCGGGAGCCCCCTTTATTGCGACATCGGTGACAAGCCCCGACGAGAGGAGTAGAGTCGGCAGGTCCCGGGCGGGTCCCGGTCAGGGGAATGGTGGAGACGATCTCAACGGCCGTTTCACCGGCGCTCGCACACATCATCGAGCGTCCCCGGCTCATCGCGCGCCTCGAAGAGGGCGGCGGTTCACGCGTCTCGATGTTCGCCGCGCCGGCCGGCTATGGAAAGACGACGCTCGCCCGCCAGTGGGGAGAGCGGCAGAGCTGTCCTGTCGTCTGGTACCGCACGAATCGCGCGTCCGGCGACGTCGCGCTCCTCGCCGTCCAGTTCGACGAGCTGTTCGCCTCGCTAGCGCCGGAGCTCCCGCGCGACCCGGGCAAGGTCGCCGCAATCGCGGCGGCGAATCCGAGCCCGAGCCCTCTGGGTCGCGCCCTCGTCCGCACGTTCGAGGCGATCTCGCAGGACATCCTCGTCATCGTCGATGAGTGGGAAGCGGCGGAGACTCCGGAGTCGGACGAGCTCCTGTCGATGATCGTCGCCGGGATCCCGGTGCGGTGGGTGATCACAACGCGCGAGCGTCCGGATTGGTTCGCGCCGCGCCTCAAGGTGTATGGCGAGGGACTCGAGATCGGTGTCGAGGAGTTGCGGATGACGGACGAGGAGGCAGCGCAGGTGCTGGAGGCAGCGGGCGCGGTCGCGGGACGAACGCGGGTGATGCGCACCGCCGCTGGCTGGCCCGCGGTACTCGGCCTCGCGGCGATGAGCGGTGAAGTGGACTTCAGCTCGGACCGGCTGCTGTCTCACACACTCGACGAGTTCCTGGCTGACGAACTGCTCACAGCTACGATGCCGGAGACGCACGAGGCGCTGATGCTCCTCGCCGTCTCGGAGATCGTCGACACCGGCCGCGCTCAACTGTTACTCGGAGAAGCCGCTGCACGCGAGGCGATCGCGAACGCGTCTGTCCACGGACTCCTCGCCGTCAGCGAACGTACCGCCCTGTTCTTCCATCCGCTGCTCCGAGACCTTCTGATTCGGCGCTTCGTCGAGCTGAGCCCGGAGGAACGGGGCCCGCTTCTCGAGCGCTGCCGGCGGCTCCTCGAGTGCGGGCTGTGGGACGAAACGCTCTCAGTCGGTGAGCGCACCCTCGACGCGCGTTTCATCTCGGAAGCCATGGAAGTTGCGCTTGACGACCTCCTGGTGGCGGGTCGGACGAGCAGCCTCGACCGCTGGGTCACCGCCGGGCGAAAGGCGGGAGTCCAGGGCGGCCTAATCGATTACGCGGAGGCCGAGCTCCGCCTCCGCGAAGGCAGCTTCGACCGATCGCTCGCGCTCGGAGGGCAGGCGGGCCGCGAGCTCAGTGGAGATCTTGCGGCCCGCGCGCATCTCGTAGCTGCAAGGTCGGCGCATCTCGCGAGCCGCGCGACGCTGCGGGACAACCACCTCTCCCTCG
>Ga0265338_10005919_pt1 | contig 15752 bp, 26 predicted proteins | sample 42126metaG_FD_193579 | JGI IMG/M metagenome (GOLD analysis project Ga0265338, IMG submission 193579) | Rhizosphere microbial communities from Carex aquatilis grown in University of Washington, Seatle, WA, United States - 4-21-26 metaG | ecosystem: Host-associated > Plants > Roots > Rhizosphere... | reverse complement strand
ATTGCCGGCGTCATCGTATCCGGCGGGCCGGCTGGGATCGAACCGTCCGTAGTAGTTGAATGGCTGATGGTGATACTGAAAGTTGGGATTTGCGGCCGAGGAGCCTTTCGTGTTGGGCGGATTATTGAGCGCGAAATTGAATGCGCCGGAATACCATGCCCAGCTCACCCCCGCGCGCGTCAGCAGATCGCCGATAGTGGCCTGCGTCTGCGCCGGCACCGTGTTCGACGCCTTCAGATTCACCGCCGTCTGGGGACCGGACGTATTGGTGGCGTTGCTGCTGGGTGGAAATGGCGGCTGCGAGGTATTGACGCTGTAGAAGACACCGGCGCTGTCGCCCTGGAAAATGCCGCTGGTTGCGGGCGTAATCGCCGTGCTGGCCGTGAATGAGGCGGGGCCGCCCATGGCCGAGGCCGGTGAAGTGGGCGAGGTCTGCAGCGTCCACACCTTGTGCACGTAGCTGTTCTTGACCAGCGTCACCGCCGAGGGCAACGGCGCGGTGCCGCCGCTGACGGGGTTTACCGGTCCGGTGGCTGCATCGCCCGGATAGATCGGGGCGCATGAGCAGATCAGGTACTGGTGATTGAGATACGAGCCGCCATACGCCGACTGGAAAAAGTTGTCGGCAAGCACGTATTTCTGCGCCAGCGCCCACAGCGGATGATCGGGCGTGTGGTTCGGCAGGTACATCATGGTCAGGCCGCCGGAATCGGCCCACGCCGCGAACATGTTGTTCGCGCCGCCGTTGATCTGCATCTGGTTCTCGTAGAACCGGTGATACAGATCACGATTGGTGTATTGGAGCGGATTGGTGTCGGCACTGGACTGGAAGTTGTAGAGCGACTGAATGCTGTAGGGGTGATTGAACTGCAGATAGCTCGCAGTCTGGGTCTCCGTAACGGGCACGGGTGCGGCCGGCGCACCCGAGGTGACGCCAGCATTGCTGACCACAGGACCGCTGTTGCCGCCGGTTCCGCCCCAGACCGGCGGCAGCGCCTGCAGCACGCTGCCATCGCGGTCCAGCTGCGTGTACGACGCATGCGATGCGCGCGACAAGCCGTTGGCGCCTGGGAACTGCCCGAACAGGCTATCGAAGCTCCTGTTCTCCGCGTAGATCACGACCACGGTGTTGATGTCACTGTAATCGCCAGCGCCGCCCTTGAAGAAGTTCAGCGAGGCGTCACTGTCGTTCGAAGCATTTACGATCGTGACCGGCAGGATGATGGCCGCAGCGAAAGCAGCCACTGCGCCAGCGATGAGATTCGATAGTTTCGACATGGATGGATTTCCGTGGCGGGACAAGTTCGCGGACAGTAGGCGGCAATCATGACGGCGTTGTGACAGCTATCGGCATCGCGTCAGCGCTTGCAACGCATTTGCAAATACGTAGGATGCCGCCGTCAATCCTCGCGAGATGTTCGACATGCGCACCGTGAGCAGGCACGCCCTCGGCCTGATCTGGCTAGCCGCCGCAAGCCTGTTACGCGCACAATCAAACGCTGTGAGCGACTCGTTGCCGTGGGACCAGGATCCGCCCGCGCAACTCGCGTTCGCCAGAGCGGCCGCGATCGCTTCGCTGGGGCAGCAGCTCTTTTTCGACGAGGGCCTGAGCGCCAGTGGCAGGCAGTCGTGCGCAACGTGTCACTCGGCAAGCAATCATTTCGCGCCGACGAATACTCTTTCGACCCAGCTGGGTGGATCCAGTCTTTCCAGCCAGGGCACGCGCGCGACGCCGGGCTTGACCTATGTCGCGTCGACGCCCTTTTTCTCCGAGCATTACTACGAATCCGACGATGAAGGCGACGAGAGCGTCGATCAGGGCCCAACCGGCGGTCGAACCTGGGATGGCAGAGTCAATCGCGCGCGCGACCAGGCACCCATTCCGCTCCTGTCCGCCAATGAAATGGCAAATGCCAGGGAAGCGGCCGTGGTGGCGCACGCGTCCCAGGCGCCATACGCCGGCCAGATGAAGCAGCTCTACGGCGATGACGTATTCGACCAGCAGCAACGCGCGTTTGCGGCAATCGGCGAGGCGCTCGAAGCTTTCCAGCAGACGCCCGGATTATTCAGCCCGTTTACGAGCAAGTACGATGCGGTCTTGCGCGGGCAGGCGCGGCTGACGGCGAGGGAGAACCGGGGTCTGCAGGCCTTCAATGACCCGGCGAAGGGCAATTGCGCGCACTGCCATAAGAGTCAGCTCTCGCCAGCTCGCAATCTGCCGATGTTCACCGATTCCGGCCTGGTTGCGATCGGCGTGCCGCGCAATCCGGAAATTCCGGCCAACGCGGATCCAGGCTTTTTCGATCTGGGCGCCTGCGGACCCGAGCGCAAGGACCTGAAGGATCGCGCGGAGTTTTGCGGACTCTTCAAAGCCCCCACGCTGCGCAACGTGGCGACGCGAAAGGCGTTCTATCACAACGGCGTGTTTCACACGCTTGAACAGGCGGTGGCTTTCTATGCGACCCGCGATACCAGGCCCGAGCGATGGTATCCGCGAGGGCCCGATGGCACGGTCCGCAAGTTCGATGATCTGCCGAGAGCCTACTGGGGCAATGTCAGTTTCGAGCCGCCCTTTGGCGGATCGCCCGGCGGGAAACCCGCGCTGTCGGACAGAGACGTGATGGATATCGTGGCTTTCCTGCGCACGCTCACGGATGGCTATCAGCCTCGGGCAGGCGCGAGCGTTACCGCCGCTGGGGACCGGACTGGAAGTGCTGCTGCACTTCGCCGTTGAGGACGCGCTCCTGGTACTTGCCGTCGGTATAGCCTGAGACGACGCGACGCCAGAACTTCACCGCCGTGGTGTTGCGCACGTGTTCGGAGATCAGCCACTGGCCGGCGAAGCGATCGAACAGCAGTCGCACCGCCTCGGCGCCGATACCGCGCCGCCGCCATGCCCGCGCGATGAAGAACTCGGCCATCGAGAACTCGGGCGCCGGTGCCCCGGGCGAGGTACCCGGCAGGTGCGCGGAGCGCCGCCGGACCATGGCGAAACCCACCGGCTCCTCCCTGTAAAGAATTGTAAGTACCTGGGCGGTGCGGTCGTCGAACCAGCGCTGGAGCTGATCCGGTTCGCGATGACCCACCTCTCCGAGCGTCGGGAAGATGCCGGTAGCGCTCGGAGCCAGATCGTTCAGATAGTCGCGATAGACCCCTTCGATCCAACTGCGGTCAGTGCGTACGCTGCGGCCGTCCCTGAGAGTGACTAGAGGCATGTGATGAAGATTAGAAACAGCAAAGCCCGGCAGACCGGATTTATCCGGCCTGCACGGGCTTTCCCACGAGCTTTGTGGCCTTAGGCTTAGCCTGAGCTCCTGCGCTGGCCTCAGCTACCGGACGAGGAGGACGAGGAGGCCGGAGCCGCCGGGGCCATGGCACCACCGCTGCTGCTGCTATCGGCCGGAGCGGCCGGTGCTGCAGACGGAGCCGCCGCAGGAGGCGGGGAAGCGGCGGGAGTCGCGGAATCTTGGCTGCTGCTGCAAGCGGAGAGCACGAGCGCCGCCGCAATAGCGCTAAGAGCAAGCTTTGTGTTCATCGATGAATCCCCAGAATGGTAGGTAAGTAAGCCGACCTGATCGAACGCAATCGAGCCAGTTCGTAAGCGCGATAAAAGTCGCGATGTGCGATTCTATAGGGTATTTCGCGCATTTCAAACTGCGGTACGCACCGCAGCAGCCATGGGGCGCCAGCGCAGTCCTGGTCAGGCGTAGGACCACGCCCGACGCAACAAGCGCCGGGCGTGACAGTCTCGCTCTCAGGCCGCGGCAGCCTTGCGCTTGCGCGGCCGTGCGGTGGCTGCCGCTTCCGGAGCGGTATCGTTGCTTGCGGGCTTCTTTGCCGGCGTCTTTTTTCGGGCGCGTTTTGCCTTCGCAGGTTCCTGGGCGGCCTCCGCGCTGGCCGGACCGTCTACCAGCTGCATCAGCGCCATCGGGGCAGCATCGCCGGCCCGCGGCATCATGTGCAGGATCCGCGTGTAGCCGCCGGGCCGCGCCTTGAATCGCGGGCCCAGATCGCCGAACAGCTTGACGACCACCTCAGTGTCGCGCAGGCGGGAGAGCGCCAGGCGCCGATGCGCTTCGCTGTCGATTTTCGCCAGCGTGATCAATGGTTCGACGACGCGTCGCAATTCCTTCGCCTTGGGCAGCGTGGTGCGGATGGTCTCGTGCCGCAGGAGCGATGCCGCCATATTGCGCAGCATCGCGTGGCGATGCGGGCTATTGCGGGATAGCTGGCGACCGGAAAGCTTGTGACGCATGAGTCTCTCTCTAAAACAAATACCAACGGGACAGGATCAGATCAGCCCGCTGCTCTCTTCCTCGTGCTTGAGCCCCGCCGGCGGCCAGCCGTCCAGCCGCATGCCGAGCATGAGGCCATGGCTCTGCAGCACTTCCTTGATTTCGGTCAGCGATTTCTTGCCCAGGTTCGGCGTGCGCAGCAGCTCGACTTCCGTACGCTGCACCAGATCGCCGATGTAGTGAATGTTCTCGGCCTTGAGGCAGTTCGCACTGCGCACCGTCAGCTCCAGTTCGTCCACCGGACGCAGCAGGATCGGATCGAACTGCATCTCGGTGGTCTTCGCTACCGCTTCGTCTTCGCCCTGCAGGTCGACGAACACGGAGAGCTGGTCCTTGAGAATGCCGCCGGCCCGGCGGATCGCCTCTTCCGGCTCGATCGTGCCATTGGTCTCGATGTCGATGATCAGCTTGTCGAGGTCGGTGCGCTGTTCGACGCGCGCGGCTTCGACCGAATAGGTCACGCGACGCACCGGGCTGAAGGAGGCATCGAGCAGCAGGCGGCCGATAGGACGGCTCTGCTCCTCGAAAGCGACGCGTTGCACCGCCGGACGATAACCGCGGCCACGCTCGATCTTCAGCAGCATATTCAGCTCACCGGCCTTGGTCAGGTTGGCGATGACGAAATCGGGATTGACGACCTCGATATCGTGATCGGCCTGGATGTCCCCTGCGGTGACCGGCCCGGGGCCTTTCTTGTGCAACCGCAGCTCGGCGCTGTTGCGCGAATGCATGCGCAGCGCGACTGACTTGAGATTCAGCAGCACATCGACCACGTCTTCCTGCACACCCTCGATGCTGGTGTATTCGTGCAGCACGCCATCGATCTCCACCTCGGTGATGGCCGCACCGGGCATGGACGACAGCAGCACACGCCGCAGCGCGTTGCCGAGCGTATGGCCGAATCCGCGCTCGAAGGGCTCGATGACCACGCGCGCCTGACGCGGAGCCACTGGCTGCACCTTGACGACGCGAGGCTTCAAGAATTCCGATATTGATGCTTGCATTACTACATCACCCCAAGCTTAAGACTCGATGACTTCGTTACCCGATCAGGAACCCGGCAGCCGATCCGATTACTTCGAATACAGCTCGACCACCAGGTTCTCGTTGATGTCCGGCAGCACGTCGTCGCGCGCCGGCACCGTCTTGAACACGCCGCGAAATTCCTTGTCGTTGACCTCGAGCCAGTCGGGAAAACCGACCTGCGCGGCCACCGCAAGCGCGCTCTGGATACGCAGCTGCTTGCGCGACTTTTCGCGAATCTCGACCACATCGCCCGCACGGCACTGGTAGGAGGCAATGCTCACGATCTTGGCATTGACGGCCACCGACTTGTGTCCGACCAGCTGGCGCGCCTCGGCGCGGGTGGCCGCAAAACCCATGCGGTAGACCACATTGTCCAGGCGGCTCTCGAGCAGCTTCAGCAGCGTCTCGCCGGTGGCGCCCGTGCGCCGCGCCGCAGCCTGGTAGTAATTGCGGAACTGCCGCTCCAGCACGCCGTACATGCGACGCAGCTTCTGCTTCTCGCGCAACTGCAGGCCGTAGTCGGAGAGCCGCTGGCGGCGCTCACCCTTGATGCCGCCCGGGGGCACCTGCAGCTTGCACTTGCTCTCGAGCGGCTTGGCGCCGCTCTTGAGGAACAGATCAGTACCCTCGCGCCGGGCGAGTTTGCAGGTCGGGCCAATATATCGCGCCATTTGTGTTCCCTCGCTGCCTTAAACGCGACGCTTCTTCGGCGGACGACAGCCGTTGTGCGGAATCGGCGTCACGTCGGAAATGCTCGTAATCTTCAGACCGCAGGCGTTCAGGGCGCGCACAGCGGACTCGCGGCCGGGGCCGGGGCCGCCCACGCGAACCTCGACGTTCTTGACGCCATGCTCCTGGGCCGCGTTGCCGGCCTTCTCCGCGGCCACCTGGGCTGCAAAGGGCGTGCTCTTGCGCGAACCACGGAAACCACAGCCGCCTGAGGTGGCCCAGGACAGCGTATTGCCCTGCCGGTCCGTGATCGTGATGATCGTATTGTTAAATGAGGCATGCACGTGCGCGATTGCGTCGAGCACGTTCTTGCGCGCCTTCTTGGGCTTCTTAGCCCCGCCAGAGCCGGCTGGTTGCTGTGATGTCTTCGGATCAGCCATAAATGTGGTCGCCTGCCTGCAATCTCAAGGTCAAAAAAAGGTTACCCATATTGTCCATATCTGGGCTCAGGTCTTGCCCGGCGGTGCGTTCAGCTTCACGGCCTGTTTGCGCGGGCCCTTGCGGGTACGGGCATTGGTGCGCGTGCGCTGACCCCGGACCGGCAGGCCCTTGCGGTGCCGCATGCCCCGCCAGGTGCCCAGGTCCATAAGGCGCTTGATGTTCATCGACACTTCGCGTCGCAGGTCGCCCTCGACGGGCCATTTGGCGAGCGCGGAGCGGATGGCCGCCACTTCAGCATCGGTCAGATCCTTCACGCGCGTCGTCGGGGTGATGCCCGCGCTCTCGAGGATCAGCAGCGCGCGTGAGCGCCCGATGCCAAAGATGCTCGTCAGCCCGATGCTGACGTGCTTGTTCATTGGAATGTTGATGCCGGCTATACGTGCCATTGCTGTGCTACCTCACTCAACCCTGGCGCTGCTTGTGCCGCGCATCGGTGCTGCAGATCACGAACACGACGCCGCGGCGCCGCACGATCTTGCAGTTCTTGCAGATTTTCTTGACTGACGGACGTACTTTCATGACATACCTGCGATCACGATCAAGCGGAGCCGCTGCGGCCGCCGCCCAGAAGATTGGCCTTCTTCATCAGGCCCGGGTAATGGTGGGACATCATGTGCGCCTGCAGCTGCGCCATGAAATCCATCACCACGACGACGACGATCAGCAGCGATGTGCCGCCGAACTGAAACGGCACGCCCTGTGAGGAGACCAGGATCTCCGGCACGAGGCACACCGCCATGATGTAGATGGCGCCCCAGAGGGTCAGGCGGGTGAGCACCTTGTCGATGTACTCGCCGGTCTGCTGCCCGGGGCGTATGCCGGGAATGAAGGCCCCGGACTTCTTGAGATTATCCGCGGTTTCGCGCGAATTGAACACCAGTGCGGTGTAAAAGAAGCAGAAAAACACGATCAGCGTGGCGTACAGCACCAGGTGCGCCGGCTGGCCGTAGCCGAGTGAGGTGGCGATGTTCTGCAGCACTTCGCTGAACCTGGAATCGGGGTTGGAACCAAAGAAGCTGGCAATGGTGGCCGGAAACAGAAGCAGGCTGGAGGCGAAGATCGGTGGAATGACGCCCGACATATTGAGCTTGAAGGGCAGATGGCTGCTCTGTCCCGCGTACATGCGCCGTCCAACCTGACGCTTGGCGTAGTTGACCGTGATGCGGCGCTGCGCGCGCTCGACATAGACGCAGAAGCCGGTGACGCCAATGACGATGCCGATCAGCAGGATAGCGAACAGCGGATTCATTTCGCCGGTGCTGACCGACTCGAAGGTGCGTCCCACAGCGCCTGGCAGCCCCGCGACGATGCCGGAGAGGATGATCATCGAGATGCCGTTGCCGACGCCGCGCTCGGTGATCTGCTCGCCGAGCCACATCAGGAACATCGTGCCGGTTGTCATCGTAATCGTGGCCGGCACCAGCCAGTCGAAGAATCCCTTGGCGTTGGTCATGCCGCCATTACCCAGCGCCACGGCGGCGCCGAATGACTGGAACAGCGCCAGGCCCACCGTGACGTAGCGCGTCAGCTGCGTGATGCGCCGCCGGCCCGACTCGCCTTCCTTGCGCGCCTCCATCAGCGATGGGATCACCATCGAGAGCATCTGGATGATGATCGAGGCCGAGATATAGGGCATGACGCCCATGGCAAAGATCGACAGGCGCTGCAGCGCGCCGCCGGAAAACATGTTCACCACGCCGAGGATGGTGTTTGACTGGTCGTTGAAATAGCGGGCCACCGCGTCCGGATTGATGCCGGGCACGGGAATAAAGGTGCCGATGCGATAGACCACCAGCGCGCCGATCAGGAACAGCAGCCGACTGCGGATGTCGCCCAGGCGTCCGGCCTCGGAGAGTGCAGCTGCTGGGTTCGAGAAGGCGGAATTGGCCACTTCAGTCCTCGATCTTGCCGCCGGCCGCTTCGACAGCGGCCCGCGCGCCCTTGGTAAGACCCAGCCCCTTGAGGGTTACGGCCTTCTTGAGTTCGCCTGACAGCACGACTTTGGCCTGTTCGGCGGCCTGCGGGACAATGCCGGCGCTCTTGAGCGCGGCCAGATCGATCACGGCCGCCTCGATTCCGCCCAGCTCGTGCAGACGCACTTCGGCCCGCAGGCGCTTGGTGGCCGAACGGAAGCCCACCTTGGGCAGGCGGCGCTGCAGCGGCATCTGGCCGCCTTCGAATCCGACCTTGTGATAGCCGCCCTTGCGCGCGCGCTGGCCCTTGACGCCCCGGCCGCAGGTCTTGCCCTGTCCCGCCGATGCGCCGCGACCGACGCGCAGACGCGGCCGGCGCGATCCTTCGCACGGTTTGAGGCCGTTCAATCGCATTGCGCTCATGTTCAGTTCGACTCCACTTTGAGCAGGTGGCCTGCCGTGCGGATCATGCCGCGATTGGCCGCCGTGTCGGCAACCGTCACGCTCTGATGCCGGCGGCGCAGCCCCAAGCCGCGCACCGACGAGGCGATATGCCTGAGCTGACCATGCACGCTGCGCAGCAGCGTCACCGTCACCTGTTTGTTGTCAGCAGCCGCGGCGTTCATCAGGCGCTCCCGAGGATTTCTTCGAGAGTCTTGCCGCGCTTGGCCGCGATGTCTTCGGGCGAGCGCACGTTGGCGAGCGCATTGACGGTGGCGCGCACCACGTTGATCGGGTTGCGCGAGCCGTAGCTCTTGGCGAGCACGTTGCGCACACCGGCGCATTCGAGCACCGCGCGCATGCCGCCGCCGGCGATGACGCCAGTACCCTCCGATGCCGGCAGCATGAACACGCGGGTGGCACCGTGGGTGCCGTTGATCGCGTAGTGCAGCGTATCGTTGCGCAGGCTGACGACGACCATGTTCTTGCGCGCCTGCGCCATGGCCTTGGAGATCGCCACCGGCACTTCGCGCGCCTTGCCGAAGCCGAAGCCGACGCGCCCCGCGCCATCGCCGACCACCGTGAGCGCGGTGAAGCCGAACTGCCGTCCGCCCTTGACCACTTTCGCGGTGCGGTTGACGGCGACCAGCTTTTCAACCAGCTCGTCGGCGCTCTGCGTTTTTTCCATTCGTGCCATATATGAGTGCCTGCTCTAAAACTCGAGTCCCGCTTCACGGGCCGCTTCGGCCAGCGCTTTGACGCGGCCGTGATACTGGAAGCCGGCGCGGTCGAAGGCGACGCGCGTAATGCCGGCGGCCTTGGCACGCTCGGCAATCGCGCGCCCAACGGCGCGCGCAGCCTCGATGTTGCCGGTGGCCTTCAACCCTTCTGCGACGTCCTTCTGCAAGGTCGACGCCGCGGCCAGGACCTTTTCGCCCTTGCCGTCAAACAGCTGCGCATAGATATGGCGCGGCGTGCGATGAATCGTCAGGCGCTCGACCTTGAGCTCGCGGATACGGGCCCGGGTCTGCGCTGCGCGGCGATGGCGCCGCTCCTTCTTGGTGATCTTCATGCGTGTCTCGCGGCGCTACTTCTTCTTGCCTTCTTTGAGAATGATCTGCTCATCCGAATAGCGCACACCCTTGCCCTTGTAGGGCTCGGGAGGACGGATGTGGCGGATCTCGGCGGCCGTCTGGCCGACGCGCTGCCGATCATTGCCCTTGATCAGTATCTCGGTCTGGCTCGGCGTCTCGATCGTGATGCCCTCCGGAATCGGATAGCTCACCGGGTGCGAGAAACCGAGTGTCAGGTTCAGCGCCTTGCCTGCGACCTGGCTGCGGAAGCCGACGCCGACCAGTTCGAGCTTGCGCTCATAACCCTTGGTGACACCCTGCACCATGTTCGCCAGGTGGGCACGTGTGGCACCCGCGCGCATGCGCACGGCATCATTGCCCTGGTACTTGACCGAGAGCGTCTTGTCCTTCTGCTCCACCGACACGCCTTCCCCGAGCACGAGCGACAGCGAGCCGCGCGAGCCCTTAACGGTGACCGCGCCGGTGGCGATACTGACGGTCACGCCACTGGGCAGGTCGATGATTCGATTGGCAACTCTGGACATGTTCTCTTTACCTCAGGCGCTCGTGCATCCGGGCGCTCATCAGGCCACGATGCACAGGACTTCTCCGCCCTGGCCGATCGCGTGCGCCGCCTTGTCGGTCATGACGCCCTTGGGCGTCGAGACAATGACGGTACCCATGCCGCCGAGCACGCGCGGAATTTCATCCTTGCCGCGGTAGATGCGCAGTCCAGGGCGACTGACGCGTTCGATGCGGTCGATGACGGGCCGGCCCTCGTAATACTTCAGCTCGATGGTCAGCACCGGCTTGCCCTCATCGCTGGAGCGATTGAAGTCGGCGATATAGCCCTCGTCCTTCAGCACCGCCAGGATCGCCGTCTTCAGCTTCGAAGACGCGATGGTCACGCTCGACTTGCGCGCAGACTGGCCGTTGCGGATGCGAGTCAGCAGATCGGCGATCGGATCGGTCATGCTCATCGTTTGGCTCCTACCAGCTCGCCTTGCCGAGCCCAGGAATCTCGCCGCGCATCGCGACTTCCCGAATCTTGACGCGCGCCAGGCCGAATTTGCGATACACCCCGCGCGAGCGGCCGGTAATGGCACAGCGGTTGCGGTGACGGCTCGCACTGGCATCGCGCGGCTGGCTCTGCAGGCCAACCTGGGCGGCCGCGCGCTGTTCCGGCGTCGATTTCGGACTGCGGATGATTTCCTTGAGCTGTGCGCGTTTAACCGCGTACTTCTTCACCACCCGCGAGCGTCGCTTCTCGCGCTCCACCATGTTGGTCTTGGCCATTGCGTCCTTTTCCTTAAGACTTACCGCTTACTCGGCTACTTGCGGAACGGGAAATTGAAGGCATCCAGCAGCGCGCGCCCGTGCTTGTTGTCGCGCGCCGTGGTCGTGATCGTGATGTCCATGCCGCGCAGCTGATCCACCTGGTCGTACTGGATTTCCGGGAAGATGATCTGCTCGCGCACACCCATGCTGTAATTGCCGCGCCCGTCGAATCCGCGCGGCGAGATGCCGCGGAAATCGCGGATGCGCGGGATCGCCACGCTGATCAGGCGATCGAGAAACTCGTACATCCGCTGCCCGCGCAGCGTCACCTTGGCGCCGATGGGAAGGCCCTCGCGCACCTTGAAGGTCGCGACGGCTTTCTTGGCCTTGCAGATCTGCGCCTTCTGACCGGTGATCTTCGCCAGATCGCCAGCCGCCGCATCGATGACCTTCTTGTCCGCGACCGCCTCGCCCACGCCCATGTTGACCGTGATCTTGGTGATGCGCGGCACTTCCATGACGTTGGCGAGCTGCAGCTCCGACTTGAGCTTCGGAACCACGGTCTCGCGGTAAAACTGTTGCAGCCTTGCTACTTCTTTGGCCATGTCTGTGTTCCCGTCCTCAGGCGTCGATGACTTCGCCGTTGGACTTGAAAAAACGCACTTTCTTGCCATCCGTCAGCGTGCGCACGCCGACCCGGTCGCCACGCTTGGAGGCAGGATTCCACAACGCGACCTTGCAGATCGGCAGCGGCATTTCGTGCTCGATGATGCCGCCCGGCTTGTTGGCCTGCGGATTTGGCTTGGTATGGCGCTTGACCCGATTGACGTTCTCGACCACGACTTCGCCGTCGCCGACGCGAATCACGGCTCCGCGCCGGCCCTTGTCACGGCCGGAGAGCACCACCACCTGATCGCCTTTCCTGATCTTTTCCATATGGTCTACCTGACGGGTCTGCCTGGCGCCTAAAGCACTTCGGGCGCCAGCGAAATGATCTTCATGAACTGCACCGTGCGCAGCTCGCGCGTGACCGGCCCGAAGATGCGGGTGCCGATCGGCTCGAGCTTGTTGGTCAGCAGCACGGCCGCGTTGCCGTCGAACTTGATCAGCGAGCCATCGGCACGACGCACGCCACGGCGGGTACGCACCACCACCGCGTCATACACCTCGCCCTTCTTGACCTTGCCGCGCGGAATTGCGTCCTTGACGCTGACCTTGATGACATCACCGACGGTGGCATAGCGGCGGCGCGTACCGCCGAGCACCTTGATGCACATCAACGTGCGGGCGCCGCTGTTGTCGGCGGCATTGAGCATGGTTTGCAGCTGGATCATGGGAGTGCGCTCAACCCTGCGCCGCGCGTTCGACGACTGTGACCAGGCGCCATGACTTGCGACGCGAAAGCGGACGGCACGGCGTGATCGACACGGTGTCGCCCTCTTTGGCCTCGTTGTTCTCATCGTGCGCCAGCAGCTTGGTCGTGCGGCGGACGAACTTGCCGTACGTCGGATGGCGCACCACGCGCTCGATCTCGACTGCGATGGTCTTGTCCATCTTGTTGCTGACGACCTGCCCGGTCAGCGTGCGGGCGCCCTTGGCCTCACCATTGGCCTCACTCTGGCGCTCGATCGGGGTCTGCGTGCTCATGCCTTGCCTCCAGCGCGCTTGGCGCGCTGTATCGTCTTCACGCGCGCGATGTTCTTGCGCACCTTGCCAAATTGATCGGGCTTCACGGCCTGGCCGGTCGCGCGCTGCAGGCGCAGTGCAAACTGCTCCTTGCGCAGCGACAGCATCTCGTTGTGCAGCTCGGCAATCGATTTCTTGTGCAGTTCACTGGCTTTCATCAGCGCACCTGTCGCTTTACGAAGGTCGTGGACACGGACAGCTTGGCGCCGGCGAGGCGGAAGGCCTCACGCGCGACCGTCTCGGTGACGCCTTCCATTTCGAACAGCACCTTGCCCGGCTTGACCTTGGCAATCCAGTATTCGACGTTGCCCTTGCCGCTGCCCATGCGCACTTCCAGCGGCTTCTTGCTGATCGGCACGTCCGGGAACACCCTGACCCAGATCTGGCCACCGCGCTTCACATAGCGCGCCATCGCGCGGCGCGCGGCCTCGATTTCGCGCGCGGTCATGCGCGCGCGGTCGGTCGCCTTGAGACCGAAATCGCCAAAGGCAACGGTACTGCCGCGCAGCGCAAGGCCGCCATTGTGGCCCTTGAATTGCTTGCGGAATTTAGTTCGCTTGGGTTGCAGCATGGTTCGTGCGCGTCCTTAGGAAGCGGCCTCCGGCTGCGGGGCCGCGGCGGCTACCGGCGGCGCCGGCACTGGCGCAGCGGCCGCAGCAGCAGCTGCCGCATTGGCGGCTTCGCCCTGCGCCTGGTTCTCGGCCTGGCGGTCGAGCTGTGCCTGGTCGAATACCTCACCCTTGAAGATCCACACCTTGATGCCGATCACGCCGTAAGTCGTGCGGGCTTCCGCCAGGCCGTAATCGATGTCGGCGCGGAAGGTGTGCAGGGGCACGCGGCCCTCGCGATACCACTCCGTGCGGGCGATCTCCGAGCCGTTGAGACGGCCGGACATGCGCACCTTGATGCCGAGCGCGCCGCTGCGCATCGTGCTCATGACGGCGCGCTTCATGGCGCGGCGGAACATCACGCGCTTTTCGATCTGCTGCGAGATGCTCTCGGCCACCAGCTGCGCGTCGAGCTCGGGCTTGCGGATCTCGGAAATGTTCAGGCGCACATCCGTCACGGCCATGCCGAGCAGCTTCGCGGTTTCACCACGCAGCTTTTCGATGTCCTCGCCCTTCTTGCCGATGACGATGCCCGGGCGCGCGGTCTGGATGGTGATGTTCACCTTCTTGGCGGCGCGTTCGATGATCACGCGGCTGACCGAGGCGTCGGTGAGTTTCTTCTTGAGAAACTCGCGCACCAGGAAATCGGTGTGCACCAGCAGGGGAAACTGCTTCTTGCTGGCGTACCACTTGGACGTCCAGTCACGCGTAATCCCAAGCCGTATTCCCAGCGGATTGACCTTCTGGCCCATGGCTAGTCCTTCTTGCCGTCGCTGACCTGAATCGTGATGTGGCTGTTCCGCTTGACGATGCGGTTGCCACGTCCCTTGGCGCGCGCGGCGAAGCGCTTGAGCACCGGGGCGTTATCGATCTCGATGCGATGCACCTTGAGTTCGTCGATGTCGGCGCCGAGATTGTTCTCCGCGTTGGCGATGGCCGACTCCAGCACCTTCAGCACCAGTTCGGCGCCCTTCTTCGGCATGAACTTCAGCGTTGCCAGCGCATTGCCCACGCCCTTGCCACGCACCGTGTCGGCAACGAGACGACACTTCTGCGGGGAGATGCGCGCGTAGCGCAGTTTTGCGGTTGCCTGCATCGCTTACTCCGCCGAAGTCACTTTTCGATCGCCCGAGTGCGACTTGAACAGCCGCGTCGGCGAAAACTCGCCCAGCTTGTGGCCGACCATGTTCTCGGTCACGAGCACGGGAATGTGCTGCCTGCCGTTGTGGATCGCGATCGTGAGTCCGACCATGTCGGGAATCACCATCGAGCGGCGCGACCAGGTCTTGATCGGCCGGCGGTCATTCTTCTGCACTGCGACCTGCACTTTCTTCGCCAGGTGCAGATCCACGAACGGACCTTTCTTCAACGAACGAGGCACGCTTATTTCCTCCGCTGCACGATCATGTTGCTCGTGCGCTTGTTACGGCGCGTCTTCTTGCCCTTGGTCTGCCATCCCCACGGAGATACCGGGTGGGGATTGCCCTGGCCAGACTTGCCCTCGCCGCCGCCGTGCGGGTGATCGACCGGGTTCATCGCCAGACCGCGCACCGTCGGACGGATGCCGAGCCAGCGCTTGGCGCCGGCCTTGCCATACTTGCGCAGATTGTGTTCATCGTTGGCGAGCTCACCGATGGTGGCGCGGCAATCGACATGCACCTTGCGCGTCTCGCCTGACTTGAGCCGCAGGAAGGCATGCACGCCCTCGCGCGAGGTGAAGGAAGCCGAGCTTCCTGCCGAACGCGCCATCTGGCCGCCGCGCCCGGGCTTGAGCTCGACGTTGTGGACCAGCGAGCCCACCGGAATGTGGCGCAGTGCCATGGCATTGCCGGCCTTGACGGGCGCTTCGCTGCCGGAGCGGATCTCATCGCCTTCCTTCACGCCCTTGGGCGCGAGGATGTAGCGACGCTCGCCGTCGCTATAGAGAATCAACGCAATGTGCGCGGTGCGATTCGGATCGTATTCGATGCGCTCGACCACGGCCGCGATACCGTCCTTGTCGCGACGGAAATCGATGATGCGGTACTTCTGCCGCGAGCCGCCGCCGTGGTGACGCGTGGTGATGCGGCCAAAATGATTGCGCGCACCGGTCCGGTCCTGCGCCACCGTCAACGGCTCAAAGGGACCGCCCTTGTACAGGTGACTCTTGCTGATACGCACCTGGAAGCGCGTGCCGGGAGAGGTAGGTTTGAGTTTGATCAGCGCCATGATTGCGTTCCGTAAAGCTTCAGCGCTTGCCCTGCGCTTCGTAGTCGATGCTCT
>Ga0265338_10005918_pt1 | contig 15760 bp, 14 predicted proteins | sample 42126metaG_FD_193579 | JGI IMG/M metagenome (GOLD analysis project Ga0265338, IMG submission 193579) | Rhizosphere microbial communities from Carex aquatilis grown in University of Washington, Seatle, WA, United States - 4-21-26 metaG | ecosystem: Host-associated > Plants > Roots > Rhizosphere... | reverse complement strand
TCGCTCGGCGCCCCGGGCCTCAAGGACGCCTCCGAAACCGCGGTCCTGAACGCCAACTATCTGCTCGCCCGCCTGCGCGAGCTGGGTGTCTTGGAGCAGCTTCCCTTGGCCTACTCCAATGCACAAGCAAGTCCCTCATCCCCGCAAGGGGATGAGGAGGTTCGAGGGATGTGCCTCCACGAGTTCGTGCTCTCCGGCGGTCCTATGAAGCGAAACTTGCAGATCAAGACGCTCGACCTGGCCAAGCGCCTGCTCGACTACGGCTACCACCCGCCGACCGTCTATTTCCCCCTGCTCGTGGAGGAGGCCTTGATGGTCGAGCCGACCGAGACCGAGACCAAGGAGACGCTTGACGCTTTCGCCGAGGCCTTGGCCGAGATCCTGAGCGAGGCGGCGGAGGACCCCGAGATCGCCCAGAACGCCCCTTACACCACTCCTGTGCGCCGTTTGGACGAGGTCGCCGCGGCGAAGCATCCGGTCATCCGGCAAGCTCCCTAGCGTGCGCATCTTCTCCGGTATCCAGCCCACGGGCACCAAGCACCTGGGCAACTACATCGGCGCGATCCGCCAACTCGTCTCAGGCCAAGATCGCGGCGAAGGGCTCTACTGCATCGTCGATCTCCACGCGATCACCGTTGCTTATGACCCGAGCGAGCTGCGCCAAGCCGTGTACGACCTGACCGCGCTCCTGCTCGCGGCCGGCCTTGACCCGGAACGCTGCATCCTCTTTCGCCAAGGCGACGTCGCCGAGCACACCGAGCTCACGTGGTTGCTGTGCTCGGTGACCGAGCTGGGCCGGTTGCAGCGGATGCACCAGTTTCGCGACAAGTCGGTGGTCCAGCGCGAGTTGGTCTCGGCCGGACTGCTGCTCTACCCGGTGTTGCAGGCCGCCGACGTGCTCGCATACCGCGCGCAGGAGGTCCCGGTCGGCGAGGACCAGCGCGAGCACCTGGAGCTGATGCGCGACGTGTCGCGCCGCTTCAACGCCCGCTTCGGTGCCGGGAACGACGTGCTGGTGGTCCCCGAGCACCGCATCCCCGAGGTCGGCGCACGGATCATGGACCTGCAAGAGCCCACGCGCAAGATGTCCACCACGGGGGGCTCCGAGCAGGGCACCGTGTATGTGCTCGACGAGCCCGCCGCGATCCTCAAGAAGTTCAAGAGCGCGGTCACCGACTCAGGACGCGAGATCGAACGATCGCCGGAGAAGCCGGGCGTCTCCAATCTGATCGAAATCCTCGCCGTCGCGCGCGAGACCACGCCCGAGCAGGTCGAAGCGGACATGCGCGAGGCGCGCGGCTACGGCGACCTGAAGTTCGCGGTAGCCGAAGCGGTCACCGAGATGCTTGCCCCCGTGCGTGAGCGCTACGTCGAGTTGCGCAGCGACGAGCAGGCCTTGGAGGACGTACTGGCCAGAGGAGCCGAGGGCGCCCGTGCGATCGCCGCCGACACGCTCGTGGATGTGCGCGAATGCATGGGTGTAGGTCCGCCGCGCACGGTACGGTAGGCCGGTGACGCTCCCCGCGCTTGAGCTCGACCTGGAGATCTTCAACGGACCCTTCGACCTCCTTCTCGCACTCATCCTGCGCGAGGAGGTGGACCTGCTCGACCTGGAGCTGGCCGACGTGGTGCTCGCCTACCTCGACCACCTGGAGGGACGCGGGGAGCTGGACCTTGAGACGGCCACCGAGTTCATCGTCCTGATCGCGGCGCTCTTGGAATTGAAGTCGCGCCTGATGCTGGCCGAGGACGGCGAGGATCTGCTCGACATCGAGCCCGGCGAGGCCGCCGAGGAGCTGCTGGAGAGGATGCTCCAAGCCCGCCGCTTCCGCTCCGCCTCGACGCACCTGCTCGAGCTGTTCAAAAGCGAGGAAGGGGTCCGTTTTCGCAGCGCTCCGCTCCCGGCCCACTTGCGCAAGACGGCCGCGCCGCCGCAAGACGCATCCCAGAACCCGGCCGTGCTGGGTCAGGCGATCGGGCGCCTCTTGCGGATGCCGCCCACGATCAATCTGCGTCACATCTCGATCCAGCGCGTCACCGTCGCCGAGCGCTTGGACCGTCTGCGCGACCTGCTCAGACGGGGTCATTTCTCCTTCGAGGAGGCTGTCCGGGGCGAGGATCGCATGACCGTCGCGGTAACCGTCTTCGCGCTCCTGGAGCTTTACAAGCGCGGCGAGGCGTGGTGGGAGCAGGGTGAGAACTTCGGCGAGATCGCCGTCCACGCCGCTGGCGTTACCCCATTGCGGGGCATACCCTCTGGGGCACAGGCAAGCGAGCCGCGACAGGCACGCGCCGGATGAGTGAGGAGCCGGGGCAGGACGAGCCGGCATTTGAGGATCAGCAGTCATCTGCCGATCAAGACGGCATGTCCGTCACCGATGTCGAGTCAGAGCAGGTCGAGGACCTCACCGAGGAGGAGATCGAAGTCTCCTCTGCTGAGCCGAACGACACTGTCGAGCCAGACGCCGTCGAGCCCATCGATGTCCCTTCCAGTGAGGAGGAGATCGGGACCCCAACGGTCAGCGTGCTTGACATCGAGAACCTACCCGAGCCCGAGCCGGTGCTCGTGCGCACCGTCGAGGCCCTGCTGTTCCTAGCACCCGATCCGTTGAGCCCGCAGGAGCTCTCCGACGCGGCCACCGCCGAGGAGTTGGCCGTGATCGCCGCTCTTGCCGAGCTGGCCGAACGCTACGCGCCAGGTCACTCCGGCATTCACCTGCGCGAGCTGGGGGGCGGCTTCACGTTCGCAAGCGACCCCGAGACTGAGGATGCCGCCAGGCGCCTGTTCAGCCGTCCGCGCGCCTCGGTCTTGACTCCCGCCCAGGCCGAGACCTTGGCGATCGTCGCCTATCTACAGCCGATCTCGCGCCCCGAGATAACCCGTATTCGCGGCGTCAGCGCCGATTCGGCCGCCTCCACGCTTCTGGAGCGCGGGCTCGTCGAGGAGTCGGGACGCTCGCAGTTCGGCGCGGTCATGTATCGCACCACGACCCAGTTTCTCAAGCTGTTCGGTTTGCGCTCGCTCGAGGAGTTGCCCGACATCGGCCAGTGGGACCCCACTCCCGAGGAGGAATCGGACTTGCGAGAGCGCCTGCTGCGAGCAGGAGAGGCCCGCGCGGGCGGCGGGCCCCAGCCAGAGCTTCAGTAGTCAAGCTGCGCGGGCCGCGAGCTGTCCGCACGCCGCGTCTATGTCACGTCCACGCGTGAGGCGTACCGTCGCCTGGATGCCATGTGCTTCCAAGGCGCCCTTGAACGCGGCGATCGATTGACGGCTGGATCCCTCGTAGGTCGAGTCGGTCGGATTGAAGGGGATCAGGTTCACCTTGAACATATGCGGCTGCTCTCTGCTGTCACGCGGCTCGAGCAGCTTGGCGAGCGCCACAGCCTGCTCATAGCGGTCGTTGACGCCGGCGAGCATCACGTACTCGACGAAGATGCGTCTGCGCTTGCGCTCGTAGAAGGCCCTACAGGCATCGATCACATCGCCCAGGGGATAGCGCTCGTTGACCGGCATCAATTCGCTGCGCAAAGCTTCGTCGGCGGCATGAAGAGAGAGGGCCAAGCGCAACGGCATCTCCTGCGCGGCGAGCGCTTCGATGCCCGGGATCCATCCCACCGTGGAGATCGCCGTGCGGCGATGGGTGATGCCGATGTCGGGCAATCGCTCGCACGCCGCAAGGACGTTCTCGAGGTTGAGCATCGGCTCGCCCATGCCCATGAAAACACAGTGGTCGACCGCCGTCATGCGTCTGAAATGAAGCGCCTGCTCGAGAATCTCAGAGGCCGTCAGGTTGCGCGCGAATTTCATCTGACCCGTCGCGCAGAACGTGCAGGTCAAAGGACAGCCGGACTGCGAGGAGACACAGATCGAGTTGCGCTTGTCGCGGTAGCGCATCAGGACCGCCTCCAAGGCTCGCCCGTCGGCGGTTGCGAACAGGGCCTTGACGGTGCCGTCGCTGGCGGTGCGCTGCTCTCGCAACTCGAGGCTCGAGAAGGGCACGTTCTCCGTTAGCCACTCGCGCAAGGGCCCGGGGAGGTTCGTCATCTGCTCATAGTCTTCGGCGCCCTGGGCGGCCCATTCCCATACCTGGCGAGCGCGGAACGCGGGCTGGCCGCTCGCGGCGAGTTCGCGGTCGAGAAGTTGGAGGTCCATGCCCCTATCGTTGCAGGCCCATGCGCCTAGCCAAGTATCTGGCCCACGCGGGCATAGCCTCGCGTCGCGCCGCCGAGACCATGATCGCCGAAGGCCGCGTGAGCCTCGCCGGTCAGGTCGTGCTCGATCCCGCGCGGGATGTCGACGAGCAGACTCCCCTGACCGTCGACGGGCGTCCGGTCGCCGGGCCTGAGCAGCCGGTTGTCTACGCGGTCCACAAGCCGCTCGGAGTGTTGAGCACAGCGCAGGACACCCACGGTCGCCCGACGGTGGTCTCGCTCGTCGAGGAGGACTCGCGGCGCCTATACCCGGTGGGGCGACTCGACGCGGACTCAAGCGGGCTGATCCTGCTCACGAATGACGGTGCGCTTGCCCAACGCTTGACGCACCCGAGCTATGAAGTGCCCAAGACCTACCGAGTGCACTTGGGTGGGGGCCCAGTGGGCGAGGGCGCGATCGCCAAGCTGCGCGCGGGGGTGCGCTTGGAGGACGGGATGACCGCGCCCGCACAGGTGCGAGCGATCGCGCAAGGAGTGCTCGAGATCACGATCCATGAGGGTCGCAACCGTCAGGTGCGCCGCATGTGCGAGGCCGTCGGCCACCCCGTACTCGCGCTTGAGCGCGTCGCGTTTGGGCGGCTGAAGCTCGGCGAGCTCGCGCCTGGCGAGACTCGCAAGCTGACCGACGCCGAGCTTGCACGTTTGCGTGGCGGCCCCGAGGATCGCAAGCAAGCGCCGCAACCGAGAGCTGCTGCCTCCAAGCGGCGCTGGTCGGTGCGCAGGTCCTGAGCGGCCACTCCAGGAGCCGGCTCTGAAAGAATCGCCGCGATGTCGCAACGCCTGTACGCCCTGAGGGGCGCGATCTCGGTTCCCCGAGACGACTCGCAGGAGATCCTGGACGCCACCACTGAGCTGATGGGGGAGATCATGCGGCGCAACGCGCTTGAGCCCGAGCAGGTGGTGAGCTGCATCTTCACGGTCACCGACGACCTCACGGCCGAGTTTCCGGCGGTGGCGGCTCGCGCACTCGGCTTCGAGCGGGTGCCGCTGCTGTGCGCGCGTGAGATTCCGGTGCCCGGTTCCTTACAGCGCGTGATCCGTGTCCTGATCCACTACTACGCGCAGGACACGCACGAGTCCAAGCACGTCTATCTCGGCGAGGCCGCCTCCCTGCGCGCCGACCTGATGGCGGCGCAGTAAGACTCCGCCACAATAGGCAGCAATGGCAATCGAGTTCTCAGAGCGCATCGCGCGCATCCCCTCCTATCCGGCGGCCGGCGGCTACGCCCAGCGCGCGCCCAAGGTCAAGCTCGCCTCCAACGAGTCTCCCTGGCCACCGTTGCCCGCGGTTATCGAGGCGATCCAGACGGCGCTGCCGACCCTGAACCGCTACCCCGACCCCACCAATTCGCTTCTGCGCGAGCGCCTCTCGGAGCGCTACGGCGTTCCCTGCGAGAGGATCGCGATCGGCAACGGTTCGTGCGACATCCTGCTTGCCTTGGGCGAGGCTCTGCTGGAGCCGGGGGCCGAGCTGGTGTACGCGTGGCCTTCGTTCTCGGTCTATCCGCACCTCAGCGCCGCCTCCGGCGCACGGGCGGTGACGGTTCCGCTGCGCGCCGATCACCGCCACGACCTGAACGCGATGTTGGCCGAGATTACGGTCGCCACTCGCTTGGTGATCGTGTGCAACCCCAACAATCCCACCAGCACCGCTCTGTCCTTGGCCGAGATCGCCGACTTCGTGGCGCAGGTGCCCAGGCACGTGTGCGTCGTCGTGGACGAGGCCTATTGCGAGTTCAACCTGCTCGAGGACCCGGACGCTTCGATCGAGCTGCTGGGCGGGCATCCCAATCTCGTCCTGCTGCGTACCTTCTCCAAGGTCTATGGGCTGTGCGGGCTGCGTGTCGGCTTCGCCCTATGCGGCTCGGAGGAGCTGCCGCGGGCGGTCGACCAGGTGCGCCAGCCCTTCTTCTGCAACGCCGTCGCCCAGGTCGCGGCGGTCGAGGCGCTCGCCCACCAGGACGCCGTCACCGAGCGGGTCACACGCACGATCGCCGAGCGCATTTCCGTGGATGAGCGTTTGCGCGCGCTGGGGGTCGAGCCGGCCGACTCGCAGGCCAATTTTTGTTGGTTCGATCTGCCCGGCGCGGGTCCCGAGCAGGCCGAGGCCCGCGAGGCCGAGGTCATGCGGGGCCTCGGCGAGCGCGGTGTGCTCGTGCGTGGCGGCGGGGCTTTGGGCAAGCCGGGGGCTTTGCGCGTCACGTATGGCACCTCCGAGGAGAACGCGATCTTCCTAGACGCTTTGGCCGAAGTGCTGTAGGACGGGGTGATCCGCAGACGGGATGAGAGCGCCGGTGCCGCCGCTGGCGGCGGCACCGGACTGTGCGCGAGGGCGTCGGGGCCACCAAGGCGTCGAGGCAGTCCGCGCCACAGTGTTGCGCTCGCGGGTACGGTATCGCCGTCCGCGGACAGAAAGCTACAAGTGGGCAAACTGGTTGGTGCTATTCCCGATCGCCGGACAGCTCGTCAGGCCTAACGGCTCGCTTTCCCGGTTCGACCGGCGGCGGTGGCTCGCCTCTCTCGTCGACGAGCGACTCGATCTCCGAGGAGATGCTGTAGAGCACATCGTCCAGCGACGTTACCCGCTCGCCTGAGGGCAACGGTACTGTTTCGTAGCCATCGCCGGCCTCAGTGGCCCGCCAAGCAAACAGGCCTGCACCGTCCAAGTAAGTATCGATCAGAATGCGGGATTCGCGTACAAGACTTGTGATCTTGTCCTTGCTTGGATCGAGCCGTGCAGCCCACAGAAAGTATGTCTTCGGCGGCTCGCTACGTCTCCACACATCCCAATGGGCAATCTTCGTTCGCTCCTGTCGGCGATAGAGCTTGAGGTCGGTTGCCGCGAACTTCAGCTCCTTGCGTCGATTTGAGAAGTCGCTCATCGCGCCACGCGCAGGGGTGGTACCGAAGGCTGGCGCCCCTGTGACCTTGGTCTCGCAGCAGATCAGCGGATCCTCGCCGCGGGCCGGCCACGCCACGTCAACCTGATGTTGCTGGGAGAATCCGCCAACCTTCTGTCGGGCCGAGATCGTGTGGTGGGTGCGATTCGCAAGTAGAAGGCACACCAGCTCGGCAAACCAGTTGCCCTTTCCGCGATTGAAGGCGCCAGTGTCCTTGAAGCCGTTGGGAAGAGTTTGTTCGACTCGATAGGTGTCGAGCGTCCACATCAGATCCAGCCAGGTGCTCTGTATGTGAGCGAAGCTGACGATGCCTCCCTGCTGGACGCCCTCTCGCAAGCGCGTCCACTTCTCAAGGGGATTGCCTACTCGCTGTTCGAGAGAGCTCACGACGTTAATCTTGGCCGCCGGTGCGGCGTTCCCGCAGCAGTTGTGCTGCCTGCTGCATTTCGCTCACCTGCTGGTCGGCCAGGTCGAGAACCTCCCCGAGGAGAACTTCATCGACGCGTTTGGAGACGGCCTTCCACGCACCTTCTCGCAGATGCCGGTCAAGAGCTGCTCGTTCCGGTCGCAGCCGTGCCCAGGCATTGGCCAATGCGAGCGGCGAGGGCACCGGCAAGGTGGCGGCCTCGCGTGGCTCCATCTTCAGAACACCACCACCATAGGAGCGTCCGAACAGCTCGGCTCCCAGCATCGTCACCGAGTTGATCGCCAGCAACGGCAGCGCGCTCGCGGCGATGGCGGGCGCATCGGCGCGCAGTCGGATACCGTGCATCGAGTTCAGGAACGACACTCGTGCAGAGTTGGCGATCAATCGCGGGTAGCGATGACTCATATAAGTGAAGAACAGGTCGGGACGCGGGGCCACCGGAGGCCGCCACCAGGGATCGCGGATCTTGCACTTATATGCCTCGTGTACGCCGGCCTTGTGTCCAAGCGCGAGATAGCGAGCGAGCCCTGCCGTGGGCTTCTCGTCCTTTGGCTGCAGCAGCCAAACCGGCTCATTGGTCTCCTGCATTGTCGTCCAGTCTCTGCGGGTAAAGGACAGCCCGCGGAGATGGCGCGTCCCGGGAGGGCTGATTCGCACGAGTTGGCTCTCATCGAGTGCGTACTCTTGGCGCGTGGAGTCGCGCAGGGCGAAGTAGGAGTTCGCGCCGGTCACACCGCCAAGTTCGGGTGCTCCGTAGTCGTCGAGCTGGACGAAACCATCGGCTACCACACGCCTGAAAAGTTGCTGGTGCTTGGTTGGGAGCAGCATGTCAGTCCACTTCCCCTCCCGCGAGGGAGTGACGTTGTAGTGGTCGAAAGGGCGAAGCTTGTGTAGCTCGGACGCGTCGGTAACGGGATAGAGTGAAAGCGACTCACAGCCGCCCGAACCGTGTGCGACGACCAAAACCACCTGCTCGAGTGCATCGGCGAACTGAAGCCGCTCGAACAGCACCAGATGGACAGCGTGAAAGCGCTGCCGCAGCCATCGTCGGATTGGCTCGGCGTAATGGACAGTGAGCAACTCAGCGGGCAGTACCATCGCGAGTCGTCCCTCGGGCTTCAGGAACGAGCACGCGTGAACTAGAAGCGCCGCCCATGAGGAGGCTAGTCCGGACAGTCGGACGCCCTCCGCAAGCGCGGCTGCCGCCGATCTCTTGCGGCGGATACCCTGGTGTTCTTGGTAGCGCACGAAAGGTGGGTTGCCGATGATCGCATCGACTTCGGGAAGCAGGCACCCCAACTGGCTCGGGGGCGTCAAATCGAAGAAGTCGTAGGGCAGTAGTCGGGCGTCGAGTTCCTCCGCCTGGAGCAAGCGCCTTGCTTGGGCGAGCGATCGCTTGTGGATGTCCACGCCGATGACCTGCTCCCGCAATGCACTTGTGTCGGCGCCGTTCTTACGCAGCTCTCGTCCTGCCGCCTGTAGGAACACGGCCTCGCCACACGTGGGATCGAGCACTGTGGCGTGAGGGTCGCTGCCGACCGCCCACCAAGCCAGATAGTCGGCAATGGCCGGCGGGGTAAAGTAGGCGCCACGTTCCTTCCGTTCTTGAGGAAGATCGCGTGAGCGTGAAGTCGACGACGGCTTGGGCATGGTCAGAGACCGCGTAATGATGGCGTTTGGTTCGGACAATCCGCGGTTTGTGTTGCAGTCGCGCGTCTGCTACAAACCTCATAGACGATCATGCCTGCGACCGACTCGACATCCGCCTCTGCGCTCGCGCCAGCGAGTGCCCGCACGTCGTATTGGTCGTTTCGCTGCGCCTGGCGATTTAGCTAGGCGCTTCGGCCTGGCCTCCATCGGTGAGCGGAGGCAAGTCAAGGCCGCATCCGGGTTCTGAGGAACCGAGCGCCGCTCTCCAAGCCGAGCTCACAAGACCGGCCCCGCTCACGAGACAAAGTCACGCACACGCGACCAACCCACTTTGAAAGGATGAAGCAATGATGATCGTCATGAAGGAGACCGCGAGCGAGGAGGAGATCGGCGCGGTGATCGAGAAGATCGAGGGCGCCGGAGCCTTGGCACACCCGATCAAAGGCGCCCGTCTGACGGTGATCGGCGCGATCGGCGACGTGGAGCAGGACGTCTCGGTCGCCAACCTCGGGTTGGAAGGACAGCCCGGGGTGGACAGAGTGATGCCGATTCTCAAGCCCTACAAGCTCGCCTCGGCCGAGATCCGTCACGGCGAGCGAACCGTGATCGACATCGAAGGGCGCAAGATCGGCGGCGATCATTTCGCCCTGATCGCGGGACCCTGCACAGTCGAAACACGCGAGCAGCTGCTGGAGACGGCCGACGTCGTCAAGGACGCGGGTGTCGCGATGCTGCGGGGAGGCGCCTACAAGCCACGCACCTCGCCCTACGCCTTCCAAGGATTGGGTCAAGAGGGCTTGCGCCTGCTGGCCGAGGCCAAGGAGCGCACGGGTCTGCCGATCGTGACCGAGCTGATGGACGCACGCGACCTGGAAGCCGTGCTCGAGGTGGCCGACGTGATCCAGGTGGGCGCCCGCAACATGCAGAACTTCCCCCTGCTGACCGAGATCGGACGTTCGCGCTGCCCGGTCCTGCTCAAGCGCGGTCTCTCGGCGACGCTGGATGAGCTGTTGATGGCGGCCGAGTACGTGCTCAAGGAAGGAAACCGCGATGTGATGTTGTGCGAGCGCGGAATCAAGACTTTCGAGACCAGCTACCGCACGACGCTCGACCTACAGGCGGTGCCGGTGCTCAAAGAGCTCTCGCATCTGCCGGTCGTGGTCGACCCCAGCCACGCGGCCGGACGACGCTCCTTGGTGGCTCCGATGTCCTTGGCGGCGGCCGCCGCCGGGGCGGACGGGATCATCGTCGAGGTGCACCCGAACCCCGACGAGGCTCTCTGCGACGGCCCCCAAGCGCTCCTGGCAGAGGACTTCGCCGAGTACGCCGAGACGGTTGAGCGCGTCGCGGCGCTCGCCGGAAAGGTGTTCTCCACCGCGTGAGCGATCCGGGGGGCCGCAAGGACAGGCGGCCGCTCAGGGTCGCGGTGATCGGCGTCGGGCTGATCGGAGGGTCGATCGGCCTGGCCGCGCGCCGTCGCTTGGGCGCGCACGTCGTCGGCCACGATCCTGACGCGGGTGCTTTGCGAAAGGCCCAAGAAATGGGTGCGATCGAGCGCGTCGCCGACAGTCTCGCGGGCGCCGTGGACGAAGTCGATTACGCGTTCGTGGCGACACCGGTCGGTCCCACCGTCGAGGTCGTGCTCGAGGCCTTGGCGGCGGCCGGGCCCGAATGCGTGGTGAGCGATGTCGGTTCGACCAAGCGCCACATAGCGCGTGCGGTGAAGGACCCCCGTTTCGTTGCGGGTCATCCGCTCGCTGGGGCCGAGACCGCTGGTGTGGAGGGCGCGCGGGAGGATCTCTTCGACGATGCGCTTTGGTATCTCGCGCCGGGGATCCAGTCCGGGGCGGAGGGCACCGAGGTGGCACCGGCCTTGGCGCGGATGGTGGCGTTGATCGAGCAGATCGGCGCGCGCCCCGTCGCGATTGCGCCCGAGGACCATGACCGCCTGATGGCGAGCGTCTCGCACCTGCCGCATGTGCTCGCCAACGTGCTTGTCGCCCAAGCCTTGCGGGCCGCGCCGGCCGCCGTGGGGGAGCCCTCCGGGTCGGCTGGCTTCTCGACGGGGACGGTGCCCGGTCTGGAGGCTGTGGGCGCTAACCCCAGCTTCCGCGACGCCACCCGCGTGGCGGGAGCCAATACGGCGATCTGGACGGACATCTACATGTCCAATGCGGACTATCTCGCCGAGACGCTCGACGAAGCGATCAGGGAATTGAGCGGCGTGCGCGACGCCTTGGACGCCGAGGACGCCGACGCTTTGGTCGCTTGGAACGAGCGGGCGCGCGAAGAGCGCGAACGCTTGGCGAGTTCGTAGGGTTAGAGACGCTATGGATGTTCGTTTCGAGCCTTCGAGTGGGCTGCACGGTGAGCTGAGAGCCCCGGCCGATAAGTCGATCTCGCACCGCGCGGCGCTGCTCGGTGCGATGGCCGCCGAGCCGACCCGGATCGAGAACTATCTGCACGCGGCCGACACCGACTCCACTTTGGCGGCCGTGAGGGCGCTGGGCGCCCTGGTCGACGAACGCGATGGCGTCGTCACGGTGCGCGGCACGGGCCTGCGCGAGGCTCGCGTGCCCCCGGGCCCGATCGACGTGGGCAATGCGGGAACCTTGTTGCGGCTGTTGCCCGGTTGGCTTGCCGCGCAGGAGGGACGCTCCTTCACGCTGGATGGGGACGAGTCGATCCGCCGCCGCCCGGTGGATCGGGTGGCCGAGCCGCTGCGCTTTATGGGCGCCGAGCTGAGCGCCCGCGAGGACCGCTTCCCGCCGTTCACGATCACGGGAGCTCGTTTGCGCTCGATCTCCTACGAGCTGCCGGTCGCAAGCGCCCAGGTGAAGTCATGCATCCTGCTGGCCGCGCTCGCCGCCGACGGCGCGACGACGGTGGGTGAGCCGGCGCGCAGCCGCTACCACACTGAGCGGATGCTTTTGCGGGCAGGCGTCAACATTCATCGCAACGGCCGTCACGTGACCGTCGTCAACGCAGACGAGCTCGTGCTGGAGCGTGTGGTCGTGCCGAGCGACCCCAGTTCGGCCGCGTTTGCGATCGCGGCGGGAGTGCTGGTGCCAGGCTCGCGTCTGTTGATTCGCGACGTGGGCGCCAACTGGACGCGTACCGGCTTTTTGCGCATCCTCAAGCGGATGCGGGGGATCGTGTTCGGCGACTTGGAGGGGGAGAGCGGCGAGCTGCTGGCCGAGGAGCCGATCTGCGACCTGGACGTGGCGTATGGGGCCCTGGAGGGAACGACCGTGGAGCCCGAAGAGGTGCCGCTCGCGATCGACGAGCTGCCTTTGGTGGCCTTGCTCGGCTGCTTCGCGGAGGGGGAGACGGTGGTGCGCGGCGCCCATGAGCTGCGCCTCAAGGAGTCCGATCGCATCGCCACCGTGGTCGATGGGCTGCGCGGGCTGGGAGCCCAGATCGAGGCGCTCGAGGACGGCTTCGTGGTTAGCGGCACGCCCCGCGGAGCGCGGGGGGGCGGGCTCAAGGGCGGAGAGATCGATGCCGCCGGCGACCACCGCTTGGCGATGATGGGCGCCGTCGCGGGCCTCGCCTCGCGCGAAGGTGTCTTGGTGCGGGGGATGGAGGCCGCGGACGTGTCCTACCCGGGCTTCACCGGCGACATCCGAGCGCTGGGCGGATGAGAATTCGATGCTGATCGCGATAGACGGCCCCGCGGGCGCCGGCAAGTCCACGGTCGCGCGGGCGCTCGCCCGCAGGCTCGGCTTCACATATATGGACAGCGGCGCGATGTATCGCTGCGTCGGTCTACTCGCACTCCGGGCGCCCGAGAGGCCGCCCGCCGAGGTGGCCCGCTCGGCGCGGATCGAGCTGATCCCCGCCGAGCCGAGCGAGGCAGGCGCGGAGGTCTCGGCCGAGGGAGCCGCGCCGGCCTGGGTCGGGGGAGCAGCGCAGGCCCGGGCCGGGGGTGCGTCGCAGGCCCCGACTGCGGCAGCGGCCGACAGGGTGGTGCTCGACGGGCACGACGTAACCGGGGCGATTCGCGCTCCCGAGGTATCGGAGGCGGCATCCACAGTGGCAGCCGATCCGGGCGTGCGCGAGGCTTTGGTTGCCAAGCAGCGCGAGCTGATCGCGGGCGGCGACTGGGTGGCCGAGGGTCGCGACATCGGCACCGTCGTGGCGCCAGACGCCGAGTTGAAGGTCTTCTTGACCGCCGACGCGAGCGAGCGAGCCCGTCGTCGCGCCTCGGAGCTGGGCGGGGATCAGGCGACGGTGATGGCCGAGCAGGCTCTGCGCGACGAGCGCGACTCCACGCGCGCGCACAGTCCCCTGCAGGCGGCTCCCGCCGCTGTCGTGCTCGACACAACAGGCATGACGATCGAGCAGGTGGTCGAGCGCATCTGCGAGGTTGCCGGCGATCGGGGCGCCCACACGTAGCGGCCGGCGATCGGGTGGGACGGCCGATCGCAGTCATACTCTCCCGATGCAGAAGGTCGCAATAGTGGGCTACCCCAATGTGGGCAAGTCCTCGCTGGTGAATCGCTTGGCGGGCTCGCGCGAGGCGGTCGTGCACGAGCGCGCGGGAATCACTCGTGACCGCAACGAGATCGAATGCGAGTGGAACGGGCGCACTTTCGTCTTGATCGACACCGGCGGCGTTGACTTCCAAGACGAAGATCCGCTGTCGGGCTCGATCCGGGAGCAGGCTCGTGCCGGCCTGGCCGACGCCCAGGTCGCGGTCCTCGTGGTGGACGCGGGCGCCGGGGTCCGGCCCGGAGACGAGGAGATGGCCGACCTGCTGCGGCGCGCTCCGCTGCCCAAGATCGTGGCGGCCAACAAGTGCGACGGGGTCTCCGAGCTGCCCTTGGCCGCGGACTTCCATCGCCTTGGACTGGGCGAGCCCCTGGCGGTGTCCGCCGCCCAAGGGCTCGGCACAGGCGACCTGCTCGATCGGATCGTGGAACTGTTGCCGGAGGCGCAGGATGACCGAGCCGAGGACGACGTGATCCGCCTGGCTTTGATCGGGCGTCCCAACGTGGGCAAGTCCTCGTTGGTCAATCGCTTTCTCGGCGAAGAGCGCGTGATCGTCTCCGAGCTCGCCGGCACCACCCGCGACGCGATCGACACGCCCCTGACGGTCAAGGCCCCCGACAGCGCCTCCGCGGGCGCCCAGGCCGATGGCCAGACGGGCTCACGCGAGCTGATCCTGATCGACACCGCCGGGATGCGCCGCCAGTCAAAGGTGTCCGATTCGGTCGAGTACTACACGACCCTGCGTTCCCAGCGGGCGGCCGAGCGGGCCGATGTGGCGCTCGTCGTTTGCGATGCCAGCGACGGCGTTACCTCCCAGGACCTGCGCGTTGCCGAGCTGGCCATGAAGGCCGGTTGTGCCACGGCGATCGTCCTCAACAAGTGGGATCTGCACGAAGGCACCGAGGCCGACCTCGACCACGAACGAGCCGTGGTCGCCGCGAAGTTGCGCTTGCGTCCCCGCGTACTGACCGCCAGCGCGAAGACCGGCCGCAACGTTGCGCGCCTGATCGCCGAGGCGATCGCGCTCGGCGACCGCCGGCGCGGGCGTATCCCCACGCCTGAGCTCAATCGCTTCCTGGCCGAGGCCGTCCAGGCGCGCCAGCCGCCCGTGGGCACGCGTCGCGGCTCGGGCCAGCATCGCTTGAAGCTGATCTACATGACCCAGATCGGCGAGGGTCCCCCGCGCTTTGCGATCCAGGTCAACTCCAGGGCGCGCGTCACCCGCGACTATGCCTACTTCATCGAGAATCGCCTGCGCGCCCGCTACGGCATGGACGGCGTTCCTTTGATCATCGATTTCGTCGAACGCGGTACCCGCACGCGGGTCCAGGCCGCCTGAAACGTCCAATGAGGGAAGTTCGTGCGTGTCTGCGCCCGACCGCCGGCGGGTGAGGCCTTGCCGAGCTCGATCTGAGGCCCTTCGAGGCGTGCCTCCCGCGAGCCGCGGGCACGGTCAATAGACTTGCGGGACTTCTTCAAGCGAGACCCGTGGAGCCGATTCCCAAGCCATGAGCCAACATTCCGATAAAGAGTTCCTGTTCACCTCCGAGTCGGTCACGGAGGGCCACCCCGACAAGATCGCCGACCAGATCTCCGATGGAGTGCTCGACGCCGTGCTCACCGACGACCCCTATGGCCGCGTCGCTTGCGAGACGCTGGTCAACACGGGACTGATCGTGGTGTCGGGGGAGATCTCCACGAACACCTATGTCGACATCCAGGAGATCGCGCGCGAGACGGTGCGCAAAATCGGCTACGACAACGCCGCATTCGGGTTCGATTGCGACACGTGCGCGGTGATCAACGCGATCGACAAGCAGTCTCCGGACATCGCCCAAGGCGTCGACGCCGCCTATGAGACGCGCCACGACCCCGCCGACGAGGACGAGCTCGACGTCGCCGGAGCGGGCGACCAAGGCATGATGTTCGGCTACGCCTCGAACGAGACCGAGGAGCTGATGCCGCTGCCGATCTCCCTTGCCCACAAGCTCTCCAAGCGCCTGGCTGAGGTGCGTAAGGGCGAGGTCGTGCCCTACTTGCGTCCCGACGGCAAGACCCAGGTAACGGTGCGCTACCA
>Ga0265338_10005917_pt1 | contig 15764 bp, 9 predicted proteins | sample 42126metaG_FD_193579 | JGI IMG/M metagenome (GOLD analysis project Ga0265338, IMG submission 193579) | Rhizosphere microbial communities from Carex aquatilis grown in University of Washington, Seatle, WA, United States - 4-21-26 metaG | ecosystem: Host-associated > Plants > Roots > Rhizosphere >... | reverse complement strand
AACAGGCCGAAAGGGCCTTCGTTCCCGCTCGTTCCCGGGCTGACCGGAGTGCTGGCGGTGGGACAAAGCAACAGGGACATCGCGTTCGTGAGCGAGGTGGACCGATAGATGTCCGGAACCAGTGCGCCCAGCCATTGCGAATCGGGATATTCTGGATCGCCTCCGCGAGAAGGCAACATCCAGACTCCGTTATGATCGTCGGCGAAAATGGTGTTGGCCGTGATCAATTGCTTGAGATTGGAAAGGCAACCCGCCTGTTTCGCCTTCAACTTCGCGCTCGAGAGAACCGGCAGCAGCAGCGCCGCCAGGATGGCAATGATGGCGATGACCACCAGCAACTCAATGAGCGTGAAAGCGCCTTTTCTGTTCATCCGGTTTGAGTCTGTGGATTTCCGCGATTGAAGAAAAGGAAATTCAACCTCGGATGATCAGGATTGCGGGAAATCCCGGCGGGATTGCATTCTCCAGCCCGGCATTGTTGCATCTTGCTGCCTCGAAGCGCAGAGGAGGCGGGAGCGGAGCGCCGGGAAAGAAACAAATCACCGCGCAACCATTGCCCCCGACTTGATCATGAACAGCGCCATTGCGCCGGCAATGACCAGACCGACACATATGCCGAATATCAAGCTATACATTTTGTGCCGGCGCACAGTGCGTGGCGTATGGGGAAACAACAACTTCCCAAGAACGTAAAGAGCACCGCGCCGATGCGCTGACCTTGAACCATTCATAGCATTTGGATTTTCTCATGATTTCAAAACCCGAACAATCCATATTTTTTGGCATTCGGAAGGCAAATTAGGAGATTCCAAGGCGTTGTGGCAGCACCCGCCCCCGCCCTTTTGCGCGGCGCGCGGACATTTCCGCTCCACGCGCTCAAATCCACTTCAGATTTCGCCGGAAATGACTTGTCACCTTTTGCCAATCGGCGGCATTTAACTGCAGATGCAGGAATTGGATGACAACGCCTTGCTGCGGAAATACGCGGACGACAATTCCGAGGAGGCCTTTGCCGCGCTCGTCACGCGGCACATCCACAAGGTCTATTCGGTCGCGCTGCGCCATACCGGCAACTCGGATTCGGCAGAGGAAATCACCCAAGCCGTCTTCGTCATTCTGGCGAGGAAATCCCGCCATTTGGGCCGGCGCGTCATCCTTTCCGGCTGGCTTTATCAAACCGCGCGGCTGACGGCGGTGACATTTATCCGCGGCGCAATCCGGCGCGCCCGCCGCGAACAGGAGGCCCACATGCAATCAGTCCTGAATGAACCTGAATCCGATGATGCCTGGAAACAAATCGCCCCGCTGCTGGACGCCGCGATGGCCGGCTTGAATGAAACCGACCGCCACGCAGTGGTGCTGCGGTTTTTCGACGGCAAAAGCATGGGAGAAATAGGCGCGGCGCTGGGCGCAAATGAAGTTGCCGCCAGGAAACGCGTTGGCCGCGCGCTGGACAAGTTGCAGAACTATTTTTCCAGACGCGGCGTTCACTCGACGACCGACACCATCGCCCAGGCGATTTCGTCCAATTCCGTTCAAATTGCGCCGGTGCTGCTCATCCAAACCACCACCGCCGTGGCGCTCGCCAAGGGCGCGGCGATCAGCACATCAACCTTGACCCTCGTAAAAGCAACCCTCCTCGCCATGAAAACAAAAACCATCATCGCCACCGTTGTCACCGCGGCCATTCTTGCAGGCATCACCACCTGGCTCGCCGGATTTCATTTTTCCGGGCAACCGAAGAAACCCGCGCCGGATTATGCGGCTGCCGGCGTCAAATTTCCCATTCAACTGCCCAATGCCCTTTTCCAAAGGGGCGCTGGCAATACAGATCCGCTTTTCGAGTTTGACCTTGATCCGGACACGCGGCGCACCACCAATTCCGACCCCGCCATCCACATCAAAGGCCCGCTTCCGCCGCCACCCGACTTGCCGCCCAATTTTTCCGACGCTGCCATCCAGAAGGGCGGCCAAGGAAGCATGGCCCACATTGTGATCACCAACGGCTCGCCGCTGATGGGCCAGCGCATCCGCATCACCGGCTGGCTCAAATGCAACAAGGTTCAGGACCGGGCTGCGACCTATTTTTTCGTCTGGAACAACGAACACGGTTTCAGCCGGGTAGACTCCGTGGATGACCGGGACGACCGGCTCATCCTGCACGGCACGATGGACTGGCAACAGATGGAGATTGTCACCGACATTCCCGAAGAGCCCTGCGTCATTGGCTTCGGGCCGAACCTTTACGGTCCCGGCGAACTCTGGGGCGACGATTTTCAAATCACCCTCGCCTCCGCCGACACGCCCATCACTGACGACCGCCATTGGCGCCACACCAGCGCCGAGCCCAACACTTATTCGCAGACGACCGATTTTCAAACCCGGCACAACGGCCGCTCCACCGTCTGTCTCGCCTACACCGGCACCGGCGCCGCACCGTCCGGTTCCTGGGAATGGTGGGGAATGAAGATTCGCGGCGCAGACGTAGACAAATATATCGGCCACACCGTCGAGTGGAGCGGCTGGGTAAAAACTGAAAATGTTTCCAACCGTCTTCAACCTACCATCCGGCCTTGGGTGTTTGATCAATTGGCTGGGAAATCATCCATCGTTGCCAAAGACAAGCTGGCCGGAGGCAACACCCTGAAAGGCACCCGCGATTGGACGTCGTTCACCGTTACCTGCGCCATTCCGGACGATGCCCAGCACATTGACACCGCCTTCATCTTCTACGGCAGCGGCAAAGCTTGGATAGACATGGATTCGCTCAAATTCAAAATCATCAAATAGGGCGATGCCGGGATTGCTGCCGCCCGTAAATGGCGCTGCATTACTCTGCCGCCTCGCCGGGGAAAAAGATTGAAAATAAATGCCTGATTTCGCATTCATCGGCAATAAACAATCAGATGCCCGATGTGAGCGATATTGAACTGTTGCGGGATTTCAACCGGCAAGGCTCGGAAGATGCCTTTGCCGAGCTTGTCAGACGCCACATCAATCTCGTTTATTCGACCGCCTGCCGCCATGTCGGGATTGCCGCCCATGCCGAGGAAATCACGCAGGCGGTCTTTGTCATTCTCGCCCGCAAAGCAGCCGGCCTGCGCCCTGACACGATCCTTGAAGCCTGGCTTTATGAGACGACGCGGCTGACGGCATTGAATTTTTTGCGCGGGGAACGGCGGCGGCAAATGCGCGAACAGGAGGCCTATATGCAATCCACCATTCAAGAATCCGCCGATGTTTCAGTCTGGAATCAACTCGCGCCACTTCTCGACGAAGCCATGGCGCGGCTGGAAAAAAAGGACCGTGAAGCAGTCGTGCTGCGGTTTTTCAAACAGAAAAGCCTGGGCGAAGTCGCGGCCGCAATGCAAATAACCGAAGCTGCGGCGCAAAGCCGGGTGCATCGCGCGGTGGAAAAATTGCAGAAATATTTTGCAAGCCGCGGCATCGATTCGGCAGCCGACACCATCGCCCGCACAATTTCAACCCATTCCGTTCAAGTCGCGCCGGCTTTGCTGGCAAAATCCGTGACTGCCGCGGCGCTGGCCAAGGGCGCGGCGGTCAGCACTTCAACCCTGGCTCTTGTAAAAGCAACTCTCATCGCCATGAAAACAAAAACCATCGTCGCCACCGTTGCCGCCGCGGTCATTGTTGCCGGCATCACCACCTGGCTCGCCGGCTCTCATTTTTTTCATAAATCGCAACCGGTTTCGACTGGCATACCGGGTGAAACCATTCCCGTCCTGTTTGCCAATGACGCATTTGCCGCCAAGGCCAACGCGCAGTTCGTGATTGATATTGATCCTGACACACGGCGCACGACCGACTCCACGCCCGCCGGGCACATCAAATCGCTCGTTAAAATGGATGTGAACGGTTCCAGCGCCTGGTATCTCTCTCCTCTTTTGGGGGGAACCAACCTGCCGTTCCCGGCCGTCAGCCGCGTGGGTTACCCGGTTGCCAGCAACTCGCTGTTATTGGGAAAACGCGTCCGCATGAGCGGCTGGATCAAGGCCAAGGATGTTGAGAACTGGGCGGGCGGAACACTTTCGATAGGATATCAGAAGCACAATTATGGTTTCGACTACTCGACTGACCGGCCCATAGTCGGCACGGCGGACTGGCAACAGGTTGAATTCGTCACAGATCTTCCCAACGAACCTTGTTATGTTTATTTTTCGGTGGAACTTTATGGCAGTGGTGAAATCTGGCTTGACGATTTCCGGCTGGATATCGCTTCGCCTGCCACACCTCTCACCAACGACAAGAATATGCGTTTCTTTAGCGCCAGGCCCGCCGACTACTCCCATGAGACCGATTATCAGGTGAAACACGACGGACACCCCGCGTATTGCATTGCCTACCTTCCCGAGGGCAAGCCCCCGCCTGGCGCAAGGATGTATTGGGGAAAAGAGTTTTATTACCCCGACACTGAAAAATATCTCGGCCACACGGTGCGCATGACGTTTTGGGCCAAGTCCGAAAACCTCACCGGCGCGGTGACGCCGTCACTTCATCCGCGCGCCTCAACGCCACCGTCATTGCGCATGAACAGGGCAACACACCCATCAAGGGCACCACTGATTGGACGCAATACACCTTCACCTGCCGCATACCCGAGCAAACCGATTTCATCAACAACGGTTTCAATTTTTCCGGCGGTGGCAAGCTCTGGATTGACGTGGATTCCATCAAATACGAAATCGTCAAATAGGGGCGTTGATTGGTTTTTAGGAATTCGCTCAGCCCGGCGCCGACATCTGTGTCGTTGTGAGGCTCAAAAAAAAGCTGTCGGATTCGTCTGCCACCGGACATTACTGGGTATATGCACCTGCTGGATGACGCGGAATTGCTCTCCGCCTTTGCAACGCAGCGGTCGGAGGAGGCGTTTGCGACATTGGTGGAGCGCCACGTGCCGCTGGTCTATTCATCCGCGCTGCGGCAGGTGCGCGACCCGCATCTGGCCGAGGAAATCACCCAAGCCGTGTTCATTATCCTGGCGCGCAAGTCCGGGCAACTCGGCAGGGAAACCATTCTGACAGGCTGGTTGTGCCGCACCGCGCGCTTCGCCGCGTGCAATGCCCTGAAGGCAGCACGCCGCCGACAACATTGGGAACAGGAGGCGCACATGAATTCGATTTTGAACGAACCCGAACCCGACGTTTGGCCGCAGGTCGCGCCATTGCTGGATGAAGCCGTAGCGCAACTCGTTGCGGCGGACCGCGACGCCGTCGTCCTGCGCTATTACCAGCAAAAGCCGCTGGAGGAAGTGGGCCGCGCACTCGGCCTGAACGCGGACGCCGCGCAGAAGCGCGTGAGCCGCGCGCTGGACAAACTGCGGAAGTTTTTCGCGAAGCGCGGCATTGATTCCACAGCCGACACCCTTGCCCAGACAATTTCCGCCAACTCGGTTCAAGCTGCGCCGGCGTTGCTGGCAAAAACGGCAACCGCCATTGCGCTGGCCAAGGGCGCGGCGGCCTCGATTTCCACCGCCACCCTTGTCAAAGCCACCCTCGTCGCCATGAAAACCAAAACCATCGCCGCAACCGCTGCCGTCGCCGTCGCCATTCTTGGAGTCGGTGGCTATCTCGTCGCAACCCATCTCCTTCATCAGCCGAAGGCCGTCCCGACACCTTCAGCTTCCACCATCCACAGCGACACGGTTCCCATCCAGATGGCCAACGCTAATTTTAGGCAGGACGGGAACAGGGACGGCACCTTTCTGGTTGAAGTTGATCCCGACACACTGCACACCACCAACTCCGCGCCCACCATCCACATCAAAGGCCCCGTCGTGCCGGATTCATCGGATCTCATTCAAACTCCGGTTGCCGCGAATGGCACCTACAAGAAAACCGACAATTCCAGTTCCACACGCTATTTCGTCACCAGCAGTTCCACACTTTACGGAAAACGCATCCGCGTCACCTTCTGGCTTAAAACCCGCGATGTACGGGGCTGGGCGAGTGCATTTGTGATTATTCTGGGCGTGGACGGCCGCCATTTGCAATACGATGACATGAGCAACCGGCCCATTCGCGGCACAACGGACTGGCAACAATACGAAATCGTCACCGACCTTCCCGATGAAGCGTGCATCATTTATTTCGGGCCGGACCTTTACGGCCCCGGCGAACTTTGGGGCGACGATTTTCAAATCAACCTCGCTCCCCGCGATTCACCCAACACGGACGACCGGAACTGGCGCATGACCGGCGAGTCCGATCCAACCGTTTATTCCGAAGACACCGATTACAACGTGACCCACAACGGGCATCCGGCGGTTTGCATCACTTACACTCCGAACGGCACAGCGCCACGCGGCACACACACCCGTTTGGCGCATGATTTTTATGGTCCGGACAGCGACAAATACGCCGGCCACACTGTGCGCATGAGCGGCTGGATCAAAACCGAAAACGTGTCCGAGCGCATTGAGCCGGTCATCTTCCCCTACGCCGGCTGGTATAAGCTCCTGGCCAAACACAGCATGGTCAAGGACTCCAGCCTCAAAGGCACCCGTGACTGGACTCAATTCTCCGTCACCTGCGTCATCCCGGACGATACCGAATATCTTCATACCGGTTTCAATCTCTTTGGCAGCGGCAAGCTCTGGATTGACACCGACTCCATCAAATTGGAAATTGTCAAATAGCGGTTCGAAACAAAATGAATCGTTTCAGAACACGACTGCTCGATTTCTTCAAGCGATGGCTTGCGCACCGCCATCTTCCCGTCTTTCTCGCCATTGCAGCAATTTTGATGATGTTGCCAGCTTTGAAACTCGGACTCATCGCCGACGATCTGCCTCAACGGATGATTGAACTTCGGCCGGACCAATTGCCGCCGCGAATGAACGAGACGGGGATGCTGCCGCCGAATTCCGGCAGTTTCTCGACGGTCCTTTTTGACCTTTTTGGCCTGAACCAAAATCAACAATCTCTGGCTTTGATGAAGAACTACGGCGTGTTGCCGTGGTGGACGCCGGATGATTTAAAGTGCAGTCTTTGCCGGCCGGTCGCCGCGCTCACTCACTGGCTCGATTACCGCCTCTTCCCCGACTCACCCGCGCTGATGCACGCCCACAACATCGCTTGGTTTGCTGCCGTCGTCTTTCTGGCCACGGTTGTTTACCGGAAGCTGATGGGCGCGGGCTGGGCGGCCGGATTGGCGGCACTGCTGTTCCTGCTCGATGGCAACACCTACTTCCCGGCGGCGTTCGTGGCCAATCGCGGCTATTTTCTGGCGATTTTCTTTAGCCTGTTGTGTCTCTATGAGCATCATCAATGGCGTTCGACAAAATCCCGGTCGGCAATGTTATTGTCCGGGTTGTTCCTCGCGCTTTCGCTTTTCTCGGAAGAAAGTGGAGCTTCCACGTTCGCCTTCATCCTCGCGTATGCTTTCGTGCTTGAGCCCGGTCCTTTTCGCAATCGGGCGTTGACGATTCTGCCTTCGGTTCTGGTAATCACTGCATGGCAAATCATTTACATGCTTGCCGGCTATGGTCTGCGCCATGTGGGCATTTACATTGATCCGGCTCAAGAGCCGTTTCGTTTCATGCAAGAAATAATTCCACGGGACATGGTTTTGCTGGGAAGCCAGTTGACCAGCGTGCCGCCGGAGCTTTTGTTCGTGGTCAAACCTTCATTGTATCCGGTGGTCGTTGCGGTTTTGGGGATGTTCGCGGCTGCGACATTGGCGATTTTTCTCCCTCTGGTATTTCGTGACAAAGTCACTGCCTTTTGGTTTGCGGCCACGATATTGGCCGTCATCCCCGAGGTGGTGTTGTTGCCCATATCGAAGAACATTGGCTTTATCGCCATCGGCGCTTTTGGGCTGATCGCCAGTTTTGTTGCCGGCGTGTTCACTAGGCCAAGCCTGTTGCCGGAAAGGAAGGGCTACCGACTCCTTGCGTGGGTCGCTTGCGTTTTGTTGATTCTGGTGCATGGCCCGGGAGCGATCGCCAAAAGAGTTGTGGTGGTTAAAGCGGGCGTTTTCGCTTTCGCCTGGGCGGGCCGGGTTCCTCCAAATTGGCCAAACATCGAGAACGAAAATGTAATCGTCGTCAACCATCCATGCTCGCTCGAATCGCTTTATGTGCCTGCTTACGCGGCATATTATCACCAGTCATTTCCCAGAACCTTGCGAGTGTTGGTGCCGGCATGCACGAGCTTTGACGTCCAGCGGACTGATGATAAAACGCTGGTGATTCAATCCCACGGTTCGAGCATCTTCTCCTGCGACGACGTCGGCCCGATTCATATCGCCCATGCCCTCAGCGCCTGCGACCGGCTGCTGTCCGCCGGCTCCAAATACAAAAAAGGCGACTGCTGCAATCTCGACAACCTCACGGTGGAAGTTCTGGAAACGGATGCATCGGATTTGCCTTCCCGGGTCGCGTTCCATTTCAACACCTCGCTGAATTCGCCTGATTTCCGCTGGCTCTGGTTTGACTGGCGGACATCTTCCACCGAACCATTTAAAATTCCCGCCATCGGACAGAGCGTTACCCTGCTTGGCCCTTCCTTGATCGCGGAAACCGGGCCGAAGAAATATCGGGGCGAATGATCGCACCTCTGGCAAAATTCATTGATTGGCTGGAACCACAAATAAATGGCGACACAGTTCAAACACTAAACAAATGATTTCGTTCATCGTTCCAGCACACAATGAGGAAGCTTGGGTTGGCCGATGTGTTTCGGCCATTCACAGCGGGGCGGAATTTCTTGGCGAACCGCATGAGATTATTGTGGCGGATGATGCCTCGAGTGACGCCACGGCCTCGATTGCCCGGCAGCAAGGCGCGCAGGTGATCCGAGTGGAGCACCAGCAGATTTCTGCCACTCGCAATGCTGGCGCGCGACAGGCTCGCGGCGACATTTGTATCTTTGTGGATGCCGATACACTGGTGAATGCCGCAGCGATTCAATCGGCGGTGCGCAGTATTCGTGCGGGTGCGGTGGGCGGCGGTTGTGTGCCGCGCTTCGAGAGATGGCTGCCTTGGTGGTTCAGACTGACAGAACCGCTGATAGGACCTGCGGTGCGCCTGGCGCACTTTTTGCCGAGTGGGGCATTCCTATTCTGCACTCGCGGTGCATTTCAGGCAGCGGGCGGTTTCAATGAGAAATATTACGCGGCGGAAGAGGTGGTATTTGTCGCCGCTCTCAAGCGTCAGGGACGGGTTGTCATTTTACCCGAGACGGTGGTCACTTCCGGGCGCAAGGTGCGCGCGCATTCTTTCTTGAGTCTGGCAGGGCTGGGCGCGCGTTTGGTTTTTCACGGTTCCCGTGGGCTTCGGAGCCGTAGGGGATTGGAGTATTGGTATGAGCCAGAAAGAGAGAAAAGGAAGTTATGAACGTGTGGCCTAAACTATGATTGCACGTCTGGCAAAATTCATTGTCTGGTCCGCCCTCCAATTCTGTTTAGTGCTCTGATTCAACGGATTCCTTGAGTGGATTGGTTTTGAGCCAGCTTGATTTTCCCGCCGACGTCCAAATTCCCCTGCGCCTCCTCAACCAATTCCCGGATGCGGCGTAATTAACTTTGCGGCGCGGAAAGTTGTTCGAGGTTCGCACCCTCGCGCTGCTGGAGGACGGCTTCGACCCGGGGCACATACATCTGCGTTTCCGCGGGCAGATGTCCGGCAATGGCGTCGTAACTGTCCGCTTTATAGCGGTCCAGAAGTTTCTGCACCGCGCCTTCACCGGCGTTGTAAGCGGCCAGCGCCAGCCGCCAGTCCTTGAAGCGGTCGTGAAGATATTTCAGATACTGGGCGGAGGCGGTCGCGCTCGGTTCCGGCTGATAACGCTGGTCACGCGGCCACAGGGAAAGACCGAACCGCTTGGCCGTGGCGGGCATCAGTTGAAACAGTCCCGCCGCTCCCGCCGGACTCAGCGCGCGGCGGTCAAATGCCGATTCCACCTCCGCCACCCAGACCAGTTCCGGCGGAATCTTTTGCGCGGTGAAAATCGGCTTCAACTCCGGCACATATTCGTTTGCCAATGACGGCCAGGGAACGACGGAAACTTTTTTCACCCAAAGCTCGCGCTCCTTTTGCGGCGGTGGATTGGGAACGGGCCGGGGCGGCTGGTTGGTTTCAACGGTTGGCGGTGAATTCGTGAGCCGGATTTCGTCCGCGACGTCCAGGTAATCCATCCGCGCCTTAAGCCACGCGGCGTAGGGCTGTGTTTCCTCGCGACTTTCCAGCAATGGCAGGACGGCTTGGGCCGTCTGCCGCAGCGCCGCCATGTCCACCACGTAGTCACCTTGAAAACGCTGCTGCGCTTCGCTGAAGAATTGCTGCACCGCGCGGTCGTCCACCTCGGGAAGCGCGTTGAGGACGTTCGTGTCGAGATTTTCCTGAGCCCATTGTTGCGCGCCCTGAATCAGTTCCGGCACCGTGACCGTGTCGTCCTGCGCCCGCGCAACCAGCGAGCCGGCCAAAAGTAAAACGGGTGTGAACCGAAATGATTTCATCCCGGCTCCATTCTGCCAGTTAAATTTCCTTGCACAATTCCAATCCATTCCCGAACGCGACGCGCGTCCAAGTTAATGCACATGGATTCCGGGACCGCCACCCGGAGAGCTTGGAGTCGGTATTTGTCTCGGAGCTGGATTTCCGCCGTAATTCACGCCGTTGTTAAAATTGACATAGCCCGGCACGGAGCCACCGCCTACGTTTGGGTTGGAAGACGTGCCAAGATTCACAGAGCTGCCAGCGCCAAAAGTCGTGTTCGGCAGATTGACAGTGTGAGCGCTTAAACCAGCAGACAGGGTAATTGGAGTTGAGCCAAGCGTGGAAATGTAAATCCCCGGACCGCTGGAGGGATTCACATAGGTTGACTGGTTTCCCGAAGTGATGAGCGTCCCGGCATAGGTCACACCATTGATAAAATTCACATAGCCGGGCACGGAAGTCGCGCCCGTGTCCGGATTGTCCGCAAGCAAGCCGTAAAAACTTTGAAGATTCACCAGACTGCCGTCGCCAAAGCCGACGTTCAGCAGGTTGACGGTATGCGCAGATATATTGACGGACTGGAATGCCGTGAGGTCCGCATTCTGGACATCAATCTCGTCGGTTCCAGCTGCGTTACCCGATGCAAGGTTGAGTTGATTGCCGGCAAAAGTTCCGCCCGTGCCGTCCAGCAGGATGCCGTCCGGGGAATTCACGCTGATATAAAACGCCTGCATGGACGAGCCGTTGTTGATGGTTGTCACGTCGGAATCGTTGGCCAGACTGATGGTTCCAACATTGGAATCGGCATTGATGGATGAATCGCCAACGTCAAGTCCGGCACCTGCGACAACATCCACATTGTTCACGCCGCCAACCGAATCGTTGTTCACGGTGACTGAACCATTGGGCGCAAGGATTGAAACGGAATCGCCCGCCAGCACGGTTGTGCTTCCGATCTCAATGTTGCCACCTGACGAAATATCCACGTCTCCGCTGGCTGCGTTAAGGATGCTGCTATAAATATCGTCGTCTCCGCCGGCACTTAAGCTTATCAAGCCGTCGGAATCAAGCTCGACGGTTTGAAGGCCAATGTTTCCGTCGCTGGAAATGGTGATGGTGTTGCCGGAATCGCCGTCCAGTGTTTTGATAAGCGCGTCGCTGATGCTCACGCCGGTTGCGCCCGAAAGCGTGACCGAACCATCTGCTCCGATGTCATATCCCAAGTCGGTGTTTCCATCCTGACCGGTTACAGTCAACGTCCCGCCGCTGGAAATTGAAATCGAGCCTAAATCATTTCCTCCACCCGTCGCGCCGATGACAGAATTATCAACCGTCATGTCACCGCCAGACGAAATGCTCAAATTGTTCACGGCAGTAATCGTGTCGTCGTTCAAGGTAACTGAACCGCCGGGCGCAAGGATGTTTATCGAATCGTAAGCCCATATATACGAGGACTCAATGTCGACATCACCGTTGTTGCCCGAAATACCAACGTCCCCACCTCCGACAGCTCCTATACCGACGCCAATACCGGGATCATAAATGTTCACTATGCCATCGACTCCGGCGGTGATAGAAACGTTGCCACTACCACCGCCCGGATTATTATTATTTTGCAACGCCAGCGCATGGAGTTGCGCGTTCTCCGCCTGAAAGTCTCTGAATACCTGCACCGAATCGGGCGTTGCGTTGTTGCCAACAAGCAGGCCGGTGTCTCCAGCCTGGTTGTTCAACATTTCCAGAAGTTGCCGGGTAATCTCAGTGTCTATTTTGGCCATTGAAGGCAACGGCTGGCCGAACCCATTGACCAGCAAGCTCCCTTTGGTTTGATCATCCAGACGGAAAATAATAATTGGCGACGGCTGGGTTCCACCCGGCAATATGAATGTCATCTGGCCAGGTTCAAGGTGCTGCCGCAAGCCGTTCAAAAAACGGACTTCAGCCCGCCCCTCCAGATCAAGCAGTTTGAATCCGCCATTCGGCGTGCAAGTGACAATAATCGTCGTGCCAATAACGGACGCCGTCGCCGAACCCGTGTGAATCGTGCCGCCGCCTTTGCCGGTCGGTGAATGGAAAAGCAGGCTGCCTTCCTGTAAATCAATCGTGCGATTGGCCTGATCATAGGAAAAAACCGTGCTCGCGCCCGCACGAGTGATGGTTTTGTCCGCCGCCACAAGTTCCGCACGCGAATTGGGGCCGGTGCGCAACACGTCCGGCAGCTTGAAGTCATCGTTGATTGCAGCTTGATGAAGCGATCGATCCGAGACCGAAATGATGTCCACCTTGTTGATGACCTGCGTTAGCTTCGCCTGCTTCAAATCAATCGCCCGGCTGCTCAACGACAACAAACAACCGCCTGCAACAACCAGAAGGGCGAGCTTGTTCATAGGACCCGCATCATCTCACAATTTCAAAAATCAAACAATTCACATTTTTTGCCCGTCGGAAGGCAGATTATGGGATTCCAATCCGGAGTCTCTTGTAGATTTGAGGAAATTGCACGGCAGCGCGGCAGCTCCGCCCTACCCTTAAATCAAGGCAGTTTCAACTTCTCTCCGACGCCCAGATTCCCCTGCGCCGCTTCAATCAATTCCCGGATTCGGCGCGCACCCGCCTTGTTGTGTCCGTGACTCGCCAGCGGGTCGGTGCCGCCGGTGGATTCAATCAGGATGTCCGACCAGATGATTCCGGTCTTGATATGGACGGACGCGACCTTGGTGATGCTGATGCTGATTTCGTCGCGGCTGAACCACGAGCGCTTGCGGCGGATGACCGCCTTGTCCGTAACCTCGATGACGGTGGGGAACAGGAAATTCCCGTGCGTCCACCGGCTCGCTTGAAATGTCTCCGATGTCATGGGAATAACTGTCATTCAGAAAGCCGGTTTAAGCAACTCTTTGGTGGTGTCGTGATTGTTGCAGCGCCGGACTTGTCTCCCGGTTGGAACCCATTAACCTGCCGCCATGAAAGTGAGCCGGTGGTTGTTTCCATTGTTGATTTTGGGCGCAATTGTTTTTCAATCGCCCGCGCAACAAGTCGCGGCAGACCGCAAATTATTTGAGGAAACCAGGGTCAGAGCAGAAACCGGCGACCCGTTTGCCGAATGCTATGTCGGCGCCTGCTACTTCCTCGGCCATGCCGTGACGCAGGATGATGCGGAGGCGGTGAAATGGTTTCGCAAGGCGGTCGGCCAGAAGAATGGCGTGGCCGAACGTTATCTGGGCATTTGTTATCATGACGGCAGGGGCGTGGCAAAGGATTATGCCGAAGCGGCAAAATGGTATGGCATCGCTGCCCGGCAGAATGATGCCACGGCCCAATCCAATCTGGGCGCCTGTTACGCCAATGGCGAAGGCGTAGCGAAGGATGACGCGGAGGCCGTGCAGTGGTTCCTCAAGGCCGCCGAACAAAATGACGCCGTGGCCGAACGTTATCTGGGAATTTTTTATCATGATGGCAGAGGCATGGCGCAGGATTATGCCGAAGCGGTGAAATGGTATCGCAAGGCCGCCGGGCAGGGTGACGCCGTGGCGCAATTGAACCTGGGCGTCTGCTCTTCCAACGGTGAAGGCGTGACGCCGGATGCTGTGGAGGCGGCGAAATGGTATCGCAAATCCGCCGGGCAAAACAATATCGAGGCTCAAACCATTCTAAGCAGATGTTACCTCAATGGCGTGGGTGTCGAGAAGGACTTTGCGGAAGCGGCGAAGTGGCTTCACAAAGTCGCCGAGCATAATGACCCCGTCGCTCAAAACCTCCTTGCCAACTGTTACCTCGATGGCGTGGGTGTCGAGAAGGATTATGCCGAAGCGGCGAAGTGGCTTCGCAAAGCTGCGGAGCAAAACAACGTCGAGGCCCAATACAATCTCGGCGTCCGCTACCACGAGGGCGAGGGCGTGACGCGGGATTATGCGGAGGCGGCGAAATGGTTTCGCAAGGCGGCTGATCAGAACAACGCGCTGGCCCAATACAGTCTCGGTGCCTGTTACGCCAGTGGCGAGGGTGTGGCCACTAACCAGGCCGAGGCGCTGATTTGGATTCGCAAGGCGGCCGACCAGAACAACGCGCTGGCCCAATACAGCCTGGGCGACTTCTGCGCCAAAGACCATGACATGCCGGACAATTATGCGGAGGCGGTGAAATGGTTTCGCAGGGCGGCCGCGCAGAACTACGCCGCGGCGCAATGCAGTCTGGGCATCTGTTACGCCACCGGCGCGGGCGTGACGCAGGACTACATCGAGGCCCGCAAATGGTTTGAGCTGGCCTCGCGCCAGGGAAATGCAGACGCCATCCAGAAGCTGCCGTTTCTTGATTTGAAAATGACGTCCGAACAAATCGCCAGTGCGCAGCAACTGGCCCGTGAGTTCAAACCTCAAAAAGAATAGCCATTTTCCAGGACAACCTCGGTTGCCGGACGCGTTGCCCGCCCCGCCAAAAAAGATTGGAAAGAAACCGCCGCATTGGCGAAGATGTCCGCATGGCAGAGAACGAAAATGGCCCCGGCCCGGTTCCCTCCGTCGGGGAAATCCAGAAGGCGTGGCATGACCTGACCTTGAAAGTGCGGCAGATAGACGCCGAGCTGACGATGGTGGAACAGGAGAACAAGGTGTTGCGTTCCCTGCTGGAGCGGATTGTCGAGCACCGCCAGAAATCCCACGCCGAAATGGTCAGCATCCTCACCAGCCTCGTGACCAAGCTGCCCATCAACGACATCGGCGTGATCGTTTCCCGGCTGGTGGAGCACAACGCGCAGGTCAACGAGGTCTGCGCGGCGCTGGCCAAGGGCAAGATGGACGACAGCCAGCTTCAGCCCGTGATTTTGAAACTCCTCGAAAAAACCAAGGACGAACTCGCCGCCGTGTTGAAATCCAGCGCCGGGGAATTGATCAGGCTGGAAGCGCCCTTCGAGGCCGGGCTGCTGCAATCATTGATTGAGAAGCCGGACAAATTTCATTCCCCGGCGTTCGTCCGCGCCAACCGCGCTTTTGTGAAGGGCCAGGTGCCGCGCGAACGCATCGTCAAGGAGTTTGGCGAGGAGGCCCTGATTTTTTTCAAGGACATAACGACCGACCCGAAGCTTAATCCGCGCCCGAAACCGGAGGAAATCATGCTGGCGTTCCAGAATGATTTCGAGAAGCTGCTCGAGCAAAACCCAAACGCCGTTTCGGCCAAACGAAACGAGCTCGTGGCGTTGCACAAAAAAGTCCAGCAGAGCAAGGCCGCCACCGAACCGGCGCGCGCGCAAAAAAACGCCTTCCTGCAGCTTTGCTTCGCCGGCGAGTTGTTGTTTTACTACCAGAACCAGACC
>Ga0265338_10005916_pt1 | contig 15764 bp, 10 predicted proteins | sample 42126metaG_FD_193579 | JGI IMG/M metagenome (GOLD analysis project Ga0265338, IMG submission 193579) | Rhizosphere microbial communities from Carex aquatilis grown in University of Washington, Seatle, WA, United States - 4-21-26 metaG | ecosystem: Host-associated > Plants > Roots > Rhizosphere... | reverse complement strand
TGGGACTGTCGCCGGTGTCGGCTTCAACAACAACTATGGCAACTACGTCATCCTCAAGCATGCCGGGTCCTACCAGACCCTGTACGGGCACCTGACGCGATATACAGTTTCGAAAGGACAAAAAGTCAGGCAGGGACAGGAGATCGGCGAGCTGGGGACGACCGGGTACAGCACGGGGCCGCACCTGCACTTCTCGATATTCCACAGCGGTGAGGCGGTTGACCCGATGCGCTTCCTTAAATAGAGTAAGCCCGGTGAGCACACATCGAGAACGTCTGCTGAAGCACTTCACGAGCCTCAAAGCTGAGCTGCTCATTCCCCTGCGCGCGCAGATCATGACTGCGGCAGCACTGCTCCTCGTTGCATCCGTGGTTCTGCTGACCCTTGATGCCCGGCTGCCGTTCCCGCCTCCTTCTGAGAGAATCGTCTATGACCCGAGCGATTGGTCGCTGCTGTTCTCAAATCCCACAGACCAGCCCGTACGTCCGGAAAAAAGCCCTTCTTCCGTTCCGTCGGTCGGAGGCTTTGCCATTCTGACCTCGCCGCTGGCCATTCTCCTGTACACAGTGAAGCCGGGAGATACCATCAGCGGCATCGCGACGAAGCTGGGTCTGACCACGGATACCATATCCACTTTCAACCGGCCGGAAGGCCGCGGGGTGCATACCGTGACGGTGGGGGAGCATATGAGGATCCCCAGCCAGGATGGAATCTATCTCACCCTGAAAGGCGATTTCGACGAGCTGTGCAGACAAAACAAGGTGAGCCCGGAGGAAGTCCTCACGGCCAATTCGCTGACCCGGGCCGGGCTTGCAGAGGGGATGCAGCTTTTCTTTCCCGGAGTCCAGCATGTCGGATACGCGCTTGCGCTGCAGGAGGGTGTCGCGGTCGCCCTTCCGCTGCACGGCTGGGAAACCTCCTCGTTCGGCCGCCGGCTTGATCCTTTCACGGGTGTGCCGGGCAGGCACAACGGGGTGGACATCGCGGCCCCCATGGGCTCTCCCGTCAAGTCAGCGACCAATGGCAAGGTCCGGGCTGCCGGATGGGATGACATGCTGGGCAACTACGTCGAAGTAAGCGCCATGATGGGATACAGCTATGTATATGGACACATGAGCAAGATCCTGACCGAGCCAGGCGCCTGGGTATCCACTGGAACAGTCATCGGACTCGTGGGGCAGACAGGCTACGCAACCGGTCCTCATCTGCATTTCGAAGTCAGAAGGTACGGCGTCCCGCAAAATCCGAGATTTTATCTCCCCGGAATCCGATAATTCCATAGAGGTCCAGGAATGCGAAAGCTCATTCTCGCTATCGTTGCGCTCCTAGCTCTCTTTTCCGCGCTCAGGGCGTTTCCGCAGGGGCTCGGAGTGCAGCTTCATCCAGGGCTCGTGGAAATAGGAGATGGCTCGGCGAGCGTCGGCATGGCGTTCGGCGTGATGGACGGGTCGGACAGCCAGTCCGGCCAATGGAGCCTTCTGCCCCTTCGCATGGTATACCGCAGCGGCGACAGGAGCTTTTCCGTGGGGCTGAACGGACTCTCTTTCCTCTTGAGCGGCGGCTTCAGCGTCGGAGCGCCGCAGAGAATCTCCAGCCCGCACATCGGTGACGTGATCAGTGTCGGCGGCAGGGTGACCGTGGATGCGCGGGTAGACGGTGACGTGTGGGCCATGGGTGCTGACGTCCAGCTTACTCCCCGGGCCGATGTCACAGGCGACGTGGTTGCTCTCGGCGGCAGGGTGATCGCCGCGGGAGGTGCAGTGGTGCGCGGGAGCATCAGTCAGGAGCCGCGTCTGAAGATCCCCTACATCGGCGTCCTGGGCACGCAGTTTTCCGTGCAGGCCCTGGCATTCGGCCGGCACATTCTGACCTACATTCTGCTCGGTTTTGCGCTTTTCCTTTCCAGCTATTATCTTTCTGCGCACGCGAAGGACCTCTATCGTGCAATGGGTGAGACCTGGCGGGCAACTCTTCTGACCCTCGCACTTTCCGCGGTGCTTGTACCGATCCTGGTGCTCCTTCTGGTCGTTTCGGTGATAGGAGTGTTTTTTCTGCCCGTCCTTGTGCTTGCTCTCATGCTGGCGGCATTCGACGGCTTCCTCCTCCTGTGCGCGCGGGTCGGCGGCCTCGTGCGCGGGGGCCCGGCCCAGGAAGGCGGTGGGGATGCGCTCTATCTCTTTTCCTCGGGCCTTCTTGGCTTGTTTCTGGTCAAATTGCCCGCGCTCGTGGGGATCATTCTCACCATGCTCCGCTCCGAGCCTGCAGCCAGGGTGGGGCAGGCCCTGCAGCTGGTGAGCCTGGGGGCTTTCGCCGCGGGACTGCTCTATGGCTTCGGGGTCTCACTGGCACATGTCCGGGTACGGGCCGCACGATAGCCGGCAGCCCGGGCAGCCGCTCAAAAATCCGCGCGAGTGCGGATTTCTCCGATCCGCGAACGTGCGGGTTGGTTCATCGGCGAACTTCCTATTGACCGTGACAGTACTTGTACTTCTTGCCTGACCCGCAGGGGCAGAGATCGTTCCGTCCGACCTTTGGTACTGTCCGCTTCACCTGCACCTGCTGCGGCTGCGCCGCCGCGCCTCCGCCGTTGCCGGCATGGAAAACCGCCGATCCTGCAGCCCCTGCGGCAGTCGTCCCCGAGCTTGCCCCGGCAGCAAACTGTCCCATTGCGTTGTGCGATGCCTGCACTCCGACGGCCAGGCGTCCTGCCAGCGGCTTTTCAGGCGCCTGCTGGATGCGGACGCGGAAAATCTTGCGCGCGATGGCAGTCTTGATCTCGTAGAGCATGTCGTCGAAGATCTGGAAGCCTTCCAGCTTGTACTCGAGCAGCGGGTTTTTCTGGCTGTAGGCGCGCAGATAGACCGCCTCGCGCAGGGACTCGAGGTTTTCCAGGTGGTCCTGCCAACGGGAGTCGATGCTGCGGAGGTATTCGAACTGTATGAAGCGGTTCAGCACTTCCTCGCCGATTTCCGCGGCTTTCTCGTTGATGCTCTGCCTGAGCTGTTCGAGAAGGGTGCGGCTGAGCTCCTCCAGCGGGAGCGCGGACAGCTCCGCCGAGCTCTGGGGGGGCTCGTAAAACAGGCTTTCTTTCAGCTCGGCCAGAAGGGCGGCCACGCGCGTCTGGGGATTCTCCCCTGACTTCCGGTAGCGTTCGAATATCTCCCCGAAAAGCTCCGAGCCGGTCGCGATTACCCTGTCTTTCAGGCTCGTGTCGGAGATGATTTCATCCCGCCGCGAGTAGATGAACTTCCGCTGCTCGTTGAGAACATCGTCGTACTCCAGCAGGTGCTTTCTGACCTCGAAGTTGCGCTCTTCCACCTTCTTCTGGGCGCGCTCAATGGACTTGTTCAGCCATGGGTGGACAATGGGCTCGCCCTCTTTCATGCCCATCCGCGACATGAGGCCCTTGATGTTCTCTCCGCCGAACAGTCGCATCAGGTCGTCTTCCAGGGAAATATAGAAATGCGAGGAGCCCGGATCCCCCTGCCGGCCTGAACGGCCCCGAAGCTGGTTGTCGATGCGCCGCGCTTCATGACGCTCCGTCCCCAGCACGTGAAGACCGCCCAGGGACATCACCTCCTGGTAGTCGCCCTGCCAGGCGCGGTACTCATCCGCGTACACCTTGCGGTACACCTCCTCGGCAGCCTGGGTGCCGGCCTTTTTTCGGGCGCTGAACTCTGGATTTCCGCCCAGCTTGATGTCCGTGCCGCGGCCCGCCATGTTGGTGGCGATGGTGACCGATCCCTTGGTACCGGCCATTGCAATGATCATTGCCTCCCGGGCGTGGTTCTTGGCGTTCAGCACCTCGTGGCGGACACCCCGTCCGACGAGCATGCGGGAGAGCTTTTCGGATTTCTCGATCGAGATGGTCCCGACGAGCACGGGCTGCCCCTTCTTGTGCAGCTCCCCGATGGCGTCGCAGATGGCGGTGAGCTTTTCCTCTTCCGTCAGGTAGATCTCGTCGTCAGCGTCCGCGCGGACCACGGGACGGTTTGTCGGGATGACCACGACGTCGAGATTGTAGATCTTGCCGAACTCCTGCGCCTCCGTATCTGCGGTGCCGGTCATGCCCGCCAGTTTTCCATACATGCGGAAGTAGTTCTGAAAGGTGATCGTGGCGAGGGTGCGGTTCCTTTGAGCGATCTTGATGCGCTCCTTCGCCTCGATTGCCTGGTGGAGGCCTTCCGAATAGCGCCTTCCAAAGAGGATGCGGCCGGTGAACTCGTCCACGATCTGCACCTTGCCGTCCTGCACAACATAGTCCACGTCCTTGGCGTAGAGCTTGTGGGCGCGCAGGGCCTGGGTAAAATAATGGATGAACTCGAAGTTCTGCTCGGAGAAAAGGGAGTCCCGGATGAGACCGCGGCGCTGCAGCAGCTCTTCGATGTGGTTCATGCCCTGGTCGGTGAATGTCACCCTCTTGTTCTTCTCTTCCAGCTTGTAGTCGCCCTTCGGCTGCGCGTCCCCGTCCGGGTAGCGGCCGGTGACGGGGTCTTTCTCGCAATCCACGAGCTGATCGACGAGCTTGTTCACTTCGGCGAACTTGAAGGTGTCGTCCTCCGCCATACCCGAAATGATGAGCGGCGTGCGCGCCTCATCGATGAGGATGTTGTCTATTTCGTCCACGATCGCGTATGCGTGGCCCCTCTGCACTTTCTCCGTGGGGCTCCAGCACATGTTGTCTCTCAGGTAGTCGAACCCGAACTCGTTGTTGGTGCCGTACGTGATGTCCCGTGCGTAGGATTCCTTGCGCTGCGCGTTGTCCATCTGGCTGAGGATGACCCCCACGCTCACCCCCAGCATGTTGAAAATAGGCCCCATCCAGCCCGCATCGCGCTCCGCCAGATAGTCGTTCACGGTGATGACGTGAACGCCCTTGCCTGTCAGGCTGTTGAGATAGGCTGCAGGGACGCTGGCAAGGGTCTTCCCCTCGCCGGTTTTCATCTCGGTGATCCTTCCCTTGTGCAGGACAATGGCGCCCATAAGCTGGACATCGAATATGCGCTCTCCGAGCTTTCTCCTGGCTGCCTCGCGCACAAGCGCATATGCTTCGGGAAGAAGCTGATCCAGTGTCTCTCCCTTTGCCAGCCTCTGCTTGAACTCCCCGGTCCTGGCCGCGAAATCCTCATCCGCGTACTTCATGACCTCGGGCTCGAGCGCGCTGATCTTCTGCATGAGTGGAACCAGTTCCTTCAGGTCCCGCTCATGCTTCGACCCCAGGAGAAACGTGAGGAATTTTTCGAGCATGAGGAAATGTACCCCTCGAGAGATTGACAGGTCAAGGGAACGCCGCTACCATGGAGCGCCAATGTCCATTCACCCTCGCACAGTCCTGTCCGCTTTCCTTGTCGCCGCAGGAGTTTCCGTCTTTCTGCTTGCCGGGTGCCAGAAAAAAGGCATCGAGGAGCTTGTCAGCAGTGAGCTTTTTTCGCTCACCTTCGGAAAGATGGAAGACCAGGTCGACCTGTTCCAGTTCGAAGCGGCGAAAGTCGTACGCAAGAATACCGTGTGCATGCGGGACGGATGGTTCTACGTCGCGAACGGGAACGCGGGCAAGATCATGGTCTTCTCCTCGTACGGGGACTTGATATTCCTCCTGTACAATCCGCACACCAATCCCGTCCCCTCTGTTCTGGGTCCTGTTGATCAGAGCGCCGGCAAAGAGGTGAGCACCCGCGGCTCGGTTGCCTATCCATTCGTCGACATAGGCGAAATCGCCGTAGCCAGCGACAAGACACTCTATGTGGAGGACGCGGTTGCCGAGGCCAAGGAAGTCAGGGACTCGGAAAGGGGAGTGGTGCTCAGCCGCGTCATCCTGCGCTTTGACCGCAAGGGAAAGCCCCTGGGGTACATCGGCCAGGAAGGAATCGGCGGCACGCCCTTCCCGTATGTGTCCGCGCTGCACGTGGCTGCCGGGGACCAGCTTGTTGTCGTCTGCAGGCTTCCCGAGACATGGGAAGTCTTCTGGTACTCCCGGGAGGGGGTTCTTCTGCACCAGGTGGAGCTGGACAACAACAATCTGCCCATGCAGCCGGCCAAGGGAGTCACGCCTGTGCTGGTGAACATCCTGCCGGATCTCCAGAGCCCGCTTTTGTACCTGGTCATCTATTCCTACAAGGTTTCCTCCGATCCCGGCGCCGGGGAGACTCCGGCACAGGACAGCGTCGTAGGGCGCGCCTATAAGCTGGACCTGCGCACCGGACAGTATGGTTCCTCCTTTGTCGAGTTTCCGCAAAACCCTCCGCGGAAGGAAAGATCCGGACTCAAGACCACGGAGATCCCGTCCCCGCCCAGCGAGCTGGTCGGTGTGAGCGCCAGCGGATACTTCTACCTTCTCGCCTACACGGACACGAACCTCTACACGCTCACCATCCTCGACCCCGCCGGGAAGGTGAGGGCGCAGCGGCACATGGTGATCGAAGACTCCGAGCTCATCTACCGGGATACGCATCTTTCTTCCACGGGCATCGTGTATGGCCTTCTTGCCGACCGGACCAGGGCGCATATCTCATGGTGGCGGTCGGACATGCTGCTGAACAGGGAGTAGCCATGAAGATCGTGAGCTCGGAGGTAATGGCGCGTATCGACGGCCGCTCCCGCACCGAGTTCGCGTATCCCTCCAGTACCCTCCTGGAAGACGCCGGCGTGAAAGCCTGGGCTTCGGTACGAAGGGTGATCTGGTCAGGCAGACGCCGCGGACGGCTGGTGTTCCTGGCCGGCAGGGGCAACAACGGCGGTGACGCCCTCGTCATGGCCCGCCAGGCGGCGGTGGAGCACTCCCGCTCCCTGGCCGTCGTGCTTGCCGGCGGGAGGCCCGCGGATGATTCGGAGCCGGGACGCATGCTCGCCATGTGCGAGGCGCTCGGAATTCCCTGCCTGGGCTGGCCTGAACAGTCGGACGCAGTGCGGGCGCGGCTGGCGGAAGCCGCCTGGGTATTCGACGGAATTGCGGGCACCGGCATCCACGGTGCGCTCCGTCCGCCGTTGTCCGACTTGGTGGATGCGGTCAACGCGAGCCCTGGAAAGAAAATTGCCATCGACGTACCCAGCGGAATAGGGGACGAATATCGACAGGGTCACCCCGCCCTGCGGGCAGACTTCACCCTCACCATGGGTCTTCCCAAGGTGTGTCTCTATCTTCCCCATGCGCGTGTGCTCTGCGGGCGTATCATGGTGATCGACGTGGGGTTTCCTCCGCCTCTCCTGGAAGATCCGGAGATTCCCGGAGAGCTGCTCCGCAGGAGCGCATGGAGGAAGCTGGCGCCTCCCATTGCACCTGACACGTACAAGAACAGGCGCGGCCATCTGGCTGTTTTTGCCGGTGCGCGGGGAACAACCGGCGCAGCCTGGCTGAGCGCCAGCGCCGCGGCCCGCTCACGGCTGGGTCTTGTCACGCTGTTCGTGGACGCCGACGCGTATCCCATCGTTGCGCAGAAGCTCACGTCTGTCATGTGCCGTCCCTGGGATGCGTCCGAGTCGTGGGACCATGCGTCCTTTTCAGGAGTCCTGGCCGGTCCCGGGTGGGGTCTTTCCCAGGAAAAGGAGCGATGGCTGGAACGACTGCTCGCGCAGGCGGTCATGGGCGTCATCGACGCTGACGGAATCACCCTGCTGGGCCGTATTGCCTCGCGCGCCGCCCCGGACCTGGGCGGCCGCTGGGTGCTCACGCCGCACCCCGGCGAGTTTTCTCGGCTGACGGGATCTCCGCGGGAAGACGTGCTTGCGGATCCGGTGCGGCTGAGCCTCGAAGCAAGCGCGCGGCTGAACGCGGTAATCGCGCTCAAGGGACACTGCACTGTCGTTGCGGCTCCCTCCGGCAGGTACTGGATATTGGATGGGGCGAATCCGGCCCTTGCAACGGGAGGCTCGGGGGACGTCCTTGCAGGGATAATCGCGGCGGGTATTGCGGGCGGCATGACCCCGATTGACGCGGCGCTGTTCGGGGTATCCCTTCACGCCACTGTCGGCCGGCTGGCGGTGCGGCATTTTGGATGGTTCCTTGCGGAAGACCTTGTTCCGCTCATTTCACGCACGCTCTCACAATGAAGAACCCGGTCCTCCACATCAAGAAAGGCGTCGAACGTTATGTCGATCCCCCGCCGGGGAGCGAAGAGGAGCTTCCGCGCCAGGGGCCTCTCGGGACTCGACCCCCGCAGCGGAAGGCCGCGGGCTCTCCCCGCCGCCGCGGCAGGTTCACCTATCTTCCGCTTCTCATCCTTGCATTCGCGCTCGTCTTCGTGTTTCGCGTCATGCCGAGGCCGCAGACGAATCGCGCCGCGCTGATGGGCTGGGACGTGGTCCTGCGCGCCATGCCCTACGGGGAGGCGGAGTCCAGCGGGGGCGGCTCGGAATCGGCGCTCCTGGTGAGCGTCACATTCATCGAGAAGGCGCAGCCCGCAGGGGATCTCAGCGGCAGACAGGTCCCGCATGCCGCGGTGCAATTTCTCCTCCCGGATACCGGAGAACGGCTTTCCCTGTCGCAAGACCTTGTCAAATCCCCGACAACCCTGCATGGCCAGATGCCGTACACGGAAAGAGTGCGGAAGGTCCTTGCCACGGTGAGCGTCGGGACCGAAACGCGGACCCTGTCACTGGCCGCGAGAAAGGGCTTGTGAGCTCCCGCCTGGTTCCAGCGGAATGAAACGCACGAGTGACGCTTATTGACCGGCACGGTCGGCTCACCTATGATCGAATCGGAGGGGACCATGCTGCAGTTCTATTTCCTGTCCATTGTCGCGAACTTCCTCGCCGGATTAGTCCTATCCTCCGACTGGATCTCCCGGAAGTTTTCAGGGCTTACCGCCGCGGTTGCCGTGTTTTCGGGCCGCGCGGGGAAAATGGTGCTCGGCCTGGCCTCCCTCCTGATTGGATTCGGCACGCTCTTTGTACCGGTTGAGCCGCCCCTGGTTTTCGGAGACCTGTTCCCATCCGTGATGGGCATGGCAATGGGAATCGCCCTGCTGTTCGAGGTCTTCAAGCAGGACGCGGTGTTTCCGGCTGAACGCGGGGAGAAATCGGAAAGGCTGGAAAGGCTTCCCGCGGGCTATCGGACGACCCTGGGCGTGCTCGGGCTTGCCGCGGCGGTCCTCCACTTCTTTCTACCGGAGAGGCCGTTTTTCTAAGCGGCCGCTGAAAGGCGTCTGCCGGCTCACTTTCGCAGCCGGCAGCGACCGCTATTCTTTCTCTTCCGCCTTGGCAGCCTGGGCAGCATTGATCACTTCCTCCGCAATCCTGCCCGAGATCGGGCTGTAATGGTCGAAGGAAAGCTCGAACGAGCCGGTGCCGGCAGTGAGCGCTTTCAGGTCCAGGGCATACCGCATGAGCTCCGCCTGCGGTACCTGGGCCTTTAATTCAAGGATTCCCCCTCCAAGGAGGTTTTGGCCCTGGACCTTGCCTCGCTTGGAGCTGAGGTCTGAAAGCACCGCGCCAAGGTACAGGTCGTCCACGAAAATGGTGAGGTTGCACACCGGCTCCAGGAGCACGGGCTTTGCGGCGCGCATGCAGTCCTTGAAGGCCTCCCGCGCGGCGAGCTTGAACGCGAGCTCCGAAGAGTCCACGGGGTGCTCTTTGCCGTCCACGACCCGCGCCTCCACGTCTACCACCGGGTAGCCGGCAAGAACCCCTGCTTCCATGGCCTCGAGGACTCCCTTCTCGATGCCGGGGATATAGCCCCTTGATATGGCGCCGCCGGTTACCGCGTTGGTAAACTTGTACTTCTCCCCACGGGGAATGGGGTTCACTTCAAGGGAAACCTTTGCGTACTGGCCGTGCCCGCCCGTCTGCTTCTTGTGGGTGTGCTCGGCATCCGCAGCGCCCTGGATCGTCTCACGGTAGGCCACGCGCGGAACCTTGGTCTCCATGTCGATTTTCTGGTTCTCCCGGATCTTGTCCAGGATCATGCCGATGTGCAGCTCACCCATGCCCGAGATGACCGTCTCCTTCGTCTCCTTGTCATAGGAGACCTGGAAGGTCAGGTCTTCTTCCATCGTTCTGTGCAGCATCTGGTTCATCTTGTCCTCGTCCTTTTTCGCCTTTGCCGTGATGGCAAGCGAATGGACGGGAGCAGGAAGCTCCAGGGGCGGGTACACGATGGGAGCGTCAGGAGCGTGCAGCGTGTCGTTGGTTCTGAGGGTCGCGCTCTTCGTGATCAACCCCAGGTCTCCCGCTGCCAGCTCCCCGGCGTCTTCAAGCTTTTTCCCGGTGCATGTATAGACCTTTGTGATCTTCTCTTTCTTGCCTTCCCTGGCGTTCAGCAGGTCCGCATCCGCGGCGATTTTCCCTGACATGACCTTGAAGTAGGAAAGCTTTCCGGTGAACTGGTCCATGGCGGTCTTGAAAATGAAGCAGGACGCGTGCTCTGAATCGGAAATTGGCCGTTCCACTTCCTTGCCTCCGGCCGTGCCTTTGGCTATCCCTTCTGGGGACGGGACGGCGTAGACAATGAAGTCCAGCAGGCAGGACACACCGGCTGACGTCACAGCGGCGCCGCAGAGCACCGGCACGAGCTTTCCGCTTTTCATTCCGCCGGCAAGGCCCTTCCGTATCTCATCAGCGGAGAGCTTGCCTTCAGCGAAGAACTTCTCTATGAGGGAATCATCTCCTTCAGCCGCGCTCTCGATGAGCTTCTGCCGGGCGGCCTCCACAGCGGCCTTTGCCGCGTCAGGAACTGCCGCTTCCTTGCCGTTGATGTATGCTTTCTGCTCGATGAGGTCCACGACGCCCGTGAAACCCGGCCCCGCGCCAAGGGGAATCACCACGGGGACGAAGCTCGTCTTGAACCTGTCCGTGAGATCCGCGACGCATTTGTCGAAGTCCGCGCGGTCCTTTTCCATCTTGTTTACGAACACAAAACGCGGCTTTTCATGCCGGGAGAGCCACCGCCACAGCTTGATCGTCTCGATCTGGACACCGACCTCGGCCCCTACCACGAGTGCGACACAGTCGGCGACGCGGAAACCGGAGATCACTTCTCCGATGAAGTCCGCGGAGCCCGGGGTGTCAAGGATGTTGATCTTGCAGTCTTTCCAGGGGAGATGGCTGAGGGATGTGTGCACGGAGATTTTCCGGGCAATCTCCTCCTCGGTAAAGTCGCTTACAGTCTTTCCGGACTCGATCCTCTCAGCCTTGGGGATCACCCCTCCGGCGGCGAGCAACTCCTCCACCAGGGTGGTCTTGCCCGTGACGCCGTGACCGGCGAAGGCGAGATTACGCAGCGAGCGCGTCGGAACACTCATTCGTGGCTCCTTGCTGTCTGAGGATTGGCTACTTTAAGCCGTCACAATGCTTTTGTCAACAAATATAGGGGCACCGCGCGAAGCACGATTTCCGTGGTGTGCGGCAGAGTGCCTACCGCGCCTCCCCGAACCCGCCGACCTTCTCGGCAAAGTGGGAGAACTCCATTGTGAAGGTTGCACGGCCCTGCGTGGCGCTTCGCAGGGCCGTTGAGTATCCGAACATGGAAACCAGAGGCGCCTGCGCCTTCACATGGTCCGCGCCCGGTTTGCTCTCCACGTGCTGAATGAGCCCCTGCCGCGCGTTCAGGTTGCCGATCACTTCCCCTACGTACTCCGACGGGCTGAGCACGTCCACAGCCATGATCGGCTCGAGGAGAATAGGGCTCGCTTTCCGGCAGGCTGCGTCGAACGCCATCGCTCCCGCGGCCTGGAAGGCAATCGCCGTCGAGGTGGCCGGATGGTACTCCGCTTCCAGAAGCTCGACGCCTATATCCAGCCCCGGGTACCCATAGACGACTCCGGAGCCGAACGCGGCCGTCACGCCGCGCTCGACCGCCGACACGAGCTCGTCCGGCAGCGAGCCTTCAGGGATCGCGGGGCTGAAATTGTTTCCCTCGCCGCGGGGCAGGGGCTTCACGCGGATCGTGATCGTCGCACTGTGCTCCTTGCCCGCGATCATCCTGTGGTATTTTTCCGTGTGGACTACTTCCGCGCTGATGGTCTCCCGATAGGAAACCTGGGGCTTCCCCACCCGCGCCTCCACCTTGAAGTCGCGGAAAATGCGGGTGACAAGCACGTCCAGGTGCAGCTCGCCCATGCCGGAGATGATCAGCTCTCCTGTTTCCTCGTTTTCCTTGACGGAGAACGTGGGGTCTTCTTCGGCGAGGATTTCCAGCACCTCCGAAAGCTTTTTCCTCTCTGAGAGAGTCCGTGGCTCGATGGCCACTGAAATGACCGGTTGGGGAAAGTGCATCTTCTCGAGGAGAATGGGGAAAGCCTCCACGCCGAGGGTGTCTCCGGTCTGGGATGATTTCAGGCCAATCATCACGGCGATGTCGCCTGCCTCGATCTGGTCGATGGCCTGGGAATGATTGGAATGCATGCGCAGGAGCTTGTGGACACGTTCCCGTTTCTTCTTACTCACATTGTAGACGGTCTGGCCTTCCTTGATCCGGCCGGAGTACATGCGCACGTAGCAGAGGTTTCCCATTTCCCGGTTGACCTGCAGCTTGAAGACCAGGCCAAGGGCGAACGCGTCCGGTTTGCACGGCACTTCCACCGCGTCCTCTTTCTTGACGTGATGTCCGACGGCAGGCGGGAGGTCCAGAGGGGAGGGGAGAAAATCGACCACTGCATCCAGCAGCGGCTGTACGCCCACGTTTCGAAGCGAGGCGCCGCAGAGAACGGGAGTGAACGCGCGCGACAGGGTTCCCTGCCTGATCACTTTGCGCAGCAGGGGCATCGGTATTTCCGCTCCCTTGAGATAGAGCTCGGTGATCTCGTCCGAGAGGTGCGTGAGCTGGTCCAGGAGCTTTTCCCGCCATACTCGTGCCTCGGCCTGCCGCGAGGGGTCGATGGGGCTGTATCCGATCGTGACCCCCTGGTCATCCTGGCTCCAGCGGATTTCGCGCATTTCGACGAGGTCAATCACCCCCTCGAAATCAGATTCAGCTCCCATGGGCAGTTGAAGAGGGATGGGTTTGGTGGCCAACTTTGCCGCCATTTCATCCAGGACGCCGAAGAAGTTCGCGCCGACCCGGTCAATCTTGTTGATATACGCCACGCGCGGCACGTGGTAGCGGTCGGCCTGGTGCCAGACGGTCTCGGACTGCGGTTCCACTCCCCCCACAGCGCAGAATATGGCCACCGCCCCGTCCAGCACCCTGAGGGACCTCTCCACCTCAGCGGTGAAATCCACGTGTCCCGGGGTGTCGATGATGTTGACCTGGTGCTCGCGCCAGTAGCAGGTGGTCGCTGCGGCGGTGATGGTGATGCCCCTTTCCTGTTCCTGGTCCATCCAGTCCATCGTGGCCTCGCCATCGTCCACTTCACCCATGCGATGGGTCTTCCCCGTGAAGAACAGGATTCGCTCGGTCGTGGTGGTTTTTCCCGCATCAATGTGCGCGATTATGCCAATGTTGCGTATTGTGTGGAGATCTGCCATGCGTTACTCCGGGAAAAAATCCTTGAAAAAGCCTGCGCATACTATATAGAATCCAGCCCGCAGTGAAAAGGCCGCTCCTCTGTGCACATTGTCTCCCTGCGCGCTATTTCATGCATTTCCTGATCGCCTTCCTTCTTTTTCTGACTGCGGCAGCCGCTTATTCCCAGCCTGATCTCCTTTCCTGGATAAATGGCACGCGTCACGCCGCGGGATTGTCAGGTCTTGTCCCTGATGCCCTTCTCTCGAAAACGGCGGAGGGGTGGGCCGTACGACTGGCCCGGACGGGTGTACTGAGTCATCGGGGTGCCGACGGCAGCTCCGCCCTGGACCGGTACAGGGCCCTGGGGGGGACCGAAGTGCGCGTGGGGGAGATTCTCGGTGCCGGGCCGGACCTCGTGGACGTGGAACAGGCGTGGCGGAAAAGCGATGAGCACCGTGAAGTGACCTTGTCTCCTGCGTGGACGCACGCAGGGTGGGGGCGGTACCCGTCCAAAACCGGTGAGGTCTGGGTCGTGATGTTCTCCCAGAAGCTCGTGGAGGAGCTCAGGATTGACGCGCAGGCGGCGGGACTCGCCGTCAGCGGGAGATTTCTCGAAGCGGACGCGGATCATCCCCTTCTGTATGCGGGGCTGGTTCCCTGTCAGCCGGCCGCCTGGGATGTGCAGACCCGGAGATTTTCTTTTCAGGTAGCGGCCCCGCTGGAGGGGTATTTCCGGCTGGGCTATGTGGGTCCGGGGAAGGTCTACAGACTGACCAACGCGTTCACATGGCCTCGAGGAACGGAATCCCCAGGAGAGTCAGGCCGTTCCGCAGAACCTGCAGCACCCCCCTGACCAGGGCGATCCGGGACTGGACGAGCCCCGCATCTTCGTTGCGCAGAACAGGGTGATCCTGGTAGTAGCGGCTGAAGCTCTTGCACACCTCGAAGAGGTAGGCCGTGAGCACGGAGGGGTTGAGGTCTCTGGCCGCGGTGAGGATAGTTTCCGGAAAGAGCGCCAGGGCTTTGGCGATCTCCCACTCTTCGGGCAGGGAAAGGGCCTCCGCGGAGTATCTTCCCGCGCTGAAGCTTTCTTTTCTCTCCTCGAACTTTCTGAGCATGCTGGAGATGCGCGCGCCGGTGTACTGGAGGTACGGGCCGGTGTTGCCGGTGAAGGAGATCGATTCCTTCGGGTCGAATGTCATGTCTTTCACCGCGGTCACTTGAAGGAGCCAGTAGTTCAAGGCGCCCAGGGCAATCTCCCGGGCCGTTTGTCCCAGGTTGCCCACTTCTTCTTCCCGTTCCTTGTTCCTGATTTCCTCCGCGGCCAGACCTTCCAGCTCGTCCAGCAGGTCGTCCGCGTCCACAACGGTTCCCTCCCGGGATTTCATCTTGCCCTCGGGGAGATTCACCATTCCATATGCGAGGTGATACAGGGATGAGGCCCATGCATAGCCCAGGATTGACAGGACGTTGAACAGAACATGGAAATGATGTCTCTGTTCGGAGCCCACGACGTAGATCATCGTGTCGAACGGCCAGTCCTTCATACGTTGGATGGCGGTTCCGACGTCCTGCGTGATGTACAGCGAAGTGCCGTCCCCCCTCAGCAGCACTTCGCGTTCCATGCCCCTGTCCGTGAGGTCTACCCACACGGAGCCGTCCGGGTCTTTCTGGAACAGCCCTTTCTCGATGCCGGAAAGGATCTCCCCCCTGCCCAGCTTGTACAGATCGCTCTCGAAATAGACCTTGTCGAAGGTGATGCCGGTCCGCCTGTAGCTCTCCTCGATTCCCCTGATGACCCAGTTGTTCATCCTGCGCCAGAGCGCCATTACAGCAGGATCACCTTCTTCCCACGCGCGGAGCATCTGCCGCACCTGGTCTTCCGCCTCGGGATGGTCCTGCGCATAGCGTGCATACTTCACGTAGTAGTCGCCCACAAAATGGTCCCCTTTGACTCCTTCACTTTCAGGCGTGGAGGAGCCGCCGAACATCTGGTAGGCGAGCATGGACTTGCATATGTGCACGCCCCTGTCGTTGATGAGGTTGACCTTCTGCAGCGTGGCCCCGGCGGCCGCGATGATGCGTGACAGGCTCTCTCCGATTGCGTCGTTCCGGAGGTGACCGAGATGAAGGGGCTTGTTCGTATTCGGACAGGAAAACTCGAGCATGACGCGCCGGCCGGACTGCTCCGTGCTTCTCCCGTATGCCGCGCCCTGGGCTGCCACCTCCTTGAGGATGTCGTCGATCACGGGTGTCGGCGCGAGGCGCACATTCACGTACGGGCCGTCCGCGGTGACCTGGCCCGCGCCCTTCGCGGCGGGTGACTCCGAGACGAGGCGCGCCACCTCCCGCGCAATGAGGGGAGGCGCCTTTTTAAAGAGGCGCG
>Ga0265338_10005913_pt1 | contig 15768 bp, 18 predicted proteins | sample 42126metaG_FD_193579 | JGI IMG/M metagenome (GOLD analysis project Ga0265338, IMG submission 193579) | Rhizosphere microbial communities from Carex aquatilis grown in University of Washington, Seatle, WA, United States - 4-21-26 metaG | ecosystem: Host-associated > Plants > Roots > Rhizosphere... | reverse complement strand
TATAAAGCCAGAATTCGGCGTGCCGCCCGTACGCTACGGCGACATCTGGCATTGCCTTGACCAGGTTGCCGATCGCGCAAGACTCTACGAAAATGCGAGCATACACATGCCGCGCATCGGCTGCGCGCTTGCCGGCGGCACATGGGAAAAGATGGGTCCCATAGTTGAGAGGGCGCTCGCGGGGCTCGAGGTATACGTGTACGACTTTGCCGACACGTCGAGCGTTTCATTCGTTAAGTCGCGCTAATGCGCCGCCCCGCTCGCTTTTTTAAAGCGAGCGGGGCATTTCTTTTTATTATTTTTACAGCACCTCTATCTCTTCTACTTTGGCAGAGGTAAATTTATATAGCTGCGCGGGGCGGAACTTGCCGGCCTTTTTATGCGGCAGGGCAGTGAGCACATCCAATTTGAGTATTTTTTTACGGAAGTTGCGCTTGTCGAGGCTCGTACCCATCACGCCCTCGTATGCTTGCTCGAGTTCGGTCAGGGTAAACTCCTTCGGCATCAATTTTTGCATCAGCGTGGTGTAGGTTGCGCGCGTGCGCAGGCGCTTGATGGCCATCTCCAGTATTTCATCGTGGTCGTAGGCAAGCTTTTTTGTCTGTGACACGGGCTGCCAAAAGGTATCTGCATGGTCGGCGCGCTCTTTTTCAGAAAGTTCTTCCCACGGCACGACGCCCAAGTACGCCACCGCCACTACGCGGCCGCGCTTGTCGCGATCGACGCGGCTAAAGGTGTATAGCTGTTCAAGATGCACTTTGCCGGGCGCAACGTGCGCTTTGTCGCGCACTTGGCGCTCTGCAGTCTCAAGAGCGGTTTCGGCAGGTTGGAGCAAACCGCCCGGCAGCCCCTTCATGTGCACAAAGTGGGGGGGCCGGTCTACCAGTATAAGGCGCACCAAAAGCTGGCCCTCGCGCAGGGTAAAAAGCGCCACGTCAGAGGCTAGTATCGCAAACTTCAATTCGCTGGGGAGTATTGCAGGCATATATATAGTATATGCCGAGTATATAAAACCTCAGAGATATTGTCAAATATACACTTATGTTTCCGAGTGTGTTATCCCCTTGCCTATCTTTACTTAGTGTATATACTACACTTAGTTTAGTCGTTCTTTATCAACCTCTTGTTACCGAGGGAAACCAGGTACAAGCTATACTCCAACCACCCACCACCAAAGAAAGGCTACTCCAATGGCACTCATGTTGCGGATGTTCAACAAAGCTGGCGCAACCGGATACGTGTTCCTCATCAAAGGCGGGGAACAGGCTTCCAAAGGTCTCGGCTACGCAGGGCTCATCGGCCCGTGGACGACCGTCGCGGTTGCACCCACCGTAGACCAAGCCTGCCCGTTTACCGTCGAGGCGCGCACCAAAGACAACCAGGCCGTTTCTATCTCCGGCGATGTTACGGTCAAATTCGACCCGGAAGCGGCTGCCAAAGCGTTCGACTTTACGGTCGACCTGCGCAGCGGCGGTTATCTCAATAACTGGCAGGCGCTACTCAACGCCGCAGTTATCGAGCGGGTCATGGGCCCGTTGCGCATCAAAGCAAAGTCGCTCGAGGTTGCCGACGCTGTCTCCGCTCAGGAAGAGTTTGAGCAAGCGATAGCATCGGCGCTCACGGTGTCTGCCAGTGCAGGCAAGCTTTTGCAAAGCAAAGGCGTGCAATATGTCACGTGCTCCGTTGCCGAGGTTACCTCAGAAGATGAAGAGGTTGCCGAGGCTATCGGTTCTACGGAGCGGCAAGCAATGCTCTCGGAGGCCGATACCGCGATGCACGATCGCCGCATCAAGGCTGCGCAAAACGAGCGCAAGGTCAAGACGTATGAGTCGGCGACCGCGCTCACGCTCGAAAAAGAGCGTGCCAAGCTCGTCGACCAGCAAGGCGAAAACGAGAAAGCAAAAGCAACTACGGACGCAGCCGCTATCGAAACGCGCCTCGGCCCGTACAAAGAGCTCGACCCCGGCCTCTTGCTCGCGGTCTCTATCAACAAGATGGCGGAGCGCGGCGTCAGCAACCTGACCATTGCGCCGGAACTTTTGGCGGCTATCAAAACCGCCGCAAAGTGAGGACGCTATGGACCGCATCGTCGTCGTTACCAAACCAACTCCGCTCGATGAGTTGGTGGCCAAGCACCACACCGAAGGCATGGTCCGCTTCGTCCTCGAACAAGAGGGCGAAGCGGCAGAGCCTTACTTCCGCGAGCACGCAGCATATGCAGCGTCGCTCGCGGAAGTTGCGCGGCAGATCCCGAGCGATATTCCTGTTGCGTATGTCAAACGCCAGGATCTGCCGCACTTTCTCTTCCGCGAAAAGGACTTCGTTGTTGCAGTCGGGCCCGACGGGCTCTTTGCAAACCTTGCGCAGTATGTGGCCGACCAGCCGATACTCGGGGTTAACCCCGGCGTGTTTGGCGCAGGGACGCTCATGCTGTTTAAGGCCAGAGAAGTTGGGCCGATCCTCAACCTTGCGCAAAAAGGCGAAGTCAACACAGAATCCCTCCCCCTTGCCAGGGCGGAAGTCGGCGGCAAAGTGCTCTGGGGCGTCAACGATATTTATATCGGGCGCAAAGACAAAGTGTCCTCGCGTTACGAACTGTCGTTTGACGGCCAGACCGAACTGCAGTCATCCGACGGCATCCTTATCTCAACCGGGATAGGGTCTACGGGGTGGCTGCGCGCGGTGCGCACGATGCTCGAGAACCTGATGGAAGAGCCGGACACGCCGCATCTTCTTTCAGAATCGCCGCAAGCCTCGGATGAAGAGCTGGTCTTCGTGGTGATGAATCCTTTTCCGCTCGCGGGAGAGGTAAAGCTTGTAACCGGCCGCATAGTGCCCGGGGTCGAGTGTACGGTCCGCTCGCGCATGCCGCGCGGCGGGTATCTCTTTTCCGACGGCATCGTGGAGAAGGGTCTGGAGTTTCCTGCCGGCGCCACGGCTGTGGTGTCGGTGGGCGAGCGTTCGGTGCAGCGCGTCATTCGCTAACAACAGGAGACAGAAATGAAAATGTTCCGCAAGTTCATGGAGTTTCTGAAGAAGGAACTCCTGGAAGGGCTCAAGTACGTGCCCTCCCACTAAAGCAATACAGGAGGCCTGAGTTAGGCCTCCTTTTATATAGGGACCCTACTTGACAATAAAAATACTGGTGGTACAATGTATATCAGATTGATACGAGTAACCCGGCCGAAATGATTCGGTCGGCAACACATCAGGAGAGAGAGCTATGAAGACTGTTTTTCTCGGCGGAACTTGCGGCAACAACGTTTGGCGCCATGGATTCATCGCGCGCTTGGTGGCACGCGGCGTGCCGGCCGAGTCGCTCTTCAATCCGGTCGTCAAAGACTGGAACGAGGCGGCACAGCAGCGCGAGGATGCGATGAAAGCCGACCCCGCGGTTCTGCAGCTTTACATGCTCGCCGACCCGATGACCGACCAGGGTCGGCTCAGCTTCTACTCGCTGCTCGAAGCGACGATGGGGCTCTACGATGCGCCGGAACGCACCATCGTGGTGTTCGACAGCACCGGCATGCCCAAGCGTTCGGCCAAGTCCAACGACAAAGCGTGCAGCGACCTCAAGAAGCGTTTCCCCAACGCACCCATCTTCGGCACTCTTGCCGAAGCCGAAGACTGGCTCGCTGGAATGTTCGTTCCGGCACTGGCGTAAGACGCGCGGTAATCGGCTGGCGGGAGTACTCTCCCGCCAGCCTTTCTTTTTCTTGACTAAATTACAGTTTTATATTACCATATATTCAGGCACAATCGCTAGGACTTTCACACCAACCGCAGAAAGGGGGCACGCATGCGGGCGATCAAGTCGCTGCCGTTCCTTTCAGGGGCGGAAAATAGGGAAAGCTTTTTCCGCCGGATCAAGCTGTACTACCCGACGCTCGACCCACGCTATCAGGCCATGGAGCGCGCGTATAACACCGCCAAAGACGTCTTCCGCGGGACGCTGCGCGACGACGGCGAGCGGTACTTCGAGCATTTGCGCGCAGTAACGCTCATACTCATCGTGTATCTGCGCGTCATCGATCACGAGATGATCATCGCCGCGCTCTTGCACGACCTTGTAGAAGACTTCCCGCACCTGTGGAGTATTGAAAGGGTGCGGCAGGAGTTTGGCCAAAGGGTAGCGTACTTGGTCGAGTATCTCACCAAGCCGTCCAAAGACGAATACCCGAAAAAGGAGGACCGCGACCACGCGTACCACTCGCGGTTTGCGGCCGCTCCGCGCGAGTTTTTCCTCATCAAGCTCGCCGATCGCTGGCACAACCTGCTGACGCTTGGCGGCTGCCCGAAGGAAAAGCAAGTCCGCAAAGTCGCGGAGACGGTGCAGCATTATCTGCCGCATGCCGAAAAGCACGGCATCTTGTTGCACGAGATAGAGGCCGCGCTCAAAGCGCTTGCGGCATAGACTCAACGCACTCCAGGCCCCGACTTCGTCGGGGCCTTTTTCTATGCTCTTAAGACTTTTTGCAAAACAAGTGTGGCGGATCTTTTTAAAGAAAAATAGAAAAAATACTTAAAAAGGGAGTAGGGCTTCCGTTCATCTCTCCCTTTTTAAGTGTTTTTTTATTTTTCTCCCTGCATTTATACACTTATTTTTGCATCAAAGTATGGGCTGCGGTAGCATGGCTTCTATGACACAGGCAGAGGCTCTTGCTGTTTTACAAACTGGCACGAATGTTTTTTTAACCGGCGAGCCCGGCGCCGGCAAGTCGCATACTATTAATACCTACACGCGCTGGCTGCGCGATCATGCCATTGAGCCCGCTATCACCGCAAGTACCGGCATCGCCGCCACGCACATTGGAGGGCTCACCATACATTCGTGGGCGGGCATCGGCATCAAGCGCAGTTTAAGCGAGTACGACTTAGACCGCATCGCCTCGACAGAGCACGTGGTTAAACGCATCCGCCGCACCAAGATTTTAATAATTGACGAGGTCTCGATGCTCGGTCCCGACACATTAAGCATGGTCGACGCCGTGTGCAGGGAGGTGCTGGGCAGCAGCAAGCCGTTTGGCGGCCTCCAGGTTATTTTCGTCGGCGACTTCTTCCAGCTGCCGCCTATCGTGCGCCGTGCAGAAGTTTCTGACCCGCAGGATTTCCAGAGCGATCTCGTGTTCGACCAGGCGTCTGCCGCGCCAAGGTTTGCCTACGACTCACCGGCCTGGGCGCGCGCCAACCCGATAGTCTGCTATCTTACCGAGCAGCATCGCCAAGACGATGCCGACTTTTTAGGCATACTCTCGGCCATACGCAGCAATAGTTTTGATGACACGCACTTGGCGCATATTAAAAAGCGCGCCACCCGGGTAGAAGATACGCCCGCAACCGCGCCTAAACTGTACTCGCACAACGCCGATGTTGATAGGATAAACGAGCACACGCTCGGCGGGATCGATGGTACAGCCAAAAGCTTTGTCATGCAGGGCACGGGCGCGCCGGCTATAGTCGCCGCGCTCAAAAAAAGCTGCTTGTCTCCCGAGGCGCTGTTTTTAAAAGTAGGAGCCTCGGTGATGTTTACTAAAAACAATCCCAAAGAAGGGTACGTCAACGGCACGCTCGGCACCGTGCAGTCGTTTAACGCATACACCGGCTACCCCGCGGTAGCAACGCGCGCGGGGCGCATTATAAATGTAGAGCCAGCCGAGTGGAGCGTGGAAGAGTCAGGCAGGGTACGCGCACGCATCACGCAGCTGCCGCTGAGGCTTGCCTGGGCTATCACCGTGCACAAAAGCCAAGGCATGAGCATGGACGAGGCGGTGATGGATTTGCGCGACGTGTTTGAGTACGGGCAAGGGTACGTGGCGCTTTCTCGCGTGCGGCGTTTGGCGGGGCTGTATTTGCTGGGGTACAACAAGCGCACGTTCGAGGTGCATCCGGGCGTTTTGGCTAAAGACGAGCAGTTCCGATTTGCCTCCGACACTGCGGCAGAAACTTTTGCCAAGATGGATCCGGCAGAGCTTGCGCAGATGCATGCCAATTTTATTACCGCCTGTGGCGGCAACCTGGAGGCGCAGGCGCCCGCCGCTGCGGCGGGCGCCCTTAACCCCGACGGCAGTCAGCCCGAGTCCAAGCTCAACCTCCTACGCAAAAAGTTCCCCAACGCCTATCGCCCGTGGAGCGATACTGATGATGAAAAGTTAAAAGAACTCTTCGAAGCCGGCCAAACGCCCGTCCAACTCCAAAAAGAGTTTGGCCGCCAGCGCGGCTCCATCCGCGCCCGCCTTATCAAGCTCGGTTTGATAGAAGAGGATGCGGCATAGGCGGCAAAAAAACAAAAAGTAATATAAAAGAGAAGAGAATCTTTCAAAACGAAGTCTCCTGGAACGCAGAAATTTTCTTGCTGAAAATTTCCTAACGACGACCCCGTCGGGTCTCACGTACATTCCAGTCAACTTGTTTTGCAAAGATTCTCTAAGAAAAATAGAAAAAATACTTAAAAAGGGAGTAGGGCTCCCGTTCATCTCTCCCTTTTTAGGTGTTTTTTTATTTTTCTTTCCTAAACTCTTCAGGCAACCTTCATAAATGCATGTTAGGGTAGGGCAATATGATATTTTTCCTTATTTTAGGGGCTTTGCTCGGCGCCGTATCTATTATATTTGTGCTCCAAAACGTCACCCCTGTTACCGTCACCTTCTTTGCCTACCAGCTCAACGGCTCGCTCGCCTTAATACTCTTTTTGGCGCTCCTCTCCGGCATCGTCATAACCATCCTTATACTCCTGCCCGGGTTTGTTAACGACGAGTTCCGCGTCAGCCGCCTGCGCAAGCAAAATAAAGATTTGGAGGACGAACTTTTGGCCACCAAGCGCGCCTTAAACGATGCCACGCCCCCGGCACAGCCTTTGCTATAAGCAAAAAGCCCTTATAGTAGGGTAGTGGTTAAGCCCGCTTACATACTCCTAGCCGTGTGCGCTGCCGTGCTGTTGGCGGCGCTCTATTACCTGTGGCCCGCGCTGCACTCGGCGCCCGCATCGGCCGCCGGCATCACCAACTACCCGTCCAAAGGCACAGACATTGTCGCCTTCGGCGACTCATTGGTGGCAGGCTATGGCGCCGACGACGGCAAAGACTTTGTCTCGCTGCTCTCGCAAGATATAAAACAGCCAATAATAAACCTCGGCGAGGATGGCGACACCACCGCCGAAGGTTTAGCGCGCATAAATCAGTTAGACAAATACAATCCGAAAGTAGTCATTCTGCTATTAGGAGGCAACGACTACCTAGAGCAAAAAGACACGGCAGTAGCCTTTCAAAATTTGGGCCAAATTATAGAAAATATCCAAAGCAGAGGGGCAGTAGCGGTACTGGTAGGAGTAAGAGTAAATTATTTCGTAGGCAACTTCGACCCCCAGTACGAAGCGCTGGTGGCCAAGTATAAAGTGGCGTATGTCCCCGACGCCCTAGACGGCATACTAGGCAACCCCGACTACATGACCGACAGTGTCCATCCAAACAATGCGGGCTATGCGCTTTTGGCGGCGCGCATATTGCCGGTTTTAGAGGAGGTTTTGAAATAATTTTACTGGAGATGCGTTAGGGAAAAAATGATCACCTTATGGTAAAATAAAAATATGGACGCGATAAATAACATTTTGCAGCTCATACTCAACTTTTTGCTGCAGTTTTTGACTTTAATCATCAACTTTTTTATCTCTATACTCGAGCTGGTGCTGCACTTTGCGCAGAGCTTGGTAAACACAGTGCATTAGGGCTTTTTGATATTTAACTGGGCCTGTGCCCGCAGTGGTATACTTTGGGCATGTACATGCACAACTGGGGAGGGGGCGCTTTTATCAATTCGCCTTTGTTAGCAGGTCCGTTATCTGCGCTTGTTTTGTTGGCGGTGGTTTGGACACTGTTTTGGAAGGGCCTTGCTCTGTGGCACGCCGGGCGGCGCGGAGATGCCTGGTGGTTTGTGATACTTTTGGTGGTCAACACGCTCGGGATATTGGAGATCATTTACCTGTTTGCAGTTGCAGAGCTTAAGTTCCACGAGCTTTTCTCCAAACACGAACATCATCACAGTAATTAAATCGCATGCCGTGGTTTGTCTTGCGCCGGCGGGTTTTAAAAAGGAGGGTGCGGCGAGTGCGGAAAGCAAGCGCCAAAAGCCGCGCCGATTTTAAAGTGCTTGCTCCGGCCGCGCGCGTGCTGGTGCACGAGAGGTTAACGCATTTTAACCGGCACTACTGCTATATATACGGCAAGGTTTTTATACGCAACACGCGCACGCGCTGGGGCACGTGCTCGAGCCGCGGCAATCTCGGCTTCAATTACCGAATAGCCAAGCTACCGTCGGAACTCCAAGACTATATAGTAGTGCACGAGCTGTGCCACCTTGCGGAACTTAACCATTCCAAAAACTTTTGGGCATTGGTGGCAGAGACGCTGCCCGACTGGAAGCAGCTCCGCAAACGATTAGGGAAATATAGATTGGTATAAAGAAATAAAATGTAACTTTTTTGGGCAATGACTCGTTAGCTTGACGAAGCGAGAGATAGCGCATTTTCAGCAGAAAATGCGTGGTGATCAAAAAAGATATATTTTATTTCTTTGGAGAATCTTTCAAAACGAAGTCTCCTGGAACGCAGAAATTTTCTTGCTGAAAATTTCCTAACGACGACCCCGTCGGGTCTCACGTACATTCCAGTCAACTTGTTTTGCAAAGAGTCTCCTCGCTCACATCCTATTTTCTGGCAACGTGCGGAAGGTGATTGAGTAGCGCAATGTTTTGACCGGGGCCACGCTGTGCTGCCAGTCCCAGCGCACGGGGCCTTGCATGATATACGCCGAGCGTGGTTCCAATTCTATAGGTACGACATCAGCGGCGTTGCGCTTGAGCGGCTTGCCCATCTCACGCTTGCGGCGCGCGGGCCTAAAGCGGATGGTCGACCAGCCGCCCACCGACACGCCGATGATATGTTCAAAGCCTTCGCCGTCGGTGTGCCAGCCCATGCCCGCGGTGGGCGGATATTCGTTTACCAGCGCTTCGGCCACGCGCGCAGCGGGTATGTTGAGCCATTTGGCAATCTTTTTTTGTATGCCTTGCAAAAAGCGGGGTAGCGGCTCGCCGGGGATGAGCCGCTGCCTTTCGTAATCCCAACCCCAGCCAAAGAGTATGTGCCGGCGCTTGGCCGTGTATTCTTCTTGTTGCCTATGCCCGTCTTTCGACCGAGGTCGGAATGTGCTGTGCTCGAGCGGCAGGTTTTGCAGGTAGGCAAGCAGTATCTCCTCTTCATCCAAGGTCAGAAAGTCGGGCCGATAAATGAGCCCGTTGGGCAGCCGGGCGGGGGCATCGAGCAAAGTAGGCTGTAATCCGTGACGTACCATAAGGCTTTTTTGAGTTATCCACAAACAAGTGTAATATGTGTATTGTAGCATAAAACATGTGCTATAGTCTGTGTATATCAATAGTTTGTTAGATTTATGCAAAACCTACTCACTTATAAGCAGCAGCGCGTGCTCGATGCCTTGCGGACGCACATTACCAAGTGGCAAGAGCCGCCTACTTTAGAGCAGCTGCGCGCCAAGCTCGGCTTTGCATCCCTGCGCACGGTTACCCAGTATCTAGACATTTTAGAGCGCAAGGGTTACATCGTGAGGCGTAAAAATACCTGGCGCAATATAGAACTCCGCAACGCAGACGGCGGCTGGGGCACGGTGTCTATACCGGTCATAGCCAACGTGGGCTGCGACGATCTTTCGGTATACGCGCAAGAAAATAGCGACGAGTTTATAGAAGTAGACAAGCAGATTGTGGAAGAAAATGGTGAGATAGTGGCCGTACGCGCGGTAGGCGAGAGCATGCTCGACGCCGGTATACATAGCGGCGACTATATTTTGGTGCAGTTTACCAACGACGTTAAAAACGGCGACCGGGTGGCCGCGATAGTGGGCGACATGGTTACCGTAAAGCGGTATGAAAAAAAGGACGGCATGGTGATACTCTACCCGGAATCTAAAGACCCTAAATACAAACCGATCATTCTTAAAGACAATTTTAAGATAACCGGCAAAGTGCTGTGCGTGATACCCGCCAATACCTACACCCCAAGCGAGATAGTCCCGCTTGGCGAAAGCGAGTACGGCGCGTAGAATCCCTGTGTAAACTAAAAAGTAGTTTTTACAAAACCCAGGCGGGGGCGTGCCGCTTTTTTAAGGAGCAAAGCGACTATAAAAAAGTGGGGTTAAGGGTTTTTAAAAACTACTTTTTAGTTTGAAAGGCATTTGTTTTGCCGTACTATTTTGCTATAGTTTATACATGGGTAAAGTCATAGCAGTCGTGATAGTAGTTTTGATAGTGCTTTTTGGCGGTGTGTGGCTGTTTTTTGATTTTGCGGGAAGTAACGGGGCTGATAATGCTTCCGATACGGCCTCGACCACTTCTCTGGCATCACTTGGTTTGGTTTCTTCAACGACATCCGCAACAAACAGTGCGACTACTACTAACTCCTCGACTACGTCGGGGCAAGCTAATACAACAAACATCATGCAAGCGACTCTCCACACATCGATGGGCGACATCACGATAGAGTTTTACCCGGACCAGGCGCCCAAAACGGTTGCCAACTTTATCAAGCTTGCGCAAAGCGGTTTTTACGACGGCACCAAGTTCCACCGCGTGATAAAAGGCTTTATGGACCAAGGCGGCGACCCGCTGACCAAAGACGACTCCAAGATGGCGCAATGGGGCACCGGCGGCCCGGGCTACACTATCCCCGACGAGATAAGCCCGAGCCTCAGCAACGTGGCGGGCACTATAGCTATGGCCAACACCGGCCAGCCCAACACCGGCGGCAGCCAGTTTTTTATCAACGCGGTCGATAACAAGAGCCTCGACGGCGGCTACACCGTGTTTGGCAAAGTTACTGCGGGCATGAACGTCGTAACCGCTATCAACAACACCCCGACCGACTCGAGCGACCGCCCGCTAACCCCGGTAGTGCTGACCTCTATAACACTCAAATGAGCAAAGCAAGATTAGAAGCGTTTAGCGACGGGGTATTTTCCATCGTTATGACGCTGCTTATCTTCAACATACGGGTGCCTATATTGGCCGCGCCCTTTACCGACAGAGACTTGTGGCAGGCGCTCGGCAACGTGTGGCCGGCCATTATCATTTACATGCTTACCTTTGCGGTGCTGTCTGCGTTTTGGATAAACCATCACTTTCTCTTCGAGTCTTTTGCCAAGTCGGTAGACCGGCGGCTCAACTTGCTCAACCTTTTGTACCTGATGTTTATCGTATTTATACCGTTTACCGCGACCTTGTGGGGCGAATACGGCGGACATCAGCCGGCGGCCATACTCTACGGCATAAACATTTTTATCATCGTGCTTATTTCTAGCTTTATGTCGCAGTATATCCGCGAGTCGGAAAGCTTGCTCCACGACGACATAACGCCGCGCCTTTTAAAACAGGCTCGCTTCCGCTCTTTAGTGAGCCTCATATCGTATGCGGTCGGTATCGCCATTACGTTTATAAACCCGCCGCTCTCCGCGGTGTTTTACCTTTTTCCTATCATCTTCAACATCATTCCCGGCAGCCTCAACTTGGCTGAAAAAATTTTTCAATTCCGGCTGGATTAAATCATGAAACTGATTACGCTCAACACGTGGGGTGGCCGGGCGGGCAAAGATGCGCTACTGGCGTTTTTTAAAGCACATGCCGATGTCGATGTGTTTTGCCTGCAAGAAGTATGGTCTGCGCCGTACAAACACTTAGAGGGCCATGCCGCAGGCGGACTCGAAATAAATCACGACCAGATAATGGTCTATGGCTTGCAAGACATATCGGCGGCGCTGCCCGAACATGCCCCATATTTTCGCCCGCATCACTTAGACAACTACGGGCTTATGATGCTGGTGCAGAAAGATATAAAAGTTTTGGAAGAGGGAGATGTGTTTGTGCACAAAGAAAGAGGCTATGTACCCGAGGGCGACGCGGGCAACCATGCGCGCAACGTGCAATACGCTACGCTTGCTACGCCGCTTGGGCCCCGTACAGTCATGAACTTCCACGGCTTATGGAAGGGCGGGGCGGGCAAGCTCGACATCCCCGAGAGGCTGCTGCAGTCCGACAATATCATAAAGTTTCTTAATACGTTGCAAAACCCGTATGTGTTGGCCGGCGACTTTAACTTGATGCCCGATACCGAGAGCATGCGGCGGCTTGAAAAAATCGGCCTGCGCAACTTAATAAAAGAGTACGGCATTACCTCTACCCGCACGCACCACTACCAAAAGCCCGACAAATACGCCGACTATGTGCTGGCGAGCGAAGGCATAGAAATAAAAGATTTTAAAGTTTTGCCTGATGAAGTGTCCGACCATCTGGCTCTGTATGTGGAGTTCGAGTAACTCTGTATAAAAAGAACAACTCGATAGACAAGCCCCGCAATACCTGCTACTTTCTGCCTATGCATACGGTAAAAACTATTTGGCGCGCGGTGCGCTGGCCGCTTTTGGTGCTGGTGCTGCTCTATGCGGCGTTGGTCATATACCGCATACCCGCCGTGGGGCAGAAGCAGCGCACCGCCGACACTATTGCCGCTATACAGGCACAAAAGATAACCATGGCCGACGTGATGGGTACGGCGCTGCCGCCGGTGCCCTATGAGCCCGAAAATGACGCCACAGTGGCCGGCATAGATAAAAACAACAACGGCATTCGCGACGACGTCGAGCTGGCGATTTTTGCCAAGTATCCCAACTCCGCAAAAATAAGAGCGGCAGAACTTCAGTATGCGATGACCGAACAGATGTTTTTAACCGATGTATTTAATACCGATACTTGGAAGGCAGTGGCTGAAGAAGATTCAAGAGCCTATAACTGCGTATCTTTGACATATCCAAGGGATGATATGCAAAAATATACTGAGATTACAGATGGTTATACAAACGAAGTACAAAATTGGGTATTTAATACACAACTTAGAATAAATGCTAAAGAAAAAGCGTTCGACTTTATAACTAGCCACGGCGCGGCTCCTGGAGATATGTGCGATATTGACTTAAATTCACTTCCGAACTAAAGTCACGACGTTTTCAAAATTTGTATTGTATGAGAAAAACAGCCTTAGTAATAGGCTTCTTTTTGCTGGTTATGCCGGCATTCGCATATGCTCAAACTCCTACCTGCTCGGCGCAGGGGTATACGGTGGTGTTTGTAAATGGAGTTTTTGATACAAAAGACCAAGCAAATGCAGATGCAAACGCTCTCTGGCGTCAAATAGGGTTTCAATATAACTCTCAACCAGTGACGGTTTATTCTGGCTACAACCCAACGCATCTAGCAGGGTTGGGAGACTTGGTGCAGTCTGCCGCGCAGCTTTTTTCCGGCTCGATATCCGATTTTGATTTGGATACTATCTTGATGCAGGTTTATCCGGAGGTAAACACGCGCAAGCTGCTTTTGGTCGGGCACTCGCAAGGCGCTTTTTATACCAACGAGATGTACACCTACCTTGCCGCGCACGGCGAGCCCACCGATGCGCTTGGCGTATACAATGTCGCTTCGCCGGCAACGGTAACCATGGGCAATGGCAAATACCTTAATTCATCCGGCGACACGGTCCTAAATGAGCTGCGCGCATTGCATATTGCTATGCTGCCCAACAACATCGACTTGGTGCCAAGCAGCGCGGGCGATCTTTCCGGCCATGGTTTTATCACCGACTACTTGGCAAATGCCGGCATGCGCATGCAGTCTGACATAGATGCCGAGCTTCTTGCGCTCAAGCCTGACCTTGCATCGGCGCAAGGAGACTGCTTTGACCCGCCCCAAGAGTCTTTGGGATATGAGGCACAGGCAGCGGCCTTTGCAGTGGCCGACCCGACCGCGACCGTGTTGAAGGTCGGCACCGTTACTGCGGTCGATGCATCTTTGGCAGCGCTTGCCACGACCGCAAAAGTAGCAGCGGGGGCCGTACAGCTGGTTGCCGATGCCATTCACGTAACCGCCACACCGCCAAGCCAGGCGCAAACGGATGCAAAAACTTTGCAGATTGTCGACAAATTGTACGGCTCGAGCGTAAACGGGCTCAGCGCGCAGGATCAAAAAGATTTGCTCGGCAGCAGCCAGGGCAGTGCTGTTGCGTTGGCCGCTGTTCCGCAAAAAACTCCGGCGCCGAGCGGCGTAGTGCTTGGTACTTCGACAATCGCGGCAACGACTACTCCCGCAACGCCAAACAGTATTTTCCCTTCAAGCTCAAACGGCATCGTGTGGGGCAGTGGCGGAAGCCCGACCATCCAACCACAAGTGCAAGCATCTGCGGAGGTTCCTGCACCTGCACCAGTAGTAGACGATACTGATGCGGACGCTTCTTCTACCGTAGCGGACACTGATGTTTCTACTACGACGCCTGATATCGCGAGTTCGACCGATCCTATAGCCGACGATACTGCATCTACTACTGAACAGGATGCCGCATCATCGACGCCTGCCGATACGCAATCGTACGCAACTCCTTTTACCGATTCGTTCGATACTTATGACGGCAGCGCCTGGACGGTGCCGCCGACGGCGCTGGGTGTGGAGATACCTTTTACCGCAAGCGACGGCAGCCAGAGCGAGTGCCACTCGGGCGCGTGCATCATTGGCAACGGAGGCGTGGGCAATTTGATGGGCGGGCTCCCGCACGAAGCGTTTATGTATAAAGAAACCGGAGTCGGGCAGGAGAGCGGCGCCTTTACCGTATGGGCAAAAGCGCGCATCGGCGTAGACGCGCCGGACGGCAGTTTTAATATTTGCGATGTCGCGTCGGTAAATTGCACGGATTATAAAACGATCCAGTTTTCCAATGTCATACCGGACGACGATATATGGCATCAGTATGCGCTTTTGTGGCGGCAAGGCTCGACCACGGTAGAAAGCTGCTTGCTTACCGACGATACCAACATAAGCGACTGCGCATGGAATCCGACCACTATTGCTTTGGGCACGGAGTTTGACGGCATCGGGCTCGACGCTTTTTCTCCGCATCCGGAGTTGGGAGACAATGTTTGGATCGACGACTTGGCGGCGCTGCCCAATCAATAACGTATTCGCAATAACATACCCGCAATAGAATAATCGAAAATGGTACGATATCTCTATGAACTACCGCGCCATAGCCTGGTACGCACTTTTGGTTTTATTGCTCGCAGCCGCTGCATGCGCTCTCTTTTTTGCTTACATAGTATATGAGACGAGGCCTTTTATATACCCTTCGATTGATGCTTTGCCCACCACAGAAGCGGCGCTGGTGCTGGGCGCCTCGGTTACCTCGGGCGGCAAACTATCGGCGGTGCTTCAAGAACGCGCCGACCAGGCGGTAGTGCTGTACAACGCGGGCAAAGTGAGCAAGATTTTAGTTACCGGCGACAATGCGACCTTGAGCCACGACGAGGTTGACCCGGTGGGCAAATACTTAGTAAGCAAGGGCGTGCCGATGCGGGATATATTTTTAGACCACGCCGGTTTTGATACTTATAGCAGCATGTACCGCGCGCGCGACGTGTTTGACGTTACGAGCATGACCATCGTATCGCAGCCGTTCCACCTGCCGCGCTCGGTGTTTATAGCCCGTTCGCTTGGCCTTGATGCCTATGCGTCGCCGGCGGGGCAGGGCGAGTGGTACGTATACAATTACTTGCGCGAGATACCGGCCTCTGCCAAAGCGGCATATGATATTTTATTTTCTCGCGTGCCGAAGTATTTGGGGCAGCAATATCCGATAACCGGCAACGGTGAGGACACCTGGGGCGGATTTTCTAG
>Ga0265338_10005912_pt1 | contig 15769 bp, 11 predicted proteins | sample 42126metaG_FD_193579 | JGI IMG/M metagenome (GOLD analysis project Ga0265338, IMG submission 193579) | Rhizosphere microbial communities from Carex aquatilis grown in University of Washington, Seatle, WA, United States - 4-21-26 metaG | ecosystem: Host-associated > Plants > Roots > Rhizosphere... | reverse complement strand
CCTAGTGCCGCCCGTCTCAATTAACAACGCATGCCAGTGCCTTTTTCGCCAGAGTGATTTTTGACAGGGAGCGTCGGCGGTGAGGTGGGCAAAACTTGGTGGAGCGGGTTTTGGCGAGGGGCTTGCCGTCGTAGGTCCAGTTGAAAGGTTGGGCCATTGTCCAGTTGAAGTACGCCAGGAATTGCCGCAGCTTCGCTTCCAGATCGGCCACCGAGGTAAAGTTGCCGCGGCGCAGAAGCTTTCGCATTATTATTCCAAAGACCACCTCGACCTGGTTCAACCACGAACTGTGTTTGGGCAAGAAGACAAACCGGATGCGGTGGTGCGGTTCAGACAAGAACTCGCGCCGACTGGCTTGGTTTTTGAGCACGCCCGTCTTGCCTTTTTTTCCCCAACGGCCGATTCGGCTCGCAGATCTTTGCGACCCACTCCACCAGACTCGTTGACCAATGCACATTGAGGCAGTCGACCACGAACACCCAGTTCACGTCTGGGTCTGTGGCCACCGTCTGCTCGACATGTGCCACAAAGTCCGGTTCCTTCCGGGTGGGGCCGATGGTCTCCGCGAAAATCAGACCGGCGACGACGTCCCAGTTGCCGATCAAAGTTGTCGTGCCATGACGAACGTACTCGAACTCTTGCTTGGCGATCTGCCCAGGCTGCATGTCCTTGTCGGGGGCCGCTCGCTCCAGCGCTTGCAGACCGGTCATCTCGTCGCAACACACCGTCCGTGTGCCGTCTTCCGCTTGGCGTGCCGGTGCCTCTTTGTAGATTCGGCACACTTCGTCCACTTGCCGCCGAAATGTGACCGGGTCTTTTTCGGTGGTGTTGATCCACATTTTGCGGCGGTGCGGCTGAAGCATGGCCTGATTCAGGTAACGCCGCACTTGCGACTCCGATATATTCGCCACAATACCCCGCTTGATGACTTCCTCCCGCAGTTCGCGATGTGTCCAGTGCGAGATGGGCCGACCTGAGAGTTCCGGTTTTTCGCAGGCCACCGCCAGAATCTGTGTGACTTGCTCAGCCGTGAACGTGCCCTTTCTGCCGCTCCGAGGAGCGTCTCGCAAAACCTCGCGAATTCCATCTCGCAGTCGCCTGGTCTCAGAGCATTCTAAGACCGTGAGTGCAGGCCAAGCTTCCTGCCACCGTCGCCGCCAGAGACCGATCTGCCTGCGATGCAACTCGATCTCGGCGGCAATCTCTTCATTCTTCCGTCCGGCAAACGCCAGCAAAATGATGCGAGCTCGCTGGCGCACCGATAGCGGCGAGGAACGCGACTTGCTAACCTCCAACAAGATAAGCTGTTGTCGTTCCGAAATGACGAGCTTGGCTGCCTTCCCTGGCATATGCTTCACCTCCTGTGGTATTTCGCACAAGATAAGCAAAACCAGCCGCCCGTGGCAGGTCAATTGGGACGTGCGGCACTAGTTGATTCATGGTCCCCTGGAAGCGAGCGCAGTCTGGTTCACACCAAAGGCTCGGCGAACTTCCGGAAGACGGCAAGGCGGCAGAGCAAACGGCCGCCTGGCAATGCATTGACCAGCCAGCCCGGCAAGTGAACGCAATCGTTCGGCGGCAAGGCGCGATTATGAATGTCACGCACTTCGAAACGTACCTGCATGCACTGGATGCTTGCGCCGACCCACAAGGGGTTCTGGGCGAGGAATGGGTGCTTCACCCGCCAAACCCAGACTACGGGTACGAGAGCACGCCGAGGAACGCGCTGACGTTTGGGAGGATGGGGGTTGACGGCGTTCATTACGCGATCCTCAAAATCAAAGGGGTTGTCGAGGATGATTCGCCGGTGATCCAGGTTTGCCCAATGGACTTCAGCGACTTGTATCAAGTCCTTGGTGAATCGTTCTTGAGCTTCCTCGCCGGTGGGTGCGGGGTGACGCGTCGCGAAATGGAATCCGTCTTTGCAACGGAGCGCGCAGGCGAGCAAACCTTGGTTACCTTTTTGAAGGAGCGTTTCGAAATGTCGAGATTGTGGGAGGGGAAACGCTCGCACCAATTTCGCGATTGCTTGGAGTACATCGAAATTAAGCCGTGAATGCTGGCGAACCATGTGCTGCAGCGAACCTGGCCATCGCGCTCTGGTTGCAATCCACGCCTCCCGCAAGCCGGGTCACTGAGTTTGGGCCAATGCGCGCCGGCCACATCGACCGACGCAGCGAACCGGACCCAGGGAGCGATCTTCCAAGTCTTCTCGGCGGGACGATCGCGACCGCCGAGGGAGGGGCGCTCTGCGCCAATGATTGACGGCTGGGCTGGCCGGCCGGGGTATCCTGAGGGTTACCGGCCGGCAAAGTGGCCCACGGGAATTGACCAGGCCGATGCAACGGCCGTGAACTCGATGGCTTGTTGACGGCGTCGGCGTCGCCTTTTCCTATTTAAAAAGGAGCTGCGCGAAGTCGGCAAGATTCTGCCGCCATAACGGCCACACATGCCCAACGTCAGGGGCTTCCGTATATGTGACCTTGACGCCCTTGGAATCCAAATACGTCTTGAACTGCCGGTTCGTAGGAAGTGCGCCGAAGTCGGCCGTGCCGCAAGCGATCCAAAGCAGTTTGATCTGTGCGTTCGACTCCGCGCCGAGCTTGGGGAACTGGGCTGGAAGTTTGCTTTCCACCAGGGTGAATCTTGGCCCCCCTCCGTCAGTAGCATTCTGCGTCGGGCGAGTGAGTGGCCAGTTGTTGTAGGCCCCGCTGAAAGAACCAAGCCACGCAAACGTCTCCAGGTGGTTCAGTCCCGTGTGCATCGCTTCTGCGCCGCCCATCGAGAGCCCAGCCATGGCCCGGCCGGTAGGTTCAGTAGAGACGTTGTACTGCCTTTCCACTTGTGGCATGAGTTCTTCCAGCAAGATGCTGGTGTAGGTCGTGAGCATATCCTCGCGGTCGATATCCACAGGACCGGCAGCAGTTCCATAGGCATGTGGCACAACTATGATCATCGGCACGGCTTTGCCCTGGTTGATCAGGGTGTCGAGGGTCACGTTGGCAGCCCCGTCTTCGAGCCAGGCGTTTGTGTCTTGGAGCCAACCATGGTGCAGGTATAACACAGGATAGGGTTGGCTGCGCTTGGAGTCGTAATTGGGCGGCGTATAAACGAAGAAATCGCGCTCGTCGTTGGCAATCTTGGATTGGAAGACATGGCGCGATACCACGCCCCGAGGCACATTGGGCAAAGGCGTCCACGGCATGTCGCCGGGTACGAGCACGATATTCTGTCCGATCCTTCGATAGGAAGAACTGAAACGAGTATTCGAGGGATCGAGAATACTCAGGCCATCGACATCAAAGCTGTATGGATAAAGATCCGGCTTCAACGGCGCGGTGGTCACCGACCAGACTCCCATTTCGTCCTTCTGCATTCGCAGCGGTTGCGGCATGATGCCCCTGACCGTGACCGCCGTCGCGTTGGGGGCCCTCAAACGAAACGTTACGGTTCCGTCGGAGCCGACCTCCGGCGACCGGACTGGCGGGGCTCCGAACTGTCCCACCCGGCGCGCGTCCGGAGCCGGTCGCGTTGCAGGAGCTTGCGCGAAGACGCCAATCGTCGCAAGTGTCGTTAGCAGAGCAAGCGAGAATCCGATGATTCCTGCCCGAACTGAAAGAAGCTTTCCATTTATCATTTCCAACCTCCTAATCACGCAAGGCTCACGAAAGCCCCCTACTTCGCTTTGACGTCGTAGCACAAGAGCAGGTCTTGATCTCGGATGTAGAGTTTCCCATTGGCAATGGTCGGATGAGCCCAGGCGGGGGCGGAACTGCGGTCGGGTTGCTCAAAATGGCCTCGCACGACCAGTTTCTCTCGCGATGGCTCGATCAGGATCATTCTGCCATCCTCAGTACGTAGATAAAGCCGTCCGTCTGCCATCAGCAGACTTCCCTTTGGCGCGTTTCGGTCCCTCCACAAGATTTTTCCAGTCTGAAAATCCATGCAGGTCAGAAACCCACCTTCATTCCCCCCGTTGGCTCCGTAAAGACAGCCGTCATCAACGATCATCCCACCGTGATGGTTTTGCATGCTGGTCGTGAAATAGACCTCCTCGGGCGTGATCACTCCATCGGCGTTCTTGACCAGCTTCACCGCTCCTCCACCGTTGCCATAGGCCGACGCCGCGAACAGCAGGCCATCCTCGAAAATCGGCGTGGAACAGTTGATTCCCATGCGGTTTGCGGCGCGATCGTACCGCCAAAGAAGCTTGCCATCGTTCCCTGCCACTCCAATGAGCGAGTTTGCGGTCATCTGCACATATTGTCGCTGCCCGTCAAAGTCGATTGCGATCACCGATGCATAAGCGGCCCCTGACCGCGGGCCGCCGAATCCTCCAAATCGACCGCCTGGTCTGCCGGCGCCGGCATTAAAGCTCCCCGGGCTCAACTGGCCTCCTTCGAAACCCTGATCTGCCAGCCACTCCTGACCGCTCGAATCCTTGAAAGGCGTAGTCTGACCAGCCTTGATTCGAATCGTCCTGGCCTCTTTCGCATCGTCGGCCTGAGGGATAATTTCAATGGCCTTGATGGCTGGATTGTCGACCTGCCGCGTGAAGGTGATGCGAAGCTCGCCTTGAGTCACCTCGACCGGTACAGACTCGATATAAGCGCGCTGGAAACCTTCAGCCTTCTCCCAAACATCGAAATCTTCGAACTCCTTTCCCTGGACGTTGAAGTTGAAAACCCGCTGGCCAGCGCCGGTAATACCTTGGTACGTCTCCGCGAAGTACAGCTTCACGAGGTATTTGCCATTCGGAACTTTCTGCGAGAAAGCAGTCATTCCCCAGCGTTCGCTCTGGAACAGTCCGGGATCCTTCGTTCCGGCGATCGCCGGAGCCGAGGCTCCCGCGTTTCCCGGGGGAGCATTGGCTTGATCTCGGCGAAGTGATATATCTGTGCGATTGCGACGGTCGTCCACCGGACTTCCCGCAGCGTCAGGCAACCGGCACTTCCAAGCCGTCTCGCCGGTCTCCTTGTTGAGGGCGACCACGAGGGCCTCGGGGCCACCGGGTGTGCAAATGAGTTTGTCGCCGTCAACGAGCGGTGATTCCCGGTAGCTCCACATCGGGAGAATTCCACCAAAATCCTGCGTCAAACTTCGCTGCCACAGGATCTTTCCACCTTCAACACTCAGGCAGGCCACTCTTCCTCCCATGCCGATGACATACACCCGGTTGCCGTCGATCGCTGGTGTGCATGCCGGGCCTTCTTTTGACTGAGGCACCCCCTGTTGAACAGCATCCCCCAGCGGTGTCGCCCACACTTGTTGGCCGTCGCTCTCGGAAAGCGCCCATACGATTTCCTTCCCGTTCCGATTGCTCATGCCAAAAAGCCTTCCTCCGGCGACAGCGGGCGCACTGTCACCACCGCCAAGCCCGTTGATTCTCCAAGCGAGCGGCGGCCCTTCTGCCAGCCACTCTTGCCGCAGTCCCTTCTCCCGCGAAATGGAGTTTCGGTCCCGCCCCCGCCATTGCGGCCAGTCGAAGGCCCCGGGGGCGTCGGCAAAAGCTGTCGTCCCGATCAGGCCGAAGAGGAAACACCAAGCGTAGCGATTCATCGAACCGTCTCCTTTTGTGCGCGGCCGGCAGTTTGATAGTGGCGTCGCCCGTTGCGGCGTTTCGCACCGCGTGACCGTTCGCCACTAATGTATGAAGCGAATTGCCACCGGCCGTTACAAGCCCGCCGGATATTTCTTGAAGAAACTTTGGGCGATGCGACGCGGAGCCGCCGCGGCTGATTGAGACACCCTGCTCGGCGACATAGGGCAGCCGACCTCAGTCAGTCATCCGCGCTCTTGCGAGAACTTGTGCCTGGGGAAACTCGATCCGGATGGCGACCTCGGGACCGGGGGTAGGCAGTGGCCTCGTCAGTCCTCCCTGCCGCACGGAGTGCCTCGCCCAAGGCGACCAGCACGAACTCGCTCCGGGGCCGGACGGCCAGGGCCGCCGAGTAAAAGCGAACCGCCTCGTCGGGCTTGCCAGCCCCCATTAGCGAGCGGGCGAGATCATGGTTGATCCAGAAATCATCTGGGTGAGCTCGCTGGGCACGCCGCAGCAGGGAAGCCTCCATCTCCCGTTCACCGAGATGCCCCAGGGCGTAAGCGAGTCGCGAGATACTCTCGCGATGCGGCACATCGTCAGGCGTCGACGACGCCAATTCCAGGAAGATGGCGCGGGACTGCTCCCGGTCCTTAGCCTCCAGGTCCAGCGCGTCGCGCAGGCGGGAGCGCCAAGGATCGGGGTCGGCCGCCTTGGCGATGGCTGACAGTTGGCGTACCTTCGAGGGATCCCGACGATACACGATCCGTCGGACGAACGCCCACTGATCGAGCGCGTCGACGAGCTCGGACGCTATCGGTGCCGCCGCGATGCGAGCACCCGCGGCGTCCGGAGTGAGCCGGTTCACGTCGAGCCCGTACTCTTGGAAGGCTGAGGTATACTCGCGATCCGCCCGTTCGTGGTCCAGATCCAAGGCGATGTCAGTGTGGATCGAAGCGAGCCGCACAACGGTACGATGATCCTTTGAGCGTTCCTTTGTCTGCTCGCGCTCACGGTCGACCGTCGCAACGAGCTCCCGGATTTCGCGCTGCAGTTCGGGTCGGATTTCGGCACGAGGGAGCAATCCTTCCGCCCGTTTCGCCGCTTGGGTAGTCTCCGCCCAGACTGTCATGTCCCCTTCGGGTGCCGCGCGGGCGCGGCCGAGAAGCAGCGATGCCTCATGGAGGGCCGCCGTTGTCTCCAGGGTGGACGCCTCCGCGCGGGCGGCACGCTCGTGAGTCAACCAGAGCCCGCCGCCCCCCGCCAAGGCCGCCAGGGTGAGAATCGATGCAGCAAGTCCCGCCACGAGCAGGCGACGCTTCCTCTCCTCGGCGGCGCGGGACTCAGCCCGGGCGCGAGCCAGTTCGGCGGCGCGGAGGCGCTCCTCGACGCCGGCCAAATGGTTGTTCAGGACGGTGACGATGACTCCAGCATCGCGGGGCCGATCCCTCGGCGCCGCCGCAAGGCAGGATTTTGCCAGCGCAATTAGCTCGGTCTCGGCGCCGCAGGCGTCGAGTCGTGCGAGGGCATCAGCCAGGTCTGCCCTCGCGGCCTTGTCATAGACCTCATTGCCACTCGGACCTGTATAGGGTGGCAGTGAAGTGAGGATTTCGCAGAGAATCGCGCCGAGCCCAAAGACATCCGCCCGTTCATCCAGCGTGTCCAGCAAGCCCCGAGCCTGCTCGGGCGCCATGTAACAGGGCGTGCCCAGAACCGATCCAACCCTCGATTCGTCAGCCGAGGAGCCGGTGCGCAGCGTCCGGACAGGCTCAATTTCGGCTTGGCTCCGGAGCGACCGCTCTTCGTCGGCGACTCCCCCTCTGTCGATCACCTTGGCCAGGCCCCAGTCCATCACCTGCACCTCGCCAAATCCCCCGACCATGACGTTCGATGGCTTCAGGTCACGGTGGACGACCCCGCAGCTATGGGCGTAGGCCATCGCCTGACAGAGCTGCTCGAAGACCGCAAGATATCGTGGCCGGTTTTCACTCGCGTCGGTGCGAGCCTCGAGGAGTGCTGCCAGAGTCCGGCCCCGGATCAGCTTCATGGCGATGTATAAACGGTCGTCGGGCAACCGTCCCAGCTCATACACCGGGATAATACCCGGGTGCTGAAGTTGGCCCGCGATCTGCGCTTCCTCGACGAATCGGCTGACCATCTCCGGGCTGTCGCGGTGCTTCTCCAAGAGGACCTTGACGGCCACATCCCGGCCCAAGTCGACATCCCGGCCCTTGAGCACAAGGCCCATTCCCCCCCGAGCGATCTCGCCGTGAAGATGGTAGCGTCCGGCGTCGCCCGCCGAGGTCGGCATCGCTTCTGAGCTGGCCACCGCGGGCCGCTCGTCGGACCGGGCGTCCCGCAGCAGCACGCGGGGCACCGGCCCGACTGCCCGCTCGACGTTCGAGAGGATCCCCGACTGCGCGGGTTGGTTCCATCGGCCGGTGATCATTCCCCCGGCAGCCTCGAGCTCCGAGTCCCGCGATTGCGCGTGCCCGGCCCGGACTCCGTGCCCGAGCAGACAGCGCGGACAGAGACCGGCCGGGGCATTGGCTAGCCGCGGGGCGCCGCAACGAGGACAGGTATTCGCTGGATCCATCATGAGTTCCGCGGACTGGCTTGCGGCGCCCCAGTGTGCGGACGTAAGCCTTCATCAATCTATCAAGCCAAAGGCCTGCGGGCGTTACCAACATCTTCGAGATTTTGCCGCGGCTCAGGCATCCAGGGCGGAGAATAGGGCTCTGATTTCGTCGTCAACATCGGCCGGCTCGGCCAGCGTGGCCGCGATCTCCTGGCGGAGAAGCTCGCCATAGCGACGGCGGAGCCTATGGGCAGCGACGCGGGCCGCACCCTCGGAGGTGCTCAAGCGAGCAGCGACTGCTACGTAAGAGTGAAGTTCGGGGTCGCCAGAGAGCTTGTCGCGAAGCGCCTCGAAGGTCGCGGCCTTGCCGGCCTCGTCGTACTCTCGGCCGAGTTGGTCGAGGACCCGCCCCAAGAGAGTCAGCGCCCAACTCCTGTCGTAGATCCGTTCTGGTGTGAGCTCGTCGGCAAGTTCCAGCGAGTAGCGCCCCTCGGCGTCGACCGAATCGATCGAATGAATAGTCCGGCCGCCACCGCGCTTCCGCGCCTGATCCCAGTCGCGGCGGTTGGCGAGGAAGTGGGCGCACACAGTGCGTAGGAAGGAGCGGAACCGCCCCCGGGATGGATCAGCCTCGGCCAGCAGGCCTTTCTCAAGCGCTCGCGCGAAGAAGTCCTGCGTCAAGTCCCGGGCCTGCTCAGGGTCGTATCCCCGGCGGCGAATGTAGGCATAAAGTGGATACCAGTAGCTGCCGCAGAGCGCGGCGAGCGATTCCTGGGCGAGAGGGGTATGGGGGTCGCCCGCTTGGAGCACCAAACTCCAGTGGGTTGTGGGGAAGTGAGCGGGCGAGGGCGCGTCGGAAGGATTCTGAGGCATTATGACCAACTCCCCGAGCCACGCCGAGGTTGTGAGCCTACCCAATGCCCCAGTTCCTGGAGATCATTCTACACGGCCAATCTCGGGCCGCGAGTGCCCGGAGCTGATTCCAAGCTAGAGCTCTATCGCAGGTCGGGCTTTTGGGCGCGGCTCATGCTTTTAGGTTTTCGAGCCACGCACCGTAGTCCCATAAAGGGATATTTTCGATGGCGACACGGTCGCGGCCGCACCTTGCGCGCGTCGGTCAAATCGACCGACGCACTGAACCGCACCCAGGGAGCGACCTTCGAACTCTTCTCGGCGGGACGATCGCGACCGCGAAGGCAGGGGGTGCGCTGCGGCGATGATTTATGTCTGGGCTCGTCGGCCGGGGTATCCTGAGGGTTACCGGCCGGCAAAGTGGCCCGCGGGAATTGACCGGGCCGATGCAACGGCCGTGAACGCGATGGCTTGTTGACGGCGTCGATCACCTTGCTACATTCGAAAAGGCATTCCCAGCCCTGTGAACTTGACCCGAAACCTTCGGAGATCGAGGTAGTGCAATGGCAATATTTCCAGTGATATGTCCAGTAATATTACATTGCGTCACTTCGATATTCGATTAGCATCTGAATGAAATGACGTTACTCGCACGGCTGTTCGTCGGGCTGATTGTCGTCCCGACCACGATCTGGATCGCACTGGCGGTTCATTACCACTTGCGCCGGCCTTGGCTGCGATGGGTAGTGTCACTCCTGCCGCTGCTCGCTGTGGGAACGAGCCTGACCGTACTGCCGTTCGTCCCCTGGGCGCTCGCCGTTTGGTTGGGGTTGCTGGTGTTCACGACCGCGTGGTGGTTTTCGCGGCGCCCAAGATCGGACCGTGATTGGGCCGTGGGGATGGAAGTGCTTCCCTGTACCGAGATCGTGGGCGACACGCTACGGGTGCATCAATTTCGCAATTTCAGTTATACGGCCGCGGGCGAACCGATCCCGCGCTACGAGCAGCGCACGTATGACCTGGCGAAGCTTTCTTCGCTCGATTACTTTTTGTCGCACTGGTCGGGACCGGTGATGGCGCACACGCTCGTGAGCTTCGGCTTCGACGGCGGGCAATTCCTGTGCGTATCGGTCGAAGCGCGCCGCCAGCGCTGGCAAAGGTATTCGCCTTTGTGGGGCCTGTTTCGCTCGTACGAGCTGATTTTCGTGTTCGGCGATGAGCGCGACATCGTGCGAATGCGCACGAATATACGCCGGGAGCGAGTGTTCATGTATCGTCTGCGTTTGCCTCCGCATCATTTGCGACGACTGCTGCTCGACTACGTGAGGCGGGTCGAGATGCTGGCCATGCGGCCCGCCTGGTACAACTCAGTCACCAGCAACTGCACGACCAATTTGTTTTACCAAGGCCAGGCGAGCGTGCCGTGGTGGATGAAGCCGGGTATCTTTCTGAACGGCTTTTCGGCGCGCACGATGTATCGACTTGGCTTCTTGAGCGACAGTCTGCCGTTTACGGAACTGCAAGCCCGCTGCGCCATTCGCGAACTCGCGTTGGCCGCGGGCGACGCGGCCGATTTCTCGCAGCGCATCCGCGCCCAGATGGTTCTGCCCGAGCCCGAGCCCGACGCCGAGCGATCACGATGACAACCGCCCCCTGATGCCGTTGTCGCCGGCCCAACCACTTCCCCATCGAGGGTGGCGGGAATCGAGGTATGGTCGCGGCTTGCCGTCGAAATTCACCATCCGTATACTGCGCCGCAGACCGCGACCCTCGCGGCGAGGAGTTTGCTTATGGATCGCGCCGGTTGGTCGAAATTGATTCCAGGTGACGACGGTTTTCATGGTAGCGGTGCGTTTCGCATCGACGCCTACTCCGAATTCATGCCACCACCTCGTGTTGGCTGGAAACCGTATGGCCCAGTGCCGGTCAATGCGCAACTGTTTTCGCCCGACGATCCCTATGGTTGGAAGGTTCACGAATTTGATGAAACGCTTGAGTTGCAACCGGGCCTGCACCAAATCGCCAATCAACTGATGACCCGGCTCAAGCGGCTGCAAGACGGAAATCCGGAAACCGGCCTGCCCAGGCACGTATGTCGAGACAATCCGTTCTGGCCGCCCGAGTTGGCCCGCTCGAATCTTCAGAACGATCGCTGTGTTCTTCTGTTGCCGCTGTCGCTATCGCGCACTCAGGATGACAAGGGGCGTGTTCGGTGGACGCTCTTCGGCAACAGCGAGCAGGGGCCGGGCAAGGCATTTTGGAAGAGCTTTTTCACGGCCCCCCAGGTCGAGGCGCCGCCGGAATTTGGCATTGGGTTTTTGTGCCGGTTGTTGCATTCGGTCTATGGCGAATGCATCGAGGGCGCTGACGGACTGCGCCGAGCCGGATTTCGAATACTTCCGGAGGACCAGCCCGATTTCCCGTTTTGGAACGAAGGCGAATTGCCGTCGTGGGCAAAGTCGTTCTTGCTTCGAGACGACGAGCCCAGCGACCTGGTGAAATACCTCCTTACGTTTCGCCAATTTGGGCGACTGCCGGCACCAGTGCGTGAAGCCTATATTGGCGGCCGCTTGGCGCTCTTGCCGTTTCCCGGAAGCCTCGTCTTTTGGGGCGTCGAACGGGCACGGCTCGTCTATCCGCAGTTGCCGCTGGCATTGCAAGTCCCGCTTTTGGCCAATGTGAATCGCCGTGAATCGCCGGTCGGGATCAGAGTTCCGCAAGCCGGTGTGTTCCATGTGCCGAACGCCGATCGGCCATCTTTTGTCAGCGCGGCCGGGCATTTACGCAACACCTACAAGCGGTCGCACCGCTGGGAGAAAATCCTCCGCGATCAAGACCAATTGGAGCTGGTCGGCAAAGAGTCGTCGCTGGTGAACGTGTTGTTCAGCACCATCCCGGGCGACGTGGAACTTTACGGCAAGCCCATGGCCCGCAACGTTCAGATATGGACGGAGCGCCCTGAATTGCTGCTCGATGGACCGCACGCCTCGCCCGCCGACATCAAACAAGCGATGCGTACAATTCTGGCGGGAGGTGTGTTTGGTTACCGCTTCGTGTTTCCGGCCATGCGCGTGGGCAAACACGAGGTTTACTGGCAGCGACCGCTGGTGGCCTATCGCGACGCGGCGGGCGAGGTCGCCGTGCTGCCCGACGCGCCGCTCGGCTATTTTACCGCCTACGAAGCCGACAAGCCGCGCTTGGATCGCGCCATCGAGTTATGGCCCCGCTTGCAACGGCGAGAGGTGTTGATGGCGGCGCTGGCCGGCGAGGACTATACCCGCAAACGTGTCGTGCCGCCGCAAGTGCGGAACGTCCGCAAGCTGACGCATGCCTACGCGCTCTTCGGCGAAAAGCCGTTGCCAATCAACTTTGCCCGCAGAATCATGGGGCTCGACCGCGAGGGCGCCGACGAGCGCCGGCTGGCGGAATTGCCCGAGCAGGTGGCGACCCGCATCCGCGAGCTTGTTGCGCCCGACGAGCAGCTTTCGGGAAAGCCGGGCCGGGCTCCCGATTCGTTGACCTACTCGCGTTCAGCGCGGCGCTCGTTCGAGGTTGCCTATTGGAAGACCATCGCTTCATTGGCCGAAGGGACCCTGCTCAACAAGAACAATGCCGACTGCGTGCTCGACGAGGCAACCCAGCGGATGCTGCCCTATCACGAACGTCAGCTCGAGGGCCTCGGCGATTTGCTCCTGGCATATTACGAGAAGAAGATTGCGGCGGCGAAAATGGCCGGCAAGGCGCTGGCGGGCGAGGTGCCCTTTCGTTGGCGCACCGACTTGGACTACTCGTGGATGGGCGGCTGGCGGAAGAACCAGGAGGCCGAGGCCGAGCGCAATCTGCTGGTCGTGATTCCGGGCCGAAATCGCCGCGAGGCGGTCATCATGGCGGATCATTACGACACGGCCTTTATGGAAGACAGGTACGCGAACGATTCTCGCGGTGGCGGCGCGCGCATTTCAGCTTGCGGCGCGGATGACAATCATTCGGCGACGGCCGCGATGATGCTCGCCGCGCCGATTTTCCTCGAATTGAGCCGCCAGGGGAAATTGGGTTGCGATATTTGGCTGGTGCACTTGACCGGCGAGGAGTTTCCCGCCGACTGCCTCGGGGCCCGGGCGTTGACCGAGCGGCTCGTCGAGCGAACGCTCAAGCTGCATTTGCCGCGGGGAAAATCCAAAGACTTGTCCAAAACCACCGTCCGCGGCGTCTATGTCTCGGACATGATCGCTCATAATCATGACCGCGAGCGCGACATCTTTCAGATTTCACCGGGCAACGACCCCGGTTCGATGTGGCTCGCGTACCAGGCGCACCTCGCCAATGAGATCTGGAACGAATCCGTTCCCTTTTGGAACAAGCGGCAAAAACGCGTCGGCCTCTCGCGCGGCCGCCGCAGTCCGCACGGCGCCGCGATTCCGGAGATGGCGCCATTTCTGCAGCTATCCGGCCACGTGCGCGTGCCCTCCGATCCGCGGAGCACGCTTTACAACACGGATGGGCAGATTTTCTCCGATGCCGGCGTACCGTGCGTGCTATTCATGGAGAATTACGACATCAATCGCACGGGTTATCATGACACGCACGACACGATGGAGAACATCGACCTGGAGTACGGCGCGGCGGTGTGCGCGATCACCATCGAAGCGGTCGCGCGGGCGGCTTGCCTCGGCAATTGAGATTTGGAACGAATCCGTTCCCTTCGACCGACCGGGCAGTCGGCTTCACGGCGGATTTGCGGAGACCGAAGTGAGCGCCCCGATCACCGGCGCATCGTCACCGCAAACGGAGAATTGGATTTCAACCACGTTTCGAAAGCCTTCCAATGCGTGCCGCCGATACGATTAGATAACTCCCCGCAGGTACCGATCTCGTATCGCGGAAGCCAGATCGCAGACTCCGCCCCCAATCACCAGGAGGTCGTAGTCTCCCAGGTAATTAACGCTGAGCAGCGTAATGCCCAGGGCCAGCGCCTGGTCGTCGAACAGTTCCAGTGCCAGCGGATCACCGCCATCCGCCAGCCCGCGGAGGAGTTTGGCTTTGTCGCTGGCCGAACCGCCGGCGGACTGCAAGCTGTGGTCTTGCCAGCGATCGAGCGACAATCGGTATTGGAGTTGGTGGGTCAGAGCCGTCAGTGAGATCGCCGATTCGGCGGTGCAATACGAGTTCCCGACAAGCAATTTCCGGTCGTGCTCGTAGCGAAACGCGTGCGGGGGTAGCGAAATATGCCCGGCATGGCCCGCCCGGCCCCCGCAACCACGAACGACCTTGCCCTCCTGGACCGCCCCACCTCCCAAACCGGTCCCGACGATGACCATGAACATCGACGACAGGGCTGCGTCAGACAAGGGCAACGCCGACGCTTGTTTCCATTTCATCGACCGGCTGCGAACCGCGAATTCCCCCAGGGCCGCCGCCTGCCCGTCGCCCAAATAGTGCACACTGAGCCCCGGGCGGCGAACATGGAAAGCTCTTTCCAGCTCCGCTCGGATCGGAAAGTTGTCCCATTGCGTTAGATCCAGATTCGGCGATTTGAGCAGCACACCATCTACGGTTGCAGGTCCCGGCGTCGCCAGTCCCACGGCCGCGACGTCGTTGATCGATCCACCAAGTGCATTGATCGTCGCCACCGCATGTTCGACGATGTTCCGCGTCACTTCCTGCGGGCCTTGCTCCGAGTGAGTCGGAAACTGGCCGGTAATATGGAGAACCTCGCCTTGATCGTTACCAAAGGCAAGGGTGGTTGTCGTTCCGCCGACATCGACCCCGATAAAGTAGCTCACGGCTATAGCCTCGTTGAGCGTGTCTAAATGACGAACCCCTCCTGTTGTTTTTGCAGCTGGCTATGGAATCATACCGAATCTTGGGCGCCGGCGGGAGTCGTACTCGGCATCGTCTGCTCGACGCGCCGACGTCGATGTTCCTCGGCTCCGCCAAGGGCACCGAGCTCGACTCGAAACACGTCAATCGCCCTCAGGTGAGCGCCCGAATTCCAAAGCTTACAAGACGTGCGCGAACCTGGGCGAAGTGAGCGGATTTGCACACGCATTTTGGCACGCGAGCACCAATGTGCCGGACTCTCTGACGCCGCCATCACGCCGCTCGATCGGTTTCGAACCGACTGAGCGGGGATGCTGACGAAACGGTACGCTGTTTGCATGCAATGTTAGTGTGCAGAGGCCAAAGGCCAAGGAACGAATCGATGTCTACGAGAAAGATCCTGTTCGCCACGGACTTTTCGTTGGCAAGCACGCGGGCTCTTCATGTCGCCTCGTCGTTGGCGCGCGACACCGGCGACGCGCTCTTGATCGTACACGTGTGCGAAACGCAGACACACTCCGGCGGCGAGTTGCCTGACGAGGGCTTCCAAGCGTCGGACGCGGACTTGAGTAAGCTGCACGCCGTCGTGCCGACGGGTCCAAAGATTTCGTGCGAATATCGGCTCTTGTACGGCCAACCGGCAAACACGATCGTCGAATTGGCCACGCGGGAGGACGTTGACGCCATCGTGCTCAGCACCCATGGAGATTCGCGCGTTCATCATCTGCAGACGGGTAGCGTTGCCCAAGCTGTAATGCGCGACGCGCATTGCGCCGTCATCGCCTACAAGCCGCCTACGCATGTCCCGCCTGCCGAATCCATGCATTCGGCGTGACACAGGGCGGACCTCAGACGACCAAGACGCCGCGGAGCCGCGTCCGACCAATGGCCCATGCCGGACGCCGCGGGCGAGTCGGCGAAGCCAGAGGCCGGGCAAGCAATCATAGGCATCAGTGCCCGCCTCCTCCAGATCCACCTCA
>Ga0265338_10005911_pt1 | contig 15772 bp, 16 predicted proteins | sample 42126metaG_FD_193579 | JGI IMG/M metagenome (GOLD analysis project Ga0265338, IMG submission 193579) | Rhizosphere microbial communities from Carex aquatilis grown in University of Washington, Seatle, WA, United States - 4-21-26 metaG | ecosystem: Host-associated > Plants > Roots > Rhizosphere... | reverse complement strand
GCGTATGGCGCCCAACACGGCAAGAAGTATTTGGTGGTGGTCGACGGTGAGGCCGGACCGGAATACGATCGAATTTTGAAGGGCAATCCGATCTTCAGTCGCGACGGTCGGCACGTTGCCTATGGCGCCCAGAAAGGCAAGCAGTGGTTCGTTGTGATCGATGGCGGGTGCGGACCGGAGCTCGACTGGCTCGGTCCGTTGCAATTCGATGATGATGGCGTTCTGGAATATCTCGCCGACAAGGAACAATCGCTATATCGCGTAAAACACGTTCTGGCTGGAAAAGCCCGATAAGACAGTCCCGAAAAATCAACGGACCGCTTTTCAAACCGGCAAGTACGGCCTGAGTTTTTCCAACAGTTCTTCCGGGAGGCGCTTCGGTTTTTCGTTGACGCTGGTGCAGGCGTGGAAGGTCTCCGCTTCCAGCACCGGCTTGCCCTGCGGGTTCAGGATGCGGTGCCCGAAATTCAATCGCACACGCTCAATGGCTGTCGGCCAGACTTCAATGGCCAGGAGGTCGTCGTAGCGGGCGGGCAATTTGTAACGCAGGCGGGCTTCGATGACGGGGAAAATGACGTCGCGCTCCTGCCATTGCAGAACGGTTGAGCCGAGCGAACGGATGAATTCGCCGCGCGCGGCTTCCAGCCAGTCGAGGTAGCGCGAGTGATAAACGTGGTTGCCGATGGTGCAATCGGCATAACTGACGCGATAAGGATGGCGAAACGGGGCGGCCATGGGCGCAGCGTAGAGGGCATCGGCGAAAGTTCAACGCCGAAAAACGGTTGCACGAACGGTTTTTCGGGGTATGTTGCCCGCATGTATTGGCAGCAGCCAGTTTCGCTGATGATTGTGGCGGTCGTGGCCGGAATGTTTTTATGGGGGCGATTGCGCCGCCGCAAATTCAGTTTTGCGCGTGATACGCACTGCGGCTGTGCGGCGCAGGGGCAGCCAGGGACGAAAAGCTCCATTGTTTTTCACGCGCGCAAAGGCGAGCGGCCCGCGGTGACGGTCAGAATGAAATAAGTTTCGCGAACTTGCCAAGCCTGTTTTTATAGGATATTATCTTCTATCATGGCAGTCACCAAAGTCAGTTCCACTATGCATTTCATTCCCCGGGGCTCAGCAGTGGGTGGGCGTGGGGGCGCGGCCAGCGGCCGCTGGATTCCCAACACGGACGTCTATGAATCCGACGCCGGCCTGGTTATCAAGGTGGAACTGGCCGGGATGAAGAGTGAGAATCTCGAGATCACCGTCGAGGGCCACCGGTTGCGCATCAGCGGCAGCCGCCCGGATGTTTGTCGCGCGCATAAATGCAATTTTCTGGTCATGGAAATCAGCTATGGACCGTTTGAAAGCGTGCTGGATCTGCCGTCCGGATATGATCTCAGCCAAGCCAAGGCCGTTTACGTGAACGGTTTTCTGCGGATCGATGTGCCCTTGGCACATCAATTGCAGACCAAAAGCACGAAAGTTCCAATTGCCGAAGGAAATTAGCCGCGCACGAATCTTTTCCTGTGCGACGGCCTCTTAATTGTATAGTTGTTATACGACGATGACCTCGCCGGAGACAGAATTTGTCAGTATTCTGGGCGGCGCCGAGAAATCGGACGCACCGTCCCGCATCTCCGCGCGTTCATTGCCGGAAAATCTGCCCATCCTCGGCCTTTCCGACATTGTGATTTTTCCCGGCGCCGTGGTGCCCCTGCTGGTGGAAACCGGTCCGAGCCTGAAATTGATTGACGACATTGTTGCCGGCGACCGCCTGCTCGGCGCGGTGTTGCAACGCAAACCCGAGGTGGTCGAACCCCAGCCCGAGGATTTGTACGAGGTGGGCTGCGTGTCGCGGCTGGCCAAGATGGTGAAATTTCCCGATGGCACGGCGCGCATGCTCGTCGAGGGCTTGTGGCGCATCCGCGTCAAGACCTATACGCCGCCCGCGCCGTATTTGCGCGCGAGTTACGAATTGTTGCGGGATGAGACCGAGGATTCCGTCGAGCTGCAGGCCATGCTGCGCAACGCGCACCGGCAATTCGAGGAAATCGCCCGGATGTCCACCGCGCTCTCGGACCAGGTCAAGGTCGCCGCGCTGAACACCGAACATCCCGGCCATTTCGCCGACCTCATTGCCGCCAACCTGAACCTCGGACTGGACGATCGCCAGCGGCTGCTCGAAACCATCTCCGTCCGCGAGCGGCTGCAAAAACTTCTGCCCTTGCTCAACCGCGAGCAGGAGGTGTTGACGCTCAGTTCGAAAATTCAAAGCGACGTTGCGTCGTCCATCGCCAAGACCCAGCGCGATTTTTTCCTGCGCGAACAGATGCGCGCGATCCAGCGGGAGCTGGGCGAGGGCGAGGCCGGCACCGGGGAAATCAAAACGTTGCGCGAAAAAGTCGAGCAGACGGTCATGCCGGACGAGGCCCGCAAGGCGGCCGAACAGGAGCTCGAACGCCTGCAGCAAACGCCGCCGGCCGCCGCCGAATACGCCGTGGGCCGGAATTATCTCGACTGGATCCTGAGCATGCCCTGGGAAAAATCCACCGAGGACAAGCTGGATTTGAAGGCCGCGGAACGGATTTTGAACGAGCAACATTTCGGCCTCGAAAAGGTCAAGGACCGGCTGCTCGAATTCATCGCCGTCATCAAACGCCGCAAGCAAATCAAGGGGCCCATCCTTTGCCTGGTTGGCCCGCCCGGTGTCGGCAAGACCTCCCTCGGCAAAAGCGTTGCCGATGCGCTGGGCCGAAAATTTGCGCGCATCGCCCTCGGCGGCATGCGCGACGAGGCGGAAATCCGCGGCCACCGGCGCACTTATGTCGGCGCGATGCCCGGGCGCATCATCCAGACGCTGCGCCGCGCGGAAAGCCGCAACCCGGTCATTTTGCTCGACGAACTGGACAAGGTGGGGGCGGATTTTCGCGGCGACCCGGCCGCCGCGCTGCTGGAAGTGCTCGACCCGGCCCAGAACCACACATTCACGGACCATTACCTGGACCTGCCGTTTGACCTGTCGCGCGTGCTTTTCATCACCACCGCGAACTGGCTGGAGCCCATCCATCCCGCGTTGCGCGACCGGCTGGAAGTCATTGAACTGCCCAGCTACACCGAGTCCGAGAAATTGCAGATCGCCAAGCGTTATCTGGTTCCGCGCCAGATTGAGGAGCATGGCCTCACCCGGCGGGACGTAAAAATTACCGACCCCGCCCTGCGCCGGCTCATCCGCGAATACACTCGCGAAGCCGGGGTGCGGCAGTTGGAGCGTGAAATCGCCGCACTCTCGCGCAAGGCGGCACGCAAGATTGTCTCCAAGAACGGCTCGGCCATGGCGGTGAAACTCGATGCCGATGTATTGAAGGACTACCTGGGCCATGCGCCGTACATTGCGGAAACGGCGGAGAAGATCACCGAGTACGGCATTGCCACCGGCCTGGCCTGGACGCCGTTCGGCGGCGATGTTTTATTCATCGAAGCGACGCGGATGCGCGGGCGGGGCAATTTGATGCTGACCGGTTCGCTGGGCGAAGTGATGAAGGAAAGCGCGCAGACGGCCATGAGTTATTTGCGCAGCCAGTCCAAGATGCTCGACCTGGATTTGAGCAATTACAACAAATTTGACATTCACATCCACGTGCCCGCCGGCGCGACACCCAAGGATGGCCCAAGCGCGGGCGTGACGATTGTCGCGGCGCTGGCTTCGCTGCTGACGAAGCGCCGGGTACGTTTCCGGCTGGCGATGACCGGTGAAATCAGCCTGCGCGGCCGCGTTTTGCGCGTTGGCGGCGTCAAGGAAAAGGTGCTGGCGGCCTCGCGGTTTGGCATCAAGGAACTCATTTTGCCGGAACAAAACAAATCCGACTGGCTGGACGTTCCGTTGGAAGTCCGCACTAAACTCAAGGCGCACTTTGTCCAACACATTGCCGATGTCCTCCGTCTGGCGTTGGAGGAGAAATGAGGTTGCGGTTCGCGCTGGTGGCGCTGGGCGGGCTGACTGCCTGCGGTGCAGTAGCGGCGCCGACCAATGAATTGTCCGATGCACAGGTTCAAGGCCGCAAATTGGCGCAGCAACTTTTGGAACAGCGTCCCGCCACCAATTTTGTCCAGATCGGCACTTTGAAAATCCGTGACCCCAAAGGCCGGCGTTCCGAAATTCCCATCCGGTTTCAAACCATTACGGCTGCATTTTCCTGGACGGCTGTTTACGAAACGACTCTCGAATCGAACCAGGTCCATTTGCTGGTCACTCATGAGGAAAGCAAGCCAAACCGGTACGAACTCCGCGCCGGCCCGCCTGCGGGGCTTCATTCGCCAAAAACTTTAAGCGGGAATGAGGCCATGATTCCCTTCGCCGGTTCGGATTTCTGGGCGGCGGATTTTGGCCTGGAATTCCTCCATTGGCCGGAGCAGAAATTGGTCAAGCAGGGGGTGTGGAATGGCCGTGGGTACAGTATTTTGGAAAGCATCAACCCGGATCCATCCACGAACGGCTACTCGCGCGTGGAATCGCGGATCGACAGCGAGAGCTTCGGCATCCTCCATGCCGAGGCTTACGATGTTAGGGGCGACAAGTTGAAGGAATATGACACCAAGAAACTCAGGAAGGTGAACGGTCTGTGGCAGGTGGAGAGCATGGAAATTGGCAATGTTCAGACTGACTCACGGACGCAGCTCAAATTCGACTTGAACCAGGAGTGATGGAAGGTTGCCGCAGTTCTGCCGGCTTCAAACCACGTCCGGTGGATAGCTTGGTGATAAATTGCGAACAAGTCAGCCGGCCACATGCTTGACATGAACACGTTGGCGGGTCAGTCTCGCGCGAGACGTATGAATGCAAGCCTGCGCCGGAATTTTCTGATTGTTTTTGCCTGTTACACCCTTGGTCCGGGAGTTTTTGCCCAGACCAATTCCGCCCTGCCGCCGGACGCGGCGAACGGCTTTCTCCAAATCCAGCAACAGCTGCACGACACCCAGCTGGCCTTGGAGCACAACCGGCAACAGCTCGAGGCCGAAGCCAAGCGCAATGCCGAGGAAATGGCCGCCCGGATCGAGGCCCTGCAGCAGGTCATTGCCGCCCAGCGGCAGACTGAGGTCAACGCGGTGCAAAAGACCCAGCAATTGATATTGATCGTGGGCGGGACCTTCGGGGCCATCGGCCTGGCGGTCCTGCTGGTGATGGCTTATTTGCAATGGCGCGCCGTCTCACGGCTGGTCGAATTGTTTTCCCTGCGTCAGGGGGAGTTTTCCCTGGACCACGGCCGCGTTTCCCCTTCCCTGGTGGCCGACGCGACGGTGGACCAGTCCAACGCGCGGTTGTTCAGCATGGTGGATCACCTGGAACGGCGCATTCTGGAACTGAAACAGGCCACGCGCGCGCCGTTGCAGGAACCCGTTGTCCCCGCGAGGCATGAAACCAACGGCGTGCCAAATGGCGCGCCGAAAACTTCCAGCGACCGCGATGAGTGTGTTGCCAACCTGATTGCCGAGGGCCAGTCGCTGCTGGCCGCCAACGAACCGCAAAAGGCGCTGGAGTGTTTTGATGTGGCGCTGGGTCTGCATCCGAAGCACGCCGAAGCCCTGGTCAAAAGAGGCGGTGCGCTCGAAAAACTGGGCCGGCTCGACGAGGCCATTGCCTGTTACGACCATGCGATCGAGGCGGACGGCGGAATGACCATCGCCTATCTTCACAAAGGCGGACTATTCAACCGCCTGTCGCGTTATGACGAGGCGTTGCAGTGCTACGAGCGGGCGTTGCAGACCCAGGAGAAAAAGGCGCCGGGCGAAAAAGCCGTCGCGTAGGTCAGTTGAATCCGAGCCGGGGAACGGCGCGTTCCGCCTCGATTTGCTGGCGGATCATTTCGATTTTAAGCTTCAACAATTCGCGGTTTTCCTCATTGCGCACCGTGAGTTCCTTTTCCAGTTCCTGGATGCGCGTTTCATAGGCACGCAGGCGTTCGTGCAACGGCGTTTGCAGTTCATCCAGGCGCTGCACCAGCGTGGCGATTTCGAGGGCGGCGGTCCGCTGGGCTTGAATCAGTTCGCTGCGCTGGGCAACCAGTTCCTGAACGAGCGCCTCTTTGATCACGCGCGCCAGGTGCGGGGCAAATTCGGGCTGGACCATCACCTGGTTTTGCGGCCGCAGATCCATGGCGCCCATCGGCAATAATGTTCCCCGTCGCCGTTGCCGCCATTGCTGCCAGAGCACCAGCACGGACATGGCGGAAATTCCTCCCAACGCCACGGCCAGCCATAAATTATGCGTACGCGCTTTCAAGACCTGTCCCTGGATACTGAGCGCCTGGTCCTGAAGTCGCAATAACTGCTCATGCTCGGTCTGCGCCTGCGCGCGCGCCTGCTGGGCTTGCTCCCGTTCCAGTTGTGCCCGAGCCTGTTCTTCCTGGGCGTGTTGCTGCGCGCGTTGGGCCAGATCGCGTTCGGTGGCAACCTGTCGGTCGAGCAGGCTGGACGCGATCTTGTCGTGCAACTGGTCGAGGGCCGCCTTGGCTTTGGCGTCAATCACCTGGCCATGACGCACGATGATTTCTCCGGCATTGTAATGGTTGACGACCACCAGCTGGCTGGTCTCGCGGTCACGGATCCGTTGCGTGAGAGTGATGTCGGGACTGCAATTGGGCGCGAGGAAGTTTCCCAAAGCGCGCGCCAGAGCCTGTTCATTGTCCGGGAATTCGCGGCGCAGCAACATGCGCAGGCGCGTGAGGGTGGTGAGGCTTGATCCGGTGATGAGTTTGCCGTCTTGTTCCGCGGTTTCAAGGGTTATCGGCTCATCCGGTCCTTCCACGGGCACAAGGCGCAAAGTTTCCCCCAGCGCAAAACCGGCCGGCAGAGCGTCGGAACAGATGGGGCGGTGCATCATTTTCATCAAGGAGCCGAGGAACTGGCTCTGGGTCTCCTCTCCCGCATCTCCGCGCGCCCAGGTGCCCGCCAGGGTCAGGCTGACGGGAAAAAACTTGCCGGGGGTGTTGAAGGCCGCGACGAATTTGCCGAACTCGGGTGAGCCAATTTTTCGATCGTCGAGCGGCGGCGAAAAATTTCCTTTCAGCGCGGCCAGGAAATCTGAACGGGTGGCGGCAAAGGCCGACCGGAAATCAGTCGCCACGACGTTGGTGGCCAGGTCCGGATAGCTGCGGAAGATTGCCGGGGTCTTGGATGTCTCCACTGCCCGGCGCGCCATTGTGGCGTCGGGATTGATTACATCCAGCGCCATCGGGGTGGTGAGGTCCTCCTCGGCGGTTTCACCGAGGCGATAGGCCGCCAGGTCCTTGGCTTGCAGCGGGATAAATGGCAGCCAGGTGATGACGCCGACCAGGCAGAAGCCGAAGGTGGATTTTACCATAAAAATGATTTTTGATCGGCGAGCAGCCGGTCATCCGACCATAGCGTCGCGCGCCAGGCGACCAGGTCCCCGAAAGTTTTATAGTCCGGGCCGGCCAGGGTCAGGGAAGTCCAGCTGCGAAAAAATCCGGGAGTGACCGGCTGTTCGAGCGCGATCTGGCGCGGCAAACTGTTGGTGCCCACACCGCGGAGTTCGATGCGCAATTTCAGATTCGCGCTTCCGGCGCCGGATGCCTTCCATAAAACATCAAAGCGCAGGGCGGAAATCTCATTGGTGTGCTGGCGCAGGTAAACCTGGTAGGCGTCCCGGTCGTAAAGGCTCGGGGAAAGTGCGTCGCGACCCTGCGAATTGAGCAGCAGCGGCAAAACTTTGATGACGCTGCCGGTGACGGCATCGGATGCGAAGCCGGCTGCCAGCGAGCCGAGCAGAAGCAGGGCCACAAAAAACCTGCGCATGCCGGAACATTAACGGCCGGCGCGGCAAATTCAACTCCGAATTCGTCATTTCCAATAAAAACTCAAAACCTGGATGTCCAATCCCGAATTGCGGTAGAGGATGGCGACGTACTCGCGCTGGTAGTCGCCGATTTGCGCGGTGACGTGAACCTCAAAAGTGAGGCTGCGCACGGTGCAGAGGTTGCCCAGTTGGGAAGCGAATTGCGGACTCAGGCCGGTAGCGGAGAGCTGGCCGACCGTCCGATACGGCACATCGTCTTCGTTGCCTTCCATGCCATCGGGACCGGCGCGTTGCTGGACGATGGCCGCGGCGGTGGCGGCATCCACCCCGGGAATCATCTGCAGGACATTCGTGTCGGCGGTATTGATGTTGATCCGGCCGGACGAAACCGGCGTAAAAATATTCACCAGACCGAACGGATAATCCGGCGCCTGCCCGGGCGACGTGCCAAAGCCGAGTTTGTGCTGGAAGACGGAAGGGGGATGATTCGTCGCGTTGCTGCCCCAATACATTTCCTGCGTCACCCCCTTGACCAGCAGCAGTTCGGACAGGTTGTCGATCGGCGCGTTTTTGGCGTAGTAAGGCACGGCCAACCCCTGGTAATAATCGCTCTCCGCCCCCGCGGCCCGCGGTGCATCATCCGGGTCAATCCAGTCCAGAATCGAATCAGAGACGACCGAAATCTCGCTCGCATCCACGCCCATGAGCGTCAGCGCCTGCTGGATGGCCTGGGCATTGGCGGTGTTGATGTTCATCTTGCGTTCGAGGTCGATGATCTTGACGGTAACGGTTCCGTCGCCCACCGGAAAATGATCTATCGACAAACCACAGAGTGCGCTGTTGCTGGTGTTGATGTCGCCGGTGCCACCGGCCCAGACTTGATTCAATGAATCGTACGGCTCGTTCGGGATGGTCAGTTGTTGCGAAAGGACATAACGCGCCAGTTCCACGCCGGAACGCCCCAGCCAGAGCAACTGTTGCTCTGAATCCGCGTTTTGGGCGAGCCGGGCCTCGACTTTCATGGAAAGCGCGAATCCCGCTGCCAGGGCTGTCATCACGAAAATGGCAATCATCGCCATGATGAGCGCCATGCCGGTGGAGTCGTTGCGCCGGCAGATCTTCATTGCATGCCTCCGGGGCTGCCTGGATGCGGGCCGCCAGGATGTGGGCCGCCTGGGCCTGGACCACCTGGGCCTGGGCCGCCAGGATGCGGGCCTCCTGGGCCTGGACCACCTGGGCCTGGGCCGCCTGGGCCTGGGCCGCCCGGCCCACCACCGCCGCCACTTCTTGGCGTCTGCAAAAAACTGGGCAACATCATCGAGGGTGTGGCAATGGCGCGCGTGATGACGAGGCCCGGCGTCCCGTTGCGGGAATCGCTGGTGCCGCCCAGCGCGAGGGTGACGCGGATGATGGGTGGAATGGAATTGGTGTCGTCCCATTCGCCGATCCAGGCCTGATTATTAGTGTCCAGGCATTCGACAACGAAATCCTGTACGTTGTGAGCCAGCACTAACGGATAGCTTTGTTCGTCCGAATCCACGTCCATTAGCAGCGGATTCTGTCGCAGGACCAGGTTTTTCCCCCCGTCTGCCCCCGGTTCGAGGGTGAACGTCAGCCGCCGCAGATTAAAATCACCAAACCGGCCGTTGCGCGGGAAGACGGCCGGGACCCGCGCCACAAAACTCAGCATCGGCTGGTCGCCGTTTTGGACGATGAAGCTGTAGTAGGACAGGGAGGCCTGGAATGACTGGACACACATGAGCGAATCTTCAATGGTCCGCACGGCAATGCGCTGGCGTTGGACTTGCGCCGCGGCCTCATTCCCGACCTGTTTGGAACGCAATATCAGTGTCCAGGTCGCGTAAATCGCCGCCACCAGGACGCCGAAAATCGCGATGGCGATCATGATTTCGACCAGGGTGAACGCGCTGTCGCCGCCCGGGCGGCTTTGTCGCCACGAACGCGCTCGGCGCCGGTCTGGGCTTGTGAAACTCATCGGCTTATTCCTCCTCCCGGATCCAGGCTGCCCGCCGGTGACATGGGGCGGTAAAGCAGAATACTCATTTTGGATACGACCGCGCCGCTGTGGATGCTGTCTTGCACGATGAAATCCACCTGGAAAAGCTTGTTCGACTGGACTTCCGAGATGGCATACGTCCACGTGTAGCCCTGATAGGTTTTGCCCAGGAATTCGCTCAGGTCGCCCGAGCCTGAGCCTTCGACGAGCCGGTTGGTCAGCGACAATTCACCCGCCAATTCGCCGGCGTCCACGATGGGACGCTGCAGCCGGCGCGCATTTCCGAGCGAAGCGGACACCAGTCCCAGGATTGCAAACACGGCCATGAAGAAGATGCCGATGGCCACCATCACCTCCAGCAGTGAAAACGCCCGTTGTTCCCACCCATGCCGCCGGCCGATTTTGAGCCTGGTTTTCATTTTGTGACCGGGGCGACCGAGCTCAGGGCGGTGGAAAATTCGAGTGTGATTTTTTCCCATGCGTCGCCGGAATGCAACACCAGCGTCAGTTCGTCGCACGTGCCATTCGGGAAAAAGCGCACACGCGCCGTCTCCGACGCGCCGTAATCGAGCAGGTTGATGTCCAGCATCGCGATGTCCACGCTGTCCGGCAGAGTCACCGACCCTTGCGTGATGACCGGCAATCGCGGTGCCGGGGCTGCTGCGGAATTGTCTGCGGGCAGGCCCGGCGTCAGCGATGCATCCACTGGCACATCGCCAATTTCGAGCCTTTTTTCCGCCGGATGGAAAACAACCTCCGTGGTCCGTTCAGTGTAAATTGCCCGGGCCCGCGCGTCTCCGAGGATTTGCTGCACGTCGGTGATCGCCTTGCGCATGCCTTCCTTGCGAAAGGTTTGGAGAATCGAGGGCACTCCCATGGCGACAACCAGGCCGATGATGGCGACAACGACCATGATTTCAATCAATGTGAAAGCCGCCCGCGAATTGTGTTTGACCGCCGCGGTGTTCATTGCGGGCTCAATGGATTGCTGAAATCAGCCGGAAAAGCGGCAGGAAGATGCTCAGCAGCAGAAAGGCCACGACGGCTCCCATGACGAGGATCAGCACCGGCTCCAGAAGTTGCGTCATCAGGCGCAGCGCAATGGTCAGTTCCCCTTCATAAGTGTCGGCCAGATTGTTCAACGCGGCCGGCACGTCGCCCGTTTCCTCGCCGATGCGCACCAGGTCCACCATCAGCTGCGGAAACAGTTTGCTCTGCGCCAGCGGTTGCGCCAGCGTCTTGCCGTCCGTCACCGCTTCGCGCGTCTTGGCCACAGCCTCCTTGATGAGGCGGTTGGGCAGGACCTGTTCCGTGATTTTCAGCGCCGTCAGGACGGGGACGCCGTTCTGCAGCAGCGTGCCGAGGGTGCGCGCGAATTGCCCGAACAAATTCAAATTCATCACCTTGCCGATCACCGGCGCCTTCATTTTCCATTCGTCCAGCTTCCGCCCGCCGGCGTCGCTGGCCTTGAAGCGGAAAAACAAAATGATCAAGACGATGACGATGCATATGAGCAACCACCAATAGTTCAGGAGAAACTGGCTCAATCCAATCAACATGCGCGTGGGCAGCGGCAGCGGAATGTTAAAGCCGTTAAAAATGGTCGTGAACTGGGGCATCATGACGAACATGAAGAACGCAATCAGCGCGATGCCCATGCAAATCACGATCGCCGGGTAAATCATCGCGGAGGTGAGTTTTGCCTGCACCTCGGCAAACTGCTGAAAGTGATTGGCCATACGGCGCAGGACCTCCACCAGGGAACCGCTTTGCTCGCCCGCCCGCACCATGTTGATGTACAAATCCGAAAATATCCGCGGTTGTTTGGCCATGGCGTCGGACAGGCTTTTGCCTTCGGTCACCTCCTGCTTCAATTCGCGGGTGACCTCGGTGGGAATGCCCTTGGACTCCAGGTGGGTCATGCTGTTCAAGGCCACGGTGAGCGGCATGCCGGATTGGAGCAGGTTCGCCAGTTGCTGGGTAAACGTCGCCAGTTCCTGCAACTTGGGTTTGCGCTTTTGGGAAAGCTGGGCACGCAACGTGGGGGGCAGGAACGCCATCAAATCCACATTCTTTCCCGCGCGCGGCGCGCCGTTCGTCGCGCCCGCTTTGGCGGTGTCCACGGCGACGGGGAAAAGGCCCAGGCGTTCGATTTGCGTGACCGCCGCGGAACGGTCGGCCACGTCCAAAACACCTTCCACCAATTCGCCGCTGCGGCGGCGCGCCCTGTAGGAAAACTGCGGCATAGTCCTCTTATTGAAAACCGTTGACGGCCAAAAGTTTCAAGCGCCCTGGTTCAGGGCCTCGTTGGTGCTCCCGCGCCGGTAGCCCTGCAAATCCAGCGTAACGTGCGCATAGCCGATTTTTTTCAGCGCCGCGGTTACCTGCTCCGGCACCCCGTTCTCCCAAAATCGCGGAATTTCCGCCGGCCCAAGCTCAATGCGGGCCAGGCTCGTTGAACCGTTGAAGGGTTGAACGGATGTATTGTTCGGTTTCAATTCAACGATTGAACGATTCAACGCTTGAACGCTTATGGGCAATTCATGGTGGCGCACCCGCACGTCGTGAAATCCCAGGTCGCGCAACACGTATTCCGCCGCTTCAATCATGGCCAGCTTTTCCGGCGTCACCCGTTCGCCGTAAGGCAGGCGTGAACTGAGGCAGGCCATCTGCGGTTTGTCCGCCGTGGGCAGGCCGAGTTGCGCGGACAGCTCGCGGATTTCCGTCTTGGTCAAACCGGCTTCCTTGAGCGGCGCGCGCACTTGGAATTCCGCCGCCGCCTGCGCGCCCGGACGAAAGTCGCCGTTGTCGCTGGCGTTTTCGCCATAGGCAATCACCGCAAATTTTTCCGCGCGGGCGATCGGCGTCAATTGCTCGAACAATTCGTGCTTGCAGAAATAGCAACGGTTGGCCGGATTGGCGAGATAGTCGGGATTGTCAAATTCCGCCGTCCGGATGACGCGGGCGGGGAAGTGGAATTTGCCGGCGATGGCGAGCGCCTCCTCCAACTCGCGCCGCGGCAGGCTCGGCGAATCGGCAATCACCGCCAGGGCGCGCTCGCCGAGGACCTCGTGCGCCACGCGGGCGAGAAAAACCGAGTCCACGCCGCCGGAATACGCCACAAGGCAGGAGCCGTAGTTGCGCAGCACGTTGCGGAGTTGTTCAAGTTTATTGGCCGACACGGGCACAAGCTCGCATTTTTTACCGCGCTTGTCGAGCCGGCGAAGATGCAGGTGGTGTCCTAATTTCAAAAATCCAGGTAGGGCGGGCAGTCCTCTGCCCGCCGCAAACCGGGTGAACGGCGCGCACGGAGTGACGCGCCCTACCGGAAATCAGGAAAGTACCAAGATGCAATCGTGCTTGACGCGGGGAGGCTTTTCGATTGGATTGTCCCATTATGAAGAAGATCATTTTTGCGGCGTTGGTCGGAACGGCAATCATCACCGGTGGGTGTGTCAAAACGGTCAGTGATACCCACGCGCCGGCGATGTGGTTCGGCAAGGACCGTGTCCCGGGACGGTATGAACGGAGCATTGACCAGGTTTACCGGGCGGCGTTCACAGTGGTCGGCAACAACGGCGTGATCGTCCAGGAATACATACCGCACGACACCAGCAACAATGTGCGCTCCTTGCAGGGCAAGGTGAACGATTGCGATGTCTGGGTGCGCGTGGCCTCGGAGGACGATCCCAAGATCACCTCGATTATCGTGGAAGCCCGCACGAAGTGGGGAAACAGCAACATCGAACTCGCGCACGAGCTGGAAAAAGAGATCGCGCTGCAATTACAATCCCAATCCGGGTCGTAAACCGGGTTTTATCCCGTTTTGCCCGAACCCTGGTTTTAAACGGCCCGGGACTTTTCCCGGATGATGTGGTCGGGATGGTTGGCCCGGCTGATGGCTGTGTCGTACGTGATGGCGCACTTGCAGTACAGGTCGTAAAGGCAGTTGTCCATGAGCATCATGCCCTCCTTGCGCCCGGTCTGGATGGTGTTTTCCAGCTGGTGCAGTTGATTTTCACGAATCAGGTTTCGCACGGCCCCGTTGGCCACGAGCATTTCGTACGCGAGCACCCGGCGGCGGCGGTCCGCGGCCGGCAACAGGTCCTGGGCGACAATTCCCTGCAAGGCGTTGGCGAGTTGGAGCACAATCTGCCGCTGCGCGCTGCCTTCAAAAACGCCGACAATGCGTTCGAGCGCGTGGGAAACGTTGGGTGAATGCATGGTGGCCAGCACCAGGTGGCCGGTTTCCGCCGCGGTCAGGGCGGTGGCAATCGCCTCGTGATCGCGCATCTCGCCCACCACAATCACGTCCGGGTCCTGCCGCAGCACGTGGATGAGTGCGCGGTTGAAGGAATGCACGTCCGTCAACACCTCCTGCTGTACGACTATGGCGCGCTTGTTTTCATGCACAAATTCAATCGGGTCCTCGATCGTGACAACCTTGCAGCGGCGTTCGCTGTTAATGAGGTCCACCAGGTAGTTGAGCGTGGTCGTCTTGCCCGCCCCGGTCGGGCCGGTGATCAGGACCAGCCCGTTCGGTTTGCGCGCCAGGTCGTCGATTTTTTCCGGCAGGCCGAGTTCCTCGCGCGAGGCCACCTTGTCACCGCAAAAGCGCAGGCTCATTTCCGGGTGCCCGTTGCGGCGGTAAAACGTCGCGCGGATGCGCCCCGCCACGCTGTGCAGAATGGAGATGCACAGCTCCCATTCCTGCTCGAATTTGCTCTTCTGCTGTTCGTTCAGCAGGCCGTCCGCCATGGCGGTGATGTCTTCCTCGGTCAACGCGTCCTCATCGGCGATGATGATTTCGCCGTTCACGCGAAACGCGGGTGGTACGCCGGCTACCAGGTGGAGGTCGGAGGCGTCAAATTCGTTGGCGGCGGACAAAAGCCGGTTCAGGTTTTCCATTTTCATCGGTTGAACAGTTGCCGCCACCGGCCGCGCACGCGCGCCCAAAGCCCTTTCCGGGAAAGTTGCAGCAGGGCCAGTTCGGTCTCGCGAGAATGCGGGTTCAACTGTTGCGCCTGCAAGAAAGAATTTTTGGCCGGCCCGATCAAATCCAGCGCCTGCTGGCATTGGCCCAATTCGAGCCACAAAAGAAAATGGCCGGTGTTGAGTTCAATGGCCTGTTGCAGCAATTTCAGGGCGAGCACGAATTGCCGGTAATAAAACCGGATCCGGGCCGCCAGCCAGGTGACAAACCAATCCCGCGGCGCGAGCAGCAGCGCCTTCTCAAAACAATAATCCGCCCGGTGTTCGTTGCGCGCGAGCATCACATCGCCGCGCGCCAGCCAGACGTAGGGTGTGTCGCCATGCTCCTCGATGGAGGCGTCCGAGAAGGCGAGGGCTCCCTGCAGATCGCCGCTGCGGCCCAGCGCAACGGCCTTGGCTGCGAGCAGCTCCGGTTCGTTGGGGAACCGTTCCAGTGCCTTGTCCGCCCACAACTTGGCTTCGCGAAATTCACCCAGTTCGATCAACATGCGCACCTGCCCGGTCCACGCGGCGGCGTTTTGGGGATTGAATTCCAGGACCTTGGAATATAACCGCAAACCCGGTTCGAAGTTTCCATTTTCAAAGGCTGCGCGCGCCTCGGCAAAATAGTACGCCTCGTCCTTGACCAGCTGTTTTTCGCTTTGTTGCGGCTGGTCTTCGGACGCGTCACCGAACTCAAGATTGACAAAACGGCTCATGATGTCGTTGGCTGGCGCCAAGGCCGCCGGTTGAAGGGTTTTCCGGCGAATCGCGTCGCCACCTGAGCCGACCCTGGCTGGCTGGCGGCGGCAATATTTGCTTCGGCTGCATTCCCGTGTCTGCTTATATCAAGTTCGAGCCGGACAAACCAATGCTTTTCCAGACTGATCATTTCAACCCGGGTTGGCACCATGCTCCCCTGTCCGTTGGCGCGCAACGGTACCGGCCGATGTTGTTGGATGAGCCTTCGTATCGGGAAGTAA
>Ga0265338_10005910_pt1 | contig 15773 bp, 12 predicted proteins | sample 42126metaG_FD_193579 | JGI IMG/M metagenome (GOLD analysis project Ga0265338, IMG submission 193579) | Rhizosphere microbial communities from Carex aquatilis grown in University of Washington, Seatle, WA, United States - 4-21-26 metaG | ecosystem: Host-associated > Plants > Roots > Rhizosphere... | reverse complement strand
CCAGGGTTTCTTCATATTCGTTCGGTGTTCCGCAAAAAATGACATCGCTCTTGTCGATTTCGACGATGTTGATCCGCTCTCCTATGCCAATGAGTGCGTTATAGAGTGGAGCCACGTAACGCTCGCGGCGCTCGGCCGCGCTAGCAGGTTCAGGTGGATGGGCGAACGCCCAACGAAATTCTCCGGCGCTGCGGAAGTAATAAAGACCGGTGCAACAGAGTGGTGAGATCCGGCGTTTTTCCAGTACGCTTACGGCTTGGTCTGGATGGCTTTCGCTCGGAGCCGCAAACGACCAGCCCTCGCCAGACCCTCGGAATACTTCGACATAACCGGCACAATCGGGATCATTGACGAAATCCGGCTTGCGATAACCAGGGCGAAAGGTATCGATATTGAAGACGATCATCGGTTCTTGGTCTGAGATTTTGGCCGCATCGATACCAAGCCGGACAGTGTCGGCCTGACCAAGCGTTGGCTTTCCGAGATCGACGACCTCAGCACGGAGGATGCTAAAGCGGCTGCAACGCTCGACGACATAGTCAGCCGCAGCGCGGCCGCGCACGATGAACAGGAAGCGATCTTGTTTGAAATAAGCTGCGAAACTGCCGACCGCGTGATCAAACAGTGCACCTCCATGGGCTGCAAGCAGGAATTTCGGCGTAACAAATCCTGCTTCGGCAAACCGCCGGCTATCGCCAGCCATGGGGAATACGAAGATCATGCCGCCACCGCAAAATGGTCCCGGTAAAGACGGTAGCCGTTGGCAAAAAGCGCCCATTGGCGCCCGCGATCATCGCCATGGAGCGGAAGCATCGAGAAGAACAGTAGAACGGCGATAGCCGCCGCGGTCCGCTCACGTGCTGCATCTCCGCCACATATGATCTGGCGGAAGAAGACTTCGATTTGCCCTCCCCCCTTCGCCGCAGGAACCGTGAAGCGCAAACCATAATCGCCGTCGGATGCCAGGTCGTAATAACCCGCCACGATGAAATCGTAACGTCCGGCGATCGATTGATATAGCTTTCCCAGATCATAACGCGTGTCGCCGAACACGCTGGGACAACCAGGCTCGATATACCCCCGGGGATCGATCAGCTTGAGGCAGCCGCGGCGGAAATCGAACAAGATGTTGCTGAAGCAGAAATCACCGTGAAGTATGCCCACATCGCCGTCCTGCGGTTGGCCGATTTGTGCCGCCATTTCCTCAATGATCTGAAGCGGCGCTGGCATGTCTTCGCCGTTGATGCGCCATGGTAGCGCCGGCGAGATCGCAACGTCCTTACAGAACTGCGCAAGACGCGTTTTGGTTTTGGCGGCATAGAGCGCCGAAAACCACCCGGCATTCACCGCGTCCGGCTTAAACTCGCGCATTCGCGCCAACACGTCGGCGCAGTTGCGCAGGATGCGTCGCCACACGACAGGGGGAGCCGCTCCAAAAACATACAGATCGCTGAGCGGGCAGAGATATTCGTAGGATAGCCGATAACCGGCGCGGTTATCACCGTACGGTAGCCGCCCGAGATAGGCCGGAATCATGCCGTGTAGCGATTGCGGCAATTGTTCGAACCAGGCCGCCTCCGCCGCCATCTTTCCCGTATCGTCGCTGGTTTTACTGACTGTCTCGCTGGTAATAGATAGAGCATTGAATGACCGCTGCGTCGTCAGCGCACGTCGGGAATCGTAGTAAGTGTTGATGTGGCCGAAATCGAACCAATGACCAAGGCCTAGATCGGCGCGAAATGCCAGACATTGCGTCATATACGTGTTGAGTGCCGCGAGAAAATCAGTCTGCGCCGCGGCCAGACAGCGCAAAAAGGCGTAACCGTGCGAAACACTGAACAAGCCGCTAACAAGCAAGGCATCGCCTTCAGTGTCCTCGTCAATAAGCTGAATTGGTTGGGCTTGATCCGCACCGACCATCGCCCAAGAATAGAGATGCTCGCCGCGGTGGACGGAGAATCCGTCTTCTGGAAATGTCTCAATCTCAGTGAACAAGGTGTCGCCATGCAATATGACGGCGCGCTCGTTGCCGTTCAGACTTTGAATGAGTGCGCGTGTTAACGACTCACAAAGAGAAAGGCCGTCCGGAATTTTCTGAACGATCACGCCCAGCCGGGAAAGAAGGCGCGTATCGTGCTCTGTGGGCTCGAAGGATTGCGGCAGCGTCAGGACGATCCGGTCGACCAAACGACTAAGCAGCGCGACCTGCGCCTTGAACAAGCGTTGATTGCCGACCGGGACGAATGCCGGTGGAAGTGCGCCAAGCTCCGCCGCCAATTCGGGGGTGATGTAGGCGGCTGAGGCGATAATACCGACACTCATGCACCGCGCTCCCGCTCCAGGAGCTGCGCAATCGACACGCCGTCAAGCGTGGCGAATTCAGACGGGCGGATCGCCCGGTCATCCACATAGAATCCATTCGGACCGCACCACGGCTTACCGACGTGGATTTCGTCGAAGGGAATATCGTGGCGCTTCAGCCACTCGACGACGGCCGGCAAGGTTTCGGCGTTGATCTTTCCAAGGTTGTTGTCGAAGCTGCGCATATTGCGCGATGTCATGATCGCGATGCGATAGCCTTGGCCGGTATAGCGGCGCAACTGCGAAACAACAGCCAGATTTGGAAGAAGCACGGCGTAGTCCCGGGTGGGGTCGGGAAGGGTCAGCGTGCCGTCAAGGTCAATCACGATCATGTTGCTCATGATGGCTGCGCGCTCCGCCGTTTTTCCCACAGGCTCCAGCCATGTACGACGGTCACCGCGAGGGCCGCGCCCAAAACGATGCCCAACAACAACAATACCGATCGTTGCGGCGACACCCTTTCGCGCGCGTCCGGCAGGGTCGGCGGATCGATGACGCGGAATGCAAAATCTTGTCTGCCCTTTGCCGACATGTAGTCCTGCAGCGCCCGTTCATAGGCATTGGCCAAAGCGGCGCTCAGCGCGTTACTGTCCGTTTCACTACCGCCGCTGCGCATGGCATCTGTAAGATAGCGCAAGTTTGCAGCGGCTTCGTCCATCGCTTGGCGGCGTAGTTGCTCATTGGCGAGAGCCACCAGATCGCGCGCCCAGATCACCGCCAGAGCCCGGTCGCGCCACGTTATGGCAAGGGTGACGATGCCACTGCGCCGGTCCAGTTCGACATCACGGATGCTGTGATCGAATAACTTGAACCCTTGGCGCAGGGTTGGGACGTTGGCCGGGGACACCGACCACCGCTTGGCCGATGCATTCCATTTATCGGCAAACAGAACCGGCAGTATATTTTCGCGTGTCGCATAGATGTCGAAAAGCTGGCGCGATTTGAGAATGGCGATGGCTTCGTCCTCATTCGTACCGCCACGCCCCAGCAGGGATCCGAGACCGGACAGACCACCGACCAGATTTGCTGCCCCGCCAAGATCGAGTCCGCCGCTGTTCTTGCTCGCGGGCATTAGGGTGACCTCGACCCGCCAATAGGACGGCAGGAGAAATCCCAAGGCCAACGACAATGCAATCGAGACCGCCATAATCGCGGCAGCCAAACGCCAATGCGCGCGAAACCCAGCGAGGAAACGCGAAAGCCTGTCCGCCGGGTTGGCCGCTACCCAGATCACATCCTGAATTGCCGTCGTCACGAAATCCATTTCCAATAAGCTGGCGTAGCGGAGACGGGCGGCGGCCGGCCGATATTCCCTGGCCGTGCAAAAGTAAATTGCTTCATCCCGACGCCAAGTTGGTTCACATTCCGCCCGGCTTCCACGGAGGTTTCGGCAACGGGATGATCGGCGTGAAAACGGGCATCGGTGGCGGCCTTTTTGATCAGGCCGTCGTGAGCTTCGGGAATTTCGCGCTCAGCCTGATGCTCGCCCGCGCCCTGCCGGTGCCCGCCTATGGCGGCTTCGTCACCATTCTGTCGTTCGTTCTTTTTTTTAATCTGATCCATCAAGCCGCCGTTACTTACCCACTTTCCGTGGCGGCGGCTGGGGCTTCAGCTTCGCAGTGCCGCGTGCTGCTCGGCAAAGCTGCGCTAGCCTCCGTGCTGGGATCGCTGGTTTTGTCGGCTCCGCTGAGCATTGCCATGGCGAGCCTTGGGCGTCTCGATCTCCTGCTGATCACCTTTCTGGCCATGCTTGCCTGGCAAATGCAGGAAACCATCAGACGCGGATTGCTGGCGCAAGCGCGCTTTTCCCGGACTATCGCACAAGACGGCGTGCGCTATCTCGGGCCGTTGATTGTCATTTTTCTTCTGAACAGACCGCTCGCAATCAAAGACGTTTTCCTGTTGATACTGGGGGCCTCATGGGCCGCCGTCCTGCCGCAACTGCGACTGCTAGGTTGGCCGCACTTTACGAATGTTAGAGATTTTTGCAGGCAGCAGTGGATCGATTGGACCATGGCCTCTCCGGTCGTGGGCGCCAGCTTGCTGGCAGCGTTTTCCACCCAATGGTACCTCTGGATTCTGGCTTGGCATCACGACACGACAGGAACGGCTGCCTTGGCGGCGCTTGCCAATGTCGCCGCGCTGATCAGCCCTATTATGCTCGGAATCGAAAATATCCTGGTGCCCGAGGTGGCGCGCTTGCGCGGCCAACTTCCCTTTGGCGACATGCTGCGCCACTTGCGCGGGCGTAGTCTTTTGTGCGGCGTCCTGATCCTACCGATCTGCACTGCTGTTCTGCTTTTTCCAACAGAATGTTTGAGACTGCTTTACGGTCACGGAACCATCTATGCCGATTATCCGCAAGACCTGCGCCTCCTGGTACTGGCCTATGTCAGCTATCTCGCCAATGCGATACTGGGTGCAACGCTGCGCGGTTATCGCGCGGGTCGCGCGGCGTTCCTGATGCAAGCCTATCCCGCCGCCTTTGGCTTAATTATTGGCGGCTGGATAACCATCACCTGGGGGCTGAATGGCGCTTGTGTCGCCGCCCTTTTGACCGGGGTTCTGCGCGCGGCCTTCGGGCTTCGTTACCTCTTCGCTTTGCGTCTTCGCCACGAAACGTCCGCAGCAACAGCGATCTGAACACATATCATTTCATGGCGCGGAATAAGCCACGGCAAGCGCCCGTCCTATAGCCATAGGTTTGCGCGATAGGCGACGGCGGATTTCTTTCCGACCGCATTACGGGCCGCACGCAGGCACTGGATCGTTGGCGCCTTTACACATTGGTACCCCGCATGGATGCCCATACACCCCGTCTGAGGGTTGCTGTCGTCACAACAAGAGATATTGGCGAGCAAAATGGCCGTGCGCAGGTTTTGAGTGCCATCGTCGCGAGCTTGTCTCGCCGTTACGATGTCAAGCTTATTCGCCTCTTGTCGATCGCCGAAACCAAATCATGGATGGATCTTGGCCGGGCCGCACGGTTGTGGACCGTGAGTCTTCTGAAATTCCGCCCAATGCCATTGCAATGCCTGCTCTATGCGTCTGGCGCACAATGCCAGAATATCGCAAGCGAGATAACGCAGATGGGATGCGACGCGGTCTATCTCGATACCGTTCGCTGCCAATCGCTTCTGTATGCGCTACGGCGCGAGCAGCCAAACCTGCATATCGTGACAGATTTCGATGATCTGATGTCGCGCAGGGCCAAGTTTCTCGCCGACAAAAATCTGGCATTTTCAACCGGCCATATCGGGCGGCATTTTCCACGCTGGCTTCGCTATCTGATCGATGTCGCTTTGGCCCCTGCCGTGACGGCCTATGAAGCCCTAACGCTGCCCGCGGCCGAGCATGATGTCGTCGCCCGCTCTGATGCAACCGTGCTCATTTCGCGCGTTGACCGCCAGCATCTTTGCAACCGGTTGCGCCGCGACGTCCAGGTCCAGGTCCATGCCATCGGGCCCATGTTTAACCTGAAACGCATGCCGTGGACCATCGGCGCGCCGTTGCGCTTTGTCTTTGTCGGCAGCGATAGTTATATCCAGAATCGCTCGGCCATCGATTTTCTGACGCGGTACTGGTCAGATCACCGACCCGCGACCCCGCTGCATATCTATGGACGCCAACACCGGACACTGCCGCAAATTCCGGGCTTGCATTGGCATGGCTACGTGACGGACATCGCAGAAGCCTACCAGCCCGGAAGCATCGCATTGGCCCCAGCGCTCGACCGCGGCGGCATCAAGACAAAGGTGTTGGAAGCATGGTCCTGGGGTTGTCCGGTTCTTGGCAATGCTGCCGCCTTCGAAGGCTTATCAGTTGCCGACTATCCGCTGATGTTTCCTGAGAGCGCTTGGCGTCCGTTCCTCAACGATCCGGCCGCCCACATGGTGAGCTGGCTTCGCGCCGCCGGGCTGGGTAGCGGTTTCGTGCGCCGTGTTCTCTCGCCTGAAAAATTCGAACAAGCCTGGGGTGAGATCATGCTTCCCGCCAGTATCGCGATGACCGCCCGGCCGAACGCAGCCCTACGGACGGTAGCGGTCCAGAACGCCAATTGATCGACGGTTTCAGCTCATTTGCTGGAGTTTGCCGGGGGGAATTGCCACCGCGTCATCACCATCAAGCCACGCCACAACTTTTGCCACCACTTCTTCGGCCGCGGCGGCGTGCATTTCGGGAGAACCGCCCGCGATATGGGCGGTGAGGAAAACATTGGGTAACCGACGCAGTGCATCGAATTTCGACGGCGGCTCGACCTCAAAAGTATCGAGGCAGGCGAAGATGTCTCCCCGCTGAAGGCGCGTCAGAAGTGCGTCAGGCGCGATCAGTGCGCCGCGCGCGATATTAATCAAAAGCGCGCCGGGGCGCAGGCGATCCAATTCCGCTTTCCCCAAAAAATGATAGGTCTTTGGTGTCAGCCCCCGATGCAGCGATACAATATCGGCCGATAGCACTTCGGCCATCGTGGCAGGAGCGACCGCGCCCAAAGAAGCCGCCGATGCGTGCTCAGAATAGACTCTGACCGTTGCACCAGCGCGCATCAGCCGTTCGGCGAAGGCTCGCGCATTGGTGCTCCAGCCAATCAGACCGACCCGCGTTCCGGAAAGATCGTGCGCCACATCCGTGCCGCCAGGACCCTCCAGCATCGGCTTGGCCCGTTTCCACAGGGTGGATGCCGCTTTGTTGAGACCGACAGATGCCAGATAGGGGCGGCAATGTTTCGCCGCGAGCCGCAACAGATTTTTGGGACCGCTCGGTGGCAGCGATGTTCCCCAACCGCCCCGCCTCATCCATTCATTGGAGAGAAAGGCGCGCCGCCGCCCCAGCACGGCTAAGGCAAAGGCGAAATCAGCCACCGTCTCGGCATATGCCTCACTCGAATGAACAAGTGCGATCCCGCGCGCCAAGAGTCGCGCCGGTTCATAGCGGGCGAGCGACAGTCCCATCACACCGACGACAGCCAGATTGGGCAATTTATCGAGAATAGCATCGTCAAGCGCAGCCGCTCCGCGGCCGAGAAGGACGCCTTGGACCTGCGGAAACGGCATGGGACTTCGCATTACATCTTGGGGGGAAAGCAGACGAATGTTGGATGGCAGACGCGATAGCGCGCCCTGAAGCGGGCCGGCTTGCACCACGAGGACGGCTTTTTCCTGCACGGCGGGAAAGCGGGGGCCGGTTGAGCCGAAATGCGTGCGCGATGGCAACGCAAAGACGCCGCGAAAGCCGTTTTCTATCTGCTCGGCCAGATACAATGATGGTGCCAACTTGGCGAGGGCGTGCCGAGGTACCATGTCGCCGCGAATTGCCCCTAGAAATTCTGCATGTTCGGCCGCGAAGCCACCCTCGATCATCGCCATTGCCGTTGTCGTGGCTTTGCCGCGGGCATGAATCACAAGCTGTTCGTTCTCGAGATGGCAGGTCTCGTCCGGGGCGTGAAAGACGAAGGCTTCACGGCGCACACCGGCACTGTTGTTACACGAAAAAGTGGCCCGTGCGCCGTTCTGCCACTGCATCAGGGCTGCGTAAGTGGCCGTGTTGTGATTGGCGGAGGCTGCCATCTCCTGGGGCAGGCCTCCCATCATGAAGACGAGCGCGTCGAGAGCGTGGATGCCGTTCGCCGTCAGCCAGGAACTGGCGCCAAACAACGGTGGTTTACCGAATTCCGGCTTGTGTGCGAATACTTCGGCAAACGTCCAGCCCGCCCGGCCGCAACGGGCCTGCATTATCGCAAGCCCCTTGTAAAAGCGGCGATTGTGCCCGCCCACGGCGATCAATTGGCGCGCTGCCGCAACCTCTGACATTTGCATCGCCGCGGCATAATTGGGCGCGATGGGCTTTTCCACGAACAGATGCTTTGCGTGTTCCAAGGCCAAAATGCCGTAGCGGTGATGCATCGCTGCCGAGCCGAAGATATAGACTGCGTCAACGCCATCGCTGGTGGCGACAGCCGCAGCGTCGCTGGCAGACGTCTGAAAGCCGAATTTGCTCCGTGCGGCTTCGGCGCGGGCGCCATCAATGTCACAGACACAGGTGAGCGCGATCTCGCCATGGCGGTGCAAGGCAGCCAAGACTGGAAAATGCAGCATTTGCGCTGCGGGTCCCGCCCCAATCACGGCCACCCGGATCGCATTCCGGTCGTTCATGGTAACGACCCGCTCAGGGTAGAGGCGCCATGACGTGCCCAATGATCCAGACGCGCGAGACTGGCGTGCAAGGATGGGGGCGTAGCGGTGCGCGGTGCCTGCGCAGTTGTTAGCGCGATTATAGTCAGGAGGTCTTCTGGCCGAACGATTTTGGCATGGCCCGATGCGATCCAATCCTGAAACGGGCCGGCGGCTTCGCTGCTGAGGAAATAAGTCGGGACCCCCAGATAACCGGCTTCTGCAACTGCCCCAGAAGCGTAGGCAACAAGGGCCTGGGCGTGACGCAGAAGCACCGGCAAGGGCAGGGGCGGATTGATCACCACATTCGATCTGCGAAGCGATAAAAGCCGACCGCATGCCGCATCCTGTTCCGGCAGCATGGCGGGATGACGCCTAATCCACCATCGCCATGTGTCGGGTGCCGCCTCAATCACATTCGCTAGCCGCTCCCAGCACGCGTCATTGGGTGCGAGCGGCTGCAGGGCGACGATAATTTCTCGCTCTCGAAGATTGCCAGCCAGACTTCGAAACAAATCGTTCCAGCTTTGGTTTTCCGCGGAGTCCGTATTGTCCAGCGCGGCAAGCTGGGTGTGGCCACCAATGAGGGAGCGATGGATAGCGCTTCGTGGCAGGTGTCTTTCTTCCTGCGCGCACCAAGACCAGAATACGTCGGGCATTGTGGCATAACCTTCGGCTGGCAATCGCTCCCAGCAATAGGCCATAGGGGCGCCCGCATAAGGGGCACGCTGCACGTCAATCGAATGGACCCCGCTGCGGCGACAGGCGAGCACAAAAGCTGGCCCCAGCCCGGCCGCGCAGTTCACGACGAACGCCAAGGTCGGACGCACGCGGTCGAGCAAGCGCTCGAAAACATTCGCCGTAGCATCGACCAAACGCGCCCTCTCGGTCAGTTGCCGACGCCGCAAGGATGGGGCTGCAATCGCTTGCTGCGCCACATAGGCTGCCACTGCATCGAGTGCGGGCAGATGGGCTTTCTTGCGGTTGAAGCTGGCAGCCAATACGCCCTGCGCCGCTATGGTGCTCGCGGCAATGCTCGCCCGGTATCCCGGAAACCGCCGCAGATCGCCACTTTGCAAGAGAAGTGAGGATTTTCCTTGGCGTTCCAATTCCGTCAAAATCGGCTCACCAAAACGATCGCGAAAGACCCCATCGACACAATCAACCGAGACGCCATCGCTCAGCAAAACGGCGTAGGCGGGCTGGGGTCGGTTAATCTGTTGCCAACGTCCGGCCCAACTTCGCCAGCGATTGATCCAAACCCGCAGGCTTGCGGCAATCAGTTGATGCAGACGGGACCGACGGGCCTGCGCCAGGCCACCGAAGACGGCGCGATGCATATCGAGATAGAGATCGAAGCGCGCCAAAGGCCAAACAGGAACATCACGAAGGCGCCAATCGGCGACGGGAAAGCGGGCCTCGATGTCCGACACCAGCTTGGTATATCGCCGGTGAAAGGACGCGGGCATAAAGCGGTCCTGCAACAGCGCCAGCGCCTCCTTCGGATCACGCGACAGTGTCAGGCGCCAGCAGCCACCGCGCGCTAAGCTGCGGAGCGCCTGGTCCATCCGCGCACCGTAGAAGTCATAGCCCGGTTCGAGTGTTGCTGTCAGATGCGCGACGGCGTCGTCGACCGGGAGCGGAGACAACGCTGCAGTCTCGCCATGCTCCAATATGCAAAGCACCGACATTTCTGCCATGGAGCGCACCGCGGTGATCGGCAGCGCCCGCTTCCAACGTCCACCCCGATAGCGCATGGTACCCGAAATATCGGGCGGCGCGTCCTTTTCGAAGACATGAATGGCCCGCGGCAGCGCCCAGAGCCCACGGTCGATTTCAACATAGACGGTATCATCGGAGAGGATGGGAAGACCGACTTGATCGGCGGCAAGTGCCAAAGTGCTCTTGCCCGAACCGCTGCGCCCGGCAAGCACAATGGCCGCCTCCCCTATCATGACAGCCGAGGCATGAACGGGTGTGCGCCCGGCTTGAGCAACGAGAAAGAGAACAAGTGTATGGACCATATCCGCAGCCGCGGCTTGGTCGTCCACCGACATGCTCCCGGGAAAAATGCAACAGCCAAAGCGGCCCGGACCATCTGCGGTGAGGGCAATACCGTGCTCAGAAAAGCTTAGACGCCCGTCCAAAACATGCGGTGGCGCGTCGGGCACAGCTTCGCCGCCTGACTGAAGAACGATCCGAACGTACGGCGCCCCTTCCGGAACGGCAGCCGTTGAACAAAACGCTACCACCAAAGCGAGCGTCGTCGGGCTATCCGCCTCTACGCTGACGCCAACACCAAAAAGCGAATAGGTCGCCAAGTAGATGGTGTTCCCCAGTGCGGCTTATCAACACCTCCTGGACGGCGCGAAACACCCATTTATTCCAAAGTTCACGGGCAACGGTCCCTGTGGCGTGCGCGGCCGCTCGGCAAAAGAATTTCTTTTGCCCGGAAGGCATGAAACGGCCGCCTAGACCGTCCTCAAAGGTGGGTCAGAAGAATTGGTAACGTCGATGCAGTCTTACGCCAAGCAGTTCCTCTCGTTGCAGCGCTCAGCGCGTTCTGTGCCCCCTCTTCCTGGCACGGAGACTTGACCCAGATGACGGCCCGTTTTGCGCATCCCGACATCCTCAGCCCGTCGCCGCATCATTTGCACCAGGTGCCCGTGTTGGTCCTCATGCCGCATAGCAAGTGCAATTGCCGTTGCCTGATGTGCGACATCTGGAAGGGCAATAAGAGCGGTACCAGCCTCTCGCTCGCCCAGCTCCAGCGCATCGAAGCCGATTTGCGCGCGTTCGGTGTGAAACATGTTGTGCTTTCGGGCGGCGAAGCCCTCATGCATCCCGATATCTGGTCGCTTTGTGCGCTCCTGAAGTCTCTCCCGGCGCGCGTCACGCTTCTCAGCACCGGCCAAACGCTGGCGCACCATGTCGAAACTGTGAGCGTTTTGTGTGACGAGGTCATCGTCTCGCTCGATGGTTCGCCTGCTATGCATGACGTCGTTCGCGGTATTCCAGGCGCCTTCGAAAAATTGCAGGACGGAATCGTTGCGCTGCGGCGGCACCGCCCCGACTTTCCCATAGCGGCACGTTGCGTATTGCAGAAGTGCAACTTCCGCGATCTGACCGCTATCGTCACGGCGGCCCGCAGCCTCAATCTTGACCGCATCTCCTTCTTGGCCGCAGACCTCTCCACCACAGCCTTCAACCGTCCGAATGGATGGGATGACAAACACACAGACGCCGTATGCCTGTCCGTCGAAGAAAGTCTCGAATTCGCCGACATCATCGAGCAGCTTATCGCCGACAACGCCGACGATTTCGCCACTGGATTCATCACCGAAAGACCAGAGCGCTTGCGCGGGCTTGCCCACTATTATCAGGCCGTTCACGGCCTCCGGTCCTTCCCACCTATCCGTTGTAAGGCACCGTGGGTTTCGACGGTGATTGAGGCCGACGGCACGGTACGCCCCTGCTTCTTCCACCCCGCACTCGGCAATGTGAACGACAGGCCGCTCAACACCATCCTCAATTCCGACGAGGCTATTGCCTTCCGCGAGACCCTCGACGTGCGCAGCAATCCTATCTGCCAGCGCTGCGTTTGCACTTTTAACATGTGACGCCGGAGACGCCGCAGACATGATCCTCCTCGCCCATTCCTATTTCATGCGGCACGATCCGAAACAATTGGCTCGCGGCACGCCCTATTCGCCATTGTCCACGTTGATCGCCGCTGCTCTGTTGCGCGATCAGGGCCATAAGGTGACGTGTTACGACCCGACTTTTGCTGACAGTCCAGAAGGCATCGCAGAGATGTTGGGCGGCGCAGCTTGCCAATTTGTTGCCATCATGGAAGACAATTTCAACTTCCTAACCAAGATGTGCACCGAGCAACGGCGCAACGACGCCTTAGCGATCATTGCCATCGCCAAACAACACGGATGCCGCGTTGTCGTGAATGGCCCGGACTCAAGTGATAGACCACAGCTATACCTTTCCGGTGGCGCCGATGCCGTTCTTTTGGGCGAAGGCGAAGCCACGCTGCAAGAGATAGCCAGCTTGTGGAGCGCCGATCCGCAAGCGCCGCTCGACGGTATTGCCGGCCTCGTCTTGGCCGATGCCGCGAAGGGCACAAAACGCACGGCTTTGCGGCCGCAGCAGCGCGAACTCGACCATCTCCCCCTACCGGCTTGGGATTTGGTCGACACCGCAAGCTATCGCAGCGCTTGGCTCGCAAAGCACGGCCGTTTCTCGTGGAATGTCGCCACCTCGCGCGGATGTCCGTACAAATGCAACTGGTGCGCCAAGCCTACCTTTGGACGCGGCTACCAACAGCGGTCGGCTGCCGCGGTGGCACAGGAGCTGCGGCAGCTCAAAGACAGCGTCGCACCCGATCATATTTGGTTTGCCGATGACATATTCGGGCTTACCGCCGGGTGGATCGGTGAATTTGCCAATGAGGTTGCGCGTCTGGACGCCGTGACGCCCTTCATGATGCAGTCGCGCGTCAACCTGATGAAGAAGGATGCCGTGACGGCTTTGGCAAAGGCGGGCGCCGAGGAGATTTGGCTAGGCGTCGAGTCAGGGTCACAGACGATTCTCGACGCCATGGAGAAGGGATCGACCGTTGCCGAAGCGCGCACGGCCACGCGGCTGCTCAAACAGGCAGGCATCCGCGCCTGTTGGTTCATTCAACTCGGCTATCCCGGCGAGAGTTGGGACGATCTTAGCCTCACCCGCGCGCTGATTCACGACGAGAAGCCCGACGACATTGGTGTTTCCGTCGCTTACCCCCTGCCCGGCACACGTTTCTATGAATTGGTGCGGGCCCATCTCGGCGAGCGGCACAATTGGCGCGATTCCGACGATTTGGCGATGTTGTTTGAAGGCACTTATGACACCGCCTTCTATCGCGCCGTCCGCGATCTTCTGCATGACGAGGTGCGGACCGGTCAGCGCGATGACTGCCGTTGGGCCCGTCTCGGGCATGAGGGGCAAAAGCACCGCTCGGCCAATCCCATCTTGCTCGCGACCGGTTCCTGACATGACAGCCAGCCGCCCCGCTGCCCAGGCCTTTGATACTGTCGCGCCGATGTTCGATTCACGCTTTGGCGCTTGGCTGAGTGTGGCGGCCCAGCGCCGCGCCGTGCGCCGGGCCTTGTTGGATGCCTTTCCCGAAAGAGGCCGCATCTTGGAACTGGGCGGGGGCACCGGCGAAGACGCTTTGTGGATGGATCAAAACGGTTTCGAGGTTCTGTTGACGGACGCCGCCCCTGCGATGATCGCCGCCGCCCGTACCAAGCTTGTGGCAACGTCCATAGGTGCGGAATGCGTGGCGGCCGAAGATCTCGACAGCTATGCGCAGGATTATTTGCAGTCTGGCGGCCCGCTCTTTGACGGCGCCTTCTCGAACTTTGCCCCGCTCAATTGCGTCACGACGCTAGGGCCGGTGGCGCAAGGCTTGGCACGCCTCATCAGACCGGGCGGCCAGGCGATGCTCGTTTTGTTCGGCACCTGTTCCCCGGGAGATGTGATTGTCGAAACCTTGCGCGGACGCCCCGGACAAGCCTTGCGGCGGCGCGCAAGCGGACCGGTGCCCGCCCGGCTCGGCGGCAAGCACTTCACCGTCACCTACCATCGTTCTCGCGCCCTGAAGGAAGCGATGCGGCCATGGTTCCGCTTGGAGGCGTGCCGCGGCATCGGCATCTTTGTTCCGCCCAGCGCCGCGGAGCCCTGGATTTCCCGCCACCCGCAGCTTTTGCAGCTTTGCGAAACGATCGATCACATTCTCGAGCGTCCACTCGCCGTGCTGGGCGATCACGTGTTGTATCGCTTCGTGCGCACGGAGGTTTCATGAGTGTCGTTGACGAAGAATTCCGGCGCGCTTATGCCGAACACCGGGCCCAGGAAGGCCGGGCTTTGGATGATGAAAGCCTGCGGACACTGCCCTATTTGAACACCGGCCCTTTGGTCCGCCAATGGACTGTGCGGGCGCGCACGTTTGATGTGTTCCACCGCCGGATTGTGACGCCAATGGCGCGTGCAAAGCGCGGCCCCCTCAACGTTGCCGACCTCGGCGCAGGCAATGGCTGGCTCTCCTATCGCATGGCACTGAGCGGACATCGCGCCACGGCCATCGATACGCGCGACGATGCCGTGGACGGCCTGGGCGCCGCAGCGAAACTTTCTGCCGACGTCAGTTTCGAATGCGTGGTGGCGCCTTTTGAGCACTTACCCTTTGCCCGCAGCGCCTTTGATATTGCCGTCTTCAATGCCTCGTTGCACTACGCCCAAGATTTATCACGGGTCTTGAACGAGGCGGCGCGCGTAACACGTTCGGGTGGCGTCGTGGCGATCCTGGATTCGCCGTTCTACAAGCGGGAAGCCGATGGCCTCGCCATGGTGGCTGAGAAACATCGCGAAGGGGCCAAGCGTTTCGGCGCCAAAGCCGATGTCCTTCTGTCGCAGAATTTCATCGAGTTCCTAACGCCCGCGCGCTTACAATGCGCGACACCACAGCTTTCCTGGCACCATCATCGCGTCCTTTATCCGCTTTGGTACGAGATGCGCCCGCTACTGGCATTGCTCTGCGGTTCGCGCCCGCCGTCGCGTTTCGATTTCTGGACGGCCATCGTGCCATGATCATTCTCGTCAACCCGCGCGCCACCAAACCGCAAAACCGGCGCTTCCCGCTGTCGGTCATGATGATCGGCGCCTCACTGCCGCAAACCGAAAGCTGGGAAATCGTCGACGGCAATCGCCCGGACATCGAGCCGCTGTCAGTCATCACCGCGCTTGTCGACCGCCTAAGCCACACATCCGATCCGGTGCGGGCCGTTGCCTTCACCGTTATGCCCGGTCCGCAACTTGCGAACGCGGTGCCCCTGACCCGCGCCGTCAAGGCGCACCATCCCGATATTCCGACGGTATGGGGTGGTAATTTCGGCAGCCTTTATCCCAAGCCCGTTCTCAACGCGCCCTATGTCGATTGGCTGGTACGCGGACAAGGCGATCATACCTTCACGGAATTGCTCGAAGTCATCGACGGCCACCGCGATCCGCAAACAGTGGCCGGGCTGTGCTTTCGAAAAGCCGATGGCAGCTATCATGTCGGCGCCTAACGGATCTGGGTTGGCCCCGGCGATCTGCCGGTGCCGCCTTATCACAAAATCCCGGTTCATCAATATCTGCACCCGACCTTCCTCGGCAAACGCAACGGCGTGTACCAAGCTTCGATCGGCTGTC
>Ga0265338_10005909_pt1 | contig 15775 bp, 11 predicted proteins | sample 42126metaG_FD_193579 | JGI IMG/M metagenome (GOLD analysis project Ga0265338, IMG submission 193579) | Rhizosphere microbial communities from Carex aquatilis grown in University of Washington, Seatle, WA, United States - 4-21-26 metaG | ecosystem: Host-associated > Plants > Roots > Rhizosphere... | reverse complement strand
GTTTACGGCGGAAACGATGGCATCAGTTCCGTGAGCACGGTGATTAATTACAGTCCCAGCGACGGTTCGTCCACGCTGGCTTCCATGAGCGTGCCGCGGTCCTTCCTCGGCTACGCGCCCGACCGCAGCGGCAACGCCTATGCCATCGGCGGCTTGGACGACAGCGGCAATCCGCTCGCCTCCGCCGAGCGTTATAGTCCTGGCAAGAACACCTGGACTGCCATCGCCAGCCTGCCGACGGCGCTCTACGATTTCCCCGTTGTCTCCGACCGCACGAACTACCTTTACACCTTTGGCGGGTTCACGGACACAACCTCCGGCGTTGAAACCGCGGCGGTGTTCCGTTACTTCATGAAATCAAATACCTGGTCCGCCATGACGCCAATGCCTGTCGCCGTTGCCGGCAGCGCGGCGACCTTGGGGCCTGACGGCAAAATTTATGTCGTCGGTGGAACTTCCGGCGGTGTCGCAGCCAATGTGGTTCAAGTTTATAATCCCGCCGCCAATTCATGGGCGATTTCAACGCCGCTTCCCGAAGGCTTGAGCGGCTCCGTGATGGGCGTGGACAGTCTGGGCCGGCTGGTGGTGATGGGCGGCAGCGACAGCAATGGCTACGACACCGGCGACGTGTGGCGCAGCCAGCAGTTGGGCGTGCCCGACAGCCCGCCGGTGTTCACGCAATTTCCCGCCACGAACGCCACCTATCTTGGGACTTATGTTTCTTCCATCAACGCCACCGGCAGTCCGCCGCCGGTCTATTCGCTCGTCGGCGGTCCCACCGGCATGGCCGTGGATTATTTCAGCGGCCAGATAACCTGGACGCCGCAGGGGCTGAATCAAATCGGTGCAATTCCCGTGACCGTTCAGGCTGCCAATTTTTCCAGCTCCACCAACTGGACGTTCAACATCAACGTGCCCAACCCGCCGCCGGCGCTGCCCACCAACATTTATATTGTCGGCAAAACTGAATACACGGTGACCCTGGCTTGGGCACCCGAAGACCCGGTGGCGGGTGCCGTGACTTATAGCATTTTCATCCCGCATCCTTATCACTCTCCCAAAGGCAGCGGGGGCGGTGTCAACTATCAGTTGGTCGGTTCCACCACCTCAACCAATTTCACCATATCCGGGTTGACACCGAATACTCCATATACCTTCGATATCAAAGCCACCGGTCCCGGCGGCGCGTCGGGCTACGCGGGCGTTGGCGCGACCACGCTGCCTGTGCCGGCACCGGCCAATGTACGGGTTACCGGACTGACCTCGACGACCATCAGTCTGGCGTGGGATCCGCCGGCCATCGGTGATTTGCCGGTTGCCAGTTACGCAGTTATAGGCTGGTATAATGGTTTCGCTGCCCAGTATCCGCTTGATTATGTGAACATCCCCGGCACTACGGTTACCCTCACCGGCCTGGCCGCCGGCACGGCCATGTTGTGGGGTGTCAGTGCCCGTGACACGGCGGGAAATTACTCCGCTTACGACTACCTGCCGTCGTTGGTGATCAATCCCGTGCCCCAGCCGGCGGCGCTGGCCGCGGTCGTCGCACCATCGGCTCCCAGCGGCTTCAAATTCAATGTGCAGGCCAGCGCGGTTCAAACCACCTACGTTCAGGCAACCACCAATCTGGGCGATCCCAATTCGTGGACGACCATTGCCACCAATCCGCCGGGCAGCGCGTTCATCTTTACGGACGCCAACGCCAGCCAGTTTCCGACGCGTTATTACCGGGTGGTGAGTCCTTAACGAGAACCAAAGGCCAATCCGGGAGTCGTGGACCGGAAGTGGCGGCGAGCATTTCCCTTGAATCGCCGGCGGGGCGCGGGCAAGTTGGCCGGCCATGAACCGATTGTTCGCCCGGCCCAATAAGTTCGCGTGGGTGATGGCGCTGTGCCTGGTGTTTGACCTTGCGCCAGCGCACGCAGCTTTAATCAACGGCCAGAATTACGTGCCGCTGACGGATTGGGCGCAGGTGAACGGGTTGAAATGTTTTTGGCTCAAACGCGGTAATGAAGTCATGGCCACCAACCGCACAGCCCGGCTGGTCTTTGAGAAGGATTCGCGCATGGTGAGCCTCAACGGCGTCAATGTTGCCCTTTCCTGTCCGGTGGCGATGGACAAGGGCACGCCGCTCATTGCGCAACTGGACATTGATACCTTGCTCCGGCCGCTGTTGTCTCCGCCAAGACTGGCAGGCGCGAAGCGAATCACGACGATCTGCCTCGACCCCGGACATGGCGGCAAGGACACGGGCAATCGCACGTTCTGGCACAGTGAGAAAACCTACACGCTGGCGCTGGCGCTGGAATTGCGCGACCAGCTTCAAAAAGCCGGGTTCAATGTCATCCTGACGCGCAACCAGGACGTTTATGTGGATCTGCCCGACCGCCCGGCACTGGCGAACAAGCGCGGCGCGGATTTGTTCGTGAGCCTGCATTTCAACGCGACGCCCACCGGAAAGAGCGAAGTCGAAGGGCCGCAGACGTATTGCATCACGCCCGTCGGCGCCAGTTCGACCGACACGCAGGGCGAGGGCGCGGGTTATGGCCCGACGCCGGCGAACCGGAATGAAAACCGGAGCCTGCTGCTGGCGTATCAGGTTCAGAAGTTACTGGTGAAAGATCTTGGCGCGGAAGATCGCAGCGTGCGGCGGGCGCGTTACGCGGTGTTGCGCGATGCCCAGATGCCGGCAATTTTGATTGAAGGCGGTTACATGACGCATCCGGTGGAAAGCAAAAAAATCTACGATGCGGCCTACCGCCACCAGATGGCTTTGGCAATCGTGAACGGCATTCTGGCCTATCAAAGGCTGACGTCGCCGCCGCCACAGGCGTTGCCGGGGACAAACCGGCCGGCGGTGCGAATTCCGTTGTCCACCGGGACCGGGACCGGCGCAAATAAAATTCCGAAGAACAAAAACTGAATGAGCATTGCGACCAAAACCGGGGATGGCGGCACGACCGGGCTGATGTACGGACGGCGGGTCCCAAAAACGCATCCGCGCGTGGAGGCTTGCGGCGCGGTGGATGAATTGAATGCCGCGCTGGGAATGGCGCGGGTGTCGGCGGAAAATGATTTCGTGCGGGTCAACCTGCTGGCAATCCAGAAGGACCTGGTGGTGCTGATGGGCGAGGCAGGGGTGGTGACGGAAGATTTGCCGCGTTACACGAAGGATGGTTACTCGCTTGTCACGCCGGCGATGACCGCGAAGCTGGATGCGCTGGTCCGCGAGATTGAAGCACAGAACATCAGCTTCAAGGGTTGGGCGACACCTGGGGACACGATGAACTCCGCTGCGCTGGACGTGGCTCGGACAACGTGCCGCCGGGCGGAACGGCGTGTATGCGCATTACAGGAAACCGGTGAACTGCCAAATCTGGAGATTGTCATCTACCTGAACCGGTTGAGCGATTTGCTGTGGCTGTTCGCGCGCTGGGTGGAGACGAAGACCGGCAAAACTCTAATGCCGAAGGCAGAATGACGAGAATTACTGCCACAGACTTTTTTCGCCCGGTTTTATTTCTGCATTCTTCACACAGCCAACTGTCAGACGGGGGAGCAGCCACCGAAACAATTCCCTTCAGATTTCAGTCTAATTTTTCGAGGTGGCTTGCGCGGCGGCGATTTCGGCCTTGGCTTCGGCGAAGTCCTTCTGAAAAGCGTCGCTTTTCTTCATTTGGCGGACGATGGCCCGGGCGAGCACGTGTCCGGCGTAAATGTCCGTCGGATAGTGTCGGGCAATTTCCACCCGGTGCCACCCGATGGTGCGGGCTTCGGCGATGATGGCGTCCTGTTTATCGGGAAAAAGGTCGGCCAGCACCAGGGCCAGCACCATGGATTCGGTGGAGTGGCCGCTGGGATAGCTGAAACTTTTTTCCAGTTTGCCGTTGGCCAGGCTGGGATCAACGACATACGGGCGCGGACGTTTATAGTAATCCTTGGCGTTATCCGTCACGGCCGCGGCGTCCTGCTGCACTTTCTCAAAGAAAGCCTCGGTCTTGGGGAATTTGCCGGGCTGGAAAAAATCCCCGATGGCGGGCGTGAAATTGAAGATATCGAATTTTTTTTCGGAATAGGCGACGGTTTGCTCGTTGGAAGTGCAGGCGTGACGGACGGCGACGACTTCGGCCATGTCGGCGGCCTGCTCGGGCGAGCCGGGCAGGGGCGGCAGTGCGAGCAGGGCGACGGCGTCGGGTTTGCCGCTGGCAAGGAAGTGGAGCTGGCTGGTTTCAACCGGCTGGCCCGGCTGGGCCATCGGCTCGTCCGCGCGCAGCGTGGCGGCGGCGAGAACGAGAGAAAAGAAAATGGGAACCCAGACGCGATGAAATCGGGATGAAAAAGCGGGGGGCCATCCGCTCATAAACAGGAGCCTTGCATTCATCGGGTGATTTTCTTTGGACAGCGAGCTGGCTGGCGTTCGCGTGACTGAATCAGAATTGATTCTCTAATTGTTTGGCGAACCTGCAGGGATTTGGTGGCCGTCATAGGACCAGAAGATGTCCCAGTTGCCGGGGTCGGCTGGCTTGGTGGGAGCTTGGGCGTTGGGATATGGCATGCATACGTAGGAGTATTTAAAGTAAGCCGCATGCCCGTCACTGAATGCAATATTGCCGCCGGCGTTATGGCGGGAGGAGAAGCGAGTTGTGTAGTTCTGTGGGGTACCAACATCCGTCGAGCTGGCGGCGGTGCCATAATAGGGAGTTTCAGCCGCATGAGTCCGGCCATCTGAGAATGCCACAAAGGCCGAAGGATTCTTCACCATTTGAGATTGAAACACATTGGTCGGGCTGGCCGGGTCTGCGCGATGTGAATTTATTCCATAATTGAAAATCGGGCGGGATACCGGATTTGGATCCGTTGCGCTTCTGGGAATGATGTCTGAACTGGGACATTTGAAGATGGATTTGCCGTTGTTGAAGTTGTTGATGGTCGTGATGCCACTGACGGCATACTGCCAAAGAGGCAGGCCTGCAACATAAGACGGGAGGGCGTTAAACCAAGCGTCGTCGCCGGTATGCAACACCGCATGGGCAGTGGTCAGCTCGGTCCACGTCGGATTATCCGGGTTGATAACGCCGGCCGTGATCTTCGTTTGGGGATAAAACTGGTTGTTGTCATCCACATACATCACCAGTGCGGTCCCCCACTGTTTGAGGTTGCTGAGACAGGAAGTGCGGTAGGCGGTTTCCTTGGCCTTTGCCAGGGCGGGCAGGATGAGAGAGGCAAGAATGGCGATGATGGCAATCACCACCAGCAGTTCGATCAGCGTAAATCCAGGGTCATGTTTTGTTTTCATAGTTTTGTTCCGCTCACGTTTTTTTCTGACTGCCAAAAGGTTTGCTCCCCATCCCCAAAGCCTTAAGAAATTTCCATCGTTCTCATAAGCAATGCTGCCCACGCCAGGTTACAGGCGTATGGAGTTTAAGTGACAATCGGGTGACGAAATAATCCGCGCCGGGAAAGTTGCAGAATTGTCACATCGCAGTCGTCAGGTTGTAACGGAGTCCTAGTTAACTGCGGCGTCATTTAGAAAAGTAATCATCCCGGTTATTGGAGCTTAGAAATCAAAACAAATGAAAAAACTTACTCTCGCATCAGGGCTGGCCATTTTCGTGGCTTTGGCGGCGTCGGCTCAAAACACCAATCTTACCTTCGCCCCCGGCCGGCTGGCCGTGCTGCGCGCCGGTGACGGTTTTATTGATCTGGCCGGCAAACAGGCGCCAGTATTTGTGGACCAGTTTGACCCCAATTCCGTCAATGCGAATGCTGGCGGTCCATCATTGACGGTGGCGATTCCGACCAATGGAAGCCCGCTGTTTTTCAATGGTCAGGCCGCCACCGAGGGGTTTATGAGCCGCTCGGCCGATCGGACGATCCTTACCTGGGCGGGCTACAGTGCGCCCCTCAATCCTTTCGGTGGGACACCCTCCGGGTTGCCGATTGATCGCGGCTTTTGCACGATTGACGCCTTCACCAATTACAGCTTGGTTTATCACGGGCAGGATTGGTATGGCGGCGCCGCTGGCAAGACCAACCCCCGGGGAATTGCGACTGACGGCACCAATCAATTCTGGGGCAGCGGTGGTACTTACGGAAATGAATACTATTTCGGTGGCGAGATCTTCCAATTTCAGTCCTTGGGCAGCACCCGGGCGGTGAAAATCGTCAACAATGCACTTTATACTTCAATCAGCGGAGCCGACGCCGGGGTAAATGGATCCCAGTATTATCCGGCCGGAATTTATGATTTCGTGGGTTTTGATGGGGTCACGCCGGTGCCACTTCCCAATGCTTTCGCTCAGATGAACCTGGTGATTGCGGTGCAGGCGCCGTACACCGCGATCAATGCGTTTGACATGAATCCGCAGGGGACCGTTGCCTATGTGGCCGACACTGCGGCCGGTGTACAAAAGTATGTGAAATCCGGTGGTACCTGGAATTTTGCCTATAATTTCTCAATTCCTCAAAACATTCCGGCCAATCTTAACAACCTGGCCGGCTGCTATGACTTGGTGGTGGATTGGAGCAGCTCCAATGCCGTCATTTATGCCACCACCACCGAGGGCTGGGGTGGAAATGTGAACTCGAACCGGGTGGTTCAAATTGTGGATACGAATGTCAACGCCACCGTCACCACCGTGGCGCAATCACCGAGCGTTCAAATTGTCTATCGCGGCATTGATTTCACGCCCGACCTGCGGCCGGTCATCACCTCCGAGCCGGTGGGTTATTCGGCGGTGGCCGGCGGCAGCGCCTCGTTCAGCGTGGGTGCCAGCGCGACCTATCCGCTTTCTTATCAGTGGTTGACCAACGGAGTTGTTTTTGGCGGCCAGACCAGTCCAACGCTCTCGCTAAGTTCCCTCGCTCTCAGCGCCAACGGAACAGCTTATCAATGTGTTGTCAGCGACAAGTACGGTTCGGTGACGAGTGCTCCTCCCGCCATTTTGACCGTGACTGCCAGCGCCGTTCCTCCGTCCACCGGGGCAGTGCAAAATTTGACCAACGAAATTGGCGACAATATCACCCTCAATGCCAATGCCAGCGGGACCGATCCCAAGACCTGTCGTTGGTACACGAATGGAGTTCCGTTGACCGATGGCAATGAATTCAGCGGGACTTCCACAAGTTCCCTTCAAATCAACAACGCACAAATCAACGATGCGACCGCCTATTCGGTGGCTGTGACCAACAGCGCCGGTGGAGTGAACAACACGGTGGCAACGATTACCCTGGTTTATCCGCTGCCCGCCATCATTTCCCAGCCGGTTCCGACCACCACTCTTCTGGGATCAACGGCAAACTTCAGTGTCACCGGCTACGGCTCCTCGCTGACGTACCAGTGGTACACCATCAGCAATTCAATCATCAGCCAGACAAATTTTTCCTTCGTCTTGATCAATTCAATTGTGACCCCGGTGACCAATATAACCACGCTGACCAATACGTTTATAGCTGCGGTCACTGATTCTGGCGACAAAACCGGATCGGGAACCAGCGCGCTCGGTTTCAACGCGGCCGCCAACGCCGATACCAACAATTATTTTGTGGTAATCACCAATGCCGGCGGCTCGATCACCAGCCAGGTTGCCACGCTGACGGTCGTTCCAGTGCAGTCGCCTTCCTCTGTGAGCTACATCAGTTCCGGACAGATCTATTTACAAAACTTCGATTCGTTGCCCATTCCCAGCGCTTCCACGTATAACACCGCCAATCCGCTGGCGATGACGGTCGTTACCAACGTGGCCAACGGCAAAACGGCAAATAATATCTATTCGGTCGGCGATCCCTATGATTTTGCCTATCCCATCATTCCGATTGGCAATGTCGGCGGACTGGGATTGGCTGGAAGCATGAACGGTTGGTATGGCTGGGGCGGTGTGTTGAACAAAGTTGGTGCCAGCTCAGGCGACCAGAGCACCGGGGGTCAGATCAGCGAAGGAGCCTGTTACGCTACTCCCGTTGTCAGCGGCAGCAGCATCACGAATCGCGCGCTTGGCTTGTTGAGCACCAGCTCCACCGGACCCACAGCCTTCGGAGTCAAGTTCATCAACAACAGCTCGACCACCCTCTCCAACATCAATCTGCATTATCTGGCTGAACTTTGGCGTCAACAGCCCGGCTCGCAGCCGCTTAATATTGGCTATCAAGTTGATCCCGCCGGCAACAACTCGGTGCTCAATCCCACCAACGTGACGGCATGGTTTACCAGCCTGATGACGGTGTTTCCGGTCAGTCCTGATGGCAAGCTGCACGTACTGGACGGCACGCAGCCCTCGAACCAAATCAGCGTGGATGCCTACAATTTGCCGATCACCAATTGGGCGCCCGGCTATGCGCTCTGGCTGGTCTGGGAAAATACCAACAGCGCGGGCAGCTCCCAGGGCATCGCGATTGATAATCTGAACTTTTCTGCAACCACCAATCAATTGACCGCCACTGCGGCTCCAACAGTGACGAACGTGACCGCCACAGTGCTTGCCACCAATGGGGTGTTGAATGGCACGATCAACCCGGGTGGATTGGCGACGACCTACTATTTCCAATATGGTCTGACCACCAGCTACGGCAGTTATTCAGCGACCAACTTCATGGCTCCCGGGCCATTCACCTTGGCGGTGAGCGCCGGAATCAGCGGACTGGCGGCGGCTACAACGTATCATTACCAATTGTGGGCGAGCAACAGTGCCGGCATAAGCACCAACCTTGGAGATCTTACCTTTGCAACGCCCGGGACTCCGGCGGTGACGATCAGCAAGGCCTCCAGCATCAATCAACTGGGAGCTACGTTTAATGGCGTGGTGTATCCAAGCAATGCGGTTACGACTTATTATTTCAATTGGGGCCTGACGACCAGCTATGGCGTTTCCACCGGCCCGACCATTTTGACGGCGTTAACCGGGTCAAACAATGTCAGCCTGGCTGTCAGCGCCGGGATGGCGCCAAATACGACCTATCATTACCAGCTTGTGGCCCTCAACGGAGTGGGTGCGACCGTCTTTAGCGCGGACACCAACTTTACAACTTCGGCGCTGGCGGCTCCGACAGTAGTAGCCGGCAACGCCACGCAAATCACCACGACCAATGCCACGCTGAATGCGACCAACAATCCGAACGGATCAGCCACGTTGTATTGGTTCCAGTACGGGACTACCACCAGCTACGGCAACACAACCCTGACAAACATCCTGGCGGCCGGCGTAAAGGCGGTGCCGGCAAGCTTTACCATTGCCGGATTAACGACCAATACAACCTACCATTTCCGGGAAATTGTAAACAATGGCGTGGGTGGAAATATCACGAATTCCGACAGTGCCTTTACGACACTGGCAACCGCGCCAACCGCAGTAACGCTGGCAGCCTCCAATATTAACGCTGGCAGCTCCGTCTTCGATGGCGCGATCAATCCGGGCGGCGGCACGAATCTATATTGGTTCCAGTATGGGCCGACAGCCAACTATGGCAGTTTGAGCCAGACCAACATCCTGCTTCCGGGCATGAGTGCCGTTCCGGTGGCGAGCCTGGTTGGCGGATTATCGGCAGGGAACACCTATCATTATCGAATCATAACCGTTAACAGCGCAGGCAGCAGCTTCGGCAGCGACACAAACTTCACCACGCTCGCGGCCTTGGGGGGAATGTCGTACGGTAACAATGGGCTGCATTTCAGCTTCAATTACACACCGGGCACGAGCTTCTCGGTGTATGCCACGACCAACCTGACGTTGCCGATAGGCCAATGGTCAAACCTGGGCCAGCCCACCGAAGGCCCGGCCGGGCAGTATCAGTTCACCGATCCGCAGGCGACTAACCACCCGCAGCGATTCTACATTCTGCACCAGCCATAACGGGTGGAAGTTTGAATTAAAAAGTTATCAATGCAGGGCGGGCGAAAGCCCGCCCTGCTGCTTTATCGTTCAAATCCCCCCTAAATCAGTCACATCCGTGTTTCGACCATGTTACGGGACGGTGACCATCGGCAACCTAACGTTGTGAATAACCTGGGCTTTACTCACCGTTATCTCACTTGCGGAATACCGCAAAAACTTCATTTTCGAGGCGTTTGAATGATTTTAGTTGAAGGGGCAGGGCTGCTTTCAATCGGAGAAAGCCCTTGCCATCGGCAATGGTGGGTGCGTTGCGTCCACCAATAATTTGTGGACAGATCGTGAGATGTAATTCATCCACCAAACCCGCTCGAAACAAGGCGTCGTTCAATTCCCCTCCGCCTTCGCAGAGCAGGCGTTTGACGTTCCATCGCTGATGCAGCCATTGCAACGCGGCGCGGAAATTGATTTCACGCCGGCCAAAAACCTTTACTTCGTCTGCGACTGACTGAAGTTGGCGCAGTTTTGTTTTCGAGACCCGGCCCGTGGTAAGGACGATAATGGGCGAGAAACGATGTTTGAATACTTCCGCGTCAGGGTTGAGCGATCCGCTGCCGGTCACAATGACGCGCAAATTATACTCCGCCAAGCCGTTTTTAAGCCGTAATCGCCGAAATCGGGCCGGACCAGGCCCCATATTGATGCCCGCCGAATCCACCGTGCGTGCGCCAGCCATCACGGAATCCACTGTTGCGCGCAATTCAAGCAGATGTTCATGGTCGCGTGGGCTGCCGAAAGTCGCCACAGCGCGGTTTGCCGTCGCAATTTTCCCGTCTGCCGTCATCGCCATGTTGATGAAAACAAACGGCAGCCTTGGACTTTGGGCTTTGGACTTTTGACTCATAAAATCAGCATGGCATCACCGTAACTGAAGAAGCGATAACGATTGCGTATCGCCTCCTGGTATGCGGACAGCACCATTTCGCGTCCGCTGGTTTCACCCGGCGCGGCAAATGCGCTGACCAGCATCAACAACGTCGAACCGGGCAGATGAAAGTTCGTCAGCAACACGTCCACGATGCGAAAGTTGAATTGTGGATAAATGAAAATATCGGTTTTACCCTTGTAAACATTGAGTTTTCCATCGTTTCTGGCCGCCACGCTTTCGAGCACCCGCACCGTGGTGGTGCCCACGGCAATGACGCGACGGCCGCTGTTCCTGGCCGCATTTACTTCCTGCACCGTTTCTTCCCCAAGCTCAAACCGCTCCTCGTGCATCTTGTGGGCGGCGAGGGTTTCGGTTTTCACCGGGGCGAACGTGCCTGGACCGACGTGCAGGGTGACATAACAGATTTTGACGCCGGCAGCGCGGATTTCCTCCAATAATTGCGGTGTGAAATGCAAGCCGGCAGTCGGCGCCGCCACCGAACCACTGGCCTTGGCATAAATCGTCTGATAACGCTCCTTGTCTTCATCCCGGTCGCTCTGACTGGTTCGTGTGATGTATGGCGGCAACGGGACTTCGCCCAGCCGATCCAGCTCACAACTGATATCCGGCGTGCCGGAGAATTGCAGACGCCGATGCCCGAGGCTGTTCACTTCCGCAACCGTGGCGCGAATTGCCGTGGCCTGGCCGTTTTCGGACAAGATAATCTGGGTTCCGACGCGGGCGCTTTTGCCAGGCCGCAGCATCACCCACCAGTCATTGGGCGCGTTTTGCTCAAGCAGCAGAATTTCGAATTTTCCACCGGTCCGCGCGTTCGTACCACGCAGCCGGGCGGGAATCACGCGCGAATTGTTGAGCACGAGCACGTCGCCTGGGCGAAGCCACCTTGGCAGTTCCCGAAACCGGCGATGTTCGACAGCCCCGCTGGCGCGGTTCAGGACGAGCAGCCGCGATTCGTCACGTTGCGGCGCGGGATGCTGCGCGATCAGCCCGGGCGGCAGGTAAAAATTGAAATCAGCGGTGCGCACCCAGCGAGTTTCGAGTTTTGAGTTTCAAGTTTCAAGCCGTCATCCCATAAGATTTCAAATTGGAACTTTTAACCCCGCCTTTTGGGTTGTGAATAACTTTCCAATAAGGTGCAAAATTTACGGCAAAAAGTTGTTGACATGAAGTGGGGTAAAGTGGTTAAAAGTGGGTCGTCGTGGGGAGAAAGGCAGTTTTGGGTTAACGCGGTGGATAACTGAGCGTCGCATGAACAAAGAGCCGACTTATTACAATTCACTCTATCAGCATGGAGTGGATGAGAAGCGGCGCGTCCAGATCCCGGCCAAGTGGCGGCCCGAAAAGCCGGGCACGGAACTGACCCTGATGCTCTGGCCCAAGTCAAAAGAAGGCCCCTGTTTGCGCGTTCTGCCGCCGGCGGAAATGGCAAAGATGGTGACCGCCATTGATGCAATGCCCAACAGCGACCCCAACAAGGTGGTTTTGAAACGGTTCATCGGCAGCGAATCGGTGCAGGTGAGCGTGGACAAGGGCGGCCGGATTTGTCTGCCGGAAGGCATGGCCCGCGCGGCGGGCATCAAGGACGCGGCGATGCTGGTCGGGTTGCTCGACCGTTTTGAAATTTGGAATCCGCACAGTTACGAAAAGGTCAAGGCCTCCGACGCCGTTCTGGCGCACGAAGCCTTCAAACTGATGGAATAAAAATTATGAACCTTGGAAAACTATTGGTTGCCGGACGAAGCATCAAAAGCGGGCGCGATTACATAGCCTATCGCGTCAACAAACACGTGTATCTGCCGAAATTCGGCCAGGCGCAAAATCCGTTCAAGTCGCCGGCACCGGCGGAGCCAGCCGGACCCGGGGCGGAAACCGCCGTTGAGCCGGTGGTCAAAAAGGTCATGACGCCTGTTGCCGCCAAGACACAAAAAATCCCCACGCTGGCTCCCGGACCGGTGCGCTCCACCTCCTGGGCGAGCCTGTTGAATCCGATGTCCATGTGGCGCGGTTCGCAAACGGACGAGCAGAGCACCCCAAGCCCGGTGCAGTCGGAACTGTCGCTGGACAGCGTGAAAGTCGTGCATAACGACCTCAGCGATGCCGACGTGGAGGTGGTGCCGATCAAATCCCGCACGGCGGACGAAGCTGCCGGACCGGCGGCGCCGTCGCCGGAGAATGCCTGGGAATTTCTGACGGAGCGGATCTTTCGGGCCACGATGGATTAACCAACGGAGAACCAATGCGCAGTGCCGGATTTCGTTCACAAAACAGTGATGGTGGCGGAGGTGCTGAACGCGCTAAAGCCGAGGCCGGGCGGCCGTTACGCCGACGGGACGCTCGGTGGGGCTGGTCACGCAGCGAGCATCTTGGCCGCGAGTTCGCCGACTGGATGTCTGTTTGGGTGCGATCGCGATGGCGCCGCAGTTGAAGCGGCCAGAATCCGGCTGGCGGAAACTTTTGCCGGCCGGTTCGACATCCGTCGCGGCAATTTTGCAGAAATGGCCGGATGGATACCGGCGGCCAGTTGCGATGGTGTGCTGCTGGATTTGGGGGTGAGTTCGCCGCAACTGGATTCGCCCGAACGCGGATTCAGTTTCCAGCACGATGGGCCGCTGGACATGCGGATGGATGCGCGGCAGACGCTGACGGCGGCGGAACTGGTGAACGGCGCGGGTGCCGAGGAACTGGCGAAGATTTTTTGGGAATTTGGCGACGAACGCGAGTCGCGGCGGTTTGCGAAGGCGATTGTGCATGACCGCGAATCGCGGCGGTTCGAGACGACGCGACAACTGGCGGACCTGATTGAACGGCTCAGTCCGCGGCACGGAAGGAAGGCGCATCCGGCGACGAAGGTGTTTCAGGCGTTGCGGATCGCGGTCAACGACGAGTTGGGATCTTTGAAAAGCGGGTTGGAAGCGGCGATGAAAATCCTGAAGCCGGGCGGCCGGCTGGCGGTCATCACGTTTCACTCGCTGGAGGACCGGATGGTCAAGGATTTCGGGCGCGCCCGGGCGCGGGATTATGCGTTCACCGGAGGAGTGGACGTTCCGGAGTTACGCAAGCCGCGCACGCCCGAACTTAAATGGGTCACCCGCAAGGCGATCAAGCCGGGTGAAGCGGAGCTGAACGAGAATCCTCGCAGCCGCAGCGCGCAACTGCGGGTGCTGGAGAAAATATAAATGGCAAAAAATCGAAAAAACCAGTCGGCGGCAATCCGGTTTGGGCCGGCGCTGAAGGCATTGTTTCTGTGCCTGCTCATCGCCGGCTCGGCGGTGGGTTATGTCTGGCAGAAAAGCCAGATTTACCAGCTCGGCCAGCAAATCCGGCAACGGGAAATACATCTGGCACAGTTGCAAAATGATGACCAGAAACTCGGCGACCAGCTTTGCATTTTGCGGTCGCCGACAATGCTGGATCGTCGTGCCCGCGAATTGAATCTGGGCCTGTCACCGGCGCAGCCGATCCAGGTCCTGCGGCTGTCGGAACCGGCCCCCGCGCCGCCGCAGAACAAAAATTTGACGCACCAGCTGGCGGAACGGCCTGCCGGTGCAGCGACCGAATAAGATGATTATTTTGGCCGCCGCTCGTGACGCCGTCGGGTGAGGAACCGATCGCCACGGGCGGTTGGCCGTTTTTTAAGATGGCAAAACGGCTGCAATTGAAAAGGGTGGTGGTGCTGCTGGGACTGCTGTGTCTGGCGTTCGCCGGCCTGGGTTACCGCCTCGTGGATTTGCAGGTATTGCGGCATGATGAACTGGCCGCCAAGGCGCAGCAGAACACCCAGCGCGAGTTCTGGCAGGCGCCGCGTCGCGGAGACATTCTCGACGCGCATGGCAACCTGCTGGCCACGAGCATTTTTGTAAAAACCGTCTGCGCCGACCCCGTCTTGATGGCCAACCAGCAGGCCGTGGTCGCCCGTGCGCTGGCGCCGTTGCTGCAGTTGAACGAAGGCGACCTGTATCAGCGACTGCTGCCGCACCTGATGAAAAATCAGGCGGGGGAAACGGTCACCAACCGTTACGTGGTGCTGCAACACAAGGTCACGGACGAGACCTGGCAAAAAATTCAACTGACAATGAGTCAGTTGTCATTTGGCGTGGATGAAAACAAATTGGCCAAAAGCCAGCGCGCGCAATTTCGCGACTTGCGTCAAAGCTCGGTTTTCACCGATCCGGTGGACGATCAGTTGCGCCTGTATCCCAACGGAGCGCTGGCCGCGCATGTCCTTGGTTTTGTGGGAACGGAGAACGGCAGCAACCACGTTTCGCAAACGGTCGGGCGCGATGGCGTGGAACTGGTTTTGAATTCAGCACTGAGCGGCGTGGCCGGCTGGCGGGTGACGCAAACGGACCGCCAGAAGCGCGAACTGGTTGCGTTGCGGGATGAGGATGTCCAGGCGCGCGACGGTCTGAACGTGGTGTTGACCATTGACGCGGCAATCCAGCACATCGTGGAAACTTCGCTGGCCGACGCACTGCAAAAACACACGCCCGCCAGCATCACCGCGGTCGTCATGCGCCCGCGCACGGGCGAGATCCTGGCCATGGCCACCCTGCCGAATTTCGACCCGAACAATCCCGGTGCCTCACCCGCGGACGCGCGTCGCAATCGCGTCACCAGCGACGTGATGGAACCCGGTTCAACCTTTAAAATCGTAGTTGTCTCCGGAGCTTTGAACGAAGGCACTGTGCGCCTGAACGACACGTTCGATTGCGAGCAGGGGCATTTTGCTTATGCGGGCCGGATATTGCACGACCACGAACCATTCGGAACGCTGACCACCGAAAGCATCATCACCAAATCATCAAACATCGGCGCGGCCAAGATCGGCATCCGTCTCGGCGAGGACCGACTATATGATTACGCGCGGGATTTTGGCTTTGGCCAGCGCACGGGCATCTCGTTGCCGGGCGAGGTCCGGGGGATGTTGTATCCGGTAAAGGATTGGACCAAGGTTTCCATCGCGCAAATACCCATGGGACAGGGGATCGCGGTGACGCGGTTG
>Ga0265338_10005908_pt1 | contig 15776 bp, 13 predicted proteins | sample 42126metaG_FD_193579 | JGI IMG/M metagenome (GOLD analysis project Ga0265338, IMG submission 193579) | Rhizosphere microbial communities from Carex aquatilis grown in University of Washington, Seatle, WA, United States - 4-21-26 metaG | ecosystem: Host-associated > Plants > Roots > Rhizosphere... | reverse complement strand
ACCAGCGTGCTGCGGCGGGCGTGTGGTGGCTGGCGCCGTTGAAGGACGTCCTGGATGTGGTGATTTGGGCGGCGGCGTTTTGGGGCGCGGGGATTGAATGGCGCGGCGAACGGTATCGGGTGGAGCGCGGCGGGAAGTTGGCGAGGATTTCGTCTAGGCGGGGGTGAGCATTTCTTTGGAGAGATCGAAGCGCTCGAAGACGCCGCCCAAAAGGCGAATGGCGATGGTTGCTTCGATGACGAGAATGACCGCCGCGAGGACGCCGGCGACGAGGAACGCGCTGGCGGGGCCAATGACGTAAAACACGAGGAAGAAGGCGCCGGTGAACACGGCGGCGGGCGGCAAAAGCGCGACGACGAGGACGAGGGTCTGGCCGACGGCGAGAATGATTTGCTGGCCGGTGTTCTCGAAGCCGCGCGGGCCGTCGCGACCGAGCTGGAACCAGGCGGGGACGATGAGGACGGCGGCGTTTCGGATGACGAGGTTGGCGAAATTGACCGTGGGCAACACGGCGGCGGCGGCGAAGAAGCAGGCCACGCGCAAGGCAATGGGCAGCGGATATTGCGCCCACTGCGGCGGACAGCAGACCAGGGCCAGAATCAATAGGATCCACTGCGCGGCTGTGAGGATCGTAACGGGCGCGAGGATTTCGCCGAGGACGACTTGCCATCCGCGCAAGGGGAGGGTCTTGAGCATGTCCATGGCCAACAGATCCTGGCGAAAATCGTTGCGCAGTAAATTGGGGCCGAAGACGAGGGACATCCCGGCGATCATCCCAATAAACGAAGTCACCGCCAGATTGACGCCGTCTTGAAGCATTGAGCGGCAAATGACCCCGCCCACCACGGCGAACCAGATCAGCATCATCCAAAAGCGCACGGTGATCATGCTGCTGGTCGCGATGAGGTTTTTCCAGATGAGGGCGACGGCTGGAGTTCCCGAGGCGCGCAATTGAAAGGGCGAGCGGACTGCTTTTTGATTTTTGCGCGCCGCCTGCCAATTGCCGGATCGAATGGCGGCGACGCGCTCGGCGAGTTTGCGCGACGCTTCGAGGGAGGCTTCCTCGAAGGCGACATCGGAGCGGACGACCCAAATGTAATGCAGCGCAAGCAATCCCAGGGCGGCGGGCAGCGCCAAAAGAAAGGCGGCGGGCGTAATTGCGAAAAATGGGGCGAGCAGGAGTTTGAAGGGCAGCAGGATGTAGGGCAGGGGACCGGCGTCGAGCGCGTGACCGGCGTAACGGGCCAACTCGTTAAAGGCATTGCGGTTGGCCTGCACCGTCGGCAGCGGGGGCAGGGTCTGGCGGACCCAGAACGCAATGCCGCCAAAGACAACGACGATCGCGCCCAGAAGCATGAGGCGGCGGCGCGCGGTGGACATGCCGCGGTCCATCAGCATGGTGAGGGTGAAGGAGGCTCCGAGGGTGTGGAGGTTGAAGGTGGCAAGAATGATCCACCACCCGACCCAGCCGCTGTAAAAATGGTGGCTCCCGAACCGGCCGACGAACGCCATGATAAACGAGCTGAGGAGAATGCCGGCTTGGGAACGGAGGAGTTTGAAATTGATCAAGTCGCGGCGGGAAATCGGCGCGGCAAATAGAAAGGACGCTTCAGCCTCGGTAAACGTGAGTGCGGCGCGATGTTGAGGGACGATCCACATCATGAGGATGAAGACAAGAAACGCCAGCGCGTAGATCGATTGGATGAGCGCCTGATGCTCGCCGGACATGGGGATTCTGCCCGCCCCGTACGCGCCGCGATGCAGGGCGCGGAAGAAATAAAAATACATGTAGAGGGCGCCGGCGATGCCGCCCACGAGATAGCGGGGCTCGCGCATGCGGCGGATGCGAACCATGAGGCGGTTCTTCCAGGAGCGGCTCAAATAGAAGAACAGCGCCTGGGCGATCACGAGTCTCCTTTGCTTTCGCCAGTGGCGCGGAAGAAGACTTCCTCGAGGTTGGCGCCGGCCTGCTCGGAATAGCGCTGGCGAATTTCATCCAATGTGCCGTCGATGACTTTTTGGCCGTTCTTGAGGATGAGGACGTGGGAGCAAACTTCCTCCAGCAGATGCAACAGGTGGGAACTGATGAGGATCGCCGCGCCTTCGCGACTGCGCTTCAAAATCGAGTTTTTCATGCGCCGGATTCCGACCGGGTCCAGGCCTGTCAGCGGTTCGTCAAAGAAAATAACCTCCGGCGCGTGGAGGAGACCGCAGGCGATGACGAGTTTTTGCTTCATGCCGCGGGACAATTCGCCGGGCAACTTGTCGACTTTGTCGGCGATTTCCAATTCCTCCAGCAGAGGGCGGCTGCGCTCCTTCCAATCCGCCACGCCGTAAATGCGCCCGATGAAAGCCAGGTGCTGGTCGACTGTCAAATAATCGAACAGGCGCGGCTCATCGGAGAAGAAGGCGAGGCGGCGCTTGGCATCGATGGCGTTGGCGGCCATATCGAAGCCGGAAATGCGAATGGCGCCGCGAGTCGGGGGGATGATTCCGGCTAGACAGCGGAGGGTGGTGGTCTTGCCAGCGCCGTTGGGACCGACCAGACCGATGACCTCGCCGCGACGGACGGCGAAGGAGAGATCTTTCACGGCGGTGAAGTCGCCATAGAGTTTAGTCAGGCCAACGACGTCGATCAAAGTGGCGGCGTTGGTTGCGGACGCGATTTGCGGGGGCGCTTCCATGCGGGCGCAAGATAACAGGAAGGGCGAATTTGCCCAGCGGGAAAATCTGGCAGCGCCTTAATTAGGCATTACCAAGTTTTAAGGTGACTTGACAATTGGCAGCAGGGCGCCTAATCTCATGGAAAACCTGCTGTGACGACCCGCTTGAAGATTCATGATGAGGCGCTGTGGAAGCGTCTGGCTGCCGAATGCAAGTATAACAACAAGGCGCTTTCCCAAATGCTTGGGATTTCGCAACGGCAATTGCAGCGATATATCCGCTGCGCCTTTGACCGAAGCGCACAGGATTGGTTGAATGAGCAGCGGCTGCTTCTGGCCGGGGAGATGGTGCAGAGAAACTCGTCAGTGAAGTCGGTGGCGCTGGAACTAGGCTTCAAACAAGTCTCCCACTTCTGCCGCGAGTTCAAAGTGTATTATGGGGAATCGGCGACGCAGTATTTTCGGAGGAAGAGTTTTGGAACGGATGCGAGAAATTCGATTTAGCAAGATACGCCGTCGCCCGTGGGTTGATTGCAGCTTCAAGATTTCCCGCCCCCGCCCAGACCTAAAAGCCTGCCGCTGAATGTCCCGCGTGGCGAGGGCCAATAAACCAGGCTCGCATTTTGAAAAGGCTTCCCTATAATGGGCTGGACAGTTGCAAGCGATGCGTCAGCGGCGTTTCGGTTGGCTCAACCTCGGGGTTGGGTTGGTTTTGCTGTCGTCAGCGTTCCCGGCTCTCGGAATCATCCGGCAGGCGGACGTCAACCTGGATTACGTGGCGCAGGCCGCGCTCGAACGCGCGCGGAAGCCATTTCATTCGCCGCGTGTCGATCTGCCGCCGTTCTTAAAGGCTGACCAACTCAATTACGACGCTTATCGCGAAATTCGTTTTCGGCGGGATCGCGCCCTTTGGAGCAACACCGGGTCGCCCTATTTGGTGGAGTTTTTCCATCCCGGGTACCTGTATGAGGAGCCGGTGCGAGTGAATGAGTTCGTTGCCGGGCACGTTCAGGACATCCGGTTTGTGTCGGATTTCTTTGATTATGGCGGCCACAAATTCAAACAGCAGATACCTGCCAACACCGGTTACGCGGGCTTCCGCGTGCTGAGCGCGCTGAACGAGCCTGGGAGAATGGACGAGCTGGGGGCATTCCTTGGGGCAAGCTATTACCGGCTGCTTGGCAAGGGGCAGCGTTACGGGCAGTCGGCGCGCGGACTGGCGCTGGATTGCGGAGAGTCCGACCGGGGCGAGGAATTTCCGATATTCACGGATTGGTGGCTGGGCAAGCCGGAAACGAGCGACGAGGCGCTGCATCTATTTGGTTTGCTTGACAGCGTGAGCTGCGCGGGCGCCTTCGAGTTTCACATCCGTCCCGGCGAAACAACCATCGCCGACGTGGATGCGGTGCTCTACTTTCGCGAGCGTCCGCGAGTCCGGGAAGCGGATCCGAACCGGCTGCCGACGGAGACGCTGGGGATGGCGCCGCTGACGAGCATGTTTTGGTTTGGACCGGCGTCGGAGGCGCGTTTCAACGATTATCGGCCGGCGGTGCATGACAGCGACGGGCTGCTGATGAGCTTTGGCACGGGCGAGGTTCTTTGGCGTCCGCTCGACGATCCGCCGCGGCTGGTGCATCAGCGGTTCATGACGACCAATCTGCTCGGATTCGGATTGCTCCAGCGCAACCGCGATCTCAACGCGTACCAGGACATTTTCAACTGTTACCACCAGGTTCCCAGCGTGTGGGTGCAGCCGCGGGGCAACTGGGGCGAAGGCACGGTGAATCTTGTCGAGCTGAACACGCGCTACGAGGGCCTGGACAACATCGTCGCCTTCTGGAGCCCGAAGGAAATACCGCAGCCATTGCATCCGTTGCGTTTCAGTTACACGGAGTTTTGGACTCGCGAGAACGACCGGACGCTCTCCACGAACAGGGTTGTCAATACGATGATTGGGGGGGACGTCGGGACGCCGAGCCGGCGGCAGATAGCGGTGGATTTTCAAGGGCCGGCGCTGAACGGGATTACCGAGGAAGATCCGCCGCAGGCGGTGTCCAGTTGCAGCGAGAACGGAGCGATAGTTGACAGCCAGGTCATCAAAGTCCCCGGAACGCCGATTTGGCGGATCATGCTCAAGGTGGACCGCAAGGACGAAAACCCGATAGACGTGCGCTGCACGCTGACGCGCGGGAGCAAACCGATCACCGAAACATGGACCGATTCGCTCAATCAGCCTTGAGGCAGCGCCTTCTGGGCGCGGGCGACGCCGCGTCGCCGGGGATGATCGCCGGTCGTCCGTTGGAGGAGTGGAACGCCGCCTACGCGAAGGTGGAGCGCTACTTTTACGCGCTGCAATTGCGCAATAAACTGGTGCTGGGCCAATTGGTCTTGCGGGTGCTGGAGCGCGCGATGTTGCGGGCGCCCGACCAGCCCAATCTTTCGGCGACGGAACTGGCGGTGGAGGAGATGGATCGGCTGATTACGACGTGGTTTGCGGACATACTGGGCGACAACCCTGAGACGAGGAACATGCTGTCGACGCGCGGGCGCCTTGCGTTGCTGCTGGCGGATATGCCTGGCAAATGGCAGGACCAGTTCCTGGCGCCGGGGCCGTGGCCGGAGGATTTCGTCCACGCGATGCGCGAGGCGTATTTGCGCGCGGGGCCGGAATTTCAACTGGCGCGCATGGCGCCGCGGCCGCTTGACCTTGGCGCGATGGAGACGCTGGTGAACCTGACGCAGAGCCCTTTTTTGAACGTGTCGCTTTTCTGGAGCTGGACATTGTTTATTCTCATTTTGATTTTCATTTTCGTCCGCTTTCACCGTCTATGAATCCCGACACAGAGCCGTTCCCAGCCGGGCCGCCGGTGGTGGAGCTGACGCTGACGCCGGCGACGCCGATGGTGCGAGGGATCCGTATCTTTAGTCTTTACTCGCTGGCGCTGTTATTGACAGGCATTGTCTCGGTGCTGTTCGCCGACCTGCTTTGGCGCACGGGATGGTCCGGCTCGCGCACGATTTTGCTGATTTTGTTCGTGCTGCTTTTCTTTTTCGCGGCGATTGGGTTCATGCACGCGCTCTACGGATTTGTGCTGCGGCGCATTGACGATGTGCGGCAGCCAAAATCCATCCAGGCCAACGAGCCGATTGATCCCGCGGCGAACACGGCGATTATTTTTCCGATTTTTAACGAGGACGTCATACGCGTTTATGAGGGCTTGCGAATCACCTACAATTCCCTCCGAAGCGCCGGGCAGGTGGAGCGGTTTGACTTTTTCATCCTGAGCGATTCGACCGACCCGGAGAAATGGATCGAAGAGGAGAAGGAATGGCAAAACCTCATGAAAAAGACGGGCGGGATGAGCCGGATTTACTACCGCAGGCGCGTCGACAACGAAGGGAAAAAATCCGGCAACATCCGTGAATTTCTCAACGCGTGGGGGCGGCGCTACCGGTATTTCATCGCGTTTGACGCCGACAGCGTGATGCACGGGCGGACGATCGTCAACCTTGTCAACTTAATGGAAGCCAACCCGGCGATCGGCCTCATCCAGACCGTGCCCGGCATTTTCAACGCGGGGTCGCTATTTGGGCGCATGCAGCAGTTCGCGAATCGCTTTTACGCGCCAATTTTCATACGCGGCCTGGACTATTGGTCGGAAGGCTTCGCCAATTATTGGGGGCACAACGCGATTATCCGCACCGAAGCGTTCATGAAATATTGCGCGCTGCCGCAGTTGCCGGGTCGCAAACCTTTCGGCGGATACATTCTGTCGCACGATTTTGTCGAAGCGGCGCTGATGCTTCGGGAGAACGCGCAAGTCTGGCTGGCGTGGCAGTTGGACGGCAGCTATGAGGAGGGGCCGCCCGACATGATCGAGAACGCCAAGCGCGACCGGCGGTGGTGCCAGGGAAATCTACAGCACGTGATGGTGCTGGGCGCGCGCGGGATGCACGGCATCAGCCGGCTTCATCTGATCCAGGGAATCTTTGGGTACCTGGCGAGCCCGCTGTGGCTGGCTTTTTTGTTGACGTTTTACTGGATGTGGCTTGTGACGCGCGAAATCGGACTGTCGCAAATCACGGTGCATAGCTGGATGGCTGACCTTGATCTGGGCGCGAGCGAGCACGCGTTTCTTGTGTTTCTGCTATGCATGGGCGTGCTTCTGGTGCCGCGCGTGCTGGCGATCATCGACGCGTTTTTCGATCCCGTGCGGCGCCGGGCCTTCGGCGGCATGGCGCATATACTGGTGGGCGTTCTCAGCGAGACAGCTTTTTCGACGTTGCATGCGCCGTTGCAGATGCTCTGGCACACGCGATTTGTCTTCACGATTTTGCGCGGTCGAACCATCGACTGGGGCACGCAGACGCGCACAGCGGACGGGACAACGTGGACGTACGCGATCGAGCAGCAATGGTGGCAGACGGTGATTGGCCTGGCCTCTGGTGGGGTGATCCTGTGGCTGATGCCAAACACGTTTGTGTGGTTCCTGCCGCTTTTCATCGGGATGGTTCTCGCCATTCCGCTGAGCGTCTTGACCAGCCGCGTGAGTTGGGGGGACGCGGCGAAGGAATTTGGGTTGTTTCTGACGCCGGAGGAAACGGCGACGCCGCCCGAATTGGTGGCGCTTCAGGCGCGGCTGGCGCTGGCCGAAGAGGACGCGCCCGTGCGACATCCGCCGTATCTTGTGCAAAGCGTGGTTGATCCGTATCTCAACGCGATCCATGTTTCGATGTTGCGGGAAGCGAAATTGAATCCCGAATCGGCCGAGGCTCTCGCGCGCGTCGGCGCCAGCGGGCCAGATGTGAAGTGGATCGCCGAGAAGCTCCTGGTGCGGGGCTTTGACGCGCTGAAGCCTGGCGAAACGATGAGCATCTTGTCAGACGCGGATTCGATGGCGTGGATGCATCGGCAGATTTGGCTGCGGCCGGAGGAGACGATGGCGCCGATGTGGCGCGAGGCGATCCGGAGTTATTGCAGTTGACAGACTGCGAACTGCGTTTGCCAAATAGAGCGGAGGCTGGCATAGTGACCCGATGAAAACGCTCTCGGAAATTGAACAAGCTGCCCAGGAGTTGCCGCCGCCCAAGCAGATCGAGCTGTTTTACTTTCTGGCGCGGCGCCTGGGTGAGGCGAATCTGCCGCTGCCGCCGCCGCGCGAGTTCTCCGGGGAACAGTTGCAGGAGTGGCTTGAACAAGATGAAGAGGACATGCGCCGATTTCGGGCCAACGCGTGAGGTTGTTCCTGGAAAGTTCTGTTGTGCTCGCAGGTTGTGGCCGGCCCTCCGGCGCCTCGCGAGCGATATTCGATCTGGCGCCGTCAAATCAGTGGCAACTGCTCACCAGTCGTTATGTTTTCAGCGAAGTGGCAAAGAACCTTCCAAAACTAGGACCCCAGGCGCGAATCGACTGGCCAATTCTGTCATCCAGTCTTGTTGCCGTTAAAGATGTATGGATGCTGGATCGACCAGCGGTCTTCGGGCCTGCAAAGGACCGTCCTGTTCTCTTTACAGCCGCAGCTTGGGCTGTGGCGCTTCTCACACTTGACAAGAGTGATTTTGGTCACTTGATGCAAACAGGCTTTTACCATTTAGCTGTGATGGGGCCAGGCGCGTTTTTGGAGCATGAGCGCGCGGCGGGGCGTTTGAAGAACTGAAACCGTCATTGCATCATTGTATTGTCTGTATGAAACGTCTTCTCGCCGTCGTCGGTTTGGTATTGATCGTTGGAGTTCTCGTCAGGGAGCCAATGGCGTCAGAAGGCGCAACTCAAATCGCAAACGCGCCGGCGGGAGAGGAGTTGTCGAAGGATTACACGGTTCGCGTGGATGGCCAGGATGCGCCGGTCTACACGGCGAAGGTCGCCAGCACGGATCCCGCATTGCGGTGGCGGGCGATGGATGACAAGGCCAATTCCGCAGATTACTTCGGCATGGCGTCGTTTGCTTACTTCGACATGGACGCTCCCGTGACTGTAACGGTGACGTGCCCGACGCCGATTCAATCCGCGCGGGCGCTGGCGTCGTCGTATGGCATTGCGCCGAAGATTGAAGGGAACAGCCTGACGTTTGCGCTGCGTGATCCAAAGCCGGTGACAATCGAAGTGAACGGCATGTGGGTGGGGGCGTTGCATTTGTTTGCGAATCCGCGCGAAACCCATGCGCCGCATCCGGGCGATCCGAATGTGATTTATTTCGGCCCCGGCATTCACGAGGTCACGCGCGTTGTCGTGACAAACAACCAGACTGTGTACCTAGCGCCTGGCGCGATTGTGCGCGGCATCACGGGCGCGGATGAGCCGCACTGGATGAGTTCGTACAACCATCGTCCCAATTACGCGCCGACTTTTGAGTTGCGCGGGAAGCATATCCGTTTTTGCGGGCGCGGGATTCTCGACTTTGGCCTGATCCCGCGCGCGACGCGCAACGCCATTGACGTTCGCGGCAGCGACATAACGGTCGAAGGGGTCATCGTGCGCAATGCCAGCACGTGGACGATTCCGATTCGCAAGTCGGACCATGTGACAATCCGCAACGTCAAGCTGCTGGGATATCGCGCGAACTCAGACGGCATCGACGTATGCGACAGCGACCACGTCACCGTCGAGGGCTGTTTCGTGCGCACGCTCGACGACTTGATCGTAGTAAAGACGTTTGACGCCGAGACGCGCCACGTGCTGGTGACGAATTGCGTGCTTTGGAATGAAGTCGCGCATGCATTGAGCATCGGCGCCGAGTTGCGCAAGAACGTCGACGACGTGGTTTTCACCGATTGCGACGTGATTCACGACATGGGCCGCACGTGGACGTTGCGCATTTTTCATTGCGACGGCTCGGTTATCAGCAATGTGCGTTTTGAGAATCTGCGGATAGCGGAATCGCCGCGGTTGATTTCGCTATGGATCAACAAGGCGGAATATAGCGCCGGGCCGGAACGGGGACACATCGACCATGTGCTGTTCAAGAATATTCGCGCCACGGCAAACCCGTTGCACATCGACCTGGAAGGTTACGACGCTTCGCACGAAGCGCGCGATGTGGTGTTTGACAATGTCGTCGTCAATGGAAGACCGCTTTCGCGAAAGGACATCGACGCGAACGCCTTCGTGGAGGGGATTTCCATCATTCCGTGAAGCGCGTTCCTATTTGTTGAAGCGGAAGTTGGTCACGTCGTAGTCCTGCATGATGTAGGTCTTGAGCTCCAGGCGCTGCTTGCCGGCGCGTTTGGCTTGCGTCTCGCCGCCGGCTTCGATCAGGTCGGCAAAGCTGATGATTTCGGCGCGGATAAACCCTTTCTGAATGTCGGTGTGAATGGCGCCCGCCGCCTCCCATGCGTTGAGTCCGTTGCGGATGGGCCATGCGCGATTTTCCTTGCCGCCGACTGTCAAGTAACTGATGTAGCCGCCCTGCTTCAGGGCCTTGGCCCAAACGGTGTCTGGGGCCGCCAATTCGGCGTCGTCGGCGACGACCACCGGCCTGCTTGAAGTGAGGTTATGCGCCGAAATGGCGGCGAGTTCGTCCGCGCTCAGGCCCATCGCGGAAACGGCAATTTCGCTGACGAGGCCATCGGCGATTTTTTGCAGCACGACTTTTTCGGATTCGGCGGGGCCGCGCGAGAGCCTGCTTTCGACGAAATCGAGATCCTTCATCAACAGATCGCTCAAGGCGGCGTGGCTGGTGAGAATGGCGTCGCACGTCGGCATTTCCTTGTCTGAAACGACGTCGACTTGCGCATAGGCCTTCTTCTGCGCTTCGACCAGTTGATGGACCTGATCCATGCGTGGATCTTTGACGTTGTGTTTTCCCAGGGGAATGCCGGTGATGCCAAAGAGGCAGATCTTCATTGGCACTCGTTAGTCTGCGCGCGACGCCAGGTCAAGATGGGAAGTGGAAAGAGGTGCGATTGAAAGCGGTGGACAAATCGGGGACGGCTCGGCGGGAGCCTCGCCCTACCGCGCCGCGCGTGATCGGCCGCCGAAGTCGCGCCCGGCGAATCGCCAGCGCTTGATTCGATGGCGGGAAACCCGTAACGTGCGCGGCGGGATGAAACTACCGATTGCTCCGCTCATTGCGGCGGCGCTTTGCGCGCAAGCGCACGCCGAGCCTGAACCGCTTTATGGCTTTTCGCCGGCCGCCTCGGAGGCGGAACGCGGCGCGGAGACGAAATTCCGCGCGGGCATCGAGCCTGAGAATTGCCGCCGTTACATGGAGCGTTTGACAGCGCGTCCGCACCACGTCGGCTCCGCCTACGACAAGGACAACGCCGAATGGATTCTTGCGCGGTTCAAGGAATGGGGCTGGGATGCGTCCATTGAAACATTCGACGTTCTGTTTCCGACGCCGAAGACGCGCGTGTTGGAAATGACCGAGCCCGTGCATTTCACGGCGGCGTTGCGGGAGCCCGCGGTGGCGGGCGATCCCACCTCGGGACAGAGCGGGGAACAATTGCCCACCTACAACGCCTATTCAACGGATGGAGATGTCACCGGGCCTCTTGTCTATGTCAATTATGGTTTGCCGGAGGATTACAAGGAATTGGCGCGGCGCGGCATTTCTGTGAGCAACGCCATCGTCATCGCCAAGTACGGCCATTCGTGGCGCGGCGTCAAACCGAAGGTGGCGGCCGAGAACGGCGCCGCCGGGTGCATTCTCTATTCCGATCCGAGGGACGACGGTTATTATGTTGACGATGTTTTTCCGAAGGGCCCGATGCGGAACCGCAACGGCGCCCAGCGCGGCAGCGTGATGGATTTTCCATCCGCAAGCCCCGGCGATCCCCTGACGCCCGGCTATGGGGCGGTTCCGGGCGCGAAGCGACTGTCGCGCGAGAAGGCGACGGCGATCACGAAGATTCCCGTGTTGCCGATTTCCTACGGGGACGCGCAGCCGTTGTTGGAGCAACTGAAAGGGCCGGTCGCGCCGGAGTCGTGGCGCGGGGCGCTGCCCATCACCTATCACCTCGGGCCGGGGCCGGCGACGGTCCATTTGAAGCTGGCCTTCAATTGGGATATCAAGCCTGTGCGGGACGTGATTGCGCGCATGCGCGGCAGCGTGGCGCCGGATGAGTGGGTCATCTGCGGCAATCATCACGACGCCTGGGTCAACGGCGCCGAAGACCCGATTTCCGGCCAGGTCTGCCTGCTGGAAGAAGCGCGCTCGCTTGGACAATTGGCGCATGACGGCTGGAAACCGCGGCGCACCTTGATTTACTGCGCGTGGGATGGCGAGGAGCCGATGTTGCTTGGCTCCACGGAGTGGGTGGAGACGCACGCCGACGAATTGCGACAGCACGCTGTCGCCTACGTCAACTCCGACGGCAACGACCGCGGTTATCTTGGCATGGAGGGTTCGCACATTCTTCAGCGGCTTGTCAACGATGTGGCGCGCGACGTTGAGGACCCCGAAGTCAAGATGAGCGTCTGGAAGCGCCTGCAAGCGGCGCGAATCGTCAACGCGAAGGACGATGACGAGCGGCGCGCGTTGCGCGAACACAACGAGCTCCGCCTCGAAGCGCTCGGCTCCGGGAGCGATTACACGGCGTTCCTGGATTTTACGGCCGTGCCGTGCGTGAATCTTGGCTACTACGGCGAAGGCGACGCGGGAATTTACCACTCCGTTTACGATGATTTTTATTGGTACACGCATTTCTGCGACACCAACTTTGTTTACGCGCGCGCGTTGTCCCAGACCATCGGCACAACGGTCCTGCGGCTTGCGGAGGCGGAAGTGATTCCTTTTGAGTTCACGGGGCTGTCGGACATTGTCCAGCGCTACACGGACGAACTTCAAAAGCTTGTCAAACAAAAGCGCGATTCCCTCGAAGAGCGTCGCCGCGAAATAAGCGACGGCCTTTTCGCCGCGACGTCCGACCCGCGCCATCCGATTGGCCCTCCCGAAGAAGAGCCGGCCCCGCCCGAGTTGAACTTCGCGCCGCTGCTCAACGCCAGGGACGACCTCAAGGCGAGCGCCGAGAAATACCAAAAGGCGTTTGTGAAAGCGCAGGCGGCATTCGGGGCGGACGGCGGCGCTTCGGCGGTTGCCGCTGTCAACGAAATCCTCCTTCAGGCCGAACGAAAATTGTCCGATCCCGACGGCCTTCCGCGACGCCGCTGGTACAAACATCTCCTATATGCGCCCGGCATTTACTCCGGTTACGGCGCCAAAACGATGCCCGGGGCGCGCGAGGGCATCGAACTTGGCCATTACCAGGAGGCCGAATCGGAGATTGCGCGCGTTGCCAAAGCCGTCGAAGCGGAAAAGGCTCTGATTGACTCGGCCGCCAAAGCGCTGGAGGCGATTGGCAGATGAATCCGCTATCGCACTTTGCCGGAGGAATTCTTTACGACGACGTTTGAGAAGACCGCCGTGTCCGACTTGTCGGGCAAGTGCGAACAGAATCCGATGCCGACGTAAAACGGCCCGTCGATTTTCAATTCAATGGGCGATCCAAACGGGTGCATGCGCTCGCCTTCGAGGCTGACGTAGAGTTGGAATGCGTTCCCGCGTTTTTGAAGGCCGATCCGCCGCGCGAAAACGCCGACCAAACTGTCAGGGCTTTCGCCGCCAGGGCGTCCGCGCCCGCCAATGCGATATTCCATATCTTTGACACGGGCATTCTTTTCCGGGCGTTGCGCGAGTTGGATCATACCCAGGCCGTGGATCGCCGCGAAGGCCGTTTTTGAGTCGTCATCGAGACTTTGGCGCACCATCAACACCGCTTTGCGATCGCCGTAGCCATTGGTGTCCGGGAACGAAACAGCCGCCGCCAGCGAAACGTCACCGGACATTTTCTTCCAGAGGAAATGAAACTCATCGCGATTGTACCAAATATTGTACCCGGCGGAGTGAATTGTGTATTGTTTGCTTGCGCTGTCATAACTGGCGCTTCCCGGCAGGACGGCGCTTCCGACATCCGAGCGCCCTTCAAAGATGCCGGCCGGCTCTGCGACCGTTTTGGTTTCGCGATGGAAATCGGACGGGGGCGCGACCTGTGTGTGGGTGGCGGAACCGGGCTGCGCCCACGCAGGAACCGTGGGCGTCTGCGCGCAAAGCAGCAACGGCGCGATGCATAGCAACACGATGCCTATTAATTTAAAACAACCGAGCCAGGGAAATTGCATAGTGGCCAACTCTACATCTGCCAATGACGCGCTGTAAACTGCATATCGCCCCGGAAGAAGACTGGGAATCTACGCCTTTGGCTCAATCCGCTGAACGTCCTTGAACTTGTCGAAATCCCGGTCGAACGACGCGACGGGAAACCGTAGCTCGACGGATGCCGCCGCCAAATAGGCATCCGCGAAGTGGGCATTCTGCTCTCGGCATCGCTTGAGGGCGTCGGCAACCCGAGTGGGTTCGGCGGCCTCAATACCGCGACACTTGAGGAGATCGTCCAATTTTTGAGCAGCTTGTTTGCGCTCCAATTTGTAAAAGGACTCAAGGGTATAGAGGGTCTCCGCCAAAATCACGGCCTCGATAACGAGAAGGACTTCTCCTTCGTCGGCGTGTTGCACCAAACGCCGCGCTTTTGCTGCCATGTCGGGAGGTTCCCCTGTCAAAAAGCGAAGCAAGACATTTGCGTCAACCAACTGCCGTTTCATTGGCATCGGTTAATCCGTTCTTTTCGTGGAGCGGCGCGCGGAGGCGCGCGCGGCTGCCTCACGCTCAGCGGGCCGGCCTGGAAACTTCTTCAGAGATTTCAAACTTCCGAACAGATCCAATGCGCTCCCTTGCGGACGCACGAGCGCCGCGCCGTCGCCCTGCACCGACCACGCAAGGCGCTGCCGCGGCTTCACTTTCAGGGCCTCGCGGATTTCCTGGGGCACGGTGGTCTGGCCTTTGTTTGTCAGCGTTGATATCGCCATCCAACAAACCTAGCACATTTGTCGTCATTACCGCAACTGCCGGCCTTACTCGAGCAGAAAGGATTACCGGCGTGCATTTTCAGTTGCAAATGCGCGCATTGGTGAACGGCATTTCCGGTTCAACTTTGCGCTTTGAAGTTTTGGCGATGGCCATATTCTTGCTTTGTGAACGCGGTGCTCGAAATTGCCAATTTGCGTGTCGAATATCCCAGCCGGGATTTGCGCGGGAAAAGCAAGCTGGCTGTCGACGGCCTGAACTTGAGCGTCCGCCAGGGCGAGGTGTTCGGGTTCCTGGGACCCAATGGGGCAGGCAAGACGACCACGATGAACGTCCTGTTGGGCTTCGTCAACGCGACGTCCGGTTCGGCTTCGATCTTTGGCGTGGATGTTCGCGAGCCCATTGCCCGCCAGCGCATCGGCTATTTGCCGGAGTTGACGTATTACTACAAATTCCTGAACACGGAGGAATTGCTGCGTTTTTACGCGAAGATTTTCAGGATTCCGCGAAACGAGCGCGAGGATCGAATCAACACCGTGCTCAACTTGGTTGGGCTGGAAGGCGCCCGCAAGCGTCTGATCAAGACCTACTCCAAAGGCATGCAGCAGCGGGTCGGCCTTGCGCAGGCGCTGATCAATAATCCCGAGTTGCTGATTCTCGACGAGCCGACCAGCGGCCTGGATCCACTGGGCCGCATGAAAGTCCGCGAGATCATTCAGCGGTTGAAAGAGCGGGGGAAGACGGTGTTTTTTTCGTCGCATGAGCTGGGCGAGGTGGAGACGGTGTGCGACCGCGTGGCGATCCTGCACGAGGGCCGCCTGCGCGAAGAAGGGAAAGTCGACGAACTGATGCAGCGGCATCAGTGCAATCTGGAGCAGATTTTCCTCAGAATTGTCGGATATAAAGAACAGCCCGCATCCTGACATGAACAATATTTTCGCTTTGGCCGGGGTCGTCATCAAAGAGCTTTATCGGCGGAAGGATTTTTACGTCTTGTTCGTCATGACGGCGCTGATCACGCTGATTCTCGGTTCGGTCAATTTATTCAACGACGACCAGATCATACGTTACCTAAAGGAGATTTGCCTGTTGCTGATCTGGATTTCGTCGCTGGTGATCGCGATCACGACGGCGGCGCGGCAGATTCCCGCGGAACGGGAGAGCCGGACGATTTTTCCGCTGCTGGCCAAGCCGGTGAGCCGCGCGCAACTGATCGGCGGCAAGTTTTTGGGATGCTGGGCGGCTAATGGCA
>Ga0265338_10005907_pt1 | contig 15778 bp, 5 predicted proteins | sample 42126metaG_FD_193579 | JGI IMG/M metagenome (GOLD analysis project Ga0265338, IMG submission 193579) | Rhizosphere microbial communities from Carex aquatilis grown in University of Washington, Seatle, WA, United States - 4-21-26 metaG | ecosystem: Host-associated > Plants > Roots > Rhizosphere >... | reverse complement strand
TGTTTTACGCGCCATTTGTCGCTCATGGAAACGCGCCAGGAGATATCTTCGAGCGGCAGCTCAAATTTCGGCGCGAGCAGCGCGAGATCCAGGGCGCGGGTCTTTGGTGAGCCCGCGGCGCAACTGTAATAGATTTCCACGGTGGCGGCCTGGCGCGGTGAGGAAAGGCGTTCCAGCGGGATGAGGATGTTTGTGCCGTCGCGCCAGGGCCAGACGCCGTTGTCATTGAGGAACGCGAACCAAAAGCGCGCGTCTTTGGGAAGGCTCACGGCGAGGAGGCGCTTGTCGCCAGGAACGATTTCCAGGCGGGCCTGTGTGAGGGCGACGCCGTCGTCGGAAATGACGGTGTGGAGGGCAATATTAATGACGTGGGCGGGGAGGACTTTGGCGGCCTGGCGGCGTTCGAGCTTAAGGGGAAGCTGGAAGGCGGGATCGACCAGTCGGAAGGTGTAATTGGCGGCGGCGGTCTGCAAATCTTTTTGGAGCGTGCGCGGGATGCTCTGCCATTCGGTGGGTTGCAAGGACTGCGGCGGCTCGGAAATGGCGACTTGAAGGCGCGGATCGGATTGCAGGGTGACAAAGCCGCGCTGGAGGTTGACGCCGGCGGCCTGGACGCCGCGAAGGGTGGCGTCGGTGGCGCCGTTGGCGAGGGGGATTTGATAGAAGACCTGAAGCAGGTACGGCCCGATCACGCGGCGGCGAAGCTTGACGGACCACGGCTGGAGGCCGTTTGTGGCGGGCGCATCCTCGGGTTGGAAATCGGCGAGCTGATCGCCCTCAAAGCGGGCGCCTTCGGCATTTGTGGGAAGGCGGATGCGGAAGGATTTGAGGCCGGTGTTTTCGATTTGGAACTGGAGGTTGGCGGTGATTTTGAGCTGGGCCTCGGTGACGGCGGCGTGTTGGAGGCTGGTCACTTGAACCCAGGGATCGACTTGCTCGATATCGAGCGTGAGCGCGGAAGGCGTTTGGAGCTGGTGGAACGACAGCGCGCCTTTTTCGCGAACGCCGGATTTCTGGGGATCGAGCTGGGTGTAGCCATCGCGGCGAACGGCGAGAAGGCGCATGCCTTGCTCCGGCACGATGAGCAGGGAGCCTTGCTGCTTGGCGGCTTCGCGAACGGCAATTTGCGGGACGGGCCAGTCGCGCGCCGCTTTGACGCCGGGACCGGCGAGGGAAACGTCAAAGATCTGGTTGCCGACCGTTTTGCCCGTGAGATGAAGGGTGACGATTTGCGCGGAATCGGATTTGGATTGCGTCCACTGGCTAAGCGCGGCGCCGCTGATGGATTCGACATCGAACCCGGCGGGCAGCGCGAAGCTGAGGTCGAAAATTCCGGCGCGCGTGATGTCAATAGAAAGGCGCGCGGCAAGAATGGAGCGGTCTTCGCCGAGGGACAGAGTGGATTGGCATTCGACACGGACGTCGGGTTCAACCGGCGACGCTTTGAGGCTGAGAAGGGCGGCGGGATCCGAATAGCGGAAGGCGCGGCGGACGGTGAGGCCGGGAGTCTGGGACGCGAGGGCGGAGGCGGCGTCTGCGGGAAAATCTTCGAGGTTGATGGGCGAGAGACGTTCGCCCGAAGCGGCGTCGAGCTGGACTTCGTTGCCGGTGGCGATGGCGGCCTGGCCGATTTGGCCGGCAGCGTTGTCGACGGCGACGAGGCCGAGCTTTTGCTCGAAGGGCAGCGGGCCGCCGGGGGTTTGCGTGCGGACGACGATTGTGAAGGGATGCGATTGCGCGGGATCAAGCGTGACGCGGAGTTTCCGGGAATCGGGGTCGAAACGCCAGAGGCGCACGGCGGGGCCGGTGACGTCGGAAACGGCGGCGGCGGTCGGAATTGTCAAAACGATTTCGGACAACTCGCCCTGCGCCGGACGAATGGAGACGACGTGCGCGCCTTCGACGACGCCAGCCAGCGGGACGAACAATTGGGAAAGTTCGGCGTAGAAGACTGCTTTCTCGCGTTTGATGTCGCGGCTGCGCGGGCGCCAGGCGATCCAAGCGTCGGAAGGAGTCAGGCTCATGGAGGCGACAGTGTTTGTGCCGACGTGGTCGCAGCTTGTGGAAACGGCCTGAGGCGAGAGGACGTCGACATCGAGGCCGACAATGGTGAGATCGACGCGATTCATCAGGCCGCAAGGGACGGGAGAGGCGAACCCGGCGTCGGCGTCGCGGCTGGCGACGGGCGTTTCGTAATCGACTTCGATGTCGAAGACGCCGCGGGCAAGCGCGACCAATTTGCGGTCGGCTGTCAAGCGAAGCGCATGCGTCGGATAGGAGACATGCGTGAGCACGGCGGGCTGGGCAAGGAGCGGGAGCGTGTCGCCTTTGGCGGCCTGCCAGTGAATTTTAGCGGAGGCGGAAACGAATTTGTCCTGCACGCGCACGGATTGCGAGACGGAGTCGGGCATGGCGCGAGCGGAACCCGCGACGAAAAGGGCCGCAACGATGAGCGCGGTCGTCGCGGGCGCGGCGCCGGTTGGGCCGTGAGAGACCGAGTGAGTGAGGAACCAAATCTGTCGCCAGCCGGGGAACGAGGAAAGAAGGAAGGCGCCGAGAATCCAGATGAGGGGCTGGGCGCCGTTGGTGGAGTTGAGGGAGGCAATGGCCATGGCCAGCCAGCCGGCGATGAGGAACATCGAGCGGCGCAGGGCGTTGCCGCGACTGGCGAAGGCGAGCAGCCAAAGCGGGATCGCGAGGAGCGCGGGCCAGGCGGGAGCCCAGCGAGTCAGGACGGGAGACTCGATGGATAGGTTTGACAACGAAACGGAAAGGGCGCTGCCAGCCTGCTGGACAGGCGCCAGGAACGTGATTTCGCCGGGCGGGGCGGCGGTTTCGGCGCCGGCGAGAAGCGCGAGTTGGACAACACAAAATGTGCCGCCGGCGAGGGCGATCAGCGAGCTGCCGATGTGATAGCCGGGACGGCGGATGGCGAACGTTGCGGCGCCGGAGAGCAGGAGCGCGCCGATAAGCCAAACCCACGCGCGCACAGTGTTAGCGCCGGAAAAGAGGCGCGCCAATTGCGCGAAGCCGGAGACGTCAGACGGGCCGGAAACGGGCAGGAGCGAGCCGCCGCGGAAAACGAGGCGCTGTCCGGTGTCGGGCTTGAGTTTCCATTCGCCGAGCATGATGGGCGCGCCGACGATGGGGGCGCGGACCTCGAGGTCTTCGGAGTCCGCGTTGCGCGAGGCGAGTGTCAAGTCGAGTTCCTGAATCGCGTTAGGATCGGCGGTGTGCGGCAGCGGGATGAGGCGGGCGGCGCCGTCGAGCACGGGAACGACCGGGGCGCCATTGATGGAGGCGGACCAGAGATCGGAGCCGGGCGGCAGAGTCAAGCGCAGGCCGGGTTCGCCGCGATTCTTGATGAAGTAGCGGGCGGTGGTGACGATTTGGCCTTCCTTGGAAACGCGAGTTTGGAGGGAGGCGCGGTCGACGATTTGATTGACAGATTCGCCTTGGGCCAGCGGGCTCAAGGAGAGCTTGAGGTCGAAGGGGCGCGCGGCGTAACGGTAGGCGGCGAGGATCGGGGCGTCGAAGAACAGGCGATATTCGGACGGGACCTCAGCCGGTTCGAGCGGGAGCAAGGTTGAGGAAACGTCGGTGGGTTTGACCTGGAACTGGTAGGCGCTGATGACAAGGGTGTAGCCCTGCTCGGAAGAGGCGTCGAGCGGGCGGGCGCCGGTGAAGGCGAGCGTTTCGCCCTGGGGCTTGAAAGGGCGCTCATAGGTGGCGAGCAACGAGTAGGCGCCGGCGACGGGCGAATGAAGCTGGACGAGGTAGCCGCCGGGGATTTTTTGCCAGGCGCGGATGTCTTTGCCTGTGAATTCGACGTTGGAGTATTCATCTGACAATTCCACCTTGAAGGCGGGCGTGGGCGCGCCGGAGATGGTGTAAGTGAGAATGCTGCTGCCGTAGGCCACGCCTTCGCCAATGGAAAACAAGTGCAGCGCATCGACCTGGACGGATTGCGGGAGGCGCTCGACGCGCAACGAGGCGGACCACGCGGCGTCGTTGATGCGGAAGGCGGTTTGCAGGCCAGCGGCCTTGCCGGGGAAGAACGCGGCCGCGATTTCGGTGAGGGCCTGGGTCTTTTCAGGAGTCAAGCGAAAGCCGGCGTCCGCGGAGACGCCGACGGTTCCGCGGCTGGATTTGGCCTTGAGAACGTCGATGCGCGGAAGGGTCCAATTCGTGTCGGCCAGGCCGTGATTGGATTCAAGGCGGAGCTGGACGAGTTGGCGGCCGGAAACGGGCTTGCCGTAGACAAGGCGCAGTTCGGCGGACGATTCGCCGGGCGGCTCTGTCAGGAAATAATCGGCGAGATCGGCGGCGTTGAGGCTGGCGATGGCGTAGCCTTTGGGGACGCGCAGGGCAAGCTCGCGCAGGGGGGCTTCGTGGATGTCCAGCTCGATTTCGTCCTCGATGGAAAGCTCGTTTTCGCCGTCGTGATACGTGAGCAAATGCGAGGCGCTGACTTCGGGCGAGATTTGGTCGGCGGCGATGCGCAATGCGAAATCGGCGCCGGCAAAACGGTACGCAAAGCGCTGGTTGCCCTCGGCGCGCAACGCGGCGCGGGTGGCGTCGGTTTCGGGAAATTGTTCTGGGGCGATCTGCGACATGCCGGCGGCGGGGGAGACTTCGAGGCGGACGGCGCCTTCGTTGACGACGCGGATGTAGCCGTCGAAATGCGTGGCGTCTTCGGGGCGGATGTCAAAGGCGTCGGCGGTTTGCGGAAAAGCGCCGAGGGGCGTCTCGATTTGGGCCTGGATGGAGAATTGGTCTTTTTGCGGCGCGTTCAGTTCGATGAGGAGTCGGCGTTCGCGGGGACTCGCGCCCGGCTCGATGCGCCAGGAAAGCACGTGATCGCCCTGGATGCGGGTGACATCGCCGTCGCCGCGAAGGGCGAGCGCGACGCGGTTGAGTTCGCCTTGCATGACTTTGAAATTGAGAATGGCGGTTTGGCGCATGAGGCCGGGGCGAACGGTGATCTGGGCGAGCATCTCGGCGGAGAAAAACAGTTTGCCCTCGGTTTCGGGCCGGACTTGTTTCCATGAGAAATTGACGGCGCCATCAGAAGGCAGGTAGCTCTGGAAATCGTCGTCTTTGCGTTCTGGCCGGGCGGCGCCGGCGAAAAAGATTTCGGTGTCGGCGCTGAGTCCGCGAAGCGTGACGGGTTGGAGGACGGCGGGCGCCAAGTGGAAGGCGACGGCGCGCCAGTTGTCTGTTTGTGTGACAGCGGCGGAGAATTCGAGGCGGATCGGGAATTGCCCGCGGTGATCGAAGGAGAGGAAAAACTGATTGGACGAGAAGGTGAGGCGTGGAGAGTGATCCGTGACGCGTGATGCGTGATCGTAAGATGAGGTCAGCGCAATTGGGCCGGAAAGGATCGGGATGGCGGCGCCGTGGGACGGCTCGACAGTGGCGGTCGCGGTCAGGGTGAAATCGGCGTGGTCGCCCTTGAGCTGGCCCACGAGATGGAAGTCCGAGAGAGCGACGGGGACGTCAGCGGCGAAAAGCGATGTTGTTGTCAAAGATATGACGAGCAGCGAAAGGAAGGATTTCATAAAGGGGTTCATTTGCCGGAGATGGATTTGGCTTCCAGGATCATGGTTCTAAGCGCGGTGGGACGCGTGTCGGCGCCGAAGGTTTCGGGAACGCCGCTGAGGGCGGCCATGAGACGATCGGGAGTGACATCACCGGCGAAAGGACTTTGCGCGAGCCATTCGGAGAAGGCGCAGGCGGTTGCGGCGAGGCGCATGGAGGGGGCGGACTTGTCAAGCGAAAGCGACGGGCCAAGGTAAGGAACGGTCCACGCGCGTTCCTGGGTATCGGTCGAGCCGGGGGCGTGGAAGCGGACGCGAACGGTGGCGATGGGGCCGTCGCCGGCGGAATTGATTTGGGCAATGTAGAGGGCGGTGCCGGATTCGGCGGCGCCAATTTGGGCGGCTTTGACTTTGTCATCGCGGAATTCCTCTTTGGTGAGCTGGAATTTGGCGTAGCCGATCTGGCGGAAGGAGGTGACGCGATTGGAATTGAATTCGACCTGGGTTTTGACGTCGGCGGCGGCGACGCGGAGCGCGCCGGCGAGCTTGCCGGCGAACTCCGTCCCCGCCTCCTCTGGCGTGTTGATAAAGCCGTAGCGGCCGCCGCCGGTGCGCGAGAGCGTTTCGAGGAGCTGATCGTTGTAGCCTTCCCAGCCAATGCCGAAGCAATCGAAGGAGATGTTCTGGACGCGATTGGTTTCGACGTTGCGTTTAAGGGAATCGGGATCGACGTCGCCGAGATTGGCGGCGCCATCTGTCAAAAGAACGACGCGATTCTCGCCGTTGGCCAGGTAATGGCGCAGCGCCGTCGCGTAGGCGAGTTTCATGGCTTCTTCGAGGTTGGTGCCGCCTTCGGGTGTGATGTCGGAAAGTTTTTGCGCGAGTCCGCCTGCTTTATCGCCGCGCAGGCCGTCGGCCCAGAGGCGGGCGGTGCGGGCGAAAACGACGACGCTCAGAGTGTCCTGCTCGTGGAGTTGGGAGGCGAGGACGGCGAGAGCCTGGCGGGTGATGGCGACGCGATCGGCGCGTTCCATCGAGCCGGACTTGTCAAGCAACAGGACGACATTGAGCGGGACGCCGGTTTGGCGGCCTTGCGCGGCGGTCTTGACGGAGAAGCGAAGCAGGTCGCGATTGTGCGCGAACGGATAGGCGGCGCGGTCCCAGGCGAAGGCGATGGGCGCGCCGGGCGCCGGCTCGGGATCGCGATAATCAAAGGCGTTGACGAATTCCTCGCTGCGGATTTGGGCGGCATCGGGCATGTGGCCCGAACTGAGAGTGGCGCGGGCGAGGTTAAAGGAGACGTCGCTGACATTGAGCGAGAAGGTCGAGAACGCATTGGTAACGGCCTGGATTTCGCCCTGGAAGACGGGCGGCGCGGCGGGGACTTTGCGCGCGAGAAACTCGTCGTTCTGTGAAAGGCGGTACAGAGCGCCGGAGGTGGGGCCGTCGAGGCGGTATTCGGCGGCGTGGCTTGTCTTTTCAGTCGGCGGCATTGCAGATTGAGCGGCGGGGGGCGCTGGGATTTCGCCCAGAGATTCAGTGAGCATTGAGTTCCTGTTATTTCCGTCAACGCCAGCACTGTTTGCGATGCTCATTTCTCGATCCGGCGCGGCTGAGAATGTGGCGCTTCGTGTGCCCGTCGCACTCGGCGGCTCAGACATGGGCTGCATCGTCAGCAACGGGACGTTAGCTGGTTCACCCGGAAGCGTAATGCGCTCTTTTTTGGTTACGGCAACGGGGGCCTGGCCGACCGCGCCGATAACGTAGGATTCGCCGCCGACGGTTCCCGGAAATCTTCCGATTCCCCGCCCCATATAAGGCATCAAATCCTCTTTAGTCGGCGTCGCACTGGAGGGTTTGCCTTTTTCAAGTGCCCATTGCTGCTTGGCGGCGTCAGGCAGACGGAGATTGTTAACGATTGCGTTCTGCATGGAAGTCGACCGCGCGCGGCTGAAGTTCGGAATTGATATTGAGGCAAGGAGCATCAGCGCTGCCGCCATTCCGACCCATATTCCCCAATGGGAGTAATTGGGCCTTGGCCGAAACTCCTTTGGTCGGACGGTTTTGAAATGCGCGAGGAGCTGTTGGCGGCGGGGCTCGCTGAGTTTGAGCGGCGGGGATTGGGGCGTGGAGCGTTCGTCTGGAGCGCCAACGGTGTCGCGGAGCAGGCCGAGGGTGAGCGAGGCCTGGTCGTGCCAGCGGCGGAGTTCGGCGTCGCGGTCGAGTTGGGAACGAAGGTCGGCGGCTTCCTGTTCCGGAAGTTCGCCGAGGAGCAGGGCCGTGACTTTGGCCTCCAGGGCGGCGCGATCGTTTTCGTTTTGTGGCAGGTCGGGCATTAGCGGGAAACTCCGTTTTTGGCCAATTCGGCGGCCATGGTTTTGAGAGCGTGATGGAGGATGAAACCAACATTGCCGATGCTCAGGCCGGTGCGCCCGGCGATTTCCTTGTAGGAAAGGTTGTCATTGAATTTGAGGCGGACAAGCGTCTGGCTGCGCGCGTCCAGCGTTTCAAGGCTGAGGCGGACAAGGCCAATGCCTTCGAGGCGGGAGAGTTGTTCGTCGGGCAACGGCTGCGGATCGGGCGGATCGACGGAGGGCGGGGCGTTCTGTTGTTGTTGACTGACCAAAGGGATGATTTTCCTGAGTTCGCGCCTGTAATTGAGCGCGAGGTTGTGAACCGTGCGATAGAGCCAGCGGCGGGGCTCGCGGACGTCGTTAAATTGTGCGTGCAAACGCATGAACGCTTCCTGAACAAGGTCTTGCGCGGCGCCGAGCTGGCCGGACAGGCGCAGTGCGTAACTCAACAGCGGCGATTCGAGGGCTGCAAAGAGGTCCTCGATCGTTTCGCCGCCTGGCCGTGCGCTGGCTTGTGTTGGCTGCATGAGACGCATGTCGTCAGCGGACGCCATGTTCACTGTATAAGACACGCGCCGCCGTTATTCCTTAGACGAAAAGTGGAAGTAATTTGCTCCGGCGGGGAGATTTAACCGCAAAGCGACAAGAAACGTAACCACGAATGCACACGAATGGACACGAATGGAAGCAGAGCACGGCTCGGCGGGAGCCTCGCCCTACCGGGCGAAAAATTCGCGAATGGAGGCGGCGACGTAATCGACCTGGGCGTCGGTCAGCTCCGGGTAAATGGGCAGCGGGAGAATCTGTTTGGAGACGGATTCGGCGGCGGGGAAATCGCCGGGCTTGTAGCCGAGGTCGGCGTAGACGTTTTGAAGGTGGAGCGGTTGCGGATAGTAAATGATCGTTGGGACGCCGCGGGATTCGAGGTGTTTTTGCAGGGCGTCGCGCCGCTCGGTGAGGATCGCGTACACGTGATAAATGTGGGAGCCGGAGGTTGTTTGCGGCGTCTGGACGGGCAAATCCTTGAGAGCGGCGTCGTAACGGGCGGCGATTGCGGCGCGACGGCTGTTCCACGCGGGCAGGTGTTTTAGTTTGACACGGAGAATGGCGGCCTGGAGGTCGTCGAGGCGGCTGTTGTAGCCATGGAGATCGTGATAGTAGCGGCGTTCGATGCCGTGGACGCGGAGCATGCGGAGCTTGCGGGCGAGCGCTTCGTCGTTGGTGACGACCAATCCACCGTCGCCGGCGGCGCCGAGGTTTTTGGTGGGATAAAAGCTAAAACAGCCGATGGCGCCGAAGCCGCCGACCGGCCGATTGTCGTAGGTGGCGCCGATGGCTTGAGCGCAATCCTCAACAAGCGTGACGCCGAAGGACTGGAGTTCGCGCAACGGGGCGGGTTGCCCGAAGAGATGGACGGGAATGATTGCCTTCGTGCGCGGGGTCATTCTGCGGGCGACGTCCGCGGGATCGATTTGAAATGTGCGCGGATGGATGTCGGCAAAAGTGATTTTGGCGCCGACGATGTGGATTGCCTCCGCGGGAGCGATGTAAGTGAACGGGGTGGTGATGACTTCGTCGCCGGGGCCGATTTCGAGGGCCCGGAGGGCGAGCGTCAGGGCGTCGGAGCCGGAATTGACGCCGAGTGCGAAGCGGACGCGCAGGAAGGCGGCGATTTCCTGTTCAAAGGCGGCGACGTTCGGGCCGAGAATGTAATGGGCGCCGGCCATCGCGGATTCGACGACCGGGAGCAACTCGGATTTAAGACTTTCGGCCTGCGCCGCGAGATTCAGAAAAGGGACGTTCATCAAATCGTGAACGCCGAGTATTTCTCGAATAGGCGTCCGCGTCTATTGTATTTTATAAAACCAAAGACCTTTCGTGAAGGCATTGGTGTCCGTGGCAATCCGGACCGTGACGGGGTGGGTAGCCAGCCATGTAAAGGCGCCGGGCGGGACGAGGAACCAGTCAGTCAGATTTGTGGAGGCGTAGAGTCCGTAATCGGCGTGCGGCGTGGCGGCAATGGTCGCCTCGAAGTTCGTATCGGAGATGAAGGCGTTGGTCATCACCGCCGGGTAGTGAGGCGTGGAAAAGACAAGATCGCCGCCCAGCGTGACGCCGAGGGAATTGGAGGCGACAGCGCGGAAATGGTAGTTGGTCAACGAGGCCAGGCCGACAATGGAAGCGGAGGCTGGCGCCGCGACGGAGCCTGAACCAACGGAGTTGGTGGCGGTGAAGTTGCCGTAGCTCAGAGTGGGTCCCCACTCGAAAAAAGCGCTGGTCAAATGTCCATTGGGATTGACCGAGGCGTTTAGAGTGGCCGAGCCGTCCGCAGGCGAAATGCCGGTGGCGGGTTGAGGGGTCACTGATGGTTGGGCCTGGTCTTTGGCGGCGAAACCCAAGAGGGTGAAGCAGGCGACCCACAGGGTTGGTTGCAGGACAGTGTTTAATTTCATCTTTACGCTTGCAGAGCGCTCAAGGTCATTGATCTCATTCTCGAAAAGGGCGCGCTTACAATACACGCGGTGGGAGGCTTGTCAAAGATTATTGAAAACTTACCGAGGGAGAGTTTGAGACGGGCTAATAGAAAAACGTCAGGATTTCACGGCGTGCTAATAGGGCAATCCCTTACAAGAAGTGAAATGAAAACCGACGCTTTGACGGCGCCAGCGTGTAAATGATTTAGTCGCAAATGTTTGTGACTCAGATTCCCGTGGCCGGCGGATGTTTTTGTCGGGAATACTTACATTTCGGGGGTGTCATGGAAACCCTTAAGCGCGGTGACGGGACTGTTACAGAGTATTGGATGATAGCGGCTTGCATGGCAAATCCCATCAAGAAAGGATGTGGCTGAGAGCGTTGGCCCGGAAACTGCGTTATCCAACTCGGACGCGAATAGAGAACGCGGAACATTGAGCGGAACGGAAATGGAAACTTGTGCGAAAAGTAGTTAGTTATGCGGCTAGAGGGTTGGCCATTCTGGCGGTGGCCGCGGTTGCAGCGAACGCTTCCGCCAAAGTCACAGAGACGGTCTACGGAGTGAATACAGGCGGAGGCATCGACTTCAACGATCCTCTGTTTTCATTCGATCTGGGAGGCAACATCAACCTCGCCAACCAGACCACGACACTTCTTACGTACGGCGATTCCACTTTCGGCGCATGGACGCTACCGAGCGGTTCTGCGTTTGGAGCGGATTTGTCGGGCGACGTGACGGCGCCAACGTCGGGTTGGTATACGTTCGACCTGAGTCTGAACGGCAACCTGGTGACGGTCACGGCCTCGCCAGGACAAGGCGGTACATTCAACAACGGAGCGCAAAGCGGCTTCTCGGTGTTTCTGCCGAGCGGCAACAGCGGCTTCGATTTTCAATACAACAACGGCGGCGGTCACACGGGAGCGACGCTGCACGTGGAGGGGGATGATCCGGGTTCAGTGGGCGGCCCTACACCGCAAGGCGACCCTGTTCCGGACACTGGCGAATTGGTTTGCCTGTTTCCCGCTGCGCTATGCGCGGCTCATGCAGCTCGGCGTTTTCTGAAACGCTGAGTCAAAAGAATTAGACTTGCCTGACGCCACAGCTTGATTGCTGTGGCGTTTTTGTTTTTTGATTGACGGGGTCTTTTGCCTTTGCAGGGCGGGCGCTGGGCGCCCGCCCAAAAACCATGTGCGTGACGCGATCTGCCGCGCTGATGATAAGCGCTTTAAATTCATTGGTTAAAATTCACTTGACGATCCAGCGGTTGGTTGTATTGTCGTTACGCCGAAAAACCAATCACCCTCCGTGCGCTCACAATCGACAGTTGCGCGCTATTTTGCCTGGCTGACGACCTTCGCTGTCCTGGGGCTGTGGGTTGTCGCATCCGGTTTGGCGTTTCCCGGGCCCAATTACCAAGTGTCTCTCACCAACAATTGGAACGCGATAGCTTACCAATTTAGCGGCGTCAAACGAGTGACGACCGACCTGGGCCTCGTGCCGCAATCGGGCGATCAAATGGAGGTCTTTGATTTGCAGGCGGGGAGTTACGCCGGCTATTCCTACCTTGGTTCTGCATGGTCGCCGAGCGAGCCGACGCTGGCGCCTGGCCAGGGCGCTCTTTACTATAGCCAGCGCGTCTTCAAGTGGACTGTGTTCGGAGCGCCCAACGTGCCCGTTCTTCCTCTTGACATTCAGCCCGGCGCCACGGTCCTGATCGCCTGCCAGACCAATGTGGCGGCGAGCTTTGACCAGATCGTTGGCTATCCGGCGCCTTCCGGCACGATGCTCTATCGTCTCATACCCGGGTCGCCATCCACTTCCACGACCTGTCCGTCGTGCTTTCTGACCTACTCCAACGTCGCCGGAATCTGGCAGCCTGCGACGCCGATAGCGAATGTGGGTGAGCCGGTTTTCATCGCGCTGCCGGCCGTTTCTCCGACGAATTATCCAGACATCACAAGCCAGCCGCAAAGTCAGACGGTGGAGTGCGGCTCGACGGCCGCGTTCAGCGTCGGGGCTTCGGGGGCGCCGCCTCTCTATTACCAATGGCTCTCAAACGGCTTTCCGATTCTGGACGCGACGAGTTCAGAATTGATGTTGTCCAATGTCACTTCGCTCGACGCGGCGGACTATAGCGTCATTGTTTCCAACAGCTACGGACAGACCAACAGTTTCCCCGCATTTCTGTCCATCCAGGACACAATTCCGCCGACCCTCTACTGTCCATCGGACATCACGGTTGAGGGCCAGGATCCATCCGGGGCCATTGTATATTATACAGTGACAGCGACGGACAATTGTTCGACGCCGACGGTTAATGCGTATCCCCCGTCCGGCTCGGTGTTTCCGCCGGGAACGACGGTGGTGCAGTGCTCCGCGACGGATGGAAGCGGCAACAGCAGATCCTGTTTTTTTAATGTGACTGTGACGGAATCGGCTGATTTGGGGATTTCGATTACGGGGTCGCCGGATCCTCTGGCTGTGAGCAACGACGCCACCTATTCGGTGGCCGTCACCAATTTTGGCCCCGGGCTGGCGTCCAACGCGGTGGCGACGGTGTATTTGCCGAGTGGGATTTCCTACAATTACGCGTTTTCCAGCCAGGGGACTGTGAGCGTCGTAGGAAATGCGGTGACTTGCCAGATGGGGTACCTGGGGCCTGGGTCGGTTGTGTTCATCACCATAGGCGCGAGCGCCACGGAGCCGAGCATTCAGATATTCACCACTGCGACCGTGAGCAGCGACACCGACGACCCGAACCTCGAGAACAACGGGGCGGCCTTTCTGAGCACGATTCTGCCATCGCTGGAGGTTTTGCAGCCGTTTTGGTTCGAATCGACCATCGTCACCAACCAGCAATTGCTCCTGACACTGGCGGGGCCGTCGAATCAGAACGTGTCGGTGGACGTTTCCACCGACTTGACATCATGGTCGTACGGGTTCGATGTATACTTGGGCAACAGCGGCATTGGCACGACGGTCATCCCCTTGAACCAGCTTCCAGGCGGGGTGTTTTATCGCGCGCGATACACTTCGGCGGCGACTCCTCCCTCGGTCACGTTGAATCCGCAATTTCTGATGTTGGACGCCGTCCAGACAGCGGAGTTTGACGCCCAGGCAAGCGGCACACCGCCGTTGACGTATCAATGGAATCTGAATGGGACCAACCTGACGGGGGAGAACGACGCTTCGCTGATCCTTTACGGTGTGACGGCGGCGGACGCGGGCAGCATTACATTGACGGTCAGCAATGCCGGAGGGACTGCGTACGCTTTCGCAAGCTTGTCGGTCACGGAATGGAATTACGGCATTGCGCCTGATCCGCCCTATCCGACGCTGCTGGCCAGTGGCGGCGCCAGACATCAGGTTGTTCCTGGCTTTTTCCTTGGGGCCTCCGAATCCAGCGGGCTCGACGCGGAACCTGAGCCGGCGGATTTTTCGCAGTTGAATCCGTTGCCGCCGGGCAACGACGGGGTAGGGCTTCCGGCAGTTCTTGTCCCGAATCAAGTCGCGGCTGTCCAAGTGTTCGCATCATCTCCGGGAATGCTTGACGCGTGGGTTGATTTCTATGGCGATGGCAATTGGACGGACGCCGGCGACCAGATTTTCACCAGCCAGCCGCTGGCGCACGGACGCAACATACTCTACATAATGACCCCGTCAGACGCTGCGCCTGGGCAAAGCTGGGCGCGCTTCCGCTTCAGCAGCAGCGGCGGCCTTTCATTTTCGGGAGACGCCTCAGACGGCGAAGTGGAGGATTATCCCATAACCATTTCAGTCGCGCCGGATTTGACGTTGACGGTCGCCGCAAGTCCCGACCCTGTGGCGATCGGGGGACAACTGACTTACTTATTGACGGTCACCAACTCGGGCCTGGTCCCGGCGTTTAACGTGGCGCTCAGTGATGTTTATCCCGCGGCGGCGACTTCGGTGGTTTGCTCTTCGTCGATTGGAGCGTGCGTTTCCAATAATGGGGCCGTCATCGCGGCATTCGGCGAGTTGCCGCCGGGAAGTTTCGCGACGGTGAACATCACGGTGAGCCCTGGCGCGGCCGGCGTCTTGAGCAACTTTGCGACGGTCAGTTCGGACCAATCGGACGCCAACCCCTCTGATAACTCGGTGGGAACGGTCACTACCGCGCTGATTCCGCCCTACATCATCAATCCTCCGTCCGATCTCAATCTCCACGCCGGCGACAGCGGAACCCTCACAGTGATTGCGGGGGGATCCGATCCGTTGGGTTATCAGTGGTTCTTTAATGGAACCGCCATTCCGCTGGCCAACGATGCGGATCTCACGTTGTACCCCGCCGACGCAACCAACGCGGGAAGTTACACCGTTGTGGTGAGCAACGCGGTTGGTTCCGTGCCGAGCTTGCCGGCGCTGGTGACGGTTCAACTGGATTACATTATTTCCGCGACGGCTGAGCCGGGCGGATCAGTCGATCCGTTTGGAGACACCATCGTGAGCGCCGGCGCAGATTTAACGTATACTGCGGCGCCGGATCCGGGTTACACGGTAGACTCGTGGCTTTTGGACGGGAGCGTGGTGTTGACCAACGCGCTCCAACTGACGCTGTCAAACATTCAATCGTCGCATAGCCTGTCCGTCACGTTCGACAATCCCACCAATCGCGACGTGGTCACGACGGGAGGAAACTGGTATTACAACACCAACGGAGTGGATCTGGGAACGTCCTGGCGCCAGCCCGGCTATGATTTCAGCTCGTGGAGCAACGGCCCGGCGTTGTTCGCGCCGCCCGGCTACGCGAGCCTGTATCCGATCCCGCTGGGCACGGCGATGGATGTGGGGAGCCAGACGACGTTCTACTTCCTGACTCAATTTGCATGGTTGGGCGGCCTTACCAACGCCGGGCTGGTGTTGACTGCGACCAATTACATCACCTCGGGAGCGGTGTTCTACCTGAACGGCGTCCAGGTCGGCCAACTGCGGATGACCAACGATCCTGTTCTCTTTGACTCGACGTCCCTTCCCCAAAACAACCCCGGCCAGCCGGAGGTCCTCACTTTCCCAGCCTCGGCGCTGGTCACCGGCACGAACACGATTGCGGTCGAAGTTCACCAATCCAATCCGTCCAACCCGAATGTCGCCTTCGCCATGAACCTGAACGCGCAGCAAACGGAAAAGGCGACCGTTTCGATAAGCCCCACGGAGCTGACTCTGAGCGTTTCTCAGTTTGGTCCCGTGGCGTCAGGCAAAGGCGGCGTTCTCATCGCGACGGGATTGCCGGCTGGAGGCAACTATCAATGGAGCACGAGCACAAACGGCATCCCCGCCGCGCAACAGTCTTCGGTGAATCTCGTTGCGCAACGGACGCCCACAAACAGCATTGCCTCCGTTTCGTCCACCACGCCGGGAACCGTCAATGTCCAGGTGCAATACACGAT
>Ga0265338_10005906_pt1 | contig 15779 bp, 15 predicted proteins | sample 42126metaG_FD_193579 | JGI IMG/M metagenome (GOLD analysis project Ga0265338, IMG submission 193579) | Rhizosphere microbial communities from Carex aquatilis grown in University of Washington, Seatle, WA, United States - 4-21-26 metaG | ecosystem: Host-associated > Plants > Roots > Rhizosphere... | reverse complement strand
GAAGATCAACGGCCGCACGCTTGAGGCCTACTTCCCGAACAAGGTGCACCAGCAGATCGTCAGCGAGCCGTTCGTGACGCTGGGCGCCGAGGGCAACTTCGACGTCATCGCGCGCATCGGCGGCGGCGGCGTGTCCGGCCAGGCCGGCGCGCTGCGGCTGGGTGTGGCCCGCGCGCTGACGCTGGTCGACCCGGAGAACCGCCCGCCGCTGAAGAAGGCCGGCTTCCTTACCCGTGACGCCCGCGCGGCAGAGCGGAAGAAGTACGGTCTAAAGAAGGCCCGCAAGGCGCCCCAGTACTCCAAGCGCTAGCCGCGGCTGGCTACCCGACCTGCCGACATGGGCCGAATCTTCGGTACTGACGGTGTTCGCGGGGTTGCCGGGGTTGAACTTACTGTCCAGCTCGCCATGGACCTGGCGGTTGCGGCGGTGCCCGTGCTGGCACCGGCCGCGACCGCTTCCGGTCGCCATGGCCGTCCCGTCGCCGTCATCGGGCGCGACTCACGAGCATCGGGCGACTTCCTCGAGGCGGCCGTCGTGGCTGGGCTGGCGAGCTCGGGCGTAGATGTCCTCCGTCTCGGTGTCATCCCCACCCCTGGCGTCGCCTACCTGATCGGTGCGCTCAACGCCGACTTCGGCGTGGTGCTGTCCGCGAGCCACAACCCCGCCGCCGACAACGGGATCAAGTTCTTCGGCCGGGCCGGGGTCAAGCTGGCCGACGAGACCGAGGACGCGATCGAGTCCGGCCTTGCCGCGGCCGGCCGCGGGCCGGGCGTTTCCGAGCTGGGCTTCGGGCGGGTGACTGACGCCTACTCCGCGCACGAGACCTACCTGGACCACCTGCTGGCGAGCCTGCCTGAGTCGGCGCCAGGGCAGCCACCGCTGCACGGGCTACGGGTCGTCGTCGACTGCGCGCACGGTGCCGCCTACAGCATCGGCCCGCGGGCGCTGCGCCGGGCGGGGGCCGAGGTCATCGCGATCGGCGCCGCGCCGGACGGGCTCAACATCAACGCGGGCGTCGGCTCCACGCACCTGGACTCGCTGGCGGCCGCGGTCCTCGAGCACCGGGCTGACGCGGGCCTCGCCTTCGACGGCGACGCGGACCGCTGCCTGGCGGTAGACGGCGACGGCCAGCCGCTCGACGGAGACCAGATCCTCACCGTGCTCGCGTCTCAGCTCAAGCGGGCCGACGAGCTGGCGGGCGACACCGTGGTGGTCACCGTCATGTCCAACCTGGGCTTCCACGCGGCCATGCGGGAGGCGGGCATCACCGTGGTGCAGACCCCGGTCGGCGACAAGCACGTGTACGCCGCGATGCGAGACGGCGGCTACGTCCTCGGCGGCGAGCAGTCCGGGCACGTCATCCAGATGAGGCACGCCACCACCGGCGACGGCGTGCTGACCGGGCTGCACCTGCTGGCCGCGGTGAACAGCATCGGGGTCCCGGTGGCGGCCGCGGGCAAGATGATGACCAGGTACCCGCAGGTGCTCATCAACGTCCGCGGCGACAAGGACCGGGCGATGGCCGACCCGGCGATGGCGGCGGCGGTCACTGCCGCCGAGACGGCGCTCGGCGACGCCGGCCGGGTACTGCTGCGGCCAAGCGGGACCGAGCCGGTCATCCGGGTGATGGTGGAGGCCCGACAGACGGCCCAGGCCGAGCGCACCGCCGAGGAGCTGGCCACCGCCGTCCGCCTTGCCATGTCATGACCGGCCGGTAGCCGACGCGCCGGCCAGGCATGCAGCGCCCTGACGGGGGAGACTAGGACCATGCGCGATGCTTACTCGGTTAGCAAGGTCCGGGCGGCGGAGGCAGCGCTGATGGCGCGGCTGCCAGAAGGAACCCTGATGCAGCGGGCGGCGGCCGGGCTGGCGGCAGTGTGCGCCGGCTTGCTGCGCAACGCGCCGGGCGGCGTGTACGGGGCGCGGGTGGTGATCCTGGCCGGCACCGGCGACAACGGCGGCGACGCGCTGTACGCGGGTGCGCGGCTGGCCCGCCGCGGTGCCGCGGTGACCGCCGTCGCGGCCGGGCCGCGCGTCCACGCCGACGGCGCCCGGGCGCTGGCCGCCGCGGGCGGCCGGATGATCCTGGTGGCGCCGAGTACTGTCCCGCCGAACACGGTGCCGCCGGACACGGGGGACCGCTACGACGCCGGGCACGAGGTGCGGCGGGCCATCGGTCACGCGGACCTGATCATCGACGGGATGCTCGGCATCGGCGGCAAGGGCGGCCTGCGCGAGCCCTACGCGACCCTGGCGCAGCTCGCGGCGAACGCGCGCAACGCCGCTACCGTCGCGGTCGACCTGCCGTCCGGCATCGACCCCGACACCGGGGAAGTCACCGGCCCGGCCGTCCGCGCCGACGTTACCGTGACCTTCGGCGCGATCAAGCCCGGGCTGCTCATCGACCCCGGGGCGGGCCGGGCCGGGGTGGTGGAGCTGGTCGACATCGGGCTCGGCCCCTGCCTTGAGGGGGCGCCGGAGGCCAGCGCCCCGCAGGCCCGTGACGTCGCGGCCCTGCTGCCGCGGCCGACCGCCGAGTCGGACAAGTATCGGCGCGGCGTGCTCGGCCTGCTGGTCGGCAGCGACCGGTTCACCGGCGCGGCCCTGCTCGCCACCGGCGGGGCGGTACACGGCGGCGCGGGCATGGTCCGGCTAGTCACCTTCCCCGGCGCGGCGGCGGCCGTCCGGCAGCTCCACCCCGAGGTAGTCATCACCGAGCTTGCCGGTGACGACGGGCCGCGGTTCCCCGACGAGCATCGTGGCCAGGGTGCGGGCGGGTCTGCCGGCGGGCCGCGGTTCCCCGATGAGGTGGGCAGGGTGCAGGCGTGGGCGGCAGGCTCGGGCATGGGGACCGACGCCGCCGCCGCCCGGCGGCTGGCGGCGGTCCTTGCCACCAGCCTGCCGGTGCTGGTGGACGCGGACGGGCTGACCGTGCTCGCCCGGCACCGTGAGCTGCTCCCGCGGCCCGCCCCGACGCTGATCACCCCGCACGCGGGCGAGCTTGGCCGCCTGCTCGGCGTCGACCCGGCCGACATCGAGGCGCGGCGGCTGGCGTACGCTCGCCGCGCGGCGGCCGAGCTCGGCGTATGCGTGCTGCTTAAGGGGTCGACCACGGTGGTCGCGCCGCCCGGCGGGGAGGACCCGGTGCTCGTCAACAGCACCGGCACGCCGTGGCTCGCCACCGCCGGGACCGGGGACGTGCTGGCCGGGCTGGCCGGCGCGCTGCTCGCCCAGGGGCTGCTGCCGCCGCAGGCCGCCCTCGCCGCCGCCTACCTGCACGGCCTGGCCGCCCGGAGCGCCGCGGCCGGAAGCGCCGCCGGGAGAACGACCGGGGGCATGCCGGCCGGCCCGGTCGCGCCAGTCGGCGCGGCGGACGTCGCCGCGGCCATCCCGGAGGCGTTTCGGCTGCTGTCAGGCGCGGCCGCCGGCACCGGGGAACGCCTCGCATGACGGGCGCCTAGCATGATGGGCATGGACGGGCATGCGGAGGCGAGCGTCGACCTGGGCGCTATCAGCGGTAACGTCGCGGCGCTGCGCGCGCATGCGGCTCCCGCCGCGATGATGGCGGTGGTGAAGGCTAACGGCTACGGCCACGGCGCCGTGCCCGCGGCCCGCGCGGCGGTGGACGGCGGCGCCGACTGGCTCGGCGTGGTGCACGTGAGCGAGGCGCTCGAGCTGCGCCAGGCCGGCCTCAGCCTGCCGCTGCTGTGCCTGATGGCGATCGGCTCGGCTGACCACGCGGCCGCGATCGCGGCCGGCGTCGACCTGGCGGCCGGGTCGGCCGGCCTGGTGCAGCGGATCGCCGCGGCCGCCAGCACCGCGGGACGCCCGGCGCGGGTCCACCTGAAGGCGGACACCGGGCTCAGCCGCGGCGGCGCCACTGCCGCCGACTGGCCGTCGCTGCTCGCCGCCGCCCGCCAGGCCAGCCGGGACGGCCGGGTCGAGGTCATCGGACTCTGGTCGCACTTCGCGTCGGCCGACATCCCGGGCAGCCCGTCCATCGAGGCGCAGCTAGCCTCGTTCAAGGAGGCGCTGGCGGTCGCGGAGAACGCGGGCATTACCCCGCAGGTGCGGCACATCGCCAACACCGCCGCCGCGCTCGACCTGCCGCAGGCCCGGTACGACCTGGTGCGGGTCGGCGGCGGATGCTACGGCCTGGCGACGCTGCCCGGCGGGCCGCCGTCCTGGCTGCGGCCGGCGATGACCCTGCGGGCCAGGCTGGCGCTGGTGAAGCGGGTGCCCGCGGGCACCGGGGTGTCCTACGGGCACCGGTACGTCACGCAACGGGAGACGACGCTCGGCCTGGTGCCGCTGGGCTACGCGGACGGGGTACCGCGGGCCGCGGCCGGCCGGGCGCTGGCTTTCGCCCGCGGCCGCCGGTGGCCGGTTGCCGGCACAGTCTGCATGGACCAGTTCGTTGTCGACTTCGGTGACGAGCCGGTCGTGGAGGGGGACGAGGTAGTGCTGTTCGGACCAGGGGACAACGGCGAGCCGACCGCGCAGCAGTGGGGCGATGAACTCGGCACGATCTCCTACGACTTGGTCACCGGCATCGGCCAGCGGGTAGCGCGGGTGCACCATGGGTAACCAGGCGGCGGCGGTCGTCTCGGTCGAGGTGCCCACCAGCGGGCAGATGCGCGCGCTGGGCCGGTCGCTGGCCGGCCTGCTGCGGGCCGGCGACCTGATCATCCTCAGCGGCGGCCTTGGCGCGGGCAAGACCACGCTGACCCAGGGGATCGGCGACGGCCTCGGCGTGCGCGGGCCGATCACCTCGCCCACCTTCGTAATCGCGCGGCTGCACCCGCCAGTGCCGGGTGCCGCTGGCGGGACCGGCGCCGCCAGCGGGACCGCGGTTCCCGGGGAGGTCAGCGCCGACCTGGCCAGTCCGCGCCCGCCGCTGGTGCACGCCGACGCGTACCGGCTGGGCAGCTCGCTCGAGCTGGACGACCTTGACCTGGACACCGACACCGCCGCCGCGGTTACGGTGGTGGAGTGGGGCGAGGGGCTGGCCGAGGGGCTGGCGGCCGACCGGCTGGAGATCAGCATCACCCCGCAGCCGGGCAACGGCGGCGATGATCTGGCCGACCCGCTGGCCGACTTGCCGCGTACGGTGCGGATTTCGGCTGTCGGCGCGCGCTGGGAAGGCGTCCAGTTGCCCCTCGCGAGGCCCGCCGATCGTCTATAGTTCGGCTTTGTACCGTTCTGATTTGCACTTTCTGCCTGGTCTCTAGGTCAGTACCCCCCAACCGACACCGGAGGCATGCCGTGACTCAGCATGGGTCATTCCCCGGCCGACCGCGTGGCCGCCGGGCCCGTCACGACAACGACGGGCCCGAGTACCAGGGGCATGACACTCCGGCAGACCAGCGGGAGTTCCCCGACCTTCCCCCGGTCCGGCCGCCGCAGGCGCGGGCCAGGGACGCCCGGATCCAGGACCAGCCCGGACAGCCGGGCCAGCCGCGGCAGCAGGCCCAGCCGGGCGGGTACCCGCAGGGCGGCCCCGGCGGCTACCCGCCCGGCCAGCCTGGTGCTGGTGCTGGGCAGTACGGGTCTGACCAGTACGGGTCCGGCCAGCAGGGCGCCGGCCAGTACGGGGGCGGCGGTTACCCGGCCGGCGGTTACGGCGGTGCCGGGCAGGCCACCGGGCAGGCGCCATGGGAGCAGCAGCGGCCTGGCCAGCCGGGCGGTCCCGGCCAGCCCGACCTCATGCCGACCGCTCAGTACCAGAGCCCGGCCGCGCAGGCCCAGCAGGCCCCGGCGCCAGCGGCCCAGCCGTCATCGGCCCGGGGGACGCAGCCGGAGCGCTCGCCGCGGCAGATCCAGGAAGAGGACGCGCCGTCCTGGGCCGAGCCGGACTCGGTGGAGGCGTTCTCCGAGCGGTGGCACCGGCGCGGGCTTGACTCCCGCGATGACCGGCGCACCGGGCGCCGCCAGCGCCGCCGCCTGCTCATCGCCGGCGGCGCGGTGATCGCGCTGGCCATCGCGGCAACGGTCTACCTGCTCGAAGGCGGCCCCGGGGCGGCCAACCTGGGCTTCGGCAGCTTCGTAACCAACTTCCTGCCGGGCGAGCTGCAGCAGGTGCCCAACCCTTGCACCACGGTCCCGAGCGCGACGCTGGGCAAGTTCCTGCCGGGCAAGCTCAAGGTGGCCGCGCCGCCGCTGAACTCCGGTGCCAGCACCGCGTGCACCTGGTTGCTTGACAAAGCGCCGACTTACCGGGTGCTCCAGGTCAACCTGCAGGCGTACTCGCCGAGCGGGCTCGCCTCGGGTAACGGCAGCGCCACGTTCGCCGCCGAGGACGCGTACCAGTCGTTCGAGAACGGCTTCTCCTCGCCCGGGCCGAAGAGCGGCCAGCCCAAGGCGACGGTGACAGACGTCACCGGGATGCCCGGCGGCAGCCAGACCTCTGCCTTCCAGGCCACCCAGGTGTTCAACCGGGGTGGCGCGACCACCGATGTTGCCAATGTCCTGGTCCGGTACCGCAACGTGATCATCACGGTGGTGGTGGACGGCCTCGACCAGACCGGCAGCGGCAAGAAGTACGGGCCGGTGTCGATGAGCGACCTCACCGCCGCCGGGAAGACGGTCGCCACCGAAATGGCCGCTCAGATCGCAAAGTAGTCGCGGCTGCGGCTACCCTCGTTCTTCGTGCTGCTGCTCGGACTCGACACCGCGACGCCCGCGGTGACGGTGGCGCTGCATGACGGGAGCCAGCCGCTGGCCCAGCTCGTCACGGTCGACGCGCACCGCCACGCGGAACTGCTCGCGCCCGCCATCGCCAAGGTGATCGCCGATGCCGGCGCGACACCGGGCGACCTGACCGGGATCGTGGCCGGGGTCGGCCCCGGCCCCTACACCGGCCTGCGGGTCGGGCTGGTGACCGCGCGGGTGCTCGGCAGCGCCCTCGGCATCCCGGTCCACGGCCTGTGCAGCCTCGACGTGATCGCCGCGGACGTGGCCACGGGCGCGGAAGGCACTGGTCGTCCGGCTGGCGGGCCTGGCCGTGACTTCCTGGTCGCCACCGACGCGCGGCGGCGGGAGCTGTACTGGGCGCGCTATGACGGCGCCGGGCAGCGGGTCGCGGGCCCGGAGGTGTCCAGCCCGGCCGACATCCCGGCGGCCGGCCTGGCGGCCGCGGGCGAAGGCCCGATGCTCTACCCCGAGCTGCTACCGGACGGCCTCGGCCCGGCCTTCCCGGCCGCCGCCACGCTGTGCCGCATCGCCGTGGCCGCGCTGGCGGACGGCGACCCGGGCGGGCTGCTGCTGCCGCTCGAGCCGCTCTACCTGCGGCGCCCCGACGTCCGCGAGCCGCACGCGCCCAAGCGAGTGACCCCGTGACGACGCGCACGCCGCAGTTGCGGCCGATGGTGGCGGCGGACCTGGTGGACGTGCTCGCCCTCGAGCACGAGCTGTTCCCCGACGACCCGTGGTCGCCGCAGATGTTCGCCGAGGAGCTTGCCCAGCCGGCCGGCAGCCGCCTGTACCTGCTGGCCGAGGCGGCGGCGGGCGACGGCGGGGTGGCCGAGCAGGAGATCGTGAGCGGGCGGGGCGCCGCCCCCGGGCTGGTGATGGCGGGCTACGCGGGGATGATGTTCCTGCCCGGCGGGACGCAGGCTGATGTGCTGACGGTCGCGGTGCGCGAGCCCTACTGGGGCCAGGGGATCGGCTCGGCGCTGCTCGGCGCGCTGCTCGGCGCGGCCGCCGACCGCGGCTGCACCGAGATGTTCCTCGAGGTGCGGGCGGACAACCCGCGGGCCCAGGGGCTGTACCGGCGGCGCGGTTTTGAGGAGATCGGCGTGCGCCGCGGCTACTACCAGCCGTCCGGCGTGGACGCCCTGGTGATGCGTAAGGACCTGCTGCGATGAGTACGCCGACCGACGGGCCGCTGGTGCTTGGCATCGAGACGTCCTGCGACGAGACGGGCGTCGGCATCGTCCGCGGCCGCGAGCTGCTGGCGGACGAGGTGGCGTCGTCGATGGACCAGCACGCGCGGTTCGGCGGGGTGGTGCCCGAGGTGGCGAGCCGGGCCCACCTGGAGGCGATGGTCCCGGTCCTCGAGGGCGCGTTCGCGAAGGCGGGCGTCCGGCCGGCCGACATCGACGCGGTCGCGGTGACCGCCGGGCCGGGGCTGGCCGGCGCGCTGATGGTGGGCGTCGCCGCGGCCAAGGCCTACGCCTACGCCCTCGGCAAGCCGCTCTACGGCGTGAACCACCTGGCGGCGCATGTCGCCGTGGACCAGCTCGAGCACGGCCCGCTGCCGTCGCCGTGCGTGGCCCTGCTGGTCTCCGGCGGCCACTCCTCGCTGCTGCTGGTGCCGGACGTGACCGGGGAGGTGCGCTCGCTCGGCGCGACGATCGACGACGCGGCGGGCGAGGCCTACGACAAGGTGGCCCGGGTGCTCGGCCTGCCGTTCCCCGGCGGCCCGCCGATCGACCGGGCAGCCAGGGACGGGGCACCGGACGCGATCAGGTTCCCGCGCGCCAAGATGCACGACGGCACCCTCGACTTCTCCTTCGCCGGGCTCAAGACCGCGGTCGCCCGGTGGGTGGAGGCCCGCGCTGACTCCGGCGAGCCGGTGCCGGTGGCCGACGTGGCCGCGTCCTTCCAGGAGGCGGTGGCGGACGTGCTGACCCGCAAGGCGGTGGCCGCCTGCCGTGAGCACGGCGTCACCGACCTGGTGATCGGCGGTGGCGTGGCCGCCAACTCGCGGCTGCGCGCGCTGGCGGCGGAGCGCTGCGCCGCGGCTGGCATCAGCGTCCGGGTGCCGCGCCCCGGCCTGTGCACGGACAACGGCGCGATGGTGGCCGCCCTCGGCGCGTCGGTGGTCGCGGCGGGCCGCCCGCCGTCGACCCTGGGGCTGCCCGCTGACTCGTCGCTCCCGGTTACCGAGGTTCTCGTCCGCTGACCGCGGTCAGGCCGACTTGCGCCTGGTCAGCCGGCGCACCACGAACGCCAGCACGGCACCCGCGGCGGCGACCGGAAGCACCCGCTTCAGCACCGGGATGACGATGAACTTAACCGCGTCAAGCGACTCCTCCTGCTTGACGACCGGGGCGGCGGGCACGGCCGCGCCGGAGGAGCCGTTCGCGGTCCCGGCAGTCTCGGTCCCGCCACTCTCGGGGGCGCCAGCCTCAGGGATGCCAGCCTCAGCGGCAGCAGCCGGGCCGGCCTCGGTGGCCGCGGGGCTGGCGGCAGGAGCTTCCGCGGCCGGCTGGTCCGCGGCGATCAGCGCTTCCAGGTTGGTCGCGAACTGGGCGATGAGCTTGCCGCTGACCTCGGGCAGCAGCGAGCGGCCGAACTGGGCCGGGCGCCCGGTCACGTTCAGCGAGGTGTGGATGGAGACCACGGTCGTCCCGGCCGCTTCCGCGGGCTGCAGGCTGGCCTGCACGGTAGCCGAGGCGGTGCCCGCGCCGCGGGTCTCCCGGCCGGACGCGTCGATCGAGAGCGCGCGGTTCGCCTCGTCCTTGTCAGTGAACTTCGCGGTGCCCTTGTAGGTGAGCGACAGCGGGCCGAGCTTTACCTTTACCTGGCCCTCGATCTCATCGCCGTTGACCGCGGTCACGGTGGCGCCGGGCATGCACGGGGCGATCCGCTCAACGTCGAGCAGGACGTCCCAGGCCTGCTCAGGCGGTACCGGGACGGTGAACGAGTTATCAAGCTCGATAGCCATACGGACCTGCTTTCTCGCCGGGGCCAGTTGTTGCCGGAAATTCTATGCGCAGGCCGCATACCGGGCGGAGCCGCGGCCTTCTTCACGGGCGGCTGCCAAGGGCTGCCAAATCGTGACCCGCCCCGGCCGCCTGCCTCGGGTTTCGGAGGTTTGGGGCAACTCCGGCGACGGAAAGACTCGCTTGAGGTAGGTTGAACCTCCTAAATCGTAGCTTTTGTCGGAAATGGAAGGCAGGTGGGCCATGGCCACTGCCGAGGGCGTGCCTCCGGGTACCGCGGAGCAGCAAGTCGAGAAGGGCCTCAAGACCGGGGCCCTGGGGCTGGTTGCCTCGACTGTCATGGGGGTCGCCTCAACCGCCCCCGCCTACAGCCTGGCGGCGACGCTCGGCTTCATTGTGGCCGTTGTCGGGCTAGGCTCGCCGATCGTCGCGGTGATCGCGTTCGTCCCGATCTTCCTCGTCTCAATCGGCTACAGCGAGCTGAACAAGGCCGACCCGGACTGCGGGACGACGTTCACCTGGGCTTCGCGGGCGTTCGGGCCGAAGACCGGCTGGGCGGGCGGCTGGGCTATCGTCGTCGCCGACGTGCTGGTCATGGCGAGCCTCGCCCAGGTCGCCGGGCAGTACCTGTTCCTGCTGTTCGGGGCGAAGGGGATCGGCAGCAACGCCACCAGCGGCTGGGTGCTGCTCGTCGGGCTGGCCTGGATCGCCGTGATGACGTACATCTGCTACCGGGGCATCGAGGTCTCCGCCTGGTTGCAGCGGGTCCTGCTCGCGGTCGAGCTCGTCATGCTGCTCGTTTTCTCGGTGACCGCCCTGGTCCGCGTCGGCACTGGCAACCACCCGGCCGGCTCCATCACGCCGGCCTGGTCGTGGTTCAACCCGATGCAGGGCGGCTTCACCGGCTTCGTCACCGGCATCATCCTCATGCTGTTCATCTACTGGGGCTGGGACACCGCGGTCGCGGTCAACGAGGAGACCAAGGACCCGGCCAAGACGCCGGGCCGGGCCGCCATCTTGTCCACCGTCATCCTGCTGGTCACCTACGTCATCGTCATCCTGTCGGCGCAGTCATTCGCCGGCGTCGGCACGTCGGGCATCGGGCTCGGTAACGCCGACAACACCGGTGACGTGATCTCGGTGCTCGGCAGCGCGGTCTTTGGCGGCTCGGGCATCGGGGTGTTCCTGACCCGGCTGCTCGTCCTGATGGTGCTCACCTCGGCGGCAGCCTCGACCCAGACCACTATCCTGCCCACCGCCCGGACCACGCTGTCGATGGCGACCTACAAGGCGCTGCCCCGGTCGTTCGCCAAGATGCACCCGCGCTACCTCACGCCCACGGTGTCCACGATCGTGATGGGCGTGGTCTCGGCGCTGCTCTACCTCGCGTTCAACTACATATCGCAGGGCTTCGTCATCGCGGACGCGGTCACGGCGATCGGGCTGTACATCGCCTTCTACTACGGTCTCACCGGGTTCGCCTGCCTCTGGTACTACCGCAAGACGCTGCGCGAGAGCCCTCGGAACCTGTGGATGCGCGGCATCCTGCCCGTGCTCGGCGGCCTGATCATGTACGCGGCGGGCGGCTGGTCGATCTGGGCCGACTGGGACGTTGCGTCGGCGAACAGCTACACGTCGTGGCTGATGCCGTTCTGGCCGCACTGGTACATCGGCGGCGCGTTCGTGATCGCCTTCCTCTCGGCGCTCGTGGGCCTGATCGCCGGAATCTGGATCAGGTTCGTCATGCCTGCCTTCTTCCGCAAGGAGACCCTGACCAGGGCCACCCCGACCCTCGTGCCCGAGGACTAGTCGGCCACGCCAGACTCAAAGCCCCCGGTCCCGCTCGCGCGGGACCGGGGGCTTTGACGTTAGCTGCTGCTACAGGCCGTTGAGCACGCCCTGAAGGATGCCCGGCGTCTTGGCGGAAGGCTCGGCCTGCAGGCAGACCTCCTCCATCACCTGCAGGTAGGAGTCCACCTCGCTCTGCTTGTCCAGGTACAGGGCGCTGGTGAGCTGCTCGATGAACACCACGTCGCGCAGGTCGGGCTCGGTGTACCGGAGGATGGTGAAGGGGCCGCCCATCGCCCGGTGCGCCCCGGCCGAGAACGGCAGGATCTGCAGCGTCACCGCCGGGTGGTCACACACCTCGATCAGGTGCCGCAGCTGCGCCCGCATGATCTCCGGGCCGCCGATCACCCGGCGCAGCGCGCCCTCGTCGAGGACGGCCCACAGCTTGGGCGGCTCGTCCTTGGCCAGCAGGTCCTGGCGGGACATCCTGGCCTGGGCGCGGCGGACGACCTCGTCTTCTGACGGCAGGTTGCCGAGCCGGATGACCGCCCGCGCGTAGTGCTCGACCTGCAGCAGTCCGGGCACGAACTGCAGCTCGTACTCGCGGATGGAGGCGGCGGCCGCCTCGAGCCCGAAGTACGGCTCGACCCAGTGCGGCAGGATGTCCGTGTAGGCCTGCCACCAGCCGGGCGTGTTGGCTTCCCGGGCCAGGTCGAGCAGTGCCTCGCGCTCGTCGCCCTGGCCGACCCCGTACAGGGTCAGCAGGTCGACGATGTCCCGTTCCTTGAACCCGACCCGGCCGTGCTCCATCCGGCTGATCTTTGAGTGCGAGCCGCGGATGCTGACCGCGGCCCGCTCAGTCGTCATGCCTGCTTCTTCTCGGAGCCGCCGCAAGTGGCCGCCGAGCACCAGGCGCTGCACCGTCGGTCCGGCCGAACGGGGGCGCAGCGGCTGTGGGGTCTCCCAGGCGGAGTCCTCGGGCGAGAGCATCGCTACTCCTGGTTCACGTCAGCCAATGATCATAGGCACGGGTCAGTAGTCTCCCATGTCAGCATGGCATTGCGGAAGAGGAATCGATGACAATTGCACGCATCGCACGTGCCTCGCGCGCGGTTTTTCCGCCCGCTGGCTGCCCTCGCGGTAATTAGATTACGTGGTCGAACTCGCCGTCTTTGGCGCCGGCCAGGAACGCGGCGATCTCGGCCGGCGTGTAGATGAGCGCGGGGCCGTCGGGGAAGCGGGAATTCCGCACCGCGATCCCGCCGCCGGGCAGGTGCGCCACCTCGACGCAAGCGCCGTTGGGGTTACTGTGCTTGCTCTTCTGCCAGGTGACGCCGCTGAGATCGGTAGCGGGCATGCCGTTGTAAACGTGACTCATGTTTCCTACCAGTGACTGAATCGAGGGTCTTACTGGACTGGAACTACCGGCCGGCCAGCGTGAGCTGGCCGGCCGCACTCGTCATGACGGTCTCCTCGATTATGCCACGATGCGCGCTACAAATGAACGTGCATTTAGATTTGCATGGGACGCATGTCCCTCCGTGGCAGGCCCAGCCAGACGTGCACGGTGCAAATGCACGTTCATCCGCCAGTGCGGCGATGAACGTGCATTCGGTCTTGCATCTGCACGCCGTATCGGGCACCATAGAACCAGGCATACCCCACATACTGCACCAGGCACGAACTATGCCCCCGATGACGATGCAGAAAGCGGTTGCGTTGGCCCACCTGAGGGTTGCTGCGTGGGAGCCGGATGACGACGATGACTTCATCGTCCCCATACCGGCTCTTCCGGCGTCTCCTCCGCAGTTCCTGCCGGTGCCGTCGGCCTGGTGGGACACGCCGGCGGTGACGAGCCGCGCGCTGAGCCCGGTCGCGGAGGCGGCCAGGACCGCCCGCCACTTCGTCCGGGAACTGCTGACCTGCTGGGGGCTTGGCCACCTGGCCGACGACGCCGAGCTCATCATCGCGGAGCTGGTGGGCAACGCGGTCAGGCACGGGATGCGCACGGCGCCGCAGCCGGTCCGGCGCGGCATGACCGTGCCCGCACTCCGGCTGTGCCTGCTGCGCCGGGTCGGCGAGGTGATGCTGGCGGTTACCGATCCGAGCAACGAGGCCCCGGCGCCCCAGGCACCGAGCTCGGACGGCGAAAGCGGCCGCGGCCTGCAGATCGTCAGCGCCCTCAGCTACGTCTGGGGCTGGTCGCCGGTCGAGGGCAGCGGAAAGGCCGTCTGGGCCGTCATGAAGATCGCCGGCTAAAACGCCGCTGGCCGACACCGCCGGCAGCAGCCTTTCTCCAGTCACACCCATGCGACCGCCGGCTGTCTTTATCGGGCGGCGGTCGTGTCGCTGACGTAAAGCACGTGCTCGATCAGGGTGATCAGGACTTCCTTGGCCGAGTCGCGCGACCGTGCGTCGCACATGACGATCGGCAGTTCCGGGTCCAGGTCAAGTGCCGACCGCACGTCGTCAAGCGAGTAGCGGCGCGAGCCCTCGAATACATTGAGCGCGATGATAAAAGGGATCTCCCGGCGCTCGAAGTAATCGATCGCGGGAAAGCAGTCGGCCAGCCTGCGGGTGTCGGCCAGCACCACGGCGCCGAGCGCGCCGAGCGCGAGCTCATCCCACATGAACCAGAACCGCTCCTGGCCCGGGGTGCCGAAAAGGTAGAGCACCAGGTCTTCGCGCAGGGTGATCCGGCCAAAGTCCATCGCGACGGTGGTGGTCGTCTTCCGCTCCACCCCGGCTGTGCTGTCCACGTTCTTGCCGCCATCGGTCAGCGCCTCCTCGGTGCGCAGCGGCCTGATCTCACTGACCGCGCCGACCAGCGTGGTCTTGCCCGCACCGAACCCGCCGGCCAGCAGGATCTTGATCGCACGGTGGCGGCGGGTACCCGCGCCACCGCTCTCATAGGCCCCGTAGGCCATGCAGGACCTCCCTCAGCATGTCTGTGTCAACCTGGCGTGCCTTCATCGACACTGGCGCCTGGATCGTCACGAGCCCCAGGTCGCGCAGGTCAGCGAGCAGGATCCGGACGACCCCGAGCGGCAGGTCGACATCGGAGGCGATGTCTACCACTGTCGTGGGAACCCGGGCGAGTTGCAATACGGAAAAGTGCTCAGGTCCGAGCCCGCCCGGGTCGGTGATCCGTGCCCGCGTCACGGTCACGGTGGCGACCAGGTCGAAGGCTTCGCCAGCGGGCCGGGTACGTCCCCGTGTCAGTGCGTACGGCCTGACCACGGGACCGGCGTCCGCGTCGAGCCACCCTCCGTCGTTCGACGACATTAGCGCCTGCCTCTAGCGTGCCCGATAACGCGGACAGAGTCCGCACGTTGACCTGCAGGTGGTCGCCGGTGCGCTGCACCAGGATCGCCATCTCGTACGCCACCTGGCCGATGTCAGCCCCGGTCGTGGTCAGCACGGCCAGGCAGGTGCCCTGGCCGGCCGCGCACACGATGAAGAAGCCCGATGTCATCTCGATGATCGACTGGCGCGCTTCGCCGCCGAACTGGTGGCTGGCGCTGCGGGCCAGTGACTGGAACGCAGCGGCGAGCGCGGCCAGGCGCTCCACGTCGGCCTGCGCCACGTCACGGGAAGCGCCGAGGGCGAGGCCGTCCTGAGACAGGAACACCGCCTGCTTGATGTTCGCCACCCGGTGCACCAGGTCGTCGAGCAGCCAGTCGAGCTGGTTAGTGTCCATCGGCTGGTTCGCCTTCCGAATCCGGTAGCGGCTGCGACCGTCCCTGCTGCCAGCCACGTTGCATGGCGGACAAGGTGTTCCGCATGTCCGTGAGTGATGCCGCGGTTGCCGGCGGGACACCGGGCGACGGGTTAGGGCCGGCCGCGGACGCCCGCAACTGCGGCGCCAGGCTGGCTTGCCGGACGCGCCGCGGCAGCCCGCTGGACTCGCCATCCGGGTCGGCCGCGCCCGCCTGGTCGCCGCTGACGGCGGGAGGGCCGGCCAGGCCAGCCCTGACCCCGCCCCCGGTACCAGGGGCGCCGGCGACCCGGTAATCAGCGCCCGTGGCAGCCGCGGCCGGGGAAGTGGCCAGCGGGGAAGCCGCGGGATAGGGGTCACCTCCGGGCACCGGGTAGGGGGCGCCGCCTGGTGCGGGCCCGCGCTCCGGCTCGCTGCGCCGGAGCGGGGTGAACACGTCGAACGACGGTTCGCCCGCGGCCGGGGGCGGCGTGCCGAAGGGCTGGCCGACCGGCACGCCGGTCACCACCGGCACTTCCTCCGTGTTACGGCGGCTCCGGCGCGGGAGGGCATCCGGCTCGCTGGCGGGGACCGCCGGGGCCGGGGCCCCGGCCCCGGCCTGGGC
>Ga0265338_10005905_pt1 | contig 15779 bp, 16 predicted proteins | sample 42126metaG_FD_193579 | JGI IMG/M metagenome (GOLD analysis project Ga0265338, IMG submission 193579) | Rhizosphere microbial communities from Carex aquatilis grown in University of Washington, Seatle, WA, United States - 4-21-26 metaG | ecosystem: Host-associated > Plants > Roots > Rhizosphere... | reverse complement strand
CTTTGAGTTAAGTGTCATTGCGAGTCCCGATGCTTTTTATCGGGACGAAGCAATCCCCTTGATCAACAGGAGATTGTCCCGTTGTACAGGATGCCGCACAGCGGCACTTCGTCCCCCGACAAAGAAGGTCGGGGTTCTCGCAATGACCTATCTCTTCAAAATGCCCCACCGCCCTATTGGGGCGGATGTTTGCATCCCACCGCCTTCCTGGCTATATTTCCAGAACACTTCGAAAGGAATTCATGGAACGCCTTTTCTCTCCGTGGCGATCACAATATATCGCATCGTTTTCCAAGAGCGGACGCGGGAAGGATGAGAGTTGTTTGTTCTGTAAAATAGCAAGAGAGAAGAAGGATCCCGCCAATCTTGTGCTCTTCCGCTCGGAAACATGTTTTGTGATGATGAATCTCTACCCGTACAACAGCGGCCACGTCATGATCATCCCATACACGCACACATCGGAAATGAGCCGGCTCTCCAGAAAAGAATATGCCGATGTCATGGCGTCGACAGTGAAAGTGATAGATGCTCTTGAGAAAACCATGCAGCCGCACGGGTTCAATTTCGGCGCCAACCTTGGACGGGTTGCCGGAGCCGGCATCGATCAACATGTCCATTTTCACCTTGTCCCCCGATGGAACGGCGACACGAATTTTATGCCTACCCTGGCGGACACAAAACTCGTATCGGAATCGCTCGAGGCGAGTTACAAGAAGTTGAAGAAGAAACTCGCTCAGCGAAAGTAATGCCGCCGTTGTTCGCCGATTCTCATTCCTTTTCCACCTGAAAACGAAGAGACCCTGTTCCTCTTTTGGCGAACTACGGCCTGAGCAATCCAAACCGCCTCGAACAGAGTCTCCCGACCTCTTGGCGAAACGCTAGGTGCAGAGCTCCAAAGCCTGAAAGTTCTCTTGTCCTGTCATGAACAGACCATTCTACATTGTATGGAGGCAGAATTGAAAAAAAGATTTCATAACCGAGTTATAGTCCTTTCGCCTGCCAGATGGATGCTCCTGCTGTTCTTCTCTTCCTCAGTTCTGGCTCAACCACAGTCTCAACCTTCCATCAATGAGATCTCGAGCGAACTCGCCAAGAAGGGGCTTACCGGGCTCCATGCATTCTCGCTCCTTTCCGAACTAACGGGGAAGATCGGCAATCGGCTCAGCGGTTCCCCGCAAGCGGCGAAGGCCGTCCAGTGGGGCAACAAGGCGATGATGAATATGGGCTTCGAAAACATTCGGCTTGAACCGGTCATGGTTCCGCATTGGGTGAGAGGAAAAACCGAACGCGCGGCGATCATCGAGGGGAAAAAGAATACGCCGCTGGCAATTTGCGCACTCGGAGGAAGCGTTGCTACTCCCACGAAAGGGATCACGGCAGAAGTTGTGGAAGTGCATTCCCTCACCGAGGTCAGGGACCTTGGGAATAAAGTGAAAGGGAAAATTGTTTTCTATAATCGTCCGATGGATCCGACAAAGCTCTTTACGTTTGAAGCGTACGGCGGAGCGGTTGATCAGCGGACCGAAGGCGCTGTCGAGGCCGCAAAAGCCGGGGCAGTGGCGGCTCTCGTTCGCTCGATGTCGCTGGCGATCGACAATGTGCCCCACACCGGCGCAATGCACTATGTCGACGGCGTTGCCGAGATTCCGTCGGCTGCCGTGAGTACTGCAGGGGCAGACAAACTCAGCGCGTTATTAAAATCCGGGAAAAAAGTCCGCCTCCGTTTAACGCTGAGCTGCAAGACTTTGCCCGACAATGAATCCGCAAACGTCATGGGCGAAATCAGAGGATCGGAAAGGCCGAATGAGGTGGTCGTGATCGGCGGACACCTCGACAGCTGGGACAAAGGACAAGGCGCTCACGACGACGGCGCCGGGGTGGCGCAGTCTCTTGAAGCGCTTTGCCTTATGCGGGAACTTGGCTTGAGACCGAAGAGAACGATACGTTGTGTCCTCTTTATGAATGAAGAAAACGGATTGCGAGGAGGCAAAGCGTATGCGGAGGAAAAGCGTTCATCCGGCGAACGCCACATCGCGGCAATCGAAAGTGATGCCGGGGGATTCGCTCCGCTCGGGTTCGGTGTCAGCGCCGATTCTGCGGTGTTCGAAAAAGTGAAAAACATGTCGGGGGCGCTTCAAGAGATCGGGGCGGACAGAATACGGAAAGGCGGCGGGGGCTCGGATATTTCGCCCCTTGCCAGCGCGGGTGTTCCGGAAATCGGCCTTATCCCCGAAAACCAACGCTATTTCGACTACCATCATTCCGACAAGGATACAATCGACAAAGTGAATCCGCGCGAATTGGAACTCGGCGCAATCGCAATGGCGATTCTCTCGTACGAGATCGCGCAAGAAGGACTCTGAATTGGCTGGATGAGTTCAATGAACGGAAGGGGATTCAAAATTCCTGTCGCTTGACATCGTACCGGGGCGCCAAGCACATTCGAAAAAAGTACTTGACATTTCGGCGAAAATATACTAAATTTAAATAGTTCAAATTTAAACATATCTTCTTTGAAAACAACGAAGAAATACGGCAAGAAGGCCGATCTGGCTCTCGGAATGTGGGTGAAACTGGCCCGCGCGAGTTCGACGTTCGGCAAACTGACGAATGCGGACATTGTCCGTTACGGTCTGACGCCCCCGCAATTCTCGGTGATCGAGACGCTGGGGCATCTTGGACCGATGAGGATGGGAGGATTCTGCTCCAAGCTGCTGACGAGCGGGGGAAACATCACGGTCGTGATCGATAACCTCGAGAAAGACAGCCTCGTCGAACGCGTTCCTTCTCAGGAAGACCGGCGCGCCATCGAGATTCGGCTGACGTCAAAGGGAGAGAAGCTGTTCAAGGAGATTTTTGTCCAGCATGCGCAGTTCGTGACGAAGATCGCTTCCGTATTGAGCGAGGATGAGCAGCTGCAGCTTTCAGGCCTTTTAAAGAAGCTGGGCATCGCTTTGCAGGAGAAGTTCTGATTTTTTTGTGGTCAAATAGTTTAAATTTAAATAATTCATATTCAAATATATAACACATCTTTCATCAGGAGCTGCATTATGAACACATCAGTTGATCACTTGTCGTTGGCACTCTTCTTGCTGCGGGTTCTTCTCGGCGTTGTCTTCTTTGCGCACGGCGCACAAAAGGTGTTTGGGTGGTTCGGCGGGCACGGATTAACCGGCACCGTCGGTTACTTCAAGAACGTTGTTCACGTTCCGACTCCGCTGGCGTACCTCGGGCCGTTTGTTGAATTCGTCGGCGGAATTGCCCTCGCCTTCGGCCTGTTCACGAAATTCGCTGCGCTTGGCATCTTAGTCATGATGCTGGTTGCGACCCTGAAGGTTCATCTTTCGTCAGGATTTTTCCTGAGCGGAAAAGGGGACGGCAAAAGCCAGGGGTATGAATATTCGCTCACACTTGCGGTAATCTCTCTCGTCCTGGTCCTTTTAGGCGGAGGTCTTTACAGCATCGACAGCCTGATCTATTAAAACGGCCGGACGCCGGACCAATCTCATCGCGGCGGAACTTTCAGCCGATCGCGGGTGTAGGTAATACAGGAAATCTATGGAACCGACAATGACATCAGCATCACTTCAAGAAAGCAAGACGGCGCCCGGGGGAGATGGATTCCGTCTTCCCGACTCGGCGCAGATCGGATACGTCCATCTTCAAGTTTCGGACCTTCAGCGCGCTCTTCGCTTCTACGAGACCCTCGTGGGCCTGAAGCGGGCGTTCGAGGATGGGAGCACCGTATATCTCTCGGCGTCGGAAAAGTCCCCGATTCTCGTCGTCCTGTCGGAGCGTTCGGGGGCGCGGCCGAAGCCGGCCCGGTCGACAGGTTTGTATCACGTCGCGATCCGGTTCCCGAGCAGGAGAGAACTCGCAAAAGTTTTCTACCGGCTTTACAGAAACGATGCGGCGTTCCAGGGCTTCTCGGACCATCTCGTCAGCGAGGCGATCTATCTTGCCGATCCGGACGGAAATGGCGTCGAGCTCTATTCAGATCGCCCGCGGAAGGAGTGGGTCATGAGAGAGAATCAGGTCCAAATGGCGACCGAGCCGCTGGACCTCGACAATCTCGTGGCCGAACTTTCCGAAGAAGACAAGAGTGCAGCCGTTGTTCACCCGAACACCGATCTCGGACATATTCATCTTCACGTCTCAGACCTGATAAGTTCGGAAACTTTCTATTCCGGTCTGCTTGGTTTCGATGTTACTCAACGCACCTATCCGGGCGCTCTTTTCTTATCTGCCGGAGGATACCACCATCACATCGGGATCAACGTGTGGGCCGGCCGCGGCGCTCCGCCTCCTCCGCCGGACGCGGTCGGATTGCTGCGGACCGGGATATACGTCCCCACGGCAAAAGCCATGACGGTGCTCGAAAACCGTTTCGCGGAAAACAAACTGCCATTCGAAGCAGAACAGCATGATCGACTTGCCGCAAGAATAATCCGGGTAAAAAGTCCCGACGGATTGGCTGTTGAGTTCTTCACAAATGATTCGTTGTCTTAACTCTCATTCAGACGAAAGGAAAATGCTTTGAGTAAATCTTTTTTTGCTACGTTGATTGTTTTCACTGCACTGACGCGAGCCATCGCTGCATCACCATCATGGACACTGGATCAGGCCCATTCGAACGTCACTTTTAGCCTTCAGCATATGGTGATTTCGGAGGTCACCGGAAGCTTCAAAGAATTCGAGGTGAATCTTCATTCTTCGAAGGAAGATTTTTCCGACGCGAGCATCGAGGCAACCGTCGCCGTGAACAGCATCAACACGGAGAACGATCGGCGTGACGCTCATCTGAAAACCGACGATTTCTTCAATGCCGAAAAATTTCCTACGATCAAATTCAAAAGCTCTTCTTTCGAAAAGATCGGAGAGAATCACTATGCAATAAAAGGCTGGTTGACGATCCGGGACACGACGAAAGAAGTAACGATCGACGCCCTGCTTAACGGCATTCTCAAAACGAGCAGAGGCGAACGGGCCGGATGGAAAGGAACACTCTCAATCAACCGGTTCGATTATGGCTTGAAATGGAACCAGACCATCGAGACCGGCGGACTGATCGCGGGAGCTGCGGTGAACATCGTTTTCAATTTCGAGTTTGTCAAAGGCTGAGTGCGCTTCGGAGACTTTTGGCCGGACAAGTTGATATGTCGCGGAAATTATAGAGCGACGAAGTCAATGCGGGTCGATTTCTGCCGAATTGCTCCCCTCGACTTGTTTGGGAATGCTTCGCTTCGAAGTCTATCCCGCTTCCAGCAGGCCTCCTCGCCAAGAGCCGGCTTCTCAAAACAGGCCGTTCCGGACGTTGATTCAAAGATGATATCGACAGATCTTAACGCTATAGCATCCGTCGGGAAGTTATCTGATATTGCCATCACTGTCACCTGCAAGGACCTTATGTTTTTTGGCAAACGATCTCAAACGAATCAGTTTCGTTCCATTTCTCCATCCGATGCTTCGGCCATGCTGCATGCCGACCCGTCCATCGCTGTTCTCGACGTGCGCACGGCCGAAGAATTCGAAAGTCCAACGGGGCATCTCCCGAATGCAAGGCTAATTCCTGTTCAGGATCTCGAATCCCGCATCGATGAGCTCCAGGGTTTGAAGGACAAGACCATTCTCGTCTATTGCAGATCTGGGCACAGGAGCAAACGAGCCAGTTTGTTGCTTTCCCAAAAGGGCTTCAAAGTGGTGGAGCTTGATGGAGGATTTCTGAGTTGGCTGCGAAGCTCACTTGGCGTCGAAAAGTAGCGATTTGTCGCCGTCCTATTGCACCCTCCCGCAACATTTCCTGTCCTACCGCATGTTCCATTCCTCCTATCCCGCAGAGCTGCTGTTCTTTACGACAGAACCGCTTTCTATTTTTTTCTTGTCGGAAAAAGTGTTACTATAAGGTTGAGGAATAGTGCGCCGGAGAAAGCGCAGAGACTTGAACCGATCGAGGTAACGCTCCATCCCCATGGAAATACTGCAAAATAAATACGACCGGGTTTTCGACCTGGTTCCCGAATTGATCATCATTCTTGACCGGAAAGGGACAATTCTCGATTACAACGCAAATGTTGCAAGACAGCTTTTCGACGGGACGAACGGGAACGCGCCCAAATCCGTCTTTGATCTCTTCAGGGGTGTCCACAAAGAAAAATTCAATGAAGTCCTCAGAAACCACAAAACAGACGTCGGGTTTCGCTCCCAGTTCATCCCTCCAAACGGAAAGATCATCGACGTTGAGCTGACTCTCAAGGCGTTCGACACAAACTCGCCCGATGTCACGGTGCTGATCGGAAAAGACATCACCGAGCAGGAAAAGATGGAGCTGGACCTCTTGAGGTTTTCCGAAGTAATGCAGCACACGCTGAGCCCGATCCAGATTACAGATGCACAGGGGAAAATAATTTTTGTCAACCCCGCTTTCGAAAAGGTGAGCGGCTACTCGAAGGAAGAGCTGCTCGGGAAGAACCCGAGTATTCTCAACAGCGGCAAACAGAGCACGCATTATTGGAAGCATGCATGGGCGAGCATCCTCGGCGGAAAAGAATGGGTCGGGCAAATCCAGAACCGGAGAAAGAGCGGAGAATTGTTCTACACGGAGCTCGTCATCTCGCCGATTGTTGATTCACGAGGCGCTGTTGTCGGATTCCTGGGTTCGCACAGAGACATCACGGAACAGAAGCTCCTCGAACAACAGCTTGTCCGGTCCCAGAAGATGGAAACGTTCGGCACGCTCGCTGCGGGGATTGCCCATGAAGTCGGAAATCCTTTGACGTCGATCTCTTCGATCGTTCAGGTGATCCAGCGGACTACGAAAGATCACTTTGCCCAGGAGAAGCTCGAACTCGTAAAGAATCAGGTCAACCGCATCGCCAAGATTATACGGGAGCTGGTAGATTTCTCCCGCCCGTCGGCGTATGAAGTGAAGGAAGCAGACGTCAACACGATTGTCCGCGATGCCGTCAACATCGTTCAGTACGGAAAGAAAGTGCATGACATTACTTTTGTCATCGAGCTGGACGAGAACTTGCCTCAGGTGTCGGTTGTCCATGATCAGCTCGTCCAGGTGTTTCTCAACATCGCTATGAACGCCGTCGACGCATGCGAGGGAAAGCCGGGGACAATCCGCATCACGAGCCTTCCGGCGCCGGAGAGCATCGAAGTAATCATCGAGGACACGGGGAAAGGAATTCCCGAGGCCGATTTCGGGAAAATCTTCGACCCGTTCTACACGACCAAGGAAGTGGGAAAGGGAACAGGGCTAGGGTTGTGGGTCAGCTACGGGATTGTGAAGAATTTCGGCGGCGACATCCGCGTCGAGAGCAAAGAGGGGAAAGGAAGCATCTTTACCGTTACATTGCCTTTGAAAGGAACTCCAAATGTCTGAAAGAATACTCATCGTCGACGATGAAGAAATTATCCGCGATTCACTCACTTTTATCCTTCGGAAAGAAGGGTATGAAGTCGATGAGGCGAAGAACGGGGCCCTGGCGCTCGAGAAAGTCATGAGCACGCCGTACGACATCGTCATTACTGACATTGAAATGCCGGAGATGCGCGGCACGGAATTGCTCGACAAAATCTCGCTTCGTTCTCCGCAGACATTTGTCATCATCATCACGGCGTACGGATCAATCGAGACGGCGATCGAAGCGCTCCGTAAAGGGGCGTACGATTACGTGTTGAAGCCTATCGAATTCGACGATTTGATTCTCCGCATCCGCAAACTGCTGGAACACAGAAACCTCTCGCTGGAAAACACGCTTCTCCGCAAGGAGCTGAACCGGCAATACGATTTTCATCATATCATCGGAACCAGTTCCGCGATGAAGAAGGTCTTTCAGACCATTGAGAAGGTCGCCGCCAGCGAGGGAACCGTGCTCATTACGGGCAAGAGCGGGACGGGCAAGGAGCTGGTCGCACGCGCGATCCATTTTAACAGCAAGAGAGCGGGAAAACGCTTTGCGGCGATCAACTGCGGAGCCATCGTCGAGACCCTCGTAGAAAGCGAACTCTTCGGGCACAAGAAAGGCTCCTTTACCGGGGCCGTGGCGGATAAAGACGGCGTCTTCAAAGTCGCCGACGGTGGGACGCTTCTTCTCGATGAAATCAGCGAGATGCCGCTCCATCTCCAGGTGAAGCTGCTCCGGGCCATCGAACAGCGAGAAATATTCCCGGTCGGGTCCAACGATGCGTTCAAGTACAACGTCCGCCTCATTGCCTCCACGAACCGAAATCTGCGGGAGGAAGTGGCGAACGGCAAGTTCCGGGAGGATCTTTTCTATCGATTGAACGTGGTGGAGATTCACATGCCGTCGCTCACGGAACGAGTGGACGATATTCCTCTTCTCGTGAATCATTTCGTCAATGTCTACCGTAACCAGATGGGGAAGAGCATCAGAGGAGTCACAAATCAGGCGATGAACGTGCTGATGCATTACCAGTGGAAAGGCGAGGTGCGCGAACTGCAGAATGTCATCGAACGCGCTATGATCTTCTGCGAAGGAGAATATGTCGATGTGGTCCATCTTCCCGACAACATGCAGAAGCTCACGCAGGGCGAAGACGCGGCTCTTTCGGGGGGTTCGTCGCTGAAGGATGCCACGAGGAGTTTTGAGCGGAGATTCATCGAAGAGACGCTGCAGCACCACGATTTCAACAAGGAAGTGGCAGCACGGGAGCTGGGTATCAGCCTCTCGTCTCTCTACAGAAAAATGGAAGAGTTGAAGCTCCCCGTAAAACATTCACCGGCCGCGAAGGATGAGTAGGATGAAGAGCATTGCCTTTTTTGAAACAACCAAATCGGAAGAGCATTTCCTGCGCAAGCGAATAGCGAAGAATATTGCGCTGCAGTTTTTTCCCCAGCCGATCCAGGAAGTCCCGGTATCAAAATTCGCGAAGGCAGACGCAGTTTCCGTCTTCATCTACTCGACGATAAAAAAAGACCTCATCAGAGGGTTGAAGAACCTGAGGCTGATCGCCACGAGAAGCACCGGATTTAACCATATTGACGTCCACGAAGCGAAAAAGCGAGGAATTGTCGTCTGCAACGTGCCGTACTATGGCGAGAATACCGTTGCCGAACATACGTTCGCGCTCATTCTTTCGCTCTCGCGCAACATCCACAAGGCTTACATGCGGACGCTCCGAAACGATTTTTCGCTTGAGGGCCTTCGCGGTTTCGATCTGAAAGGAAAGACGATCGGAGTGATCGGTGCAGGAAGCATCGGATTGCACGTTGTGAGGATGGCGAAAGGGTTTGGACTCAATGTTCTCGCGTACGACCTCAGGCACAACCACTTTCTCGCTGAGACGCTTGACTTTACATACACTTCGCTGGATGAACTCCTTTCACATTCGGACATCATCACTCTGCATTGTCCCTCCAACGCAGAAACGTTCCATTTGCTCAACATGAAGAATATCGGAAAGGTGAAGAAGGGGGCCTTGTTCATCAACACGGCGAGGGGCGACCTCATTGAAACGCAAGCCCTTCATTATGCGCTGAACTCGGGAATTTTTGCCGGTGCGGGGCTTGATGTGTTTGAAGGAGAGGAACTGGTGAAGGAAGAGAATCAAATGCTGAGCAAGAATGTTCCCGTCGAGAAACTCCACGCGCTGCTTCAGAAGAATATTCTGCTGAAAATGGAGAATGTTATTCTTACGCCTCATATGGCGTTCGACAGCATGGAGGCGGTCGAGCGGATTCTGCAGACGACAGTCGACAATATTACCGCTTTTGACAACAATAGTCCCCAGTTCGTCGTCAATGCCGGCTGACCGGTGCGTTCTCGTGCGGCACTGAGCCGCCCCGCTTCTTCTCTCAAATCCCCGAACGAGCGTGAACAACCTGACCTCCCTCAAAAAAGTTTCACTTATCCTGCTGATCATCGTCCTGCTTCCGGCGCTGTTTTATTCAGGCTATGAGATCAGCTCCCTCAGTACGAGCGAGAAGATGTTTGGCGAAATGTACCGCCAACAGCTCGATGCCGTCCTTTTCTCTCTCAATCAGTACTCCCTGGACGCCGTCTCCGCATGGGCTGGGGGGCTTCAGAATATCATTGCCGATCGATCGCTGGCGCCGCGCGAGCAATTCATTCGATCTGTGCAGAGATTTGTCGGACAACGGAGCACGATCCAGGCTGTGTTTGTGTGCGATACCGCGCTGACGTCGATCGTCAACATTGAATCTCCCGCGCATCGACTCAACAGCCCCTTTCTGACCGAGAAAAAAATTCTTCTCCAACTCCGGAAGAACAGGGAGAAGGTAGACCGGCTCGTCGACTTTCAGCGTGTCGAGTACCGGAAGCTCGAGCCAATTGCGCTCGCAGACTCTTCAATGCATGAAACCCCGCTTGTTCTCATCTTCATCGTTCGGGATTATTCCTCCACAATGCGCGTCGTCGGCATGGTCCTGGATCCGCGCGATTTTTTGAGGAATATACTCGCCATGAAACTTTCGGAAGCAGCGGGCGGAGAATTGGTGCTGGCGGTCGTCAACAAGAGGACACACCAGATTCTGGAATCGAGTTCTGATGTGCAGATTGGCGACTTGAAGCAGGAGAAAGCGCTCTGGTTGTTTCCGGATTTATCTCTTGGAATCCGGCTGCGGGGGAGAACGATCGATGAACTGGTGGAAACCCGCGCATACCGCAATTTCGCAATTATCGCAGCCCTCGACATGCTGCTTCTGGCAGGAGCATGGCTTGTCTATCGTACGATGCGCCGCGAGATGGAACTCATACAGCTGAAATCGGATTTTATCTCGAACGTCTCCCACGAACTGCGCACACCTCTTTCTCTCATTCGCATGTTTGCTGAAACTCTGGAGATGAAGCGCGTCAAAACGGAGAAGCAGAAATACGAATATTACCGGACGATCATTCAGGAATCCGAACGGTTGAGCAGGCTGGTCAACAACCTCTTGAATTTTTCGAGGATGGAAGCCGGCAAGAGAAGTTTCAGCCTGCAGCCTGCGAACCTTAACGATCTCGTCTTGAAGGTTCTTGAATTCTACACGCTCCAGCTTCGCAGCAAGAACTTCGAAGTCGTTGTTGATCTCAACAAAAAGATCCCCCCCGTGGATGTAGACGCTGAAGCGATCGCAGAAGCGCTTCACAACATCGTCGATAACGCCATCAAATACAGCGACAAACAGAAGTTTATCCGGATCGCGACAGGGAGCGAAAACTCATATGCGTTTGTCGAAGTCCAGGACCGGGGCATTGGGATCGCGCCTGAACATCATGTCAGAATTTTTGAAAAGTTCTATCGTGTCTCGACGGGCCTGGTCCACACGACAAAAGGAAGCGGCCTGGGATTGGCGCTCGTTCATCACATTATGAGCGCTCACGGAGGAAGGGTTGAAGTGAAGAGCAATCTCGGTCTGGGAAGCACCTTCCGACTGTACATCCCGCTGAGCTCGAGGTAAGACCGGCATTGTTGTGACCACAAAGTCCATGAACCGAGGATTAAGCGCCATGTCATCCATACTCTTGATTGAAGACGAACCCGAGATGCAGCGTGGGCTCAAAGACAATTTGGAATTCGAAGGATACAAGATCGACGTCGTCGGCGACGGCAAGGAGGGGCTCAAGAAAATGATCAACCGAACGTATGACCTCGTCCTTCTCGATGTCATGCTGCCGGGGATGTCGGGGTTTGATGTCTGCAAACGCGCGAGAGAAAAAGGAGTGCGCGCTCCCATCATCATGCTGACGGCGAAAGGAGAAGAGGTCGATAAGGTTCTGGGGCTGGAGCTCGGTGCGGATGATTATATCACGAAACCTTTCAGCCTGCGGGAACTCCTGGCGCGCATCAAGGCGGTCCTTCGCAGAAAAGGATCGGGCGCCGCCGAGGATTCGGGCAAAACAAAAATAGGAAAAATAGAAATAGATTTCGCCACCTATACGGTCACGAAAAAAGGAAAGTCGGTCGAGATGACGCCCAAGGAATGTGAAATCCTGCGATTTCTGTGGCTTCACAAAAATCAGGTCGTCAGCCGCGATGCTTTGCTCACAAACGTCTGGGGATACGACGAATCGATCAGTTCGAGGACGGTCGACAATTTTATTTTGAAGCTTCGCCAGAAAGTCGAAGCGTCCCCCTCGAAACCGCAGCACATTGTCACCATGCACGGGAGCGGCTACAAACTCATTCCCTAGCATAGAGTTGCGCAGTCCCGGCCTCCTCATCACTGCTTCAAAGGATCCAGCCTTCAAGCGATGCCAGCCCTTTTCATGGCCTCCCGCCGTAAATTTACGTATTCATTCGTGACAATTTTTTACATCTCTTTACTCAGCACAGACACATCTTTTTCAGCTCTGTTGTAGCTTGGGAGTGACAAAACAGAAAAAGAGGTGTCTATGGAAACTATGAGCAAAAATCTCATCAGCAAATGCTTCTCTCGGGTGGTCTGGATTGCGCCAGAGACAACGAAGAGTCAGCACGAAGAAGAATCGTATTCATCGAAGAAAATCCCTCCGGGATATTCGTCATCTCCCGGAAAGGTAACAATGCTTCTCCGCAGAGTCAGATCCTGGGGGTTGTTGAGGAGTTTTCTTCTCATCGGTGTGATTGCCGTTTTTCACTCAATGGCATCTGCCGAGGAGTGGAGGATGGTGACAGATTTCCGCGGCGATTGGAAGTTTAAACTCGGAGACAACGCCAGGTGGGCCGATGTGAACTATGATGACAGCAAGTGGGACGAAATCTTTGTTCCTGCAAACTGGGAGGATGAGGGCTATCCCGGCTATGACGGTTATGCGTGGTACCGGAAACATTTCCGGATGTCTTCGGACTTGCGGGACAAAGCGGTGTACATACGCATTGGTTGCGTCGATGACGTGAGCGAGGTATACCTGAACGGCCATTTCATTTGTTTCACAGGGACATTTCCTCCGCATTTCATCACTGCGTACAATGTTGAAGCGAAATTTCAAGTTCCGATGGAATACGTGAATTTTTCCGGCGATAACGTGATCGCGGTTCGCGTCTATGACGATCAACAAGTTGGCGGCATCAACCAAGGGAAGCCCGGCGTTTTTATACTGGAGGATTATCTGTATCCCGATGTTCCGATCACTGGAACATGGAGGCTTGAGGTAGGGGATGATGACGACTGGGCAAAGCCGTCTTTCAATGACTCAAAATGGAAACAAGTTCTCGTACCTGCGGATTGGGAAACTCAGGGACATAAGGACTATGATGGCGTCGGATGGTATCGCATTCACTTTACCGTGCCGGAATCCTACCGGGGCCAGGACCTTGTGCTTCTGGTCGGGAGAATCGACGACGTTGATGAGACCTATCTGAACGGCGAGCGGGTCGGCAGAACTGGGGGCCGGCATGTTCACGGCGGGGAGTATCAGAAGCTACGAGCATACACCGTCTCCTCTGAGAACATCAAGTGCGGCGAAGATAATGTGCTCGCGGTACGTGTCTACGATAATTACCTCAACGGCGGAATCTATGACGGACCGATCGGTCTTATCGCCCGCGATCGCTTTCGCAAATGGGAGCGTAAACATCAAGACCGGAACAATGATGACTGGAATTTCTTTGAGCTCTTCAAGTGACCTGATCTTCAGTTCAGTGCGCTTACGGCTGCGGCCCGTCGAAATCGGCGAGCCGCAGTTTTCGTTTCAGGAACCCTCCGTGACATTTTGTGACAACTCTTTACGAACCGAAGACATCTTCCGCTGTGTCGACGCGTACACCTTAGTGGAAAAAGAAATTGATTCACCAAAGAACCAAAACCAACGGAGGCAGTCATGAAAAAGCATACAATGATAGCAGCAGTGATCGCGGCAATGTTCTTCAACGCGGCAGCATACTCGCAAGCCACTCTCCAAAAACACAACTGCAAGACCGAGATTGCCAAAGCTAACTATCTGATGGGAATGCGGTCGGACAACGCAGGATTAAAAGAATCCTCGATGATGCAGACGGCGAAGGTGAAGATGCTGTATCCTGACGTGAATTTCCAGGAAATTAAGAACGTCACCGACAGCATCGCCGTGAATGGCAAAACTCCCGCGATCCGTTACGAGGCTTATCTGGCTTCGAACGTTCTCGAGAACCCAGTCTGGTTTGCGAAAGGGAATCACCAAGCCATTCAAGATCCGGACACCTTCTTCATCTCGGTGGCATCGCAATTGCAGGAAAGAATACTCGGCTCACGGACGAACTAACCTCGACCTCCGGGTTCGTCCATCCACGCGGAACGTCCCGCTCAGCACCTGGCTGAGCGGGACGTTCGCTTTTTAGTTGCGCCGGAGTCAATTTGTGGTTACATTTTTTCGGAACACCAGGAGGACATCGATGGACCCGCAACGCAGGAGAACCCCGATACTTCTTTTACCGTTTGTGATCGTTTGGAGCATCTTCAGTTTCATCCTGAAATTGACCGGCCGCCTTTTGGCGGCTCTCCTCGGACTCCTTTGTACAGCCGTTGGAATTCTGCTCACCCTCTCGTTCTTTGCCGCGCCGATCGGCATTCCGCTTATCATTTTTGGCATCCTGTTGATGCTGAGAAGCGTGTTCTGAGGCCGTTTTCGGCGGTTCCATACCCCCAACTATTTTTCCATACCCAAGTCTAATTCCATAAGCACAAAACCTTATGGCGCCACAAGACGCGGAACTTATCCTTAAAGCCCAGCAAGGCGATTTCACGGCCTTTGAACAGCTTGTGTACCGCTACGACAAGCAGGTTCTGACGATGGCGGCCAGATTTGTCCGGAGTTCGGACGACGCCAAGGATATTTACCAGGAAGTCTTCCTGCGTGTCTACCAGGGATTGCGGCGGTTCAAGATGCAGAGCGAGTTCACGACGTGGCTTTATCGCATCACCACGAATGTCTGCCTGACGCATCGATCGCGGAAAAAAAAACGGGCACACGTTTCATTCGACGAGGAATACGAGGACAATGAGGGGGAGCCGCACGCGCTTCGGGTGACAGCTTCAAGCGAGCCGCTCCCCGACCAGAGGGTGATTGACGAAGAAATTTCGGACCATGTCAGGAATGCAATGGAAACCCTTTCGCCGCAGCAAAAGATGGTGTTCACCCTCAAGCACTACCAGGGACTCAAGCTGCGCGAGATTGCGGAGATGATGGAGTGTTCCGAAGGAACGGTGAAAAAGCATCTCTTCAACGGGACGGCGCGAATGCGCAAGAAGCTTGAGAATTATTTCGGTGAAGGAGCAACGGAATGAAACATGAGCAATTCAGGGAATGGGTTCAGCTCTCGGTTGTGGGGGAACTCAGCGACGCTATGCAGGAGCTGCTCGACAATCATCTGCGCGAATGCTCCGAATGCCGGGAGGAGCTGGCCAGGCTCAAGCAGTTCACCGCCGCCATTGCGGGCGACACCCCGCTGGCCGTCGACGACCGGCTTTTGCGTGAGGCGCGCCAACAGCTGAGGGTTGCACTTCTCGAGCGGCGTTTCAGAACCTCGATTGCTGCACGCGCCCTCGAAGTGATGCGAGAGTGGTTCGCAAGAGACTACCGGATGAGCCTTGCCGGAGTGGCGATGTCGGCTCTCGGGGTATTCATCGGTTATTTGATCTTCTCCCAGCCGCAGACGGTTCACGAAAATGCACTTCCCGTTGAACCGGGCGTTGTTCTGCAGGCGTCGGAGACCGCCAACGGCCGCGAGCCGTTCACTCAGGGCGAGACGCGCACATCGAATGTGAACCTGATCGACGCGGGAGGGAGAGATGGTATAGTTGATTTTACTTTCGATGCCGTAACGCCGATGCATGTGCGCGGAAACATCAA
>Ga0265338_10005904_pt1 | contig 15780 bp, 11 predicted proteins | sample 42126metaG_FD_193579 | JGI IMG/M metagenome (GOLD analysis project Ga0265338, IMG submission 193579) | Rhizosphere microbial communities from Carex aquatilis grown in University of Washington, Seatle, WA, United States - 4-21-26 metaG | ecosystem: Host-associated > Plants > Roots > Rhizosphere... | reverse complement strand
GCCTGCGCGGACGTCATTACAGGCGGCTCTGGCGACGACACCTACATCGTCGACAACACGGGCGATCTGGTGACCGAGGCCGCGTCCTCGGGGACCGACACGGTCCAGAGCTCGATCAGCTACGCCCTTCCGGACAACGTCGAGAAGCTGGTGCTGACCGGCGCGGCCAACATCGACGGAACCGGCAACGCCTCCAACAACGAAATCGACGGCAACTCCGGCGACAACCACCTCTCCGGCGGCGACGGCTCGGACGTCCTCTATGGCTTCGCGGGGAACGACACCCTCGACGGCGGCACCGGCGCAGACACCCTCGTGGGCGGGACCGGCGACGACACCTATGTCGTCTCCAGCTCCAACGACGTGGTGACCGAGAATCCCGGCGAAGGAACCGACCTGATCCTGTCGTCGGTCACCTACACCCTGTCGGCGAACGTGGAGAACCTCACCTTGACCGGCTCGGGCCAGATCAGCGCGACAGGCAACGAGCTCGACAACGTCCTGACCGGCAACAGCGGGATCAACACCCTGAGTGGGATGGCTGGCAACGACACTCTGGTCGGCGGCGATGGCGCCGACCGGCTGATCGGCGGGGCTGGCGCGGACATCCTGACCGGCGGCGCCGGCGCGGACAAATTCATCTTCCAGTCCATCACGGACTCGACGGTGAATTCGTCCGGCCAGGACCAGGTCATGGACTTCAGCCACGCCGATGGCGATCGCATCGACCTCTCGGCCATGGATGCCAACACCGGGACGACGAGCGACGACGCCTTCCACCTGGTCGCGTCCTTCTCCCACACCGCCGGCGAACTGGTGGTCCTGGCCGCGTCCGGGGGTTATCTGGTGGAGGGAGATGTCAACGCCGACGGGGTCGCGGACTTTGCGATCCTGGTCCATTCGTCAACGGCCCTGGGGTCCACCGACTTCATCCTCTGACGGAGCATATCCAGCGACCGGCAACGTCTGGCGGAATTGCCTAGTCTTACGGCGCGTGGGCGCTCACCGCGCCGAAGATTTCGGTTCGATTGCTACGGCGCGGGCGGTTCTGGCATAAGCTCGCCTATGAAGGCCGCCGATGCGGTCGCCAGCATAGGCAAGCACGGATTGGCCTGGGGTCGCGCCGACGCTTGGAGCGGACGGGAATGAGCGCCGGGACCGAAGATGCGCCAACGCAGCAAGCCATCTCGACGGTGCTGCCCAACTTCTTCCTGGTGGGGGCGATGAGGGCGGGAACGACCACGGTCGCCGCCGCCCTCGCCGATCATCCGGACGTCTATTTCTCGCCGATCAAGGAACCGTGCTATTTCTCGGAAGAGGTGCGGTCCACGGCCTTTGCTCAATGGCATCGCGCCCGCATCCTCGATCCCGAAGTCTATGTGCGCGGCGACATGGCCGAGCCGGCGCATATCGCGTTCGTCCAGGACGAAGCCACCTATCGCGCGCTGTTTCGCGGCTGGTCGGGCCAGCCCTGCATCGGCGAGGGCTCGACCGAATACCTGATATCCTCCGTCGCGGCGGAGCGCATCGCCGAGGTTGCGCCGGACGCCAAGATCGTCATGATCCTGCGCGACCCGGTGGCCAGGGCCTACTCCGAATATCTGATGTACCTGTCTCACGGCCGGATCCCGGAAGGGTTCGAGGCTGCGCTGCTGCGCGAGGCTGAGGGACGTGCGAGCCCGATCGTGCCGGTCCTCGAGCGGTACGTCTCCGCCGGAAGGTACGCGGCCCAGATCGAACGCTATTTCGCACGCTTTCCCCGCGAGAACGTGCTCATCCTCCTGTTCGACGAGCTCTTGAGTGATCCAGTAGGCGCAGTCCGACGGATCTGCGCCCATATCGGCGCGCGCCCGGAGCTGGCGCCCCCCATCGTGGGACGGCAGAATGCCTCGAGCCTGAGCATACGCCCGCCTGTCTTCGGCGAGGTCATCGCCAAATCGGGCGTGAAGCCGAGGTTGGCTCGGCTCATCCCGAAGAGCCTGAAGGAGACGCTGAAGGCGTTGCCGCGCGCCAAGCCTCCGCCGCTGCCGGAGGACGTGGGAAATCACCTGCGCGCCCTGTTCCGCGAGGATATCCTGAGACAGCAGGATTTGATCGGGCGCGATTTGGGGGCCTGGCTGGGCTAGACCTGTGCTGAAGCGGTTCCGGCCGTCTGATCGGCGGCCATCGCTTCGGCCGACGGGGTGTCTTCCGGCGCTTCCGCCTCCATGCGCGCCCAACGGCGGGTGACTGCGATCCAGGAGGCGACGAAAGTCACGGCCCATCCTATGGCCGCCGCAGCCACGGCGCCCCCTGCGCCGAAGCGCGCCGACAGCAGCGCGACGGCAGCGATCGCGACAGCGCCTCCCATCAGCTTGGCATAGAACGTGGCATGCGCCTGGCGCAGCACATACATGCTCGTCTCGAGCGGCTGGACCACGGCCGTGAAGATGAAGACGAGCCCCCACAACGCGAACACCAGGGGACCCGCGTGGTACTTGCCACGGAACATCAGATCCATCGTCATCGGCCCCAGCACGACCGCGGCCACGGCATAGATGGCGCAGAGGCTGAAAAGCAAAAGCCCGGTGCGGAACAGCGAGGCCTTCAGCCGGGGTAGGCCGCCGGCTGCGAATTCCTGGCTGGACCTCTGCTTGTCCACATTGTTCACCGCCATCAACGGGATCAACACCGGCTGCATCAACTGGCGGGAGGCGGAAAACGCCGCGACCACGGGAGCTCCCGAAAAGAAGCCCAACAGGATCGGGATCATGTTGTTGTAGCCGTTGTAGGCTAGGGTCCCGAGCGCGGACCATTTGCCGAAGTGCACTTGGCGTATGGCGATGGCCCTGAACTGACCGCTTACCCGGTCTAGTCGCGCCCAGCGCGGAATGAAGACGACCACGACCCCGATGGCCGTGGCGATCGACATCGCCACCAGCGACAGGGTCGGCGTCAGGGCGTTCAGGCTCGCCAGCACGAAGAGGCAGGCGATCTGGATGGCCGAGATCACGGTGCTCATGACCAGCATGCGCAGATAGGCTCGCTCCTGGAACATCCAGCGGCGCGTGAATTCGAACATGCAGGTCACGATCGTATAGGGACCTGAGGCGAGCAGCGCCTCGGACATCCACAGCGGCTGATGGATCACCAGGCAGATCAAGCCGATGAGGGCGCCCACCAAGCCGAACGCCGTCGCGGTGAAGAGGCTGAGCTGCAGCCAGGCGCGGCCCTCGTGCTCCAGCCGGCCCTGGGGCGCCGTCTCGACCACGAATGGAATGGTGATGACCGTCCGGTGCACCCCCTGCAGCACGACTGTCGCGGAGAGCGCGACGCCAAGCGAGGCGAAGGCGTCGCCATGCATCAGCCGGCCGGCCGCCAGGACCATGACGAAATTGGCGACCGAGAGCACGAGCTGCTCCCCGATCGCGATCGCCCGTGCGCGGAACCGCAGGATGCGGTCGAGAAGGCGCTCCAGGCTAATCAGACGCACGAAGACCTCCGAACTCAATCGCGCTTCGCGGCGGGCTCCCGCGGCGCGCCGGCGATGCGGCTCAGGCGCTGAGCCCGCCGTTCAGCTGCTTGACCACAGCCTGTTCCTGCTCTTCGGGAATGAAGATGAAGTTGTTCACGTACGACCGCTCGTCGCTGAAGTCGAAGCCGGACGGCGGTTTGGCCTGGAGCGTTTCGATCTCGCCCGGCGTGAACGGGACCAGCTTTCCGCCCCGGAGATAGAAGCACTTCATTCCGAGTTCGCAGACGTCGGCGATGATCTTCTCGGACGTGCCCGGATGGTGGCGCTCTTCGATCTCGACGATCATCACCGGCCGTTCGCGCTTGATGGTCTCGCGCGCGCCCGCGAGGGTCGCCGCCTCATGGCCCTCCACGTCGATCTTCAGGGCCGAGACGCCCGTGAAGTTGAAGCTGTCGAGGGTGCGGAGCGGGACCTTCTGGGTGGTGTGGGTGGGCGTATCGTTCGCCGTCGGCTCGAGCGACGCCCGCGAGTGCACCCGCTCCCCGCTGAAGACCGGGGTGAGCAGCTCGGCCTGTCCTTCATGGTCGGAGAGCGCGACCTGGTGGACGACCACGTTCGAGGGCAGGGCCTTGGCGATGTGCTCGGCCAGGGCCTGATCCGGTTCGAAGGCATGCACGTGGCGGAAGCGGCGGCTACCCACATAGGCCCAGAAGCCCTCGTTGGCGCCCACGTCTATGAAATCGCCGTCGCCGCGCATGGTCCGCAAGAGGCGCAGCTCAGCCGGCCCCACCTTCAGGTGCCGCGCGGTTCTGATCCGTAGTCCCATGCCGGGCGGCAGCAGCCGCTTCACAGCGTGCCGTAATAGTCGCTTAGCCGCGCTCATCGAGCCACCATTCGCCAATCGATTAAGTGCGTCTGCAACGATTATGCCGCGCCGCCCGCCGGCGAAATAGCCCGCTGCGCTGCACAATCTCCAGCGAAAAAGGCGAGCTGCGACGCCAGAAGCCCGATCCGGCCCGCTTTCCGGGCGACGGACCGCCTCAGACGCCACTCGGCGGCAGACGAGCGATGCTTGCACTGACCGCGCCTCGTGGAGTTCGTTCCAAAAGAGGTCTCGCCCGGTCCATGGTCCGTGCGGGCCAGGGTGAACCTTGAGCTGACCTTTGCGTTTCTGCGCACAGTCTTGCCTGGTCGGCGCTACACAACAGCCGCCGTCTTCCTGTAAAGATCGATTGGTTGGGCTCGATCGTCAGTGGGAGTTGAAGCATGCCTCACTACGTTCCGCCTAGCCATGGTCCCGCGGACCTCGCCCAATCCGGCCCGCCGCCCGCCATCGACGGCAAGCCGTGGGAACCTATCAATGCGGGTCAGCCCTGGTCTCTGCGCGTGGAGGGTCCGAATTCGTTTCGCTTCGAGCGCAGGCCAGGCGACCGCTGGGCCAAAGACGTGAGCGACAACAATTCCTGGCAGGGCCAGACAAAGGAGCGGACCGAGCTCGACGACCCGGTCCGTCATGGCGCCAGAGACTTCACCGTGTCCTTCTCGATGATGGTGGAGCCCGGTCCGCCGCTTGGCGCGCCCTATGTGATCCTTGGCCAGATGCACAGGGGCGGCGGCGGCCAGGACGCCAGCCGGGGCGCCCAGCCCTTCTCGCAGCAGCTCCTCCCCCGGGACGTATTCCGGGTGGTGACCGCGGGAGGCGACGACAATCGCGGACAAACCGTCTTCACGGACCGGAGCTTCCAACGCGGCCGATGGTACAATTTCAATTATCGCATCCACGAAGATCCCGCGCAGGGCGCTGTGATCGGCTACCGCGACGGGGCCAAGATCATCGATTATCATGGGCCGGTGGGCTTCAATGACCCTGACGGGGTCTATTTCCGCTTCGGCATCTATGGCCCGGCGTCGACCACGCCCATCGCCGTCCACTATCGGGACGTGCACGTCGGATCCCAGGCGGGCAATTCAGATGTCCTGCGCCCCTGGATGCGTAGTCGGGCCGCCGGTTCCGCCTCTTCTCCGCAGTCCCCGGGCAACGATCGGGGACGCGACGCGGATTAGGCGAGCTCCCGAACCGAGTCGGACACGACCCGCCGCCGCCGCCGACGTGTCCGGCTGGCCTCGGCGACCTTGAGCGTAGGCTGCACCGCGAGCAGGGCGATCGGCAAGAACAGCGACAGACTGGCGTTGTCGGCCACGCCGCTGAAGCCGCCCGGCTCTGTAAAGGTGGTGCAGAACCAGTACATGAAGATCGTCAATATCTTCCAGTATCTATTTGCAATGCAATAGTAGATCGTCGATCCGACCGCGGAGATAAACATCAGAACTGCGGGAATGCCGGCGTCGAACCAGAGCGTCAGTATGGCGTTGTGCGGGGTCGGTGGAGCGTAATACATGCCGATCGACTTTGCGTAGGTCGGCATCAGGTAGATCGTCGTCCTGTAGCCGTACCCCAGCAGCGGCTTGAGCTGGATGAAATGCCACGCGATGGCCCAGACATAAGTCCGGCCCGTGGCGGTCATGATTTCGTTCGGGTTGCCCGACCGAGACAGCTTGGTGGCGATACCCGCGAAGTTCGGGATGAGTATGAGCAGGCCCAGGGCGCCGACGACCAGCACCGGCGCGATCAGCTTGGGAAAGCGGATCATCGCGACGACGCCGCCCGCGATGACGAGCGCGAGGATCGAGGTGCGGCTCCCCGACAGGACGAGATCCAGCGCCGCCAGCAGGCCCATTCCGATCAGGATGATCCGGTTGTAGTTCGCCTGGCGCAGATCGCGATAGAAAACCCCCAGCAGAACGAGGCTGAAGGCGGCCATCTTGCCCAGATTGTTCGGGCCGCCAGTCAGGCCTTGCAGCCGTCCGGAGTCCTGAGTCTGTTGTTCGACAAAGTTCCACGCGGTCGTTCGCGCGAGGTCCGGCGCGACGAAATAGAGGACGAGCGAGACCGCCAGAAAGCCGCTCAGGCTGAGCAGCATGGTCCAGACCAGCTGCGGGGTCTCGAGTTCCTGCACGACGTAAAGCTGGAACATCAGCATCGCGAGCAGGGTCAGGGCGGTGACGGCGGTGATCGCCGGGGAGATCGAATAGACCGCGGTGACCACCAGCCAGAACACCAGCAGAAGCCAGGGCGCGGAATAGCGATTGATCGAGGCCCACCACCGCTGGATGCGCAGGAGACACCAGACGATGAGGCCCAAGGCGAGGGTCGCCTTGCTGATCGTGAGCCAGTTGATGTTGGCGGTTTCGGAATCCCGCGCGAGAGCGAAGTCGAAGCCGATGGTCGCCACGAGCACGATGCCCATGGCGATCCACTTCCAGGCCGCCCGCTCCCGCAGATTGTTTGCGACTATGTCCCGCGCCATACGCCCGTATGTCCCAATTCCAGAGCCGTTCGGTTCCGTCGTCTGCGCTATTTAATTTCGTCAGGTGGACGGCGCCCGATTTCCGTCCGTCTCAGCCAAAGCGGTCGCAACCTCCGGCCCAGGTTCCAGCCGTCTCGACAGGGTATGCAGGAGTCGGACCAAACCGCGGCGATGCGCCCGCGATCCTGACGAAGGTCACCGGCAACCGCCCCGCCTGAGGTACTTGTGATATTCGGGGTCCCAGCGCCAGCGCACCTTGCAGCCTCCATAGTTCCCGTACCAGGTCAGCCCCTGGTACTGGCTGGGCGGAGGATCGTACTGCTGCTGCTGTTGTCGCGAGATCGCCGATTGCAGGAGAATGTCGTCGTACTGGGCGGTGTTCGAACCGCCGAGCACGCCCGAGCTGGAGTATTTGCTGCCGTAGCCGCTGTAACCGCCCGAACTTGGCTGCGTTCCGGACGGACCCGAGCCGAGACGCCGGCCGTAGGCGCCCGAATAGCCGGCGTAACGCTGACCGGCGCCCTGGCCAGTGCAGGCGCCCCCGTAGGGTGAGAAGCAGGTGGACGAGGACTGGCCTTGGGGGCGGTTCCCGTAGCCATAGTAACTCGGCGAGGAACTCGTCTGCGCCTGGGCGGCGGAGCAGCCCGCCATGACGATCGCGGAAACCACCGGCAGAGCGCGGCGCGCCCTAGAAATGCAACTCATCACCGGCCTCTCGATCTGACGGGCGTCATTAGCATTTTTGGCCGGAGGCGTCGAGGAGCGGCGCCTCGCTGTTTCGACCGCCGCATGCAATTCGGGCGCCGTCGGCCCGCGTCCGCGCCGCCGCGACTACCCTCCACAGCGCGGTGGAGCGAGACGGCTTAGAGAAGGAAGTCGCTGGCGTTCAGGGCATGGGCGCCCGTGAGCCAGATCTCCGCCCCGGGCGTGGACCCGCCAGTCACATATAGGTCGATGACGGTGCGGTCGTGTGCGGCGTCGTAGTTCACCACGATGGTGTGGGCTCCGGCCGCGGATCCAAGATGGAAGTGCGGGTCGATGGCGGAGACGTCAATTCGGTCCTGACCCGAGACGAAGTCGGTGATCGTGTCGGGGTGGGCGACGGCGGTGTCCGCCAACGCGCCGAACACGAAGGCGTCGTTCCCGGCGCCTCCGGTCAGGGTGTCCTGGCCAGCTCCGCCTTTGAGGATATCTGCGCCCGCGCCGCCAGTCAGGACATCCGCACCCGCGCCGCCCGTGAGGGTCTGCCCGGCGGGCGCCGGAGAGGCGAGGCTGGCGACGCTGACGGTCTGGTCAGCGAAATGGAGGGTCTCGACATTGTTCAGGGTGTCGGTGGTCCCGCCGGGGCCGTTCACCGTCACAACGCCGGCGCTCTGACTGACGGTATAGGTCGAGTATGCGCCCGAGAAGAGAACGATATCGGAGCCCGCGCCGCCGTAGATCTTGTCGGTGCCTGAACCGATCACCAGGGTGTCGTCGCCGGTCCCCCCGACCAGGGTGTCGCTCCCCGCGCGGGCGGTCAGGGTTTCGCCGGCGCTGGTGATCACCATCTGCCGGTCGGCGAACCTGAGGATCTCGATGTTGGTCAGCGTGTCGTTCCCGTCGGGGCCGCTGATGGCGGTCGCGCCGCTGCTGGCCGTGGTGATGGCGTAGTGGGCATAGGTGTTGCTGAAGACGGCGGTGTCGATCCCTGCGCCGCCATTGAGCACGTCATTGCCGGCGTTTCCGGTCAGCGTATCGTTCCCGGCCCCGCCGTTCAGCGTGTCATTGCCGGCGTTCCCGGTGAGCGTGGCGCCGCCCGAACCGGAATTCAGGGCGCCGGCGCCGTTCGGCGTCTGGCCCCCCAATGTCGAGGAGGTGATGCTGGACGCCAGCACGGTGCTGTCGGCGAAGCGCAGGCTCTCGACATTGGTCAGGGTGTCGGTCCCGTCCGGGCCGCGCACCGTCAGCGCGCCGTTGTTCAGGCCGATCGTGTAAGCCGAGGAGTTCCCGGAGAAGATCACCGTGTCGCTTCCGGCGCCGCCGTCGATGACGTCGTTGCCCGGTTTGACCACGAAGGTGTCTGCTCCTGCGCCGCCGACAAGGATGTCGGCGCCAGCGCGGGCGGTGAGGGTCTGCCCAGCGGTCGAGACGATCACCTGCCGGTCGGCGAAGGTGAGCATTTCGACGCCAATCAGGGTGTCGGTTCCGTCCGGGCCGCTGACCGTCGTCGCCGCGGCGCTGGAGGCGGTCGCGTAGGCGCCATAGGCTTGGCTGAACACCGCCGTGTCGTTGCCCGCCCCGCCGTCCAGGGTGTCGTTGCCTGGCCCCGAAACCAGCACGTCGTCGCCGCCCAACCCCTGCACGACCGACCCGGCGCCTCCAGTGGCTCCGCCCTGGGCCGCGGCGACGCCGAGATGGTCCGCCCCGGCGGTCCCCGAAAGCGGCTGGCCGCTGGTCGCTGTCACGGCCTTGTTGAACTGGCCGGTTTCGATATCGAGGCCTTTGTAGTCTACGGCGATCGGATTTGGAGAGGGGCCTCGATAGATGCCCTCTTTCCAATAGGGTCCCACGGCGTCGTTGTATCCGAGCGGTCCAGTATAGTTGACGATCTGAACGCCATCCTTGAAGACGTTCAGCATGCCGCCGCCGCTTGGATCGAACTTCACCTGCATGGTGATGTCGTACCATTGGCCGCGAGTGATGTTCTGGCTGTCCAGGAACAGGGTCTGGACAGGGGGAGTGGTCGTCTGGGTCGCCTTGGCGTCAGAGCTTACCGTGATCTCCAGCCGGTCGCCGACCAGCTGGATGCCGACCGGCGGTCCGAGCGCGGCGTCCGCCGCATCAGGGGTCGCATGGATTTGCCCGATGTACATCCAGTTGGATGTGTTGGGAGCGCCCGGCTCGATCATGAACTTGTATTCGAGCGTGTAGACCTGGTTGAACTGGAACTTGGTGGTGGTCGATATCTCTGACCGTTCCTTGGGATTGGCGTAGACCGCGTCGCCCGACCACTTGTCGCCGGGGTGGACCTCGAAACGAGACACGTCTCCGCTCTGGGAGAAGCTCCAAGGCTTGCCGCCGTTTTCGATGATGTAAGGAATATTGGAAATCGTGGGCATCGTCGCCTCAGGTGTGACTGGGGCCGGTCTTATCCCGCGGCGACTTGCAGTAACCTGAAGTTATGTGGATTACAGGCGATGAAGATCGTTGGTTGCGCGAATACTAATCCGTATCAGCGCCGACGGGTCGGGATAGACGGTCCCTGCAGAACCCAAGGACGAAGATCGCCTCGTCAGGATCGGACTTCGGAGTCCAGATCGTTTACGGCCATGACTTGGCCGGCCCAGATCGAAGCGGCGGCGACGCGCGCCAGCACCAGAACACAAGCGACTTCGAGTAGACGCCTCAGCAACAGCATGTTCCCTCCTCGCCCAATTCAAGCTTGCCAGGGGGGACTTACACTGCGCTGTCCGGTCAGATTACAGACGCGCCCACGCAGCGCCTGAACGCCGCCACATCCAGCCGATCAGCGCTTCAGTTCCTGCCGGATGCGCGCGCCGAGCCGCAGAGTCAGCGCGAGGATCGTCAGGGTCGGATTGGCCTGGCCCGAGGTCGGAAACACCGCGCTGCTGGCGAGATAGAGATTCCCGACGCCATGAACGCGGCACTCCCGGTCCACCACGCCCTCGCCGGGAAGCGCCGACATCCGGGCCGCGCCGATATGGTGACCGCCATAGGCGCCTTCCCGCCGCGCCGCCTCGGCGACATCATCGGGGTCGTACGTGAGCTCCCCGACGCCAGTCCGTTTGAGCTCGGCGGCGAGCAGGGCGTACGCGCGCTGGAGGCTTTCGGTATCGAGCTGGGTCAACCGCCAGTCCGCCTTCAGCCGCGGCATGCCGAAGGCGTCCGTCTCTGCGCCGAGGGTCAGCCGGCTGTCCGGATTGGACGCCTGCTCGGCATGGAACTCCAGGGGATAGGCGCCCGTGCGCGACCCGAGGACCACTGAGGGGAGCTTCCGGTCGGAGAGGACCCTGCGCAGGATCCAGTTCCGGGAGAAGCCGCCGAGCCGCAAAGGGTGGCGGACGATATTCCCGAAATGGGAAAGCCTCTGTCCCAGCGTCGGACGCGCTTGTCGCATCTTGCGGCTGTATTCGAACAGGACAAGGTCCTTGACCAGGTACATCGCCGAGAGGATCGGGTCGCCGTGCAACGGGTCGGCCGCGTCCGGCAGATGCGTCCGGAAGACGACGTTCAGGCACCTGGCTTGTCTCTGGGCGGCCTCCGTCAGGGCCAGCCTGCGCCGAACATAGATCCCCTCATCGTCCCGCTCGTAGTCGAAGGCCACGCGAGAGGGATCGGCGAAGACGATCTGGCCCGCCGTCGCCGCCAGGTGGCTCATGTAGTAGCGGCCAAGATGGCCGGACCCGCCGCCGACGCCGCATGACGTCACGTCGTTCGACGCGAGCAACAGCCTGACGGTTTCGAGGCCTCCAGCGGCGATCACGAAGGTCCTGGCGGTCACCTGCGCCAGCTCCCCGCCGGGGCCGCGGACCTCGATGTGGTCGACCGCTCCGCCGTCCGCCTTCAGGCGAATGGCCGTGGCCGGGGCCTCCATGACGACATGGACGTGCGGATCCGACCTGAGCTTCGCGCCGAACCGGCGCCAGAAATCGGTCGGGCGACTGAACCGTTCGAGCCGCGTGGCGATCATCTCGCCATCCAGGCCTGGCGCGAACTCGGCCTGGCGCCCAGGCAGGGTCGTGGCCGGATCATAGTCGTAAGCCCCGGCCTCCGCGGCCGCCTGGGCGGCGGGGTAATGTTCCGCGACCTCGGCGAAACCGATGGGCCACCCCGGACCGGGGGCCCAATCGCGACGTTCGAAGTCGACCGGGTCGAACGGCACGCAACGGCCGCCCCATATCCGGCTCGAGCCGCCGATGGCCCTGACGCGGAAGTGGTGCAGCCAGGGATGGGACGCGGGGTCGGCCAGATCCCCTTCGTAGAAGGCTTGGGATGCCTTGGTCTGACGGGCGGCTCCGGCTTCCAGGACGATCACCGAGAGGCCGGAGCCACAGAGCGACGCGGCAAGAGTCAGTCCGGCGGCGCCGCCGCCGACGATGCAGATGTCGACTGGCGTCGACCGTGCGGCGAACTCGCTCCACCCGAGGATCATCGGCCGCCGCTTAGCCGGCCACCGCCCAGCGCGCAATCAAATGCCCCGCTCCGCTGTCGCCGCCGGATAACGTGGTTACGCAATGGTTGAATTCCTGCCTTGGCTTTTCGCTTGCAGCGCGAGCGACGACAGCAAGACGGCTGTTCCAAGCTGGGACTTAGGTCATGGGAAAGGCGAAAGAAATCGTCCGCCGCGTCGAACTCCTCGGAGCGGCCGCGGATCTCGTCACCACCGAAGACGTGCTGGCCTTCATCGACGAGGCCGCCGCTTCCGGCCGCAAGGGCGTCGTCGCCAACCAGAACCTGCACAGTCTGTACCTGTCCCGGAAAGACCCGGAGATGGCGGCCTTCTTCGACCTGGCGAACCTGATCGAGATCGACTCCATGCCGATGGTGCTCTGGGGCCGTCTGATGGGCCTCGAGACGAAACCGGCGAACCGCTGCACCTATCTGGACTGGCGCGATCAGTTCTGGGCCATGGCCTCGGCCAAAGGCTGGCGGATCTTTTGCCTGGGAGCCGAGCCCGGCGTAGCGGACGAGGCGGCCCGCCGGCTGCAGCTCGAATGGCCGGGCATCGAGATCGCCACCCACCATGGCTACTTCGACCAGGCCGACGGCTCGGCCGAAAACGCGGCCGTTGTCGAACAGATCAACGCTTTCCGGCCCGACGTCGTCCTGGTCGGCATGGGCATGCCGCTGCAGGAGCGGTGGATCGGCCGCAACTTCCATGCGCTGACCTCGGGCGTCCTTCTGTCGGTGGGGGCGGCGTTCGACTACGAGGCCGGGATCCAGCCTGCGGCGCCGCGCCTTCTGGGCCTCCTGTGCATCGAGTGGCTGTATCGCCTGGTCTGCGACCCGCGCCGCCTCGGCCGGCGCTATCTCATCGAGCCGTGGGCGCTGGCGCCGGCGGCCTTCGGCGATATCGTCAAGTTCGTGATCTCTCCGCAGCGCAGGCATGCGGAAGGGCGTCTGCACCACATCTGGCGCCCGGACCTCGCTTCGGCTGAGATGTCCATGATCGCCACCGCCTGACCCGACCGTCATCGGTTCCCCGATCGCTGTCCCGCCGGGACTGCCGCAGAACCAGGCCGGGCCCGGATGCCGGGCGCCGAGATTTCAGGAAAGAACGTGCCTCGGGCTGCGCAAGATGCTGACCGCGGACGCCGCGAGGCAGTAGAACGCCAGCGGCAACCACGCCACCAGCCAAAACCCGATCAGCGCGCCGAGTTGAAGACCTGCCGCTAATCGTCGCAATATTCGCCCTCCTTCGAGAGCTGCACAAAAACTGAGAACAAAGGTTAATCGAACTCAACTATGTGGTCAATGCGGCGAAACTCTGCGCCGATGCGCCGGCGCTCCTCTTGGCCGGCTTGACACTTGCCCGGGGCAGCGGATCAGTTGTTCCAGTTGATGAGAGGGGCTCCTTTGCCGCGCGTAGAACTGCCTGTGTTTCCAGTCATCCTGTGCGGAGGGGCGGGCACGCGGCTCTGGCCGGCGTCGCGGCCCTCGCGGCCGAAGCAGTTCCTGCCGCTGCTGGGCGAATTCTCGATCTTCCAGGACACCGTGCTGCGCATGTCGCGCCTGCGCGGGGCGCGCGATGCGGTTATCGTCGCGGGCCGCGCGCACCTTGAGCTGATCCGCGAACAGCTTGCCGCGATCGGCCGGTCCGCCTTCATCATCATCGAGCCCGAGGGTCGGGATTCGGCGCCCGCCATAGCGGCCGCCGGCTGCTGGATTCAGGGCCAGGCCGCCGACGGCGTGGCCGTGGTGGTCGCCGCCGATCACCATATCCCGGACGCAGACGCCTTCTGCGCCGCGGCCGAGATCGCTGTGGCGGCTGCGGCGGGGGGCGCCATCGCGACCTTCGGGATAAGGCCGACCGAACCCTCCACCGGCTATGGCTATATCGAGCCGGCCGAGGCGCTGGATCTGGCGCCCGGCGCCCACTGGGTGCGGCGCTTCGTGGAGAAGCCGCCGGCCGAGACGGCCAAGGCCTATGTCGACGCCGGCTATCTCTGGAATAGCGGCAACTTCGTTTTCCGCGCCGACCGGCTGCTGGGCGAACTCGATACCTTCGCGCCCGAGCTGATGGAGAGGGTGCGCGCGGCCTACGTGGGCGGCGAGCAGAGGTCCGACGGCCTGGACCTGGGCGACCAATTCCGGACCGCGCCCAAGATCTCCATCGACTACGCCCTGATGGAGAAGACCCGCCACGCCGCGGTGGTGCCGGTCGGCTACTCCTGGTCGGACCTCGGGTCCTGGCAGGCGATCCATCAGGCCTCTGCTCAGGACGAGCAGGGCAATGCCTTCCGGGGCGCGGCGATGGCGCACGCGAGCACCGGGTCGTTGGTGCGTTCCGCCACAGGCCAGCTCGTCACCCTCGTGGGACTGGACCGGGTGGGCGTGGTGGTCGAGCCGGACGCCATCCTCGTCTGCGCCCTCGATGCCAGCCAGGAGGTGAAGGGGTTGGTCGACAAGCTCAAGGCCGCCTCGGCCACAGTGGCGGGAGAGGTAGGGCCCCTGGCGGCGGTGAGCGGGCGGCTGACGGACTGGCTCATGACCAGCGCCCTTCCGATCTGGTGGTCTCTGGGAGCCGACCACGAGCGTGGCGGATTCCGCGAGGGGCTGGATCAGCAGGGTCGGCCCGCTGACGAAGGGCGCAGACTCAGGGTGCAGGCTCGGCAGGTCTATAGCTATGCAACCGCCGGCGCCCTCGGCTGGCGGGGGCCCTGGCGCCAGGCGATCGGTCACGGCCTCGACTACCTGGATACGCGGTACCGCCGCCCCGACGGCCTCTACCGCACCCTGGTCACCGACAACGGGGCCGTCGCCGATGATTCGGCCATGCTCTATGATCAGGCGTTCGTGCTTCTGGCCCTGGCCTCTGCCGCCAAGGCGCTGCCGGAGGACCGGGCGAGGCTCTCCGCGCAGGCCGAGGCGTTGCTTGGTCGCGTCCGCGAGGCCCATGACTGTCCGTCGGGCGGCCTGCGCGAGGCGGGAGACGATAGGCCATACCAGTCCAACGCTCTGATGCACCTCTTCGAGGCGTCGCTCACCTGGATCGGCGTGAGCGCCCATGCCGGTTGGCGAGAACTGGCCGACGAGATCGGCGAGCTCTGCTGCAGCCGCTTCATCGATGCTGAATCGGGCGCGCTGCGCGAAGTCTTCGACGAGCAATGGCGGCCCGCGCCCGGTGATCTGGGCCGGATCGTCGAGCCTGGGCACCAGTTCGAATGGGCCTGGCTGCTGCAGCAATGGGCTTGGCTGAATGATCGCCGGGATGCATCCGCCAGGGCCCGGCGGCTGTTCGAGGTGGGCGACGCCGGAGTCGACCGGGTCTCGGGCGCGGCGATCGACAGCCTTCTGGACGACCTCTCGCCGCGCGAACGCACCGCGCGGCTGTGGCCACAGACTGAACGGGTCAAGGCCGCGCACATCCTGGGTGAACAGGACGCGTCAGTCCGGGCGGCGGAGGTGCTTGAGACCTATTTTGCGACGCCCATTCCGGGCCTCTGGAGAGACCGCCTGGGAACGGAGGGGCAATTCGCAGACGGCCCCGCGCCGGCAAGTTCGTTCTACCACATCGTCGCGGCGATCGCCGAGCTGGGCGGCTTGAGGATCGTCGGACGGCCGGCTTGCCGGGAAGATCGCGTGGCGCGATCTGGTTCGTGAGGATCTATTTCACGACAGTCGACAGACGCCGCGGCGGCTCGGTCAGCCCTGGACGACAATCTTCATCTTGGCGCCCGAACGGATCGAATCGGTGCGCCGTCGCGCTGTTCGGACGTCTCCGCTCAAACCTCG
>Ga0265338_10005903_pt1 | contig 15781 bp, 11 predicted proteins | sample 42126metaG_FD_193579 | JGI IMG/M metagenome (GOLD analysis project Ga0265338, IMG submission 193579) | Rhizosphere microbial communities from Carex aquatilis grown in University of Washington, Seatle, WA, United States - 4-21-26 metaG | ecosystem: Host-associated > Plants > Roots > Rhizosphere... | reverse complement strand
GGTTACTGGCATTGACGCACAGCAGGTAATGCGTGTCGGAGATTTTATGCACAAGCAAGTCGTCAACGAACGTGCCGCGCTCGGTCATCAGTCCCGAATACTGCGCCTGCCCGACGACGAGCTTGGCGGCGTTGTTGCACGTCACCCACTGCACCAGATCGAGCGCCGAATGCCCGCGAACCTCGATTTCCCCCATGTGGCTCACGTCGAACAACCCCGCCCGCGTGCGCACTGCTTCGTGCTCGGAAAGGATGCCGGAGTATTCCACCGGCATGTCCCAACCGCCAAAATTGACCATTTTGGCGCCCAGGCCGCGATGGATGGCATTGAGCGCCGTTTTTCGAAGCTCAGCGGTAGCGGGTGTGCTCACTATTGAGTCTCAGGATGAGTAATAAAAACCGTAGCACGCACATTTTAGGGTGTCAAGAAAAGGGCGTGAATTCCAGCCCGGAACTGCCTGTTAAATGTCCAATAAGTTGATTATCTCGAAGCCAAGGCTGCCGATTGTCACATTGCAGTAGTGTTCGCAGCGCCGTCTTTGGATATACTGACCCCTCTCGAAGCTGATTTCCGGGTACCGGCAAAAGGGGAGATCCACCTGTGGGAGCCATGGACAACGACGAGCGGCCGAAGCTAAGCACCAACCAGAAAGCCCTCAAAATCAACCTCGACCCCATGTTTTATGGCACGTTCGCGGAAATCGGCGCCGGTCAGGAAGTGGCGCGCTGGTTCTTCAAGGTAGGCGCCGCCGCCGGGACCATCTCCAAGTCCATGTCTGCCTATGATATGGCCGTCAGCGACGCCATCTATGGCCGCTGCAAGCGTTATGTCTCCCGCGAGCGCCTGCAGGGCATGCTGGACCACGAGCACGGTCTCAACCTGGAACGCCTGCAATCGACCCGCCGGGACAGCACGGCCTTCTTCGCCTTCGCCAACACCGTCGCCGCCCGCAACTACCTCGGCACCAACGAGTGCCACGGTTGGATGGGCGTCAAGTATCAGGCCCACCCGCGCGATCAGGATAGCCAAATCATCATCCATGTCCGGATGCTCGATCGCGAAAACGACCTGCAGCAGGAAACCCTCGGCATCGTGGGAGTGAACCTCCTCTACGGCGCCTTTTTCCTGCATCACAAGCCGGAGATGCTGCTCGAATCGCTGCTCGACAATCTCACCATCCAGCGCGTCGAGATCGACATGATCGAGTTCTCCGGCATCGAATTCCGCCACGTCGATAACCGCATCATGAGCCTGAAACTCGTCCAGCTGGGACTGAGCGGCGCGGCGATGTTCGGACCCTCCGGCGAGGTGCTTCAGCCATCGGAGGTGCTGCGGAAGAGGCCCATCCTGGTAGAGCGCGGGAGTTTCCGCCCCGTCACCAAAGTCAACATCGACATGATCAAGAGTGCCCACGAGCGCTTCGCCTCGGAACTGGGCGCCGAGGGCGGGCAGGTGGTCGAGTTGATGGAAATCACCATGCGCAACCTGCTCTCCGAGGGCAAGATCGACTTGACGGACTTCCTCGCGCGCGCCGATCTGCTCGCGGCCGTCGGCAAGACGGTTTTGATCTCGGACTATTTTGAATACTATCGCCTGGCGGCCTATCTGACGCGCTATACCAACCAACCCATCGCGGTGACGATGGGCCTGGCGAGTCTCGAAGACCTCTTCAAGGAGCAGTATTACGCCTCGCTCGAGGGCGGCATTCTCGAAGCCTTCGGAAAGCTATTCACGAAAGACTTGCGCATTTACGTGTATCCGCTGAAAGACCCGGCGACGGGCCAGATCAGCACCGTAGAAAACGTGAAGATGCCGGGGGCCGTCCAGAGTCTCTACACCCACCTGGTGGAGCGCGGGCGCATCAAGCAGGTCGACAATTTCGATGAAAGCGTGCTGCACATCTTCTCGCGCGACGTGCTCCGTCGCATCAAAGACCAGGACGAGTCGTGGGAGACGATGGTCCCGCCGGAAATTGCCGACGTCATCAAGAAGCGCCACTATTTCGGCTATCGTGAACAGGAAATGTCGGACGCCCCTTTGCCCAAGGTAACCAGCCCAGTCCGGTATTGACCTATTCGGACTGCACGAGTTTGCCAAGGCGGGCTTGGCGCCCGATAAGAATCAGTAAGGCCGCAAGGCTCGCCACCAGCGTAGACCACATCACAGCGACCACATCGACCAGCCATCGCGGAGCCTGTCCGATCCGTCGCAGCACAAACGGCAAAAAGTTGAATGTGGTGATGTGTACGTAGTCCCAGGGATCTTCGGTCATCGCCTCGTTGTTCAATCCCCACGCATCCATCTTTCCCAGAAGAAATGCCGCGACATTCTTGAAACGCAGGCCGATGACGAACGTCGGATGTCCCAGCGTCTCCATCTGGTAGATCTCCAGCGGGCACCAGAACATCACCGAAGCTATCTGGATCAGCACGCTGGCCGCCAACAGCGCGACTCCCGTCGTCCAGAGAAGCCGCCCCATATCAGCGCGGTGACGCAGGAGCAGCGGCACGCTGATGAACGCGACAAGTTGCACGGCCGTAGCCGTGTACCGGTCACCCCAGGCGAAATCGCCACTCCAATCGAAGTAGGTGGCGTAAAAAAGTATGTACAGCGCGATCAAAACGAATCCGGCCAGCAAATACGCCTTGATCTCCGGAGCGAGCCGCCGCCACAAAAACACCGCGAGCAGGAGGGCCAGAATCAGAAGGGGATCGAACAGAAAAATCGATTTCTCGGGGCTGATCAGCGGCCCAAGAATGCCCACATGCAGCGGCGTCGTCCACGGAAACCTCGGATCCAGGCCAGGATTCAACCTGTGCTGCTCCGCCGCGAACACCGACATATAGGTATTCCAGAAAGAACCGAATCGCTCGTATTGATAAATCCGGTCCACGAGCATGCCCACCGCATAACAGGGGACTGCCTCGCGCGCGTAAGTCCATAGCCTGGCGCGAAGATCGCGGCCTCGAACTTGTTGCATCCAAAACAGCAGAACCACGAACACGCCGGCGGCCACGATGTCGAGCACCGTGGTGACGCGAATCATCAAATCCGCGGCGAATGCCATCGAGCCAATCAACAACGAGCGCCGGCGCCCCGTGCGCAGCCATTCGTATTGAAAAGAGATCCCGGTCAGCGTCAGCAGCAGGATCAGGTTGTTCTCCATCATGTTTTGTGTGTAATGCAGAAACGTAGTACCGAACAGAAGTGTCAGCCCGCCGGCCGCCGCCTGGTTCACCGTGAACCCCAATCGCAGCAGAAAACGGAAACACACCAGAATGCTCAGCACGCAGACCAGCCCGTTTGTCCCGTAGGTAACTACGATGTTGCGGACGGTCGGGTCCGTCTCGGCGCTGCGGTACTCCGCGAAGAAGGGAAGGCGCTCCGCGTAGGTGCCGATCACGTCGAACGGCAGCAGCAGAATCGATTGCCCGATTCCGTACCAGCCGTAGAGCTTTCCTCCGCGGCCATGGATGCCGAATTCGGGATACTCGTCGGGGAAAACTGCCGGTTCGGATGTCCAGAAGGAGTGCGCGGCCTGCAACCGGTGCTGCGAATCGCTCGATCCGATTTCCCCGGACTGCACTGCAAACGCTGTGAGCAGCGCGACAAGCCCGAGCAGCACGCCCGCGGAGGCTCTGTGCCGTACAAGAGGGGCTGGTGCTGCCGCTGCGGATCGAAGCACTTACTTAAGGGGTGAGAAGTCCGTAGGGTCCATGAACGTAGAGTCGATCTTATCTGTGAGCTTCCCGTCAGCGCTGGCGACCTTCAGCGCCGGTGTCCACTCCGGGTCGGCAAAGAAGGCGTCCCAGTTTTTCCTGGCATCCTCGCGGCTCGGATGCGCGATCAGGTAGATCAGCGTGTTTCCCGCGTCGGGCGCATCCTGAGGATGCCAGTATCCGATTCCCGTGATGCCGTGCTTCTTGAACAGAGGCAGCGTGTGCTCGCGAAAGAGTGTCTCGAGCGCAGGCAAGCGGCCCGGGTTCACGTGATAGACACGAAGCTCGAACACCCTGTCGGCATCCGCGTGAACACTCCTGCTTTGCGTCAGGTGCAGCGTCACCCACGAACCCGCCGCGAAGGAGAGCGCCGCCAGCGCTAAAAATCGGAACCATGTGGAGCGGGCCGGCCAAAAGTTCATCGCGAATTTCTTCATGGCGCGGGATTGTAGCAAATGGTCTGGAAGCGGGCAATTGCTCGCGGCCCATCGTGCTCGCGGCCCATCGAGACCGCGGCAACGGCGCAGTAACACACGATTCACACGCCTGAGGTAACGTGGCGGCTCGTGGATGCTCCGGCCGGGCGCGGAAGGGGGCTTTCACTACCAATGGTTGGTCAGGCATAGCGCAAGCGGAAGGCACTTGTCGCGCGGAGTCCGCTGTCCTACTATGGGGATAGACGAAAGCAGTTCTCCGAAGGAAGGACAGCCGCAGTGACGAGCACCCTCTGCTCTCAATGTGACCAAGTCGAATCGAAGTGCAACTGTGAGAAGTACTGCTGTTTTTGCCAATCCCAGCAAGACGTCCGGTTATGCGTAGACGGGTTGTACTACTGTCCCGATTGCCGCGAGGCTTGCGATATCCACCTCGCCGACCCCGATGACCACTGACCATTCTTCCGAACGCCCAAGGATCGAATCCGCCCTGCAGGATGACGCACGCCTGTACGCAGGCGTCCGCGCCATAGTGTTCCACTCGGCCGAGCAAGCCGGCCTCGAAGAGCACACGAAAGAACAACTCGCCGGCGCCACGCTAGAGATCTGCCGAGGGGCTTTTGCAATAGCCCGTAACAGCGGCCGCGGAGACTCCCCGATCAGGTTGATCGTAGGCGGCGCCTCCGATCAGATCGAAATAACGATTGAATACGCTGGGCACATGGCCGGGAATTCCATCGGCGATTCGGTAGCCAAGGCTTGCGCGGCCCAAAATGGGGCAGGCCGGGTCGCGGGAATCGACCAGGTGCGTTGCGAGAACACGGATAGCGGCTCGCGCGTGATTCTGATCAAGCGTTGCAGTGCAATCAAAGCCGAATCCCGCGACTGACAGCTTCTTCTCTTCTGTAACGAAACGCACGCCTGAAAAAAACATTACATCGACGTCGTAAACGCCCCGTTCCGAATCAAAGACAGCAGTTGATCCTGGCTGATCGGAGCTTCGACCTTGAGGCGGTCTCCGCTAGGCACGATGCGAACCGAGTCGAGCGCGCCCGCCAGCGTGGGATTCGTAGAGGCTTCCTGATAGCGCCGGTACATCAGGCCGGCCTGTAAAGCAGCCGCGAGAAGATTGGCGTCGTCGGGCGAAGCGCACACGGCCTGGAAATGCGCATCCACGCCACTGTCGGCGTCGATGGTGATCGTCATCGCCTTGATTCGGTCCATGATGGCCGCAGCCTGCGGAAACTGGCTCGCCTGCGGGACCAGTTGCTGCATGGCCACGTGCGAATAGTTCTGATCGAGCACGGCCCAGATGAGCCCGTGGCCGTTGGATTCGTTGATCAGCGGAAAGAGTTTGTCGTTGGTGAGCATGCTCTCGGACACTCCCGCGCGCACGTCGATCAATCTCTCCAGAGCGGAGCGGGTGCCAAATGCGGCCGTGTTCGAGTCGATGAAGGTGAAAAGAATATCCACTGAGCTTTTTCCGCCCGAGAAAGCGTAAAGATGGTAGCCGCGCACGTCCACAGGCGCGAGCTTCTGGCTCTTGAAACGGGCCTCCGTGGATGACGGATCAAACTGCCCCAGCGCCACTCCCAGCACGTCCTCGCCTCCGCCTTTGTCCATCGACCCCCATGCCAGCTCTTCCACCTGCGTGTTCGGGTCAACGCCCGCAGACGCCAGGAATTTTTCGAAGTCGCGGAAGCGGCTCGGCAAAAGCTGTTCGCGCAATTGCGGGAACCAGGTCAGTTTGCGCGCTGTCTTCAGGTCGGCGTAGGCGATTTCTCCCACGTCCTTCGGGAACATTCCCACCACGGCGGTACTGAGCGTTCCGCCATAGCTCGGCCGCGGCACGGCCACCAGGGAACCGAGCACTGTCGCGGCGATCAAAAGTGCAATTGCGCGTAAACGGTCCATTGGATATCTCAAAGATTTGTCTCCCTCAGAGCCAAACTTCCTTCACAGCTTGTCCACCCCGGCTGGCTGTTCCATTATGCGGGATTTCAGCGAGTCCGCGTCGGCTTTCATTTTGCGGTTGAAATCGGGGTCAGCAACGGATCGCAGGTTGGCGGCCACGCTCTCCAGCGCGCCTTGGACTGCGGCCGCAGCCATCGACCGGCCCGCGCGGACGTCTGTAAGCATAGACGGGGCGGCCAGCGCCTCCAGTTGTCCGAGCTTCTCAAATAGTTCGGCGGTGTTGCGCGCAGCCTTCATCGCAGCCCGCGCCGCGCTTTTCAATGCCTCCTGAAGAGGGTCTTCGCGGCCTATCGGTTCAGCGAGATTCTCGTGTGGCACCGCGGAGTCAGCCTGCGCCGATTCAAAGGCCGTGGCGTGGCGGCCAGCTCCCGGACCCGCGCCCTCGAGCGCGGACTCCATACGATTCTCTAACACCTGCGCGACAGAGAAGTTTTCGAGTTGCAGATAGTACTCCGCAGTCAGTTCGATGGCGCGCCTCGGAACCAGCCCGATAATCTCGCTGCCCGCAATCGCGACGCCGTAGCGTTCCGCCTCGCGTTTCACCAGCTCGAACACTCGGTGAAGGGGAGTCTGCTCAAAGTCGGTCAGATTCGTCGAAACCTGGGCGAGCTGGCGCGACTTCAGATTCACGCCGATCGCCTTCACATAGCGCAGGCCGCCGCTGGAAAAGCGGATGGCCTTCGCAATGCGCTTCGCAATCGCGACGTCAGGCGTATTGAGGTGAATGTTGTATGCAATGAGGAATTTCCGTGCGCCCACCACAATCGCGCCCGCCGTGGGATGCAGCCGCGGATCGCCCACATCCGGCGATCGATCGGGATCACGCATCACCTCTTTCATCAGGACTTCGAATTGCCCGCTGCGAATGTTTTCCAGGTTCGCGCGCTCGGGCCGCTGAGCCGCCGCCTCGTAGAAATACACAGGGATTCGGTAGCGCTTCCATATCTCGCGCCCAACGTTCCTCGCGATCGCCACGCAATCCTCGATAGTCGTGCCTTCCAGGGGAATGAACGGAACCACGTCCGCAGCGCCCAGTCGGGGATGCTCGCCGCGATGGCGCGTCAGATCAATCAATTCGGCGGCCTTTCCAACCCCGCGCAGCGCCGCTTCCGCCACCGCGTCCGGTTCGCCGACCATAGTGATCACGCTGCGGTTGTGATCGGCATCGCTCTGCCGGTCGAGGATGAAAACGCCGGGCACCACACGCATAGCCGCGACAATGGCATCCACTTTGGCGGGATCGCGGCCCTCAGAGAAGTTCGGAACGCATTCGATGAGCCGCTTCATGGGTTGCGTCTTCTCGCTTCAAATGCCGGCGCCCCTCCCAAACGGAAAAGCAGGGGGGCCACTCCCAAATAATAACGGAATTACGCGGCCACCGGCGAGATCCAGCGCCCACAGGCCGGCAAACTCGTCAACATCGCATCGCCAGCCACCAAACAAACGAAGTATTACGGAAGGACTCGAACAGGCAGCTTCACGGCGACCGTGGTGCCCGTGGCACCCGAGACGATATCGAACGTGCCGGACAGGCTATTGATACGTTCCCGCATACCGGAAACGCCCACGCCAGGTAGCTGGCCGCTCTGGCGAAACTTCGCCAAAAGCTCAGGCGCGAAGCCACATCCCTCATCGGAAATTTCAATCGTCAGGTGGTCCGTGCGTTTGATCAGACGAATTCGAGCGACCTTGCTCCCGGAATGCCGGTGAATATTCGCAAGACTATGTTGAACGATTCGGAATACGGCCGTTTCCACTTCGGGAGAGAAGCGCGGCGCGTTCCCGGGTATATCGAGAGTGACTTCAATCCCGCTGCGCTTGGAGAAGCCTTCCACATACCAGGAAAGCGCGGAAGTGAGGCCCAATTCATCGAGCAGCGGCGGATGCAGCAGGTAAGAGAGAGTCCGAATTTCCGAAGTGCAGCGTTCGACGAGGTCGATCGCGTCATCCAAACGCCCGCGAAGAGAGGGAGAACTGCCGGTCAATTCCTTCGCTATGGCGGAAAGATTCATTTGTATCGAGCAAAGGTATTGGCCCGCGCTATCGTGCAACTCACGAGCCACTCGGCGGCGCTCGTCGTCTTGAGCCTGCAGAAGCCTCCCGGATAACACACGCAACGTCTCATGCGCACGCTGAAGCTGCTCCGTGCGCTCCTCGACCCGGGATTCCAGTTCGTTCCGGACTTGCTTTTCGCGCTCGTTGGCGATCTCGATCGCCCGGCGCGCCAGAACCTTTTCAGTAACCTCGACCGTGTGGATCAAAAGCCCTTCCACCCGGCCATCTTCATCGCGAATGGGTTGATAGACGCAATCGAGATACGCTACGTCGGGCGCGCCAGCCGGACCCCGGTTAAAAGTGGCCTTGATCTCTTTGCCGATAAAAGGAATGCCGGTGGTATAGACCCCGTCGAGAGCCGCGAAGAATGGTTGGCCCACTAATTCCGGATAACTCTCGCGCACCGTCTTGCCGACAAAATCCTCCAGCTTCGTGCGCCCGGCCATGGTCGCTCGAGCCATATTCACGTAAACCCAGCGATGCAAGGGCCCGGCGGTGATACCGATGGCCGAGGGCGCTCGCATGAGCAAATCGCGCATACGGCGGTTCAACCAGGTCAAGCCGGGAGCGTCGTGATCGTTCACGCCCCCAGCCAACGCATCCGCTGCAAGCTCGTTGTGGTCCGAGGGGTCGATCGTTGGTGCGTTGCTCATGAGGCGATTTTCGGGCCTTCCCAGCCCGCCAGATTCCGCGTTCTCTCTCTTCGCCGACAAGCATAGTACGGCGCACTCAGCCGTTTCAATCACTCATTGGCAGACGCATCGTCCGAAGACGGTGCCCGGCTGACGCCGCAACGGGAAAGTGAAGTATCACTTCAAATGGCCGGCTCGCCCCATGCTTGCGTTTTTCGAGGGTGGCGCACATCCTGAACGCAGTGAAGGATCTGCTTTTGCTTTTCTTCTCACCGGGCGAGAGCGTTGCGGCCGTTGTCCAGCCCACAGTGAGTGCGGAAACGTGAGGGAACTTTCTGCAATGTTATTTTGCTGTCGCGGCGGGTGGCTGAATCGAGACCATCTTCACGTTTTCGACAGCCGCGGCGACAGCTTCCTTCGCGTCGGACTCGTTCCGGCCATGATCGGTGATCGTATCGTAGTATTGCTGCGTCGCTGCGAAGCTCACTTCCTGATCGAACTCGTGGGTGATGTCGGTGGCCGTCTGGTGCAGAGCCGTTTCAAGCTGGGCGTGCAGATCGGCGCCGTTGATGTCGATTTGTTTGCCCACGTATGTCGCGGCGATTTGCTCGGCAAGTTTATCGGTAGTCCGGTAGTAATACTCTGAGATTTGGCGGTGTCCGTCCTCGTGTGCGACGACATGCTGGCTCACGCCGCTGGGCACCCACACGTTTATGCTCAGCGCCAAAATCATCTTGATCCTGGTGATGGTCACGGTGGCATGCGTCGAATCTGTCTTTTGAGACTCCCCGCCCACAATGGCACTGGACGTCAAATTCGAGTCGCAAAGTGCTTCTTCTCCGTAAGCCAGCGTAGGCATATCGGCGGGAGGTGAGTTCGGATCGAAGGTATGGTTCGCGAAAGCGACAGGCTGCTTTTCGATAGTGATGGCCGGAGTTTCGGATTGCTCGCGCCGAGGCAAGGAGTTGCGCCACAGGAGCCACCCGAAGACAGCGATTCCGAGGAATGTGCAAAGCACGATGAAGCGGCGGGAACGCAAGGCGGGCCTCCGCATTCCATTTTGTCGGTAAACCTACAGAGGAGCCACGAGTTTGTGGAAGCGGATGACGCGAATTACACCTCTTTGTCAAAGCCCGGCCAGCGGCTTCTTGGAAATATAGCGACCGCAAAGTCTCCGTTATTAGACTCACCCAGAACGTTTCATTTGAACTATAATCCGGCGCCGTATGCCGATCCGGGCGATATTGGATCGATCAATGCCCAAGCGGCTGAAGGGTGACGCCATCGTTTCACAGAGGAGAAAGTCATGAACCTGTCGAAAAGCGCCGGAGCTGTTCTGCTCCTAAGCCTCGTGGCCCTGCTGCTGTGTGTGGGAATCCAGGCGCAGAATCAGGCGAACGGCCCACACTCAATGGAGGCCCCGATAATCGACCGCCCCGGCGATCCGCCCCTTTCGCCCTTGCTGCCACCGGACGTCTATCCCGACTCCCGGAACCGCCTCCCCTTGGCCAACGTTCCCTACCACTACACCGCGCGGTTGACCACCGGCATCGAGCAGCCCAATGTGAGCGACTGGGATTCCGACTTCGTAAAGGCCAGCCGCGGAGCCAGCCTCAAGTATTCCATCGGATTGCCCGACCCCTTGCTCGAGGTTGCGGTGCTGGCGGCGGCGCGCGAGATGGACGTTCAATATGAATGGACGCAGTGGGAATACTTCGGACGAAACCCGGCCGACCCGCGCCATATCGACCAGTCCACCATAGACCTTATCAAATACGAAAAGCCGCTGGTGGGCCTGAGCGAGAAGGAAACCGCCATCATCAACTTCGCCCGCGAGACCTTCGGCCAAAGGAGACTTTCTCCCGCGACTTTCGCGCAGGTTATGCATCTGTTCGGCCGCCAGGGAACCGTGGAGTTGCTCTGGGTGATGGCCAGTTATTCCGAAGCCGCGGCGGAGCTGACTGCTTTCGACAATCATTTGCGGGCAGACCAAAAGCCGCTGCTTCCTCCCCGGCCCCACCCGTTCGACGCGGATCGCAGAGCCAGCGTAGCCGCATCGATCGCCGCAGCCTCGGCGCCGCTCCCCAAGGACATCGATCCCGACTCCGGGAATCGCCTTCCCTTGCCGAAGCGCGAAGACATGGACGACGCAGGCAAGCAGGCTTTCGACCAGGTGAACCGGCCGCAGCGGTTTGCTATGAGCGGTCCCATGACGACGCGATCGGTCCGCCTTTACGCCGATCCCCGGTTCGCCGCAGGCACCGACGAAAAACAGCGCTATCTCACCTATAGCACCGGCTTGTCCGACCGGTTGGTCGAGATCTGCGTTCTGGTGGCCGCCCGCGCGATGGACTCCCAGTATGAATGGACCGAATGGGAAACCTACGGCCGCGACCCCAAGGACCCCCGCCACATCGAACCGGCCATCATCGACATGATCAAATACGAAAAGCCCGTGACAGGCCTCGGCGAGAAGGAAACCGCCATCATCAACCTCGGACGCCAGATGTTCGGGCCCAGGAAACAGTCCTTCGAAAATGTTTCCGCCGCCAACTTCGCCGAAGTGCTGCGCTTATTCGATCGCAAAGGCACGGTAGACGTGGTCCACCTGATGGCCCAATACGCCGCAGACGCAGCCGAGTTGACCGCCTTCGATCAGCATTTGGAGAAAGAGCAAAAACCGTTGCTTCCCGCGCGATAGCTTCTTCCTCGCCAGCGTCGTCTACCGAGGAATCGAGCCATTCCCAGCAATCGCCCCGCGGCAAAGCAACGCTTTTTAGGGGGTCGGGGCTTCCACCCTCGACAAAAAGCCCCGGCGCGCAGCGCCTTTCCTCTCGCCGTGAATTTCCCGCAAGCTTTCTGTTCCGGCTGTCCGGGAATCGGGCGGTGGGCAAAACGTTTTGCGCGATTGACGAAGACATTATAGTCTGTCCGCAAGGTCCTCGCCGTATCCCATTTCGCTCGTGCGTCGGTCACTGCAGGGCGGGTGAGTTATCGCCTAACATGGCTTGACGTATGATTTTGATCGGGGCGAATCCCTGTCTTAAGAAATCGTCATGGAACTTCTGAAGTGAAAAGCTTGCGCCCTGCCTCCGCCGCATATCCGATCGTAGCTTGAGGATCTCCAATTTTCCGAGAGTGTAGTACAGGTAGGTCGGGTCTGAAGTGCCTCTTTTTGTTTCGACCAGTCCGATTTCGTGCGTCTGATAGCCTTCCTTCACAAAAAAATCGACGGCCTGATCGAAGGTCATTTTGCCTGTATGCATTTGAATGCCCACTACGAAGCGGGCATCGCGCAATAGGGCATCCTGGATCTGGCCCAGGCGGATCAACTCGGCCTCCCGCGCGTTGCTCGCACCATAGCCAGGTTGGCCGTACCCTTCATCGAGCATCATCTGCTCGCAGTAGTGGGCCCAGCCCTCGACAGTGGACGAGGTCCAAAAGATCTTTCGAGCCTCGCTTGGCATCTGCGGGAACCACAAAGATTGCATGTAGTGTCCAGGATAAGCCTCGTGGACTGAAGTGGAGACGATCGTGCCGCGATTAAAGCCCCCCATCCGTTCCTCGATTTCGCGGGCAGAGTCGTGAGGCCCGGGAAGCGTCACGTTGAAAAAAGCGTCTTTGCTGGCCGTTTCGAGTGGCCCGGGCCAATCCATGGCGGCGACAATGGTGGCCCTCTCAAAGGGAGGTGTTTCCTCGACGATCGGGCGAACATTGGAGGGAACGGTCACGATGTGTTTTTGGCGAATGAAGGAAATCAGCGAACTAAAAGTGTCCCGGAAGCTTTGCAAGAGCTGTGCGGGATTCGGATGATCGTGCATCAACTCTTGGAGGACCTGCTGTGGGGTCTTGCTCGAGTCGAGTTGCTGGGCGACACGCGCGAATTCGGCTTGGTTCTTACGTAAATCGGCGGTCCCGATTTCAAGAAGCCGGTCCAGCGGGGTGTCCACCATTTCGTCTAAGAGAAGTTTTTTCGAATATGTGTCGGCGCCAATGCGGAAATCGCCATGCGAGCGCGGCAGCACGTCGGATTTGAGCCATGTTTCGTAATTTTTCAGTGCCGTCACTACGGCTTGGTTGGATTTGGCGAATTCGGCCTTGACCGCCGGGTCGGTCGCGTCGGCGAAAGCTGCCGGAAGATTCTTTTCAAACAGAGCGATCAGCCCGGGAAGTTGTTCCAGGGCCACTTCCGTGTAAATGCGCGGCGGGTTCTTCAGATTCTCATGGGCGGCGGCCAGGGCTTCCGGCATTTGCTTCTCTCTGGCGACCAAAGACCCGATCCGCTGGTTCGTTGGGGCGAAGCGGCGTTCCATAATTACGTAGGCGGCGAAGGTAATTCCGCTGGAGTAATAATCCGGATTGTTTTCCCACGGCCGGATCGTTTCCATGGTGAACAATCTGCTGCGAATATTCGAAAGTATCAGTTCGCGGTCCACGGCCCCGATGGAGCTGAGAGTTTTGGGATCTACAGTGATGAAACGGCTCTCGAAGTGATGCAACGCCTCGATCTGCGAGGCGATCGCCGTCCGCGAAAAACCTTCCAGCCGGGCATCGTATTTGTGAAAGCCATCGCTCGTCCCCTCGCTGGGCCTGAACTTGTAATATCCCCGGTCGAAATAATCCTCGGCGAGGGCGTTCCATTCCGACGCGGAGGTGGTGAGCGGGCTGTCTTTTGGAACTCCCTGAACCGCCGCTATCACGCCGGTCAATAAGGCAATCGCTACGCAGATCGTTAGCATTCGTGACGCGATATTTCGCATGGGCGCCCCCCCAGGAGATTGACGTCGCCCCTTGGATCGATTCAGGATGCGCCGGCAGTCTTTCCGAGATAAGCCGGGGCGAATACCTCGGAAGCGAATGTTTCCAGAGTGGTCGCAGTCGTATTCTGCGGCGACCTCGGCTCCTGCGGATCGCACAAGCCTGCATTTTCGCCCCGGAACATTTCGATCATCAGCGCCGCCGATTTCGTGGGAAGTCCTGTTTGGACCAGCGCCCCTTCGAGCATCATCAGAGGCACCTGCATGTAGCCGAGGCCGGGTTTGCCGATCGCTTTGCCAAGAATCGTCGCGGCCTCGCGCATCGCGTAATCGCGCGGGCCGAGAAGTTCCTGCACCGAAGACCCCGAGAAGTCGCGCGCAGCCAGCCGCGTGCCCGCGTAGGCGCCGATATCCTTGGCCGCAATCATCGGCTTAGGCACGTCGGGAGAAGCGGGTCCGGGAAGCGTGCCCATCGTACGCAATGGCTGAATCATCTGCAGAAAATTCTCCATAAAGCCCGCGGGCCGCAGGTGCAGGACGTTCAGTCCGGGAATGGCGTTGAGCTTCTGCTCCAGATTGTGAACGCCGACGATCGGCCCAGTTCCCTGTGGGTGCTGCGCTCCAAGGCTGCTCAGCGCGACGGCGCGAGGTACCTTCGCCGACCTGACCGCCGTGGCGTACGCGTCCGTCACTTTCTCCTGGTAAGCGCGATAGTCCTCCGCTTGCATCGCAGGGGGAATCATTAGGTAGACCACATCGGCGCCCTGAAACGCAGCCGTCATCGCTTCCCCGTCATCCACATTCCCTGCGAAGATTTCCGCGCCACGGGCCGCGAACGGCTGAAGCTTGCCCTGGTCGCGACCGATGGCGCGAAGCTTTTCGCCTTTGCCGAGAAGGAAATCCACCGCCGCTCGTCCCGTGTGTCCTGTAGCTCCTGTAATGACGATCATGATCCCTCCTGTGTTTCTGGCTGTTCATCTGGCTCTTGATCTGAAAGCGAAAGGGAACTGCCCGTCGCCTCGGCGGGCATCGGAATTGTGATCCTTGCCCCACGCGCAAACTCCACAGCCTCAGGGTAACCCGCATCCGCGTAGCGCGCGACGCCGATTCCCGAATCGTTGGTAAGCACGCGTTCGATGCGTTCGGCCATCTCCGGCGTCCCGTCGGCGACTACCATCTGGCTGGCCCCCTGCGAGTATCCGATACCTTCGCCCCCCCCGCTGTCAATGCTGACCCAGGTCGCCCCGCTCGCAGTGTTGAGCATCGCGTTCAGAAGTGGCCACGCCGCGACGGCATCCGAGCCATCGCGCATGTCCTTGGTTTCTCCATAAGGCGACGCAACGGAGCCGCCATCCAGGTGGCCGGGTCCTATCGCGATGGGTGCTTTGAGTTCTCCGCGGGTGACAAGCTCATTGAGCGCGAGGCCAAACTTGGCTCGCTCTCCATAGCCAAGCAAGCAGGCCCGCGCAGGCAAACCCTGAAAGCGCACCCGCTTTTGCGCGAGACCAATCCACCGCCCGAGCGATTCGTCATCGGGAAACATTTCGAGAAGCAGCCTGTCAATTCGATGGATATCCGCTGGTTCTCCCGAAAGCGCAACCATGCGCAGAGGACCGCGTCCTTCGCAGTAGAGGGAATGGAGGTATTCCCGCACGAAACCCGGAAATTCTTCGGTATTTTTCCAATCCCTCCCTTCCGTAAAAGCACCGATATTATTGTTCCCGTAGTTAAACGCCACGGACCCAAGCCTCCGTAGTTCCCGCGTGCTCTCAGCGTGTCTCGCAATCGATTCGAGCGCGCGCGAACGATAAGCCTCCCGATCTTTTTCGCGAAGCTCAGCGGCCTGCACGATACTGAGTCCCTGAGGGATATAGCTGTCGGGGTCGTGAGCGCTGGTCTGATCGGTAAGCAAATCTGGCACAATTCCGCGCCGAGCGAGTGCGGGAATTACGTCCGCACAATTACCGACGAGCCCCACCGAAGTCGCCTCTCGCTTCCGCACCGCATTTTTGAGGATGCGAAGGGCCTCATCGAGGTCGTTCACCATCACGTCGCAATATCCAGCCTTTACCCGGCGCTTGATTTGCTCCGGGTTGGCGTCAATTCCCAGGAAAGCTGCCCCGTTCAGCGTCGCGGCCAACGGTTGGACACCGCCTTTGGCGCCCATTCCGCTGCTGACTATAAGCTTGCCCGCAAAATTGCCCTGAAAA